>Ga0213833_1000848_pt1 | contig 25375 bp, 30 predicted proteins | sample SWATP21_FD_160575 | JGI IMG/M metagenome (GOLD analysis project Ga0213833, IMG submission 160575) | Coastal seawater microbial communities from Marineland, Florida, United States - SWA TP2 #1 | ecosystem: Environmental > Aquatic > Marine > Coastal | place: USA: Florida | collected 2016-08-14 | reverse complement strand
CCAGGAGCTGACGATCGTGAATCAAGCTCCTGGCAGCACAACAACAAACGGTGGGTACACTCGCTCGACTGGAACACCAGCATAGTACCTTCTTGGGAGTTCTTACTGGAGTCGCAGTACCACTCTCGCTACCAGGACTGGAACGTCTACGACTGTGTGACCTGTCGTTTTGTGTCTGCGAACGCGACCCGCGTAGACATGACGAATACACACACTGTCACATTGAAACTACCGGAAAACTGCTGCTTGTTGACGAAGTGGCGGCAGAAGGTGTTGGTGGTGTTGTGTCTGGGCTGCAGCACAGTCACTGCAACGACTTGGGCGGTTTGGCACAAGGCAGGCTCGAACTTTAGTTGTTAGACTCCTGGGAACGTCGTTGGGGGGAAGTGAGGCGACCCCTCTGTTGCGTTTGGCCGTTTGGCAGCTGTGCGTGCCTGGAGCCTGTTCTGTGAGCGTGCACGAATATCCTGTGTGGCGATGTCGGCGTGGCGTTCAGATTTTGAGTCGCCCGTAGAAGGCGATGGCGTCCGCTTTAAGTTCATCGTAAAGGGGTCTCCCGAGGACCTGGCGCGTCAGCAGGCGCCGAGGGAGCCAGGTGGCCGCGCTGGCGCGAATCCAACCGTTTCGCCTCGCGCCTCATCCTCTGGCGCAGGCGCGGGCGCGGGCGCTGGTGCGGGGGCGGGAGCAGGCCCAAACATGACAAATGAGCAGCGTAGCACTGGCGAAGCTGACTCACCGGCGTCCCGGGGTCGTCGTTCGCGGCCGTCTTCCACATCGTCGCGTCGCTCGCGCGGCTTGGCTGCTGCCGGGCAACATTCACTGCAAGGCCGGTCCCGGGGTTCTTCTCGGGGAAGCTCACGTGCCAGCGGTGGGAGCGGCGGAGGGACTCGGAGCCGCACATCGTCTCGTCCCAGTAGTAGGGGCAGCGTTCACTCACGGAAAGCCAAGTCCCGCCCTGGCAGTCGATCTTCACGTCGCGGCAAGTCGCGCACGCGGCGAAGCAAGTCGCCTGCGCGCCAGCGCGGCGCAACCCGCGCAAAACGTGTCAAAGAAGAGAAGCCAAAGGGTTTAGTACGCACCAACACCGCACCATGTTTGCGGGTGAAGCCGCCAGAGGAGCCGCTCGTGTTCCCTGTCAATCAAAGCGGGCTGAGCCGCGCCCCGTCGTTTCGCATGGGGACAAAGCTCAAGACCTTCAAGGAAATCGAACGCGCAATTGGCATTCCTGAGCCTCCTGCACCAAACACGTATGATGTCATTCCAGCTCAAGCGAAGATGTCACGGTGTGTGAGAGGTGGCGTTGAATCCTGGATTGTAGCACTGCCTTGCTTACAGGGTGGCGTGGTTTTCGCAGCATCAAGTCTTCGCCATCATTCCGCTTTGGCCAAAGGTTGAAGACGGCCAAGGAAATTGAGCGTGCTTGTGGGTTCGTGCCTTGGTCTCTCCATGTGCAAGTATTGTTGCGCTCGTCTCATGGCTGTGTGTGGCTCGAGCAGCATCCCTGAACCGCCAGCCCCCGGTGGCAACTGTCGGATCCCGAGCTTTGTGGAGGATGACAAAGCGTTGAACAAGGGCGTGGTGTTCGGACACAAGTTGAAGGTACGCTTGTGCATTGTGTTTGTGCTGGGGCAGGGTCGTGTTCGAGCGCACGATGTGCTTATTGTTGTACCCTCGACTGCTGTCAGTCGAGGCAAGAAATCGCGGAGGCATGTGGTTTTCCCACCACCCCAGCGCCTGGCGGCAACTGTAGAGTACCGAGCTTCGTGCACGAGAACACAGTTGAGAACAAAGGAGTCAAGTTTGGGAACAAACTGAAGACGCCCTTTGAAATTGCGCTGGCCTGCGGGTTTCCGCAGCCTCCCGCCCCAGGTGGCAACTGTCGTGTTCCTAGGTGGGTTGCGCCCATGTGTGGGTGGAGTGACGAGCAGTGGTGCATCCTTCAGTGGTCTGACGTGGATTTTCCGTGGCCAGTTTTGTTCATGAGAACAAGGTCGAGAACAAAGGGGTCCAGTTTGGACGCCGACTCAAGTCTTGGAAGGAGATCGAGCAAGCATGTGGGTACCCTGAAACCCCAGCTCCGGGTGGAAATACCCGAATCCCCTCCTTTGTCCATGACAGCAAGGTTCAATCGAAGGGTGTGCAGTTTGGTCACAAGTTGAAAACGCGGCGGGAGATCGAAGAAGCTTGCGGGTGGGTGTCATTTCGTTGACTCGCTCTGCCTTGCAGTGGTGTGTTGGTAACAGTGGTTTCCTGGTTGCAGGTTTCCGAACCCTCCGGGGCCTGGGAAGTATTCGCTTCGTCCAGCAGTCAAACAAAAGCTACCAGGGAAGAAGAAAAAGTACTCCAAAGCGGCCATTGAAGCAGCGAGAGCCCGGGCGGAGGAGCGAGCAAAGCAGCGGGACGCGCGACAAGCGATGCTCGCTGCTAAAGAAGCAAGAAAACGCGCTCGTCGCTCCAAGAGCGGCTTTTTGTGAGCTACCCCCTTCATACGTGCTATCTCTTATTCAAACCCAGTTCATTTGTATCGCTTTCAATGCTTGATGACGTAGTTGTGAGGGGGGCCACCCGAGTCACCGTGGCATCAACGCCGCGCATGAAGTGAAAAACAAACAACACAAAACGTGGAGTCTCAATGAGGTGCTCTGTTGAACGCCTACGAATGCAACGAAGCGACTGTGGCAGAGACACACAAGGCACGCGCGGCTGTCAAACGCAAAACGAAATAGAGGGGTCACTTCATTTTGCTTCCCCGTCACGGCGTTCAAAGGAGCCACCTTGTTCTTGTGTGGAAGTGACAGGTGCAGTCGCTGACAACCCCACCAACACCTTCTGTTGTCGCCACTCCACCAATGCAGTGCAAGTTCCAGCTGATGCCACAGAGCTATGGCTCATCGTCTGATGAGCTGTCCCACTTGGACTTCTTCTTCGCTGGTGCAACTGCCTTCACGAGCGTCTGGGGCGCCAACACAGTGTCAGACGTGGACACTCCACGGTTGCTCGAGGAGATGGGTGACTGGCCAGCACCAGTCGCGTCGACACGGCTTCGCTTCGGGTCCTTAGATCGCGATTGCGGTGGTGCCTTGCGCTTCTCGCGATGGGGACTTGGAGACACGGACTTGCTGCGAGACGCATGCCGACGGCGAGATCCGCGGTGGCGATGGCGAGAGCGGTGGTGGCGATGACGATGGTGAGACCGTGATCGCGATCGTGATCGTGACCGCGACCGTGAGCGCCGCCGATCGCGGTGTCCAAGCCGGCCATGACTTCTGCTCCCACGTCGGCTTCGAGAGCCAGACTCGTCCTTGTGTCGCTCCTTTCCAGTTTCACTCGCACCTGCTTTGCCCACTGTCGCCTGCTGCTGTGCCATTTTTAGTTTGATCAGCTCTTCAATCCTGCGGAGTTCTTGCTCTTCCGCCGATAGCATTGGCTTGGCTGGGGGAGGTGGACTGGCGGTATCACTAACGGTGGCCCATCCCGCGGGTGGCTTCATGCTTGCCAATCCACCGTCGGCGCCATCCACATGTGCAGCAGTGTCCACACCAGCTGAACCGGTGGCGACGTGCGTGTCCGCGTCTTCGCCAGCAGCGTCACTAACCGTCCCCCACCCAGGAGGAGGCTGCAGTGAGGACAACCCACCATCACCGGGAGTGGCTGCGGCTCCATCACTGACTGTTCCCCACCCAGGTGGGGGTTTGATGCTGGACAATTCATCGTCATCACCAGCGCGTGTGTCACTAACCGACTCCCACCCTGCTGGGGGTTGGATGGAAGAAAGTCCTTCGTCATCGCCACCCTCGCTCGGTAACTCATCTACTGCCTTTCCATCACTCTCGAGGGTGGGAATGGTGTCCGTCACAGTACCCCAGCCAGGGGGCGGCTTGAGCGAAGACAAGCCACCATCGTCCGGGGCATCGTTTGGGGCAACCGCTGAGGTGGCGTCACTAACCGTTCCCCAACCTGGTGGTGCTTCCATCATGGACAAGTCAGTATCACGCGCGGCTTCTGGCGCCGGAGGCTCGCTTTCTTCTGGCACCATTGGGACATCTTCTGACTCGGATAGTTTTGAAGCGGTTGGTGGAACGTATGCTCCGACACCAGCAAAGATGTCATCGTCACTACTTTCCGCCTGCATGTCGGGGGCGCTTGTATCCTGGCCCTGGTTCGCGGGTCCAGACCCTGCGTCGTCCGTACCACTGCCCTTCGATTCACTTTCCGCCCGCGTCCCTCCGGCCCCTTCTTCTGTTTCTCTGACACCTGCAGCTGCATCCAAGTCCGCGGTCCCACCAACTCCATTAGTGCTGACACCAGCAGCGCCAGGATTAGCACCAGCACCAGCACCAGCATCAGCACCAGCACCAGCACCAGCACCAGCGCCAGCGCCAGCGTGAACACCAGGCTCGCCGATAGAACTTGGAAGTGCTTCAGTGTCTCCACGTTGCGCCAGCAACATCTTCGGGGGCAGCTTCAGGTTGAACCCAACGTTTGCAGTGGGCTGGGTTTCGACCCGATCTCGTTTCTTTCTCTTGTGGGATCGGCGACCAGCCTTGGAATTGTACTTCATGATGGCTGACAAGCGTGCCAACAGCGCCGGATCAAGCCTGGGTGTGGAGGAACAACGTCAAGGCAAGTACATCACGCGCGCCACAGTGAACATACGCACCTTGCTGTCATTGTTTCTTCTGGTTCTGGGCAGTCCTCTTTGGCGCGCGTGACTGTGGCTGGTATCGTCTGTCAAACGACCGTGGCATGGTGAAGTGAATGCAGTGCACACCGCGGGCTTCAGGTCCGTACGAACCGAGTAACTGTCCCACCGCCGCTCAAATTCAAAAGTCATTCGCCCTGGTTGAAAGCGATCAACAGGTTTCACCTGAAGCTCGACTCGCATGCCCGCTGACGATACTTCGCTGCAAGTGTTGCCCACATTCACCGTCAAACAAGGCCCCTCCCCACAACACAGCGCCAACTGCATACCTTCCAAACATGGCAGTATGAATACCACGTGCAAGATTCGAGTGAAACTCCGACTTGCTTGCCTGCAAAAGGCACGAATCCGTGAGCGCGCACGCCTGTGTCCAGCGCAATCGGCGACAGAACATACCCTGGCTGCGGCATCGGCTGCCTTTTGCTTTGCTTCAGCTTGTTCTTTCTCCATGCGCACCTGCAACCATCACATGGCCAACTCTAACGGTGGGCACCTTGTCTTGGCGTACACTGCAGAACCGAGCGCCACACACACACACAACACACACACACACATACACACACATACACACCTTGTGCAGCAGCGCGCGATCCAGTCCGCGGACGAGGTGCGTGTGCCGAACATCGCCACCGAGGTACTGGCTTTTCTCACTGTCATCGATCCTTGCCAAAATTTCATCGTCCTGTGTGTGTACGACACGAAGCAAGACGAAGACGGTGAGGGGGGCGCAGTAGAGCTGGAGCGAGGCCGCAGCTAGTATGCACCTGGTTCTCGACATTCGTTCCCTTGCGCCGCTCCAAGGCGCGGTCTCGGTACCTGGTGGCCCCACCACATCATGACACCATCAATGGTACGATACAACCTGAAACCCAACTCCCAATTGATGCTCCTGGCCACGTACGTGGAGCCCTGCTTCTCTTTCTCCTCTGCAGCTTTGGCGGCCGCCTTTTCCTTTTCACGCTTCCTGCACCCCAACGGTGGTCACAACGCTGAGTTTCTCCTCACCAACGCTACCCACAACGTAAAACACGGACAACACAGCTTGGAGCTTCAAACGTACTTCTTCAAATAGTATCGCTTGCGCTTCTCTGCCCGTTCCTTGGCCTTGGAAGGTTGACCATCCGCAGGCTTGTTTGCCGTGGCGGCTTTCTTGGACCCACCGCCCGCAGCAAAGATGGACTTGAACTGGTCGTTTTTCAGCGACATGGTGCCTGACACAGTGGCAAAGTCTTGCACCTGCAAGATGTCCCCACCTACAGCGAGGCCAGAAGGGTCGAAGATGAGCGGGCAACCTACACAATTGCAGGCTTCCGCACGCATGACGACATGCGGCCGCCGCCGAAGCACAAATGTATGGATATTTCATACAATATGCGGTGGTTTCAAAGGCATCCCTGGTTGAACCTGCTTTCTTGACCGCCCTGATTTGCGGCGTGCTGTGGTAACCATGGAGCCCAGCTACTTGCAGAGTACGCGAGGCAGGAGTATTGTTGCGACTGTGTGCGAGTGGTGTGAGTGTTGCGTGGTATCAGAGGCGCTGACCGGGCACGTGATGATGTTGAACAACGCGTTACAGTCCGTGCCATGGCGTCAGAGTTCGATGGCGGAAACAACTACCGTGAAGAGACAAAGGCTGCCGCATACAATCCGTCTGCGATGCCACAACCTGGACGGCGTGTTCGTGAGCCGCGTCGACGAGCCCCAGGGCCGCGCAAGCCCATGCATCCAAACGCAGATTGGGCTGGCGTGGTGCCTCCGGAGACCAAGCGAAAAATGGTGGCTGCCAAGGCCGCGCAAGCGGTGTGTTTCTGCCGCCTGCTGCCCAGATGGCTTTCTTTTTTGATGTCATACGAACCTAACGTGTGTTCATCATGCGCCGTGTCCCCTGTTTTGTTTATGACTGCCTTGTTGCACGCATGACACCGTCCAGTCGCTCGGACCTGGCATGTTACCCTCCACTGACGAAGGACCCAAGCCGCAGAAAAAGCACTTCGAGAAGGACGTGCGCTTTGCATCTGTAGAGCCAGTACGCCATGCTTTGCCATTTTTCCGTGGGGGCGCTTGTTCACCGCGTTTCGTTCACCGTTGGTGGTTGCTTTGTTGTGTTGTGTTGTTGTGCGTGGCGCCGTGTGTGACAGGGCGCTGCCTCTGCACCCATGGCCTCGGCTGCGTATCAGATGGGCCCCGGAGGCACCCACTCGGCGGCTGACTGGCAAAGGTACTTCATTCCACGTAACCATCCTCCTCATGATGTGGGTGTGTGCCATTCGTTGATGACACCGTGTCGGGTTGCTGTGTCTCCGCGTGTCAGTGAGAACCGCGCCCAGATGGAGCGTGATCACGGTCCCCGCAATCGCCGTGGTGGCCGCAAGCTTTTCGGAGATGTTGGCCCTGAAGCGGCGCTGCCGGGGTCTGATCGAGCTGCCAGAGCTGCTGTGGAACGGGCACGACGGGTGGAGGCACAAGTTGGGGCGGGAGCTGTGATTGGCGTCGCTCCAGGGGCTGGCCACCTTCGTGTGGCTCCAGGTCCTCGAGCGCTCGGTCGTCCAGGTGGACCCAACTCCTTGTTAAGTGGCATCGGTGCTGCGATCGCCTCTGATCCCGGAATGTAGGTGACGAACTTGTGATGTTGCGTGCCGCCCTTGACGACATGGTTTGTGTCCATGTACACAGCCGAGCTGCAGGTCGTGCGGTCATGGCCGACACGGGGCGCGTGGAGCGACCCAACGTTGCCATCCCCGGGTATCAAGGTCACAGACCCGCGGGTCACACGGCGAAAGTAACAAGAAGAACCAGCTCTGGGCGGCCTTGGTAGGAAAAACAGAAGATGTGAATTTTGCGACCCCCTTTCTGACGTGCGTGTCCAAGTCAGGGGATGTGATAACAGCATGATCGAGTCTCACAATGATTGCGTCACGCATTTTAGCTCGCAAGGGTATCAACACCGCACTGCAACTTAACGCGAATGAACCACCACTGGTCTACGGCATTTATGCGTCCCAAGACACAGCCACACACACGATCTGGTTGCCCTGAGGATCGCTGGCCGTGAGCTGGATCTTGTAGTCGCCCTGCACCACAACATACGACGCATGTCAAACTCCATGGTCGCACAACACAAAAACAACACAATGCACGCCTGGCCAGCATACCGGTGGGGGAGTCTCAGACAGGTAGGCGTACTCGGTCAGAGTCAACGTGCCAGCGGGCTGAGGATCACGGCACGGTCAGGTATCGTATCCACGACGGACAACACATTTGCTGCGATACGTACCACGGGGCAGTTCAAACCCACAACGTAGATCGTGCCGAGGCCGAGAGGCAGCGAGATGCTGGAGTTCTTGCACACGCTTCCGGACTGCGACAACAAACGGATGCCAGAGAAGTAGGCTTGCACGTTGAACGTGGATCCGGCGGGAATTTCAGCAGACAGAGTGCCCTGGCCCGTGACAGAGTTGTTTGTGTGGGCTGCTGGGGGGTTAGGGTTGATGGTAACAGTGTCCACCTGGAAAGTCGCCATGTTATGCCACAAGTGCCACAACAATCCAAAGCAGCACAACACCCACCTTGGCGGTGGCGCTGGAGGAAGAGCAATCAGTCCAAGTAGCCTTGCCGCCAGCCGAAACCATTGTAACGGCCATAGCGGCAACAAGCAAAGCAACAGCGAAGCGAGCCATCGTATGCGAAGACAATGAACAGGGGAACAAGGGGCTTTGTGTCAAGTGGTAGATGCGGCAAGGCCTGGGTGTGCAAAACCTGTGAAAGACGAATACACGTACATAGCACATAAATTTATGTCCGCCCGGTTGCACTTGAGCAAAGTTACTTGGCTTGTTGCAACCCAGCCTGTTTGCTCAACTCCAAGCGCAACGCACGCGTTGCGGTCGGTGCAGAAGCACCACCGGCAAACAGGGGCACGTGGGAGCCCCAGCACCAAGTACCGCAGCTGCCTACGTGTGCTTCTGTTCGAGTTGTGAAGAGTCGCGCAGCCGACATCCCGCACTGCGCTGCAGCACATCCGCTCGTGCTCTCACACTTACACACCATGTACGGTGCCCCCAGGCCCACGGGCAACACGCCTTCCGGCGGATATGCGCCCCCAGCTCATCAAATGGGCGCTGGCGCCGGCGTGGGTGCGCCACAGATCGCCCGTGGTGGCCCGGGTACGACGCAGTTCATGAGCTCCGGCCAGCGACCTGCCGTGTTCAATCCTGACGCGCAAGGTCCGGGCGCGCCACTGAACCCAGGGGCTGTTGGCGCGCCAATCGGCGCTACACCGTCGTGGTCAGGCCTGGTGCCTTTCAAGGATAATTTGCCTGGCATTGCCGGAGGTGTTGAAGCTGCAATTCCGACGTGTCCTCGGGTTGTGACGTTAGTGGGGGAGCCAATGCGGGCGGTGATGCTCCCGCTTCTGTCTCTGAAGGTGGGTCACGGTCCTCCGTGTTGAGAAAATAATGTAGTGTGGCGTGGCGTTGGGCATGTGGCAGCGTTGACAACCCATACCATCTCACGCCGGGGTTGTGGCGTGTATGGTTGCGTGTGCGTGTGTGCGCAGCTCACCATCGAGATCCAGATGACTGGTGAGTTGCGTTGGTTGCTGCGCTGTTGCTTGTGAGTTCCGCACTTGCTCACAGCGTGGGGGTGCTACGTCGACAGTCGCGTTCATTCAAATCGAAGGCGTGTGGCGCAATGCCACGAACAACACAGTGCCGTGCATTTTCGAGCTTCCCACCCCTGGCAAGGCCTCGGTAACGTCCGCCACAGTGCACCTCCAAGGCGGGGCAGCGTACGTGTTGTATCCTAGAGCCACACACGTGTTTTGTTCTCCCACATCATCGTCACAGCATCCTCTCAACTGTATCCTAGAGCCACACACGTGTTTTGTTCTCCCACATCATCGTCACAGCATCCTCTCAACTGGACTTGTGTGATTTTCGACTGTGATATGTATGTGCAGTTACCGGACTGCGGTTGTTGGGAGCCAACACCTTGCACGTGAAATGAAACGGGGGGCAGTGAAAGAAAACGAAGGCCTGCAGAACGCCTTGCGCAAGTTCGTAGTGGTTGGTGGTGGTGGTTGTTTGTTGGACCGTTTGGCGGCCGCATGTTTGACGTGTGCTGTTGTACTTGCGTCAGCTACTTCAACTCCGTCGGGCAACGAGACTTCAACCACGGTGCTTTTGACCCAGACGTGTTCCGCCTCCCTTTCACGGATGTGCCACCAGGCGCGAATGCAACTGTGCGCGTGTCGTACTTTCAAGATCTCTCATTTGCCGATGGTACGCAGCACAGAGGTATCGCACTATGCTTATGGGCATCCCATTAACGGTCGCGACATTGTGTGCGCAGGTCAATACCAGCTGCGTATTCCGCTCGTGTTCCCGAATTTTGTCATTACGAAGCCAACGCTGAAGGACATAGTGCGTCCTCGTGAAAGCGCACATCGCGTGACACTGCGTGACCCTCACACAACGCGCACACTAATTGTGTTTCTTTCCCTCACCAGCTGAGCTTCAATGTGGTGCTCAACACGGGAACGGACAACTGCCGGCACTCTGGCTCCTCGCATGCTCTTGTGATACAAGATCGGGAAGGCAACCAGCGTGCTGTGCTTGCCACAAACCCCGGGGCTCCCCAGCCGAACCGTGACTTCACGCTGGGCTACACAGTTGCCGCCCCGGGAATCATGTCCAACATGTTGGTCCAACAAAATGCTGATGGAAACGGGTACGCTGGTTTGGTTGTGGGTGTGGTGTGGGCAGCATCTCCTGGTGTGGTCGACACTCTTTTCATTTTGTGCTCGGTGTGTTTGTGCGTGCAGTGGCAACTTTTGCTTGTTCCTTGCGCCTCCCGAACGCCAAAATGCCTCCTTGCCCGCCTTTCCGCGACGAATTGTCTTCGTGGTCGACAACAGCGGCAGCATGTATGGAAAAGCCATGAACTCCGCAATTGAGGCTCTCATTGGTGCGTGCGCGCGCGTGTGTGTGCACACGGTTGCATGTGTTCTGTGATGTCGTGAACGTGTTTATCATCCCGGATGCCTGGTTGACCTTGGAACAGGGTGTTTGGACATGCTGTCTCCGATTGATGAGTTCGCAATCTGTGCATTCCACGAGAACCAGCAATGGTTTGACCCATTCAACGCCATGGCCGAGATCATGATCGACACTGAACCCACTGGCCGTGGGAATGTGACCCCTCCACCGTCTGCATGCATGTTTACGGCCACTCCCGAAAATCTGTCTCGGGCCAAGGTGCGTTTCGTTTGACTAAGTACAGGGGCGTGTTTTCACGATGTGGTGGTCATGGACGGACAGACATACGCCCGCAGCATCACGGCCGGCGGCTTGACGGACATCTTGCACCCGGTGCAGCAGTCCTTTGGGCTGCTAGAAAATGTGGCACGTGAGCGCCCCAACATGTTTGCCGTGCCAGTTGTGTTCCTCATGACGGTACGGGCTCGTGCCTTTGCCTCGAGTGCTCAACGCGCTTCCACTGACCGTTTGTTTGTGTCTTACCAGGACGGAGCCGTACCCAACGAGCGCGAAGTGTGCAAGGTGGGTCGGAAGTGGGTGATGCATGAATTGCCGTGGGTCATGGTGTTTGTGTTCTGTGGCATTCGCAGTTTGTGCAAGAGACGCAGCTCCCTGCACGCGTCTTCACCCTTGGCATCGGCACGTTGTGTAACACCTACTTCTTGCGGATGCTGGCTCAAATTGGGCGTGGCTATTCGGAGTCTACGCTTCGATTTCGCACACTGCGAGACGATATCCTGCGTCTAATGGCCAAAATGGATGTGCGTGCGGGCGTGTTATGCGATGGCAGTACATGAGTGTTGGCGCTCATGCCATCGAATCCATGCTTCAGGTTCCACTGCTGCTTGATGTCACACTTGGCATTCGAGCCGATGGGGTTCAAGTGTTTCCCAACCCCATCCCTGACTTGTTTGTTGGCAGCCCGTTGGTGCGTGCTATCGATTCAACATGCTCGATGTTTTCACACGCCTAATGCTGTGTGTTCGTGCGTGCAGGTGCTGTCTGGGAGCTTCAAGGGGAGGTTCCCACCTGAGATTGTCGTTCGTGGCCGCATTCCTTCCATCACGGGCGACGCCGCCTCAACGATTGCTGCAGGAGCAGAGTTGGCACCGCTTGGGAATGGGTGGGGCATGCAGTACACGGCTAGAGTTCCTTGCCGGACCACACGCACCATTCCACTCGACAAGATCTTCACAAAGGAGCGCCTTGACTTGATGATTGCTTCTGATTGGCTTGCTGGCGGCGACAAAAAGAGTGAGCTCCGCCGCAAAGTGGTAGCGCTTTCGGAGTCAGAGTCGATGCCTTGCCCGTGCGTGTGCTTGCTGTTGCCTGGACATTGTTGTATGCTGGTTGCATCGTAACCCGCGTTGCCCGGGTGTGGTGTCGTTGGTGTAGATACACCAACATGGTGCTTGTGCCGGACACAAGGGGGGGTGGTGGCGGAGACCCGGGTGGTTCAGGCTCTGGAGGCGGTGCTGGAGGCGGCGCTGGAGGTGGTGCTGCGGGCAAGGCTCCCAGGTCCCAGAGACAAACCGTGGATAAAGGGTACGCCGTGTTCCTGGCAGTATGTGTGCGCCTCCCCATTCTAACCAGGGTTGCGTTGCGTTCCAAACAGCAACATGGGTGGCTCCATCAATGCGGGTTTACTTGCTGCTGCTGGTGCCGGCGTGCTCATCATTGGTGCAGGCATTGGGTTGGAAGTCGCGTTTGGAAGTGTGAGCGCTACAGCTGCCAATGTGGCTGGCATGGTGGACTTTGGTGGACTTGGTGGGTTTGACCCGAGTTTCCTGAGTCTTGATGGTGTGAACTGTGACTGCTGCGACGCCATTCCATGCGCGGTACGTTTGCTGACCGAAGTGTCCGGCGCGCTTGAACTCAAGGGTCTTTTCATGTTGTTGCAGCCGTCCGGATGTGGGGAGGAGTGTGGAGAGTGTTGGGGCAGTCATGAAGGGGTGCTTGACTTGTGTTTCGGCAACTGCGGCGACAGCTGTGGCGAATGCGGAGCTGCGATTGGCAACTGCTTTGGAGACTGCACAAACGGCCTCGGAGATTGTGCTGGGGGTATCTACAACGTCGTGTGCAAGTGTTCTCCAACCGTTGAGCCCCCGTCATGCTGTACTGGCTGCGGTCCTTGTGAAGGAATCTTCGCTGGCGTGTCAGAAATTTTTGGTGGAATATCCTCCGCGCTTGGTGGTTGCCTTGGTGGCTGCGCCGCGAGCTGTGGCGACATATGCAACACGGTCGGGGATTGCGCGAGTGGTTGCTGCGGTTCGTATCAAGACTTTTGCTCCGACCTGTCCTGTGACCTGGGTGGTGCTTGTGGGTGCCTTGGTTCTGCTGTGGAGGGACTTGGTGGTTGCGCCGGCGGGTGTGTGGGTGGAATTGGTGACTGCGTAGGCGGTGGGTGTGGTGCCGTAGGTGATCTGGTGAGCATGGTCGGTGAGGGTTTGAGCGGGGCTGTGAGCTGTGTGATGGACATATTTGACTAGCCACGGTTTGTTTTCTCAACACTAAGACAATACGAGTTTGTCTACCGACCACGTCTGCAGCCACATCCTGCGAAGTGTGCATGATGCAACGTTGGGAAAGACGCCTGGATTGTCCCAGAAACGAACACAATGGTCAGGGTGACCAGTCTCGCGAAGACCAGTGAATGGACACTCTCTGTTGTTGATGTCTTGTTGAATACGACGAGTCAGTTGCTGCATTTACTTGAAGGTGTGAAGGCCTGCTGTGGAGGCTAACATGAGGTACATGTTGCTGTTAACGAACTAGCACGAGAAAGGCGGGTAAAAGCGTTCACGTGCAACCTGTGGTAAATGTTGCTGTTACCGAACAAACCCGAGAGAAAGGCGTAAGAAACGCTACGTGCAACACGCAACCCCACTACAAGCACTGGAACCATCCATCGTAGACACATCCCGGCTCCCCTGGCTGACAAAGCAGCCGCAGACCATCACTGTTCGCAGCAGCCATCAGGCCTGCTCCATTTGTTGCGCGGAGACTCGAGAACACCACTGTTCCTTCCGGAAGGGCATCTGGAAGGACCATTTGCACGCGGAGCGCACGTTTTGGCACTTCCGTCCAGTCCAACACATCGGCGGCACCGGGCTGTGTTCCCAGTGACACTTGCACCGTCGCCACACCAGACTCGGGATCATGGAAAGGGTCTAGGGTGACTCCGACGATAGATGTGGTAGCAGAAGCGGCATCTGACGCGTTGACGGTGAACACGCTCGCATCATCTGGCAACAGCAGCACGCCTGTTCGTGCCACACAGTCTTGATCCACACCGCCAAGTCCGTCACGCAGATGGAAGGCCTGCGACTTGGAACGCACGGGCGGTGTAGTATCCACAACCAGCGCACGCGTCGTGGTCGACGTCACTGTGTTCCCGGTACCGTCTCGTGCCGTGACGGAAGCAGTGTAGCGTCCACCTGCTAGGGTACCAAGGTTCGACCAGGTGAACGACGATGAAGACACGTTGACGAGCGGTGTGGAGGCTGCTGCCACCACGGCACCCGACTGGTTCAGTAATTGCACTGACATGGAAACGACAGCGTCTGGCTCCCACTCTGCCTTGCCCACCCACGCGTGAGCCCACTGCACCGTCACAGTATCGGAGTCGTAGCGTTTCACAAACGCCGGCGCATCGATGTCGCCTGCATCTGCATTTTGAACACCAGCAGCGACAACAACCCTGGCTTCAACGGGTAGCGTCACCAAGGGCGCGTCGAAGGACAACACACCCAGGTGTGGAGATTGCGCGTCGACTGCAAGCAGCGGCGTCACCACGGTGGACGTGAGACCAGCGGCGTTGGTACACGCCACCGTGACGTGCAGCACCGCGCCGTGAAACAACACGGCTTCCATCTGCAAGTCACTCAGGGGAGACAACTCGGCCAGTGGAATGGTGGTGGTTCTACCATCCACGTGCATCGCCGGACCCAAGTGGTCACCTGCCACACCTGCCACAGTGCCCAGCGCCACGCTGTACGCCTGCACTGGGCTCTCACCGTCGGCGAACCCTGTCCACGACACATTGCCTGCTGCAGCGAGACCACCGGCTGGCAAAACGTGCAACGTGCCGTCGTGGTCACCATTGCCATCACCTGCCACCAGGAAGGCGACACCAGCATTGGGGGCGGTGGTATCGATGGTGGTTTGGGCGGACTGGGTGGCACACACCCCAGCGTGGTTGCAGACCGTGACGTGAACAGCGTACACGTGTCCGTGCTCCAGTGACAGTCCCGTGGCTAGCGCATCGTGTGTAGAGCCCAGCCATGCTGGCGAGACGATGACGACGGGAGGGGAGCCAGGTGCAGCAGCCGAGGCAGTGTGGTCCGTGACGCTCCACACTACACCCAACACGCCGGACTCTGGGTCATGGAATGACCACGATGCCGAGATGGTGGCTGTGTCGCGTGACCACTGTCCTACCTGCACGTTGCCGATCGGTGCGGTGGCGTCCAGCACTAGCGGGAAGGACGGCTGCGTGCCTGTCACATCACCGGCGCCGTTCGTCACCCACAACGTCGGGGTCAATGGCGTGGACACCGGCAAGCCAGCTGCACTCAGCGCCGCGGCCAGACCAGAGAATGTCCACCCGGCCGACGTGAGGCCAGAACCCAGCAACCCGACCGCTTCGGTGTCCACAGTCGTTGCTGTGCCGCCCAGTAGCACAGCTCCGCCATCACTCGCATCGGCGATCCACTCCAACTCCATGTGCGTGATGCCACTGTCAGGGTCCATAGCCACCACCGCCAGTTTCGCGGCTGCATCCAGTGCCGAGGGCGCAAGCACCGGCTGCGTGGCGTTACTTGCCGACGCTGTGAAGCCGCCAGATAGCAGCGCCAGAAGGTGCTGGGCCGCAGCAGGAACGTGGCTATCACGCACGCCGCGTGGATCATCGCGGGCGGCGGCGGACACCACCAAGGCGGCATGTGTGGCATTGATGGCACTGGCGTCCGAGGCGTTGGCAACCACAGCGTCCAACGGCGCCTGGAGTTGCACACTGGCCGCCGGTGGCGTGGCGTCGATGCACACCGGGGCAGAGGTGAGGTAGGTGGAGTGCAAAGCGGCCTCGGTGGTGCACGACAACTGCGCCACGTAGCAGTGACCGTGCACCATGCGCAGCCCCGTGAACTCGTGCGCCGAGGCATCAAAACGAACCGTGCGGGCGGCCATGGCGAGGTCGCCACCACGCGTGCCACCCACGGCCACGGTCACATTCTCCACGGCAGCCTCCGCGTCGCGGCAGTTCCATGACACCACCACGGCGTCTGTGGCGGACTGAAACACCACGCCAACATCCGCCAGGGTGGATGCGTGGTCCACATCCGGTGGTGTGGGGCCGCCACGCGACACATTCACACGGGTGGCAACGGGCGGCGTGGGATCGATCAGGATCGGCGGCGACGTGACCGTGGTTGTCAGGCCGCGCGGGTTGGTTGCAGTCACACGCACATGGTAGTGGTGCCCCTCCGACAGCGGTTGGAGCAACACCGCGACGCCATGTGGAGCGTTGAGGGGGGCGACAGCGGCGGGCATGACTGCGGCATCCAAGAGCGCGATGCCCCAGGTCTGGTCACCCACTGCTGTGGCGTTGGTGGCAGCGGCGCCAGTGTCAGCATCAAATGCCTGCCACACGTATGTGAGCGGCGACACCGAGTCGAACGCCCAGGCGACACCCAGTGCATCGTCGTCTTGTTGTGCCCACACGTGGACGCCCGCCCGATGCGCTGTCACGGTGGCAGCGGGCAACATCACGGCCACCCCGACCGGCGCCTGTGCCTGCACCACCACGCCGTTGGACACCGCCGCGGTCCACGCGCCGCTGGGACTGAACGCTTGCACCTCCCCACGCAGCCGTGTACAATCGGCGACGGGCGGTGACAGGGTGAAAGTGGTTTCGTTGGCACCTGCAGGGAGCGTGCGCCACTCGCCGCCAGACACCGGGTGCTCCTCGAGCTGACCGTTCTGCCGCACCTGCATCTCCACGACACGCACACGGTAGTGTTCCACCCCCGTCTCGGCGTCGTCAAACGAGTGCCATGACACGACCGCACGGTCGGTACGAGCCACAGTGTCCACGTCGTACAGCATACCCGGTTCCGTGAGGTCCAACACTTCACCGCGAGTTGGCGGACTGAAGTTCAACACCGGCGTCACCACGCGTGTGTCCGACAACACCACGCCGCCACCCACTGTGCCACCGCCACCACCACCATCACCGCCGCTGACGGCGCGTTCTCGGACGTACAGCACCGCACCGTGTCGGAAGGGCACCATACCGCCACCGCTGAGGCTGCCTGCGTCCGTGGGTGTCTCACGAGAGTGGAAGGCAACCGATGTTGCATTGCCTGGCACCGTGCGCACCCACCGCAGTGCACCTGGGCTGGTACCCACCGACACCACGACTCGATCGGGCACAACGTCGCTGGTGTTCAGCCCGGCCATGTCCCAGGACACGGCCAATACCACGTCCGGTGCCCACGACGACCAACACGCTCGGCATTGGGCTGCGTTGCCGAACTCGGTCTGCACCAGGCCTGGGGCACATGCGATACATGCCCCCGATGCTGCACGCCACGTGCCTGGCGGACACACACACGCGCCGTCAGCAGGACGAGTGAAGGTGCCGTGCGCGGGATCGCCGCAAGGTACCACGTCGGACATGTTGACCGGCGTGGCCGGCATCTGGGTGCTTGTGCTGCAGGCTGCGGCAGAACATGTGTTGGCGTTGCCGATCTGCGGCTTGCAGGTGCCAGTGGGGCAAGGGGTGCGTGTTAGTGGTGTCGGAGCCTTCAGTCTGTGGCGCCCAGTTGTTGCACCATCCGTCGTCACATGTGACCTGCAGCAGCAGTAGCAGCGACGGGACGGTCACCCACGCGTTTGTCGTCGATGGTGATGTTGTGAAACCTGCCTCCAGCTCCATCCACCCGCCGGTTTCGTCCCCCAATGCCAGTTCTGCCTTCGGCGTTGCTCTGGCTGCGTCCGCGGGCTTGGTGGTTGTGGGTGACCCGAATGCGGAGGGTGGTCGGCGCGCCGTGTCTGTGCTGCGGGTGTCAGCCACTGGCAACACGTCCCACGTGTGCACGCTTTCAGGACTGGCGCATGATGGCATGTTTGGTTTCTCGGTGTCGGTTATCAGCGCGTTGGCGCAAGACCGACTGCATACCACGAACATCGGCACGTCGCTCGTCATTGTGGGTGCGCCCTCGGCCAATATGGCGGTCGTTGTACGCGTCAACGAGACTGCGCGCCAGGCGTTGTCTGCGATGGGTGATGACGACGACAGCAACGACGGCAAGGTGTGTCAGGTCGTATCGGTACTGCGACAGTCGCCAGACACACTACGCGCCAACAGCGACGACGAAGCTGAGGTGGCACCGTTGCTGTATGGCGCGGGCACCTCTGTAGCCATCGGCGGCGGCATGGTGATTTTCGCTTCGCCCTTTTCTCGCACATGGTCAACACTGCTGTCAGACACCTCTCGTGGTCGAGTGTTTGGCGCCACCTACTGCTGGGCCGGTGACGTTCGTGTGCCGTCTCCAGGCACTAGCGTCCCGACCACGTGCGCCAGGTGTGACGTGGACGGTGGAGAGTGGTCCGCAGGCGGCGTGTCGCGAACATGTGAGGATTGCGCGGGTCGTGAGTGCCGTACCGTGGACGACGGCTTCTGGTTCTTGGGTGTCAACGACACGGCACCGCTGGAGAACGGCGCGCAGTACGAAGTTGATGTCACGGTAGTGTCTCGTTCGGGGCGCCGCAACACGCAAACGTCGCCAAAGTTCACCGTGGACTGGACACCACCCGAGACAGGTCTCGTGTTTGACTCGTACCTGGGCAACTCCACCGGGTGCAATTACTGCACCAAGGACATGGATGCCACCACCAACGTGACATACCTGTCCCTTGCGTGGTGCTGCGGCTGGCAGGACCTGGAGAGCGACATTGTGTCGTACTCAGTGTCCTTCGGCACGGCCAATGCCACCACGTCGCTACTGGATTGGACACCGGTGGGCTTGAACGAGTCTTTCACGATTTGGGATCAGGAGCTGGTTACGGGGGAGCGGTACTTTGGCTGCGTTGTGGCAGTGAATGGTGCCGGTTTGTGGACAGAGCCCGTGTGCACGGACGGCCTCGTGTATGACGACACACCGCCGGCAATGGTGTTTGTCAACGATGGCCTTCAATCTGGTTTCGATGTGGACGCGCAGTCGTTTATGAACCTCGCGTTTGCCACGTACGGTGCGCAAGACAATGAAACGGAGGTGGTGGAATACCTGTGGTCCATCGGCTCAACACCGGGTGCAGCGGACATCCTCGCAGAGGAAAGATGCTACAACGCCACCCTGAACGGTGTTGTCAACCGACCCTTCCTCGTGGAGCTGAAGAAGGGCATGACGTTGTACGCTTCAGTGCGCGCGATCAACTTTGTCGGTCTATCCTCGCCGCTGCTTTCTTCCGACGGCATCCAAGTTGGCAAGTCAGAGGTTGCAGCCGACGCCGAGTCTGGCAGCACCATCTCGTTGGACACGCAGTACGCCGAGCCCGATGGTGCCGATGCCAATGCCACCGACAGCGACGACAATGACGGCGAGGCGGATCCACCCCAAACGTTGGCTGCCGTCGCCATCCCACCTGGCGCTGTGTCAGAACACACCAACTTCATTGGCGGTGCCGTGACACCGGAGGACATCGAAAGCGGCGACGCCGTGAACGCCTCCGCGGTGAAGCCGCCGGCGCAGAACCTAAAGTTCGGCGACTACTCCTTCACACTGAAGGCCAAAGATCCAGAGACTGGGCAAGTGGACGAAGGGTTCGCCTTTGAGAAGCCCATCCGCATATCCATGATGTACGGCATCGACAAAATCTTGGAGGGTGAAGCCGCACCGACGGACTGGGAGCCCAGCCTGCAAATCTTCGACGTCGACACCGGGGACTGGATCCCCGCCAAGCTGACTTGCCCGGCGGAGCTGCAGTGGGACGAAATCGACCACCAGCGGCGCACCTACAGCGTTGATATTTGCCACTTGACCACATTTGCGCTGTTCTTCCAACGCCGTCCTGTCGTTATTCTCGAGGAGCTTCCAGATGATTTGGTTGAGTGGGTGTGGACTAACCACTCGGATGCGCTGCAGCGCATCACCGCCGGTCACGCCGCCGCCGATGGCGTTCAGGTCGCCCTCGTACGCCTGTCACGCAATGCCACCACCGGCGACGTGTACGGCCCCACAGTTCCGCTGGATGCGTCACGCAGCTACGACCTCCACGGATACCATCACCGCCGCCGTAGTGTCTTCGGTGGGCTCCTCCCTGGCCGCTGTACCCGGCGCACTGGTACCCTTCCCCATTGTAGGCGCGGCCTGTGACGTGGATAGCGGCAATGGCACCGGCGTGTCGTGTTCCATCGGCGCTATCGTCCGTGCCGCCAGCGGCGCGGATGCGACGTCGCGCGTCTGTGTGGACGTGGACGTGGACACAGCGGCGATGCCAAACCAGCGCGAGTTCCGCGCCACCGCCACTTTGTTCTTCCACTCTGTCTCCCCACCCGGGACGGGACCTTCAGTGGCTGCGACGCTCGATGGAACACCCAAGAAGGCCCAGCTCCAGGTCACCACGCGCTCGCACGACGTTGAAGACGACTCCCTGGCGTCCAACACGCACGAGGTCACCGTCACCATCGCGCACACGCCACAGTCCACAGCGAACGCCTCGTGTATCACCCTGTCGGACCTGACAGCCCATGTGCCGCCCCTGGCACACGGGCCGCAAGCGCAATACGCTTTGGACATGGTGCGTGTGAACGGCGCGGTGACCTTTGATGCTCGCCACGCAGCCCGTGGTCGTGCGTCTCTTGTCGCGTCTATGGACACACTGCCGTTGGGAGACACAGTATCAGTGGTGTACACGGTGCGATTGCCGACCAACGTGACTCTGGGAAGTGTGTACACCGCAGACGTCCGTGTCGCCTACGCCGCCATGCCGTTGGAGGACCCAACGCTGGTGGGTTCATGCGCCTCGTCCTTCCCCATGTGTCTGGCGGCCACCGCTTTGCCGCCACAACCAGTACGCGTGCACCGTGTCCTCACGACCACCGCCGCCGGCCCGGCACCTGGTGTCGTACCACCATACGGTCGCGATGTGGAGGATTTGCTGCAGGTGTGCGTGGGCCAGTACCTGGAGTGGACGACGGAAGTGGTGCTGCCGGCTGTGCCGTGCAACTCAGGCACAACCCTGACCTGGCACATTGACAACACGGACGCCATGAGCTGGCTGCGCATCGTGGATGTCACGCCGGCAGCTGGTGGCGTCACGTCTACGTGTTTGGGTGGTGGCAACTGGCGCGTCGCTGCAGAGGCACAAGCCACCATGAACCGCACATCCGTGGTTCTGGACTTGTGTTCCACCACCACGTCGGCAGCGGAAACGGCGGCATCGCTGCGTGTGACACTGGCAGCTGTGACGCGTGACGTGCTGTCCGTGGTGCATGGCACCCGTGTGTCCGTGCGCTCCTCCGTCACCTCTGCCTGCTTCGACGACCCGTCATCGCGGTCTACCACCTTTGCCGCCCCCGTGGTGTTCCACGACGTCACCGAGGCACCGCCCGTGCTGCTGCGTGTTGTGCCTTCTCCAGACGGCAGATGGGCCATGAACGGGCCAGTCAACACGCAGGAGCGGTTCACGGTGACCTCGGAGATCTTGCAGCGTGTCGGTGTGTTCGAGGCTGGTACCCATCTGCAGTTGCCACACGGCCGTGCTACCTGGGAGTCAGGTCCTACTGCCACAGTGCGCAACGAGTTGGCACGTGCACCGACCGCTGATGACTTGTTCCGATTCGACACTGTGTCATGGACCGGATTGGGTCCACACTCGGCCACGGCCGCGTTTGAGGCGGGTGCCCAACACGACCTGGAGTACCCCGTCCACGCCGTCGTGTCTTGGGCATCATGTCCACTTTCTGCTTACCCAGCCGGTCTTCAGCCAGACACAGCGATGGTGCCAGGTGACGCCCGCACCGTGCGGCGAGCGCACGCTGGCGTGCGCTCGATCGACGTCCGTGTGGCATGCGACAGGTCCACAAAGTGCGGCGAACGTGGTGTGTGTGGTGCCGGTGGATGGCGGCGTTTGCTCCTGTCAGCCCGGGGCAGGCGGGGCCGACTGCTCGCAGTGTGTCGACGGTGCGTTCCTTGCGTGTGGCGGCCACGGCAGCTGTGGTGCGGATGGCGCGTGCACCTGCCGTGACTGTGGAGCTGGCTCGCCGACGCCGTCGCCTACTCTGGACGCTGCGGCACAGTGCTTGCCGGTGTGGCCGGGCTGTGGAGCGGCTCCTGGAGTCAGCCTGGCCCTGCCCTCGTTCTTTGGACCCATGTGCTCCGCCACGTGCTTTGCGCCCGTCACGTGCTCCAACCACGGCGTGTGCGATGATGACGGAGGCTGTCGCTGCGACTTGGGATGGAGTGGAGTGGCGTGTGACAGCCCCGGAGACTTGCTGCCGTTGGCCGCAGTGATGCAGGGGTGGACGACAGTGGTCCTGGGCGACATGACAGCCTCTGGCAGCGACGGCAGCACCTCCACCGTCGAAGGCTCCTTGGCTGTGGGTGGCGCAGCCTCCCTGGATGCCATTGATGTGGCGACACGCATCCGACACCACTCTGTGCCGTTGCCAGACAATGCGACCGCACTGTTTGTGGCAGGGTCGGCCTTGAAATTCGGCTCGGGCAGTGTCGCCGTGGGCGACGTCGTGACGACGGACTCTGCCACGGTGTCTGTTGCCGACGGTGTGGTGGCGCCCCCAGGCACCCAACGCAGTGTGGCGTCCGGATCTGCTGTTGCAGCGGCACTGCTCGACGTGTGTGCCGCCACAGCCGAGATGACACGCCTCGCCGATGTGGTGTGCAATTGGACGGCCACCGGCACGGTGGTGCCCAAGGCGGGCACTCTGTTCCTCCATGGTGCCCGTCCGGACACCAACGTGTTTGATGTGTCCGCCACGGACTTATCTGGTGCGGCTGTGGCGCGGTTGGCTCTCCCAAGCGTGGATGTCACAGCCAACAAACCGCTGCCGCCGACGGTTGTGCGCCTGCAAGCGTCACCGTCTGTATCACTGCCGCCTGGCTTGACCTTTGAAGGTATCTTTGCCGACAGCCGGTTCCAGTCCGTGATCACCTGGGTGCACTGCGTGGAAGACGCCAACGCGGGTGCTGCAGCGGCGCCAACACTCACTGTGTCTTCCCTGTCGCTGCCTGGCTCGGTCCTTGGCGCCTCATTCGGCACTCATGGTGCAAAATGCCACCGTCCGCGGCTACGTCGTGGCAGCGACGTTGAACACCAACGGTGCTCACCTTCGATTGCCTGCGCCCTCTGGCACCTTCCTTGGTGGCGGCGCCGGTGTGGCGAACCTGACACAGCCTAGCGCGTTCGTGCCCGACGGCACCGCGGCGGTGTGTGTGACGGATGTGGTGTGCGAGAACGGTGGAGTGTGTGTGCCGGCGGGGGACGGGCAGTCGGCGACATGTGACTGCCCTGACATGTGGTACGGTGCCGCCTGCACCGTCCGTGTGAACCGTTGCCACGCAGTGCCGCCACCATGCAGTGGCCACGGCACGTGCACGCACCTGCCGGATGATGACACGGTGTCGTGTGCCTGCTCGGACATGTGGAGTGGCGACGACTGTTCCGTCGACCCTATGACCGGAAACCAATGCGTCGGCGTAACCTGCACAAACGGCGGGCGCTGCACCGACGGCATTGGCAACTTCACGTGCAACTGCCCGGCCGGAACAGCTGGTGTCCTGTGTGACGACCTGTGCCCCGACGACCCTGCCAAGCTTGTGCCGGGCGTGTGTGGTTGTGGTGTCGCTGACACCAACTCCGACGGTGATGCGTTGCCAGACTGCCTGGACGGGTGCCCCAATACTGCGTCCAAGACAGCGCCGGGCCAGTGCGGCTGTGACACCGCAGATGTCGACACAGACGGTGACGGTGTGGCGGACTGTGTGGATGTGTGTCCGCTGGACACGGACAAGGCGGCGACGCCCGGTGTGTGTGGCTGCGGTGTGGCGGACTACGACTACAATGGTGACGGCGTGGTGGACTGTCCCGACGGTTGCACGCTGGACCCGGCGAAATCCACCCCTGGGGTGTGCGGCTGTGGAGTGCCCGACACTGACACCGACGGAGACGGCGCCATGGACATGTGTGCGACGCCCTCTCGCCCCCGTGACCTCTGTATCCACGACGCTGCGAAGACGGAGCCAGGAGTGTGTGGGTGTGGCTTGCGCGACGATGACCGGGACATGGACGGTGCCATGGACAACTGTGCCACCAACACCCATCCGCAGGACCGGTGCCCCAACAACTTTGGCAAGGTCGCACCAGGATTGTGTGGCTGCGCAAAGCCGGATGCGGACACCAACGCGAATGGCGTGGTGGACTGTCTTGACACGGCCACGTGCAGCGGCTGCACAGGCGGTGACATCAACGGTCCATGCAAGAGTGAGTTGGACGGCACGTGCTTCCAGTATGTCCTTGGCACCGGGGTGTGCCCCTCCGGCTCGGTTTTGTGTGCCGCACCACACCTGGGCCCGGTGCTGCCGCCGTGTTTGAGTTGTGCCGGTGACACCGCAGGCGCCTGTACCACCGCTCAGTCCATGTGCTCCGCAGCGGTGGGACCCCAAGAGTGTCCTGCCGGCACCACGGCGTGTGGTGTGCCAACGGACCATGTCCCGACGCAGGCCGCCACAGCCAGCACCTTTTGGTTCACCGTCATCGGCGCTCGCTCCCTCTCGAGGCGCTTGTCGCCGCCGTGATCACAGCGCTTGGACGCTCTGTTGACGAGCACGTCGGCAGTGTGCGTGTCACGGCGGTGGCGTCATCGGCGTCCGGTGATGGCCTCTTGTTGGAGATGCTCATATCAGACGCCTCTGCCTCCGATGCCGCGGCCCTTGCCTCTGCGGTGACATCCGGCGCCCTGACCTCGTCCCTATCGGCCCACGGACTACAAGTGACCACTGTGTCTGGTCAGCTCAAGTTCGGCCGCACAGCCGGCGACAGCGGCATGAACGCCGCCATCACAGTGGTCTTGATTGTCCTGGCGGTGGCCGTGGTGGTCGCCGCGGTGCTGCTTGTGACGTGGTTCACACGGCAGTCAACCCCGTTGAGGCCCATGATGGGGGGCACGAAGAAGGCACGTGGTGCAAACAACAAGCCCCAGCATGCGTCTTCGTCGGTGATGTGGCCAACGCCCACGCCCCAGCCGACCCTCACAGGCGCGTTTACGGCACCGGAGGGTCCGACGAACCTATGTCAGCCGGTGGTGAACAACAAGCCACCCAGGTCGCTCAACCCGGACCCCGCCGGCCCCTCCAGCTCGCTCGTTCACACTTTGATGGCAGAAACCCCTGCCGGTGCAACGATGATGTCTGTCTTGCCCATGTCGAATGAACCCGCGGCCACGCCGGTCGCACGACGAAAGGCACTCCTGGACCCACTTTCGCACCGTAACACACCGCTTGTCCCCGACTCTCCGCCTGGCGTGGTGGCGACGCGTCAACAGCGTCGTTTCAGTGCGCTGGAGCCGGAACGTGACCCCTTGCTGAACCTGCTTGCAGATGACACTACGGAAGGCGCC
>Ga0213833_1000847_pt1 | contig 25391 bp, 39 predicted proteins | sample SWATP21_FD_160575 | JGI IMG/M metagenome (GOLD analysis project Ga0213833, IMG submission 160575) | Coastal seawater microbial communities from Marineland, Florida, United States - SWA TP2 #1 | ecosystem: Environmental > Aquatic > Marine > Coastal | place: USA: Florida | collected 2016-08-14 | reverse complement strand
CACATCTGCAAGCGAAGACAGCTGATTAGGTCAACCACAGTGCGAACAGAACCAGAAAAGCGCTCACGACAACGCACCGTGGCTCGAAGACCGTACTTGTGGGCAGGAGAGCTGAGCACACGAAAACCAGAAAGGAACAAAAGCAGCCACACACCGCGGTGATCACTCCTGTTGTACTGATACCCCACATCCACACAAAACACGACGTACCCATACGACCATCGCGACACATACACGCCAGTTGTGGACTCCGGGGGGTGGAACCCAAGGTGCTTGACAGGGCGAGGTGTGGACTGCAACATCAAACCGGCCCAGATCACCACCCGAGTGGTTCCACGCATGTTCACTTCGGAGGGCTGAACCGTCAGCTCAATCTCCTCCTCGCGACGGAGGACGCTGGCAACACAGCCGCCATACCACAAGACGCTGCGTGTCAATAATCACTGCAGGGAAAGTGCCACACACACTGCGCGCACGTCATTTTCACGGGATCGCTGCCGGCCTCTGCAACGGCAACTTCGATGTCCCGGAAGCAAAGCATTGTGGATCCATTGATCGCAAGCAGCAGGTCGCCCTCCTCAAGCTTGTCGTAGGCGTCTGAACCAGGCATTGAACGACGGTTCTGCGCCCACACCGTGCCGGAAAAAGAAAGCGGTGAGGAGGGTGTCCAGTGGACCGGAAGCACCCACAACTTGTCAATAACGAACCACGAGCACTTGACGCCGTTCGTTCCGGTCGTCCTCAAACCGCTCCACCCATGAAGCTGGGAAGCCCATTCCAGTGCGCGCCATGGACAAGCCAGACTGACAAACAACAGACGAAACCGGTGACCCAAGGGCTGCAATGGCACGCACACACAACCATCCGTACCGGCACAAACTCGACCTCAAGGGATCGCACACACGGCACCTTGCCCTCACGGAGCGGAGTGACAACATCCTTGACAACGCTAATAGGCAGGCCTGCGACAGGAGATACGTACGGTGATGCCAAGATGGGGACCATGCTCACACCAGTCCCCAACGCTGCAACGCAACATGGCTACTTTCGACAGCTTCACCACGTCCACCAGTGCGACTGAACGAAGCCCAAAGGGCTTGGACGCCTCCATCGTCGTCACAAAACACGCCACCCATGCACGCAGCCACTGCAGCGCATACAAGGCAACACAGTGAGACCGTGGAAAAGCACACCACAACTCCAAGGGCGTACCGCGGTCGAAGATGTACACATCGCAGTTGAAGGCTCGGTAGCGCGGCGGCATGGCATCACGGACCATGAGCTCCTCGTATTTCGTCACCACACAGGTCTGGTGAACCTTGGTGGAGCTGGCCGAGGAGCCAACAAACTGGCAGCTATCGCCCTGTCAAGTCAACAACCCACAACTGGGTGAGTTCAACACCCAAAGCGAGCGTACCTCTGCCAACCCGCAACGATCTTGCATTCACTGCACGTACCACTCGCAGGGGCTTGTCAGATAGCACTGCGCTCTTCACTGGCGTCGAGCCAAGCAGGGCGGGGTCGTACTGCAGGACAGCAAAGTTGTGGATGGGGTGCAGGTACAAGATCTTGGCTGGAAACAAGGCACCACCACACAGCACAACGCTAAGGGGGCGGGTGCGCCTGCCATCGCGAACTCCCATCAAGCAAAACACGCACCAGGAACCTCAACGGATGAAGCAACGGTGATGACGATGTCACCCAGGGCAATAGCAGTGGTGTTGCGATCGGTGATCACGTATCCCTTCTCGGCATCCACAACCACGCCAACGCCAACGAAGGATGACGCATGGACGCCGTCCACCATGAACGGGGTGTGGAACTCCACGGTCACCAGCGATGGCGAGATGCGGTCTGCAAAGGCAGAGGAGGAGCGTGGGAAGTTCGTGACATGCACGGCGGGCGTCGGCTGCGGCGGAGGATCGCAGCATGTGCGAGCAAGCCAGAAGCCGGTGTAGTCGTCGCGGCATCGAACACTCATGGGGAACCAGTGGCGATCGACCTGCACCGTGGTGACACGTAGCCTGCCACGAACAAGCCAATGGAAGAGGCGACGTTTGAGCACACCCTCGATGCAAGAAGCAACGGGCGACACCACCACGCACCGATGGACGTCCCCAAGCACGAAGTACTTGATGGCAACATACTGAAGGTCTGGAACCGCGCACAAGACGGCCTGGTGTCATGGAGCGCGCGCGCACACACACACCACAGGCATAGGAGCAACAAACCACACAGCCAACAACAAAAATGTTACCACATATAAAATCACCAACAACACAACAACACAAAGCAGACCAACACAAGGGCACCGTCGTACCTCGGCCTGTTCGAGGGTGTGGGTAGGCTTTTTGTCGATTTCCATGATGACAGCGCCGGGAGCAACTTGCGCCCACGCAAACATGTACCCATGCGTGGCAAGGTACACACCCTTTGCCGGGATGCTGTTGTTGCGGACCTGGTGATAGGACAACTCATGCAGCGACGCACCGCTGATGGAGAGGCATCTGCCACAGGCGGGGTCGGAGGTCAGTGGGGGGACCTTGCGAAAGAGCACAGACACAGATGCAAACACTCACTTGTACGGCATCAACGCATGCAAGTCCACAACTGGGACGTCCACCTCAATGGTGGTGTCGCCACGGCGAACTTGAAACTTGACGGTGGCTGCAGGCGGGTCGCTGGCCTCACTCCCCTCCACAACCATGGGCAGGGAGCCCTTCTCCTTAAAACTGAGCACATCCGAAAGCTCCTCAGCGTTGTGGACGCGTCGACGCGGGCGCTGCACCCCACGAATCATCGGCAGCTCCAAGTCAGGCGTGGACACTCGGTAGCTGCGTTGGCGCGCGAGCAAAGGTCGCCGCGGAGCCGTGCCAGCACCAGCCGCGGCCCCGACCCCGGCCCCGGCTCCGGCGCTCGTGCCCGCAGAGACGGCAGCTTCGGCTGTGGAGTCATCCTCATCACCATCAGCGGCGGCGGCAGCAGCAGCAGCGATCGGGTTGGCGGCAGCGGCAGGGAGGGCCGAGGCCTTCTTGCACGCAGCCAGGTCGGCGCTCGCAATTCCCTCCGCTCGCACGTCGGCGGGGCTGGTGCCAAGGGCTTGGTGTTGCGCAATGATGTTATCCAGCAACTCCTCAAGCGGGTAGAAGCTAGTGCACAACTCGCCGTTCACACGAAGGATCTGGCGTGGAGCAACGAGGATGAGAGATCAAAAGGAAAACATGGTGCGACCCACAAGACCCGCAACACCAGTCTATCACACGCACGTACCACATCACCAGGATTCAGAATGTTGTGGGAAGCACCCTCACGCACAACCTCGGACACCACCAGCATGCCGGTTTCTTCGGGAAACGCTTCCCTGACCTCGGCCTCGATTTCTGTTCCCGCCGCGAGGTCAAGAGCTGAGGCTAGCCCCGATGCGCCAACAACATGCAGCACCACACGTACCGGGAGTCACACCATAGCGTCGCACCACGTCGAAAGCTTTGGAGCTGCAAGGAAGTGCACACACGCGTGAGCACGCACAACCAAAGGGGGATGCACAACAGCAACGCAACGAACAGAAGGACACTCTGCACAGTCCCTCGAGGAACACGGAAATCTTTCTGAATCAATGCAAGCGCCCGGACCACGCGATTCAACGGAAGGTAAAACGCAGACGCAGCCTGCATCTTCCCTCCAGCGTTCAAACCGATAGCGTGTCCCTCAATGTTCAGCACAGGCGACCCGGAAGAGCCACCGGTGGTGCTGCTGGCGGCTGCCAAGTAGAAGGTGTTGAAGTCATTGAACTCTTGTGGATGGTAAGCTGGTGCGCGGCGATCCAACCGAGCAAGGGTTCCTGACAGGATTTGGAACTTCTCTCCGGCATCGTTCTGGGTCACAGCACCCAGGTTAGCGTGCCCGTGGTCACCTCCCCAGCACACCAACACCAACGTACTCCGCAGACACGAATGTCTGTACCAACTACGGCTTCATCAGGGCGAAGCGGGATTTCTTGCACATCCAAAAACTTCACCGCAGCCGGGTCGTACGCAAAGAAGCCAAAATCGTGGACGGGATCACTGAAAGTGGGACGTGAACACGCATCCTTCTAGTCTGGGGCGCCAGCAGCCCACAAACACGCCCAACGTACCGGTAGATAGGGATGACGGGGATTTCTTCTTTGTTTTGAAACACAGCTTCGGCCATGATGGGGCCAGTTGTCACTGTCCACCACAATACACACACGCCACGCGCGCGCTGTTGGAACATGTACGGACGAGGGCCAGGCACGACAGCAGACACACGACCGCCACAGAACGCACCCACGTGGCGATTGGTCAAGATGATGCCACGTTTTGCGTCAACGACAAAGCCCGTAGCATGCGCGAAGGAGGGGATTTGACCGTCAAACGCCCGCACCAAAGACACGCGCAGCACCACAATGGCGGAGGCGCAGCGCGTGATGGTTTCTGCCCATTTCGTCTTGGAAGCGGGTGACTCAGATACCAGCTCAGCCAGATCGACTGCAGACACGCTGACTGGCGTTGATTCATCATCCAGGTCGGCCATGGTGTTGTGCACAACAGGTTACAATGAGTGTGAAGGGGGTGTACTTGCCAAGGTGGCTTCGGCAATGCCGAGACGGCGCAGAGATTCACTATTTCCATACTTTGAAGAAATTGGCGTGACTCACCCGTAAGATGAATACACATTCATCACTTGCATTTTACTGGTGTTTCGTGCAAGCCCTGCCATCCATCGCGAGCAACAGCGCCGTGCCTTGTGTGCTCGCATCTGACCCGTGAGTTGGCTAGTTGAATCGGCTGTGGAACCCCTCCTGTACGAGGCTCGTCAATATGGTGAGTTCATCGTCCACTGTTGCGTGCGGTCTGTGGCCGCTGTGGGTCATGGCGGGCCTGCGTGTGGCTGTGGCTTGCCGTTTCCGGGAGCGAGGTGTGCGTGCTGCGGACCGGTTCTGATGTTTGTTGCCTCGCAGGTGAACGTCCCCAAGCTTCGTCGTACGTTCTGCAAGGACAAGAAGTGCCGCAAGCACCGCGTGCACAAGGTCACCCAGTACAAGACCGGCAAGGCCTCCAAGTTCGCCCAGGGTGCCCGTCGTTACAAGCACAAGCAGCAGGGTTACGGTGGTCAGACCAAGCCCGTGTTCCACAAGAAGGTGGGTCTATTTCCACACGTTGGCAGGCAATCCCCATGGTTGTTGTATCGTGGCCTTTGTGTGGTATTGCGTTGCTCGGTTTTCTCCGGCGTGTTTTTTGGGGGCGGATGTGCAACATCGTGACATGGGGCTCTTGCTTCGCATATGCGCCGTTTCCATGCAGGCTAAGACCACCAAGAAGATCGTTCTGCGCCTTGAGTGCAAGACCTGCAAGCGCCGCTTCCAGCTCCCCATCAAGCGGACCAAGCACTTCGAGCTCGGTGCCAAGAAGCAATAAATTGCTTCCTTGGTGAGCGCATGTGTGCCACACTTGCGTGTGGCTCGTTGCATGCATGACGATGCCAGCAGTGTTAGTCAGTTTGTTACGTGCGTTTGTTCACCACTGGCGGTACACGCGACAGCAAGTGTTTTGTGCTGCCTCGGGTGATTGGGCGTGCATATTGTGTGTTCGCGGCTGCATCTGATCTCATTTTGGGTGAAGGTGCGGTCGTGTCTCACGGGTCAGAGCTCTTGAATGATGGCGAATTTGGGTAACAACACACCATGATTCGCTTTCAAGTAACCCGGCCAGTGCTCCACTGTGTGACTAGCATGCACAACGCTCCAACTCTGCATGATGTGCACCCCAGCACCGATGTTCTTCACCGTAAGGGCCAGATTGTTCGTTTTCAGGCTTCATTCGGCAAGGCTGCGGAAGGTGTCATTGTTTGGCATCATGCCGCTTCCAACGCAAAGAAGGTGTTGTAATCCAAACAGCGCGAACATCTCGAACAGCTGGTCCAGCACTGTCGTGCTATGAGCATCGAAACAAAACAAATCAGCTCAAGCATCCGACACTGTCGTCAAGATATGGTGCAGAGAGAGCCCAAGTCCGGAGCATCAGAACCAGTGTTGGTGATGGAAGCGTGGTGTGCGAACAAGCGCGCAAGTTTTCGCTCTCCTTGAGGTCCGAAGTCGTTGCCATGCAGGTTCACGCTTGTCAGGGTGACGTTGCTGTTGAGCGCCTCGACGACTGGCACGTTTGTGTGTGAGACAACGCCCACAAGCACGCTTCAGCACATTCCAGCACTTCAGTACACTCAAGCAACGCACTCCAATCAATGCAATCATCAGTGAGGTAGTTGGAACGCAGATTCAACGACTGCAACGTCGTATTGGCAGAGATGGCTGCAGCCAAGTCTCGCGCGCCAGCGTCGTGGATGTTGCACGAGTGCAAATCAAGGCTTGTGATCTGCGAAGGGTCAGCGGGCATTGACAACGTCACAAGAACAACATGTATAACGTGTAGTACAAACACGTAACCACCAACAAAGGATGGCGACACACCGGTGGGCCCTTGGCCAAGAGCTTCGCGACGTGGGTTGCACCTTCGTCCTGGATTGCATTTGCGCTCAGATCCAAGGTTTTCAGCTGCCACATGTTCGCAACAACGACCGTTAGCATGGCATACAAACACCACAAATGCGTCTATGCACCCATCTTGGGGCCCAGCACACGCCCAATGTGTACCCGCTCACCTCTCGCAAGCTGACGAGTGCTTCACAAACTGTTTGAACATCACCACATGACAGCGAGTTGCAGCTGAGGTCGATGCTGGTGATGGCAGGTCCATCCTTTGAAGACTCAAGTAACATACAAGCCAAATCCGGACACAGAGAAGCACGCTCGCTCGAAACTGCATTGCCCAGGCTCTTGAACGCTAGCCGAACCACACCGCCGGAGGTCACGGCGTTCACAACTTCCACAGGCAGCGCCCCTCCAACCTCACGATCCGCAGCGACCCCACCAGCCCCACTGCCCTCTCCACTACCACGCAATTCCCCTCGATTGTGACTCGCAGGACGTGCACCCGCGCCAGCACCGGCACCAGCGCCTGAACCTGACATCGTAATGTCACACTGACCTGCCGGACACGGCCGCCGACGAGAGTAGCGATGAATAAAATAATATCCGTGGTGAAGTGTTTGTGGTGCCCCCGCAACTTCGTTCTTTCACTTCTCCATCTTGCTCCTCGGCTAACCCACTGCCTCGTTCGTCGATGAAAATGCGCAAACGCAAGCGTTCGGTCGCGCACAGGATTGAGAATGTTCTTCAACAGATGGAATCCGAGATCCGGTACCTCAAACGCAAGCGAATGCGAAGATCCAAGAGGTTCAAGTGCTTTGATGACATTCTGGAGTCCAAGGCAGCCTACCAGCGCAGGATGGCTCGCACGCGCAAGTTGACGAAAGAGCCCCTCGCAAGTGGTGAAATCCGTCTGAAACTTGCCAGTGCTCAAGTTCCTGGAGCAGAAGCAACGTCTTCACAGCTGGTTCGACTCAACCCAGGTATGTGGCGAACTCGAAACTTGCCAGCAAGCTACTCACTTCCCAGTTTAGCGCAGTCGAACCCTCTTCCATCGACGAGTACAAGTCGGCAGACGACCAAACTGTGTTTTCCTGCGAAAACTTCCAGCCACAAGTCGCAGCTCAACAGAAGGCGCCCAGCCCTGCGGACTGCTCCGAAGCTTGGTCGCGCCTTGGCCGGCCAATGTCCGCACCGCTTGACGCACCCACGTCTTCCATTTCGATCAACCATGCCAGGGTGCAGGAACGTCTTCACGCCCCAAGCCCATCCGACCGATCTCAACGCCAGAGAGGAACTGGCTACAGCGACTCCACCCGCGTGCAACGTACTCAGGCAGTTGACAGCACCGACAACTCTCCAGGCTCAGCTGCCCACTTGGGACCTGGAGAAGCCTCAACACCCTTCCGAGGCACGGAACCACTCCCAAGGGGTGCACCGAGATCCGTCAGCCCCCGCAGCGCATCGCACGAAGACTTTCAAAGCGACAGCACCGAGCATGGCCAGCCCCGTGTGGTTGGAGCTACGGACTGGCCAACAGCGCAAGCCACCCCTTCGGTTGACCTATCAACTACAGAGGTGCCTTCCCCTCACACAGGAGAACTTGGAGGCTCACAACTCCATCACCCCTTGGTGACTTCACGAGCAACAGTGGCTTTGCAGGCCTTGGTTTTGTTGACACTAGTTTGCTTGCTCGCTTGGAACCTGTACTCTTGGCCCAGCGCACACGCACAATTGCACGTCCTGGGAAACGCAGTACTCAGGTGGACGGTCGCGAAAGTCCAGACTATCGTCCGGGCGGCATTTAGCTTTCGCGGGTGGGGCATTGGACTGTAGGAGAGTGGCGCAACAGCTCTTCGTGTGTTGCTGCACCATATCAAACATACAAACTTGCACCACGGTATGCAAAGGACGACGAGTTCAAGAGATCGAAACAACACATGCCACCGACACACAAGCTGGACTGCAACCGCACTGCGAAAAGCAGGACAGCACTACGAGCAACTTCTGACAGTTCCCAAGTCGCTATCCGTCCTAACCCAGAGGTGGCCCTCCTTGGAACGAAACTGGCCACAACGGCACTGCCCATTAGTTCGGGTCCTGAATGACGGCGTGGTCGCGCAGTTTCCTGAATCAGGCACCACACAACGTTACGGCCCGGAGCAGCCGTGACGGGAGGAGGAAAAACGCGAGCACACAACGTACAGGGCAAAGTCGGACGTGGAAGACAGGTATTGCGGCTGGCCATGTGCTTCAGTGTCAGCAATGAAGCAGTGCAGGATGGTTTGGATGGACATGTCAAGCACTTGCATGAAAACGGAGCCAATGGAAAAGGAAATGATAAACGCGAAGACCAAGATGATGACCGGGGACGAGATGCCATTTGGACCGGAGTAGGCACTTTCAAGGATTCCGTACGTGCCCAGGCATGAAGCAGCCGTCACAAAAACAATGCCGAGAATGGAAAACACGGATCCCACCTGCAGGCACGGTCAGCATGCTGAGTGAGCAATCATCACAACCACGACAACGACCATGACCACACACCCACACTCACGTATGCTGACGCCACCATGCGCAACGCATTGCGTGCAATGAGACGATACGCGCGCTTGGCGGAGGAGCAAAAGCTGCCGCCGAAAATAGCCATCTCAATGTACGCTTGGCGCTCAAGGTACTTGACACAGCACTCGAAGCAGTTCACGAAGCACTGGAGGGAGAGCAAGAGCGAAATAAACCACCACTGGTCACAGAATGCAGCGTTGCAGGCGAACCAACCGGGTGCGTACCATGCAGCAGCACATGCCAAACTTGACAAGCGGGTTGCCACCGACGGTGCTTCCCTTCAAGCGTTTGTGCAGGTACTGAAGAGCGGCCTTGATAAACCAGATCAGAGTCAGCACCAAGGCACCAAACGCGATGGAACCGCCCTGCTTCTTGATCACCGCCACAGACTTGGAGACGGGGCTGTCCAGCGATCGCTGCCCGTTGTGCGATGGCGTGAAGTACCAACGGGAGATGACACCAGAGATGATGACATCGGCAGCAGCCATCACAAAGGCGATAGTCCAGACCGAGAAGAAAGTGTGGTACAACAGAGAGTACCGCAGCGACTCTGTCCACTCCACCTTCTTGTACTGGATGCTGAAGTCGGTTCCGGGCACGTGCAGCGACTCCGGGGAGAACTTGCCGGCGGAGACGATGAAGACAGCGACGATGGCATACCATGCCATAACCAGGGTCAAAATTGAAAACTTGGCGAACGGGAGCAAGAGGACGCGCTGAATGGGAAGAACAGACACCGTCACGGCTCGACAATCGCAAAGCCAGCACACACACACATCAAAGAGCGACAGCGGGCGCACCTTGACATCTCGAATCGCTTTTGTGGCTTGCTTCAGGCACGTGATGGCCAGCGACAGTGACTTACGCATGCAGCATACCAGCAGCATGAAAATGACGTCCAAGACCCACACTCCGATGCCGGATGCCATGAGGGCGGTGTGCGCATCACCCGTGGGGGTGTCTTTCGCCTTCTCCACGAGGAAGTAGCCACCAACGCCCATGGCCACAATCAGCACGACAATCGTGCCGTACACCAAGCACGGTCCAAGGAACCACAAGAGTGACATGTACACGAACCCAGTCATGACTGCGAATAAAGCAGACGCCACAAGCGCAGGCCACGCCTGTAGACAAGCAACAAGAACAAACTGTGACGCAAAACAAAACCGGACGGCATAAAGGCATCGAACAAGCGTCACGCACCACTCGCAGATCCGCAATCATTCGACCAAACGTCTGTGCTGAGATGTCATTCTCAATGGCGTCATGGAACTTGGAATTGCTCGAAGGCAGGCAGTAATGGTACACGGCCTTCGTTGCGTAAGTGTCCCAGCACTTCTGCACACCGTTCACGGTGGCGCAAATGGACCCATCACCATTGTTTGGGCACGCAGGCACACACACGGCAAACTCCTCGCTGGTCACGGGGTCGGGCCACCAAAGAAACTTCTCTGACTTTACTGACTTGGAATAGCCACAGATGGAACCTGTGACCGGAACGCACAGGAGAAATGTCAGCGCGAACGCGCCAACAACAAGCCAGCGCACACATGTCAACCACACACCATCATACTGCACGCCATTGGTCAAGCGTTGGTAACCATTGATGCCGCCGGTGCTGCTTACGGCACTGATCGCGAGAACGATCATGCCGACCCAACCGACCAGGAACAACACGCAGAACAGTACGTCCGTGCATTTCCGCTGCGGTGCAGGCACCGGCACATTCTCGAGGTCCACCCGCGATAGCCGCTGTTCCGTGCCACCCGTAAGCGGATTCTTGAGGTCAGAAGACATGGTGGGGGGCGGTACACGCTGAATCGGCAGCTGCCAGATTCACTGCTGGGTCACACCGCAAACACGGGAAGAGTTGCTTGGCAACATCCGTAGCTGTGTTAATTTGACGTGACCCATGCGACAATGATTTGGCAGCAACCTCACTCTTGGAGACGTGGCACGTTGCACTGATCCTCATCCGCTCCGCTGGTGCAGCTTGTGTTGTGCACGAAGTGTCTCCAGCCTGTTTCAATGGATTCGCCGTGAAGGTGGGCTTCAAGTTTGTGTGTGCCTCCATCCATCCGCCATGGCGTGGCTTCCGAAGCTCCTGTGGGTGGCCGTAGCATGCGTGCTGGTCCTTGTGTGGCGCTGGCACGTCATCGAGACAGCAAGGCACGCCTCCCCAGCTGACATTGCCATATTTCGAGATGTGTTTGGGGAGCAAGGCTTGCCAGGTACGTTGCAATTAAGCGGCGTCTCGTGCCGGCAGCCGTGTGGTGGGACTGAGACACGACGTGAGCTCCGCAGTGGTGGAGGAAGAGGACAGTGCGAACCTGGACTCAACTCGGTTTCGCGATGAATTCGTAGCTCGTAGTCGGCCTTTCGTGCTCAGAAATGGTGTAAAGCACTTATGGCCGGCGTTCCCAGAAGCCCAACGGGGTCTGGGCACAGTGCGAAGGTATGGTATGTGTGCTCTGGTCTCGAGCTGGGTGGCACCGGTGTGATGTGCCATGTCCTTGCAATGAGCAACGCCAGCAAAGCAAAGAAGGATTTGAGAGTAGACATAGCACGTAATCGGTACGTGGGAAACATGTGCAACCATGGGCGGGGCGGCACCCTCATGGTTGGTTGGTATGCAGGGAGTTCCACTCACTTGACGCCGCCTGGCGGGTCATTCGACCAGACACTACATCGATGGATGTGGAGACATTGTTGGACGTGCTCCAGCATGGAAAGGCCCTCAACAGGTGGGCGCGGTGTCGAAGCAGGAGTCCAATGACAACCAGCCTCATTAGTAAACCTCACTTGTTGCCGTGCACCAGGACTGCCACTCGTCGCACGCTGACGTTTGCAGTTGAACAGCTGGATGTGGCGGAGTACTTTCCTGGTATGTGGCGTGAGTGACTGGCTGAGCTACTCATGCAGTTGCCAACATGATCCCCTTTCTGTTGACGATTTGTTTCCAGGCTTGGGATCCACGACCCCGGTGCCTACATTCGCTGAGGATCTGTCACACGATGTAACCAATGTGTGGATGTGTGGCTCTGGAAAGGTGAGCATTGCAAGAAATGGTGCCTCGACGCCCGTGGACTTTCAGAGCTAACCTGGAATGAAACTCACACTCATGACATGCAGCTCAGTCGGCTCCACTTCGATGCGTACGAAAACCTTGTGTTTCAGATCGCAGGCTCCAAGACATTCACCATCTTCGACCCTTCACAACTACCGTTCGTTACTTGCGCTTGGACAACGATCACTGCCACAATCTCACACCCGTTGCTTGTCGTGTTGTTGGCCAGATTTTTGTATCCAACAGAGTTGCATGAGTATCAGACAACCTCTAGCCGCCACAACTGGGATAAGGAAGTGGTACGTACGTGTGGTTTTCATGCTCGGGGCTCCGGAAGTGCGTAACCCATGGCACGGTGCCTTCCTCTGCAGTTGGTAGACTTGAACAGCACCGTGTTTAATTTTTCTCCCGTGGACCTGCGAAACCCTGACTTCGAACGGTTTCCGCTGTTGGCGCTGGCCCGAGGTACCAACATCACATTGGACGAAGGTTCGTCGTTGACCCTTCTGCGCGAAAGGTTCTTTCTCCCTCCCTCACTTTGATTACAACTGAATATCAGGTGACGTACTTTTCCTTCCTGCGTTTTGGTGGCACCAAGTTGAGTCCTTCTCTGGCCCTCTTGGTGTCAATCTGGCTGTCAACCAGTGGTTCCGCCCGTTCTCAGAGTTTGGTGAACGCATGTTTGAGGTTGTGCTTCAACACTACCTTGGTGATCCTGGTGAACACTCCCAATGGGGCGAGTGGGTGTTGGCGTGTTTACAACGGACTGAAGCCGCGGCGAAGGAATGGTGGCAGACCAGAGGTGAACTCTAGTCGGGAACTCGTCCAAGCAAGATTGTGCGGTTTCGAGCGTTCTTGACAACGTAGAGAAGAGAAAGAAAGAGAAGGAAATAAAATAGCAGTATGGCTAGCGAGCTTGAACGCAAACCAGGAAACGAAACGACAACTGCCACAGACCTCGATGCGAAAGCTACAGTACAGGGTGGCTCCACGGCAACACGGCCTAGCGCCGCACTCGAGTAACGCGGAACTTGCCGCGGCGCTTGGCATTCGCGGCAGCTTTGGCACAAATGCGCTCGTGGCGCGCAATGCTCTTGGGCACAAACTTGCGACCACAAGTTTTGCAGGCAACACGAGTGTCTTCGACAACCTCTGCGGATGGGGCGGCGATTTCACCCCGCTCATACGCCGCGATCTCGTCGGAGATGCTGTCGAAGCGAATCAGCTCGGGGCGGGGTGGGGGTTGCGCCTTCTCAACATGCGCAGGGACGGTTGTGACCGCGCCACTTTCCTTGACCTCGACTCTGGACACAACTGGGGGTGTGGAGGCTTCGGTGCGCGGAGCAGCACGAGGAGTTGCTACGGGGATTCCCACGCTCCCAAGGCTTTGGTCACTGCTTCGGCGCCGCCGCCGTGTGTGGTGGCTCTTGCGACGCATCGAAGCAACGTTTCGGACACCACGGGTCACATTGGAAATCTTGTCGATGAGGGAGTTGTAGAATTCACAGAACTCACCTGCCAAAACAACCAAGTTGACACCACAGTGACGGCCTGGCCGCAACACACGACTCACCGAAGCTGATGCTCCTGTCACCATCCTTGTCCGCTTTCGCAAACTCGGCTGGCCACACACCCCAGGTCCCAGTTGTGAGGATTCCTCGCTCATTTTGGGAAACAGCACCACCACCTGCACCCTCTCATCCCGCAGCACCAGCTGGCGGCACGGACGCACCCTCACAGACGGCTTCGTCGAAGCCCAGGTCAAGCAGCAGCAAGGCCAACTCGTTTGACTCAATGCATCCGTTGTGGTTCGCATCGTATCTTGTGAACGCGCGCCGCATGCTGGCTTCCCGCAGCTCAGCCAGTGCGAGCAGGTCCTTCATGTTGTGTGTTTTGTGTGTGTTGGTGGTTGGTGGGGCCGAAACGGAGGGGCAATGGGGAAGGCGGACAGTGAACAGACCACGTCAAACGCAATGAAACCACAGGCCAAAGCACACACAAAGACGTGCCGCTGCGTACAGCAGCAGCATCCATCGGCACCGGCGGCAATCAATGTGAGTCTTCTCCGCACGAAACCATGAAAAAACCGGACAAGCCAGGGGTGGGATGGGTACAGTGAAGTGTAGCGCGAGACGGATGAATGTGCACTTGACATGGCCATCTTGGAAAGCCTACGGAAACATGAAACACTCGGCGACGCCCCACACGAAAGAGCGCAGCTACTTCTACTCCTTCAGCTGGGCCCACAACTTCTCCTCTTCTGCATCGTGGTGCGGTGCATCGCTTTCAAGATCCACGTTCATAGGTGCAGGAGCGGTTCCATCCGGTGAGTGCAGGAGCTGTCGAGCCATGTCCTTCACCAGGTCCACCACGGCTGCAACGTCGACCTTGGTTGCCGCATTGTGGTTCACCGCCTGATTACTGTTCCAACGCTTGTACAACACGCCAGCATGCCGCGCAAAGTTGGCAACCACGTGGTCAGGGTGCGCGCGGGGGGTCATTTCCACCAGTCCACAGCAGTGGGCCGTATCGCTGGGCATGAAACCAGCTAGCGCCAGGCGTGACGCATCAAGTCCCACCAAAAGCTGCGTGCCAAGGACCAGGCGCATCTGATCAACAATGGACAGTGTCGTGGGATCCACCACAAGCACCTTCAGCACCGCACTGTCAGCGTGGCCAAGCATGACTTCGGGGGCGTCCGCCTTCATCGTGCCGATGCCCCGCAGGGCTGACACGAGCTCCCCGGCATTGCTGAGGCTGTGGTCCTTGTGAGTCGCGGGCGAGCTGCCTGACATGGCCAATACCTGAATGCACACTGCTTCTCCAGGCTTGTGCGCACCGCTGCAGACGTTATCGGCCACCTCGGCCGGGGGGAGCTTGGCCAGCAGTTCCTTTGGCAGGCGTGCGACAGCTACATGGTTGCTGTCGAGGCCCTGGTCATCAGGCCGCAGGCTCAAGCGGGTGAGGATGTCGGATACGAACGACCGGTAAAGCTCTGATGCGCCGGCGCTGGTGGAGCACTTGCTGTCATGGTCGTGGCTCAACCACATGGTGTCCGTTCCCGGGGACTGGACCAAGGCCATCTGGTCGTAGCACACTGTGACGCCCTTGAGGTTATCACCCAGGGTGACACCATGACCAAAAATCTGAGAGAGAAGCGGTCCCAGGTATGGCCCCAAATCGTCCGGAGGGTTTGCAACCTGTGGGTTAGCAGCAGGTGCCGATGTGGCTGGTGGGCGCGGGACAACGCCATCTGCGCTGACCAATGCCATATCTGCCGGGTCCATGTCGAGTGCTTGCAACGTGAGCCACACCTCAAACAGGTCGGCAACGCAGGAAAACAAGTCTTTGCCGTCACGCTGAGAAAATAGCAAGGTGGGAGTGCGTTCCCACTTCGTGCAGAATTGATTCTCCAGGCGGATGTTTGGGTCTCCCTGAAAGCAAGGCACCACCGACACCTTGCCGGACTCAGCACAGCGGGCACGGATCGTACCCTTTGCCGGCGTGCGACGATTGGCAACGATGGGAGCGGAGGCCATGTTGAGCACGGCATTACGAATAACACACACTTTGCCCTGCTCATGAAACAGGTAGCACGTTGCTTGGCTGTGCTTGCCAGCCGTAGTGGCATCGGAGCTGCACGCCGCAGCTGTGTCCGACCACCACTGCTCGACGACCGACGAGGAATAGAGGTCGTCACATCGGGCATCTCGACCTAGGTGCATCGCCAAGTCACACATTTCATCCACCCATCGTTCCTTGTCAGCCTCTGACAGAGAACCCCACGTCGTGCCAGGCTGGACGTGGTGCTTGGACTTCACCATTTCGCACCAACCCAAGCCCTTCGTGGTGGAGCGCGTGGGCAAAGAAACTCGCTTTGCCCGCAAGGCGGGGTGATTCAACTTGTCGGCAGCGCCGTTGAGATGTTGCACCCACTCGGCAACGAAACGGTCACAATGCTCCGCGATCCACCTCTTGCGTCCAAGCTTGGGCAGCGTACCCCAGCTCAAACCAGGCTGCACCTGGTGCTTCTCTTTGGTTGCCCGGCACCACTCCTCCCCAGGGTTCTTGGGCGCGGGGGGAGGCGGTGGCGGGGGTGCAACTTCCTGAGGCTTTTCGGGTTGTGTCGGGTTTTGAGACTTGGCCTTCTTTGCTGCCTCCACTTCCTCGTCGCACTTGTCGTCGCGCCAGCGATCGTGATCCACGGCTGGAAGCGTGCCCCACGACGAGCCTGGCTCAACACGGTGTGCAGCATACATCTTCATACACCATGTGGGTGGCGGTGGCGGCGGAGAAGCCGGTGCAGCGGTGGTGGTGGGGTCGCTCCCGAAGGCAGCGCTGCTTCGGGACACGAAGATGGAAGACTCATACAAGCCCACCACGACAACCACCACCGCCAGGCCAGCAATCACTGCCTTTGACATGGCGCGCGTCACCACACACACGTCCACAAAGGCTCAACACTTTTCCTGGCCGACACCTAACGGCGCTAGGTCTGCCACCCTCCAAAGTGCGGGTGGCAGCTGCTTGGCAATCGCAGACAGGTGTCAGGAGGGCACGGTGTGGCCCGCACATTGTGAGCAATGATAAACGTCACGCCATTTTACACATTTCGTGACCTCACTCACTACACACGTGCGCCGGCACAAGGTCGGCAAAGCAGGCAGCGTCTTCCAGCAGCGCAGCTGCGCGCAGCATAGTACCCTCGTGGCACGCTCGGCCAATAAGTTGCATGCCAATGGGGACGGGACAACCGTCCTGATGGTCGATCGCGACAGGCACACTGACGGCAGGAGCGCCGGTCAGATTGGCGGGTGCTGTCATCACGTCGTTGACATACAGGGCCATGGGGTCCATCGAACCCGCCTCTGAAACTGGAAACGGTCCACTTGGGCACGTTGGTGTCAACATTACATCGACGCCAGACTCCCAAACCGCGTCAAACTCCTTCACCAGCGCTCGGCGCACAGCCACCGCCGACCCAACATACGCCTCGCGCGCGCTTTCTGACAGGACATAGTTTCCCACCATGATTCGCCGTTGCACCTCTGGGCCAAAGCCTTGTGATCTAGTGCGTGTATATGACGCGTGCAGCATATCCGCGGAATTGTCATCCAGCTGCCCGACGTGCTCCCCATCGTCTTCAGCCCTGTACACAACCATAACCTCCCGCTGAGACAGGGCGGTACCGTACCACAACACGCACGCACGCACGCACACACACGAACCTGACACCGTAGCGAACACCATCATAGCATGCCAGGTTCGACGCTGACTCAGCAGGTGTCAATACGTAATAGGCCGGCAGAGCCAACTTGGTCGTCGGAACGGACACCTGAACCACCTCGGCACCTGTACACCTGGCTCAGCACGCGGCAACCACACCGAACGCATTGGGCACGTCACGTACCTGCGTCAGCCAGCCACTGAGCGCACTGATCCCAAGCTTCAATGACATGTGGGGCCAATTCATCAAGCGCAAACTCTGCTGGTAGCCCAACACGAATGCCTTGCAGTGGTGTGCTCGTCCAATCTTGCTCCAAGACATGTGGCGACACCTGCAAGCAAACGTAGAACGAAACATAGACCCCCGGCACCCAACGACACAGAATCACCAAAAACGGCTCAGATGAGAACGAGGCAAGCGCCACCACAACCACCGACAACACAAGATGCTCTGGACATACCGGGTCTTGTTGCGGAAGGGCGGTGCTGTCTTTTCCGTCAGGGCCACTAACAGCATCGAGGAGCATGGCAACATCCCTGCGAGCGCATCGTCGGAAACCAGCGCCAAACGCGGTCAGCTACGGCCACCCACCACCACCCACTGAGCTCAGCTCCTTGCACGACGTACCCGACACTACGACCAAAGAGTCCTGGCACGTCCAAGGAGTTGGCCATTGCGATGAGTCCCCATCGAGAAACGCGGCCGTAGGTCGGTTTCAGGCCAACCACGCCACAGTATGACGCAGGCTGGCGCAACGGCATGTGAGCAAACGAAACAACAACAACAACAAGGGCAGCCACCACACCATCGAAACTCACGCACCAGGCGTACAGACCCACCAGTGTCGGAGCCAACCGCGCCATATGCGGCACCAGATGCGACGGCCACAGCACTGCCACCAGAGCTACCGCCCGCCACCAGCTCTTTTCCGTCCGGCGTCGACCACGGGTTCACCACGGGGCCAAACCTCGAGAAAACACTGGCAGAACCCATGGCAAACTCATCCATGTTGGTTGCACCCACAATAATGGCACCAGCTTCTTCCAGTCGCTCCACAACCGTGGCATCATACGGCGACTCAAAGCCTGCACGAGCCACAGCGTCACCAGCGATGAGCGCCACACACAGCCTTCCCCGGCTGCCATGCATGCAACCCTACCTTCCAAAATTTTGCTCGCGGCAGTAGTCAAGTGGTTGCGCTGGCAAAAGTTGTCCTTGATGCACACCGGAACGCCATCAAGGGGTCCCAGGGCCGCACCCGACTCCCGGCGAGCATCGGCGGCCTGTACGGAGCGGGTGGTCAACAAACATTGCAGGCGGCGAAACCAACCAACCAACCAACCAACCAACCAACCAACCAACCACCACAAGCCTTACCTTTGCAGCATCATGCAGTTTTGTTTGGTGTTCTGTGCGTGCCCACGCGTTCAGCCCACGGTCAACACCGTGGGCCAGCTGGTCCAGGCACGAAGAGAGCAGCTCAGAGCTAGTGCAGGCCCTCGTTTCCAACAGCCGGGATGCCTGTCCAAAGAAGGTCCAACGTCACCACCACATGCAGCAACCTGGGACCCACCACCACCACTACATGACAGTGAATACAACAACACACCTGCACAAGTGACAGGGTAGCAAGTCGGGGAGCCGCCATTGCAAATACGGGCACGCTGCCTGCTGCAGGAGCTGCAGTTGCTGCCAAAAGGTATCGTCCTACATTGTCGTGGTCCGCTACACGGTCTCCGGGTGACCGCCGGACCCGGAATGGCGGTCCCAGAGGTCCGGCTGTACATCGGTGGCACTGCTAGTGGCACCACCCCTCAGCCGTTCTCGTCCGTGGGCACGTATCACATGAGCAGTTGATTGGTGAGTGCATGTTCAGGCAGTGCGTGGCACGCACGCGAAGACTCGATTGTCATCTGGATGAATGTGTCCTCATGCGAGTATCTGCCAGAACACCATGGCCTGCACCACACCATTGCCAATGGCCATGATCTGCACGTTTTGAGTTCCGCGTGACGAACGTGGGAGAGCAGTATGTCAACACATGTTTCTCCACAACGCTGGAGTCTCAGACGTGGGGCGGTATGATCGGCATGTAGGTGTATTCATCACAACCGGGGGTGCAGTTTGACTGCCGAGCACGCCATGCGTCACCTGACACGCAGGCCTTTCTCCAATCTGTTGCGCGAACGCCCGACGCCAGCAGCAGAAATGGGCGTTCACACAATTAAGTGACGTTTTGTTGCGCACTGTTGACTGCGTAGATAGCCACTGCACCGAGTGAAGCGTGCGAGATGGGCTGCTGCTCATCCTCTGATGCTGGCGGACGTGGCGGTGACACGCCGAAGAAGCAGCCCCCAGCAACCGCCAACCAGTACCGGCGAAGTGGCGCGTCGTTGACCGAAGAACAAGCTATTGCTGTTTTGACCCGAGGTATGTATTATGTGGGTACAGGCGTGGTTGTTCAATGCTGATCGTGGTGGTCATCGTCACACAACGCCGCGCACCAGGTGCGGAAATCATGCTCCTGCCTCGTTTCGGAAAAGGATCCCCGCGCCCCAAGTTTCTGTTCCTGAAAACCGATGAACAGCGCGGGCTTATGCTGTGCTGGAGTGATAGTCCAGGTCAGAACCCAGCCAAGGACTCGGGTGGGTTGGGTTGCGATGCGGCGTGTGTTTGTGTGTGCAGGCTGACAACATCGCCTGATGTTTGTCAGTCTCGCTGTCCTTGGTTGTGGACCTTCATGATGGACAATTTACTCGGAGTGAGTAACATGCAGCATTGCATATGTGTATGAAGGTGCCGCTTGCCCCTCCCTGGCTCTCACAAATCGTCATGTGCGGGATGCCAGCGTTCACAACATTCCGCAAGAAGTTTGCGGCCCAGAAGTCCCTGTCTTGGTCTCTCGTATCAGCAGATGCAACCTCTTTGGATGTTGTGATGGCTTCAGAAGTCTCCAAACGCCTATGGCTGCTGGCTTTAAGGACTTTGCTCCAGCGAGAAGCGCGTGCGTGCCCGCTGGATTGCTGTTGTGTGTGCCCAGTGTACCCTCATGCCACTGCCATACCTTTCTTTGTGCAGCGACTTACTTCCCACCCGAAGCCTCAACAAGCGCAAGCCAGCGAACCATCGGTGGCACCCGTGCTATCAATGCCGAGGAAGGAAAACAAGCAGCCCCGCAAGGGGCGTCCCAGGATAGCAAGGACGCCGCCGCAGACGCGAGTGTTCCTCATGCCCCCGCCACAACATCAGCGGGACAAGCAGGTGCTGCCAACGTCCAGGTCGTCACTGCTGTGACCAATGCACGTCCGCGCCCCAACACAGCAGTGCCTGCACCACCTGCCCCGCAACCAGCGGTTGGCGCCCCGCAGCAGCCGTCAAGTCATGAAGCCCGACAAACAAGCCAGGAGGAGGAACGCCAAGTTGCACAAGCGCGTGAAGCAGCACAGCAAAAGTCAGCAGCGATCCAAGAATCCGAAGCGATACTGCGCGCCTTTGCACAGCGTGTACAGGACCAGTTGGGCTCTACCGGTGCGTACACCGGTCAAGAAGTGTTCATGGTGGTTCGAGCAGAGGCCATGAAGACCATGCGAGGGCTGGAGCGCACGAACTAGACGACATGGTTGCTGAACACTCAGCTCTCGTGTATGGCGGCTGAAGAACTGTCTGAAAGAATGCGATGCAAGAGAGATCACCGCATGACTGAAAGACTTGACATGCTGGTTTTACGTTTTGTGACGCTGCACAACATCATCATCCTTCAGTTTGGCGATCACATCATCCACATCCTCTGCGCGCCCACCACCCTGGCGAACTGGAGCTCCCCCACCTTCGTCTGACGAAAGTCGCCACCCTGCAAAGCAGGACAACACGTCATTGTTCAGAACCCGTCGTAGCACGCCAGGCTCGACGCAGCAGACGTGGGCTGGCAGAACCGACTTGGTCGTCGCCGATGGTATCCATTTGCCATAAATTTACGCTGCTACTGTTCAGGCGAGGACGACTCAGTGGTTATCACGCAGAAGGCCATGTACATGGGCGACTGAGGCAGTCTAGATGGCTACAGCGCTCTGCGGGCCAGTTTTCATGCATCGGACCCGTACTCGAGGCCATGTGACAAGGAGAGGTACCGCAAAACAGCGTCATCAACATCCGGCCATGCCCCGTTCAGGATAGACCTCCACGAGTCAGTTGCCTTTGACTCCAAACCGAGATGCATACGCATCATCTCACCGCGTCGCTGCAGGGCGGTATGTGCTTCGCTGAAACTTGCCTTGTTGAGTGCAGAAACAACTACCACAGGAAACCACCAATTGTGGCTTGCTTCGGAACACCTACATGTACGTGACACCATGGGTGTGAGTATACCAAACACACACTCCCAAGACACACAACCACAGCCCAACCCACTTCGTATCGATCGACATCAGTTTCTGCATGATCAAGTCCAGTTCACGAATGCAGCCAAAGTTAGCGTCGCACAGCAAATCTGGTTCCTGCATCACGCGCTCCACAAACTTGTCCGTCATCACTAGCATTGCTGCACTGCACTCATCAACCCATGTCCTTTCACGGTCGCAGTCTGACTGAAGCTGGTCGCGCGATGCCACCGCACGATCTGCGCGCTCACAATAGTGAGCCAGAATGAACGCTTTCCTGCACTTAGAGGCGATGTGCGCTGTTGCGTCTCCACAATCACTGCAGACATGACTCAGGAACACACGTTGCAACCGGGCAAGCACTCCTGGAAATCGTGCTGCGATCACCGCATGGCAACCATCACCGACGACGATTTCTTGCAGGTGGCTGCGCGAGACAAAGTGATCCAGGTGACGGCGGTATTCTGCAGCAGTAAGCCCCTTCTCCGTGCGTTGCATGATCGCCAGGGCTTCGTACTTGGTGACGTACGGTGGCAAGCGCCCCCGTCGCCGCGGCTTGCTCAGAGCCAAGGCGTGGAGCAACTCAGCTTCCAGACCATGCAGGCCACTAACGTCAGGCACCGCTGATTGTTTAAAGAAGTCACTCTGGTCGGGCAGGCCGGCAGCCAGACGACCCACAACTGTTCCTAGCATCCGAAAGTTGCCACCAGTTTCCATGTGGAGTCGAGCCACCAACTCGTTTTGCGCCCCGGGCTTCATTGTGTCGAAGTCTGGGTACCGTGATGATATGAATCGACGGTACTGGGCGTCAGTTGTAAGTGGCGACAGCGGTCGCAGCTCCAACTTGGTGTGGTTGAGGGGGGGTGGCCTTTCACTCGGGCTCAAGCCATACAACTCCTGAATCGCTACAGTGTCGGTGCCAGCCACAACCAGCGGAAAGCGACCGGAGCTGGATGCTGCGAAGCAGGCAACACCAGACTGTGATGCAAACAACGAAACTTCTCGCCACGATGTGCCCTTGGTGTATACCTCCTCGAGTTCGTCGAGGAACACGACAATCGGAACTCGAGCGTCATGGGCGTCGGCAACAGGGTCATTACTGCCAGCTGCGTCTTCGCTGCGCATGGACTGCAGGTAGTTGAGCACGTCTTCAAACTCCACCTTGTTCTTCCCCACAAACCGCATGTCGACATAGCAACACCACGCGTGGGGAAAGAGCACCCCCACCATGCAAGCCGCCAACCGGAGCAAAGTGGACTTGCCGGTTCCGAGGTGCGCGGCAAACGCATATCCCGAGTGGTCATTGTGGCTGTGGTCATTGGCTGCCTCGCGGCTCTTAACGTCACCTTCTCCATGATGCCAGCGAGAACTGTGCCGGCCGGCGCGTCTTTGCCATGAAACATAAAGTGTGACGGGAACAGAGGCACTTCACTGTTGTCCTCGCCGTCTTCCGACTCCATAGCCATGCGAACGGAGTCCATGCACGCTTTGAGATCGCCTTGTGTGCCCATAGGGGCTTGTTCACATGAGCGTGCATACTTTTCCAACCTTGCAAGGGCTGGTTTGAACCGATCGTCGCAGCGGTCCAGCCATCCGGTGCGCATTTCCGGGGTGACAGAAAAGAAAGAGCGGTCTGCCAACTGTTCAGCCAACTGCTGTTCGTGCCACCTACGAACACGACGCATGCGTACTCGCTTCATCACGGAAGTGCTGCGAGCGAACGTGGACAACTCAGAAAACAATGCAGCGAAGCTCATTCGTTTAGAGGGGATCGTGGATGTCACTGACACCGTGTCAGCGAGCGGAAAGAAATTGTGCGGTTCGGCATGTCGCATGTCGCATGTCGCATGTCGTTCGTTGATATCATAAATGCCATTTTGTTTTCGCTGTGTACCATCCGAGACGAAGTTGGCGCCGCGCAGCAGCTGGCAAGTCATGAAGCCCGACAAACAAGGCAGGAGGCGGAGGGCCAAATCGCACAAGCGCGTGAAGCAGCTCAGCAAAAAGGCAGCAGCGATCCAAGAATCCGAAGCAATACTGCGTGCCTTCCAGTTTGGCTCCACCATGTCCATGCTGGTCCGAGCAGCTTGTGTATGTTGTTGTGGGCACCTTGCAGACCATGCGAGGGCTGAACTAGGCGACGTGGTGGCGGGACACTCAGCTCTCGTGTGTGATGGCTGAAGGACTGATCACTGACTGAAAGACTTGAGATGCTGTTTTGGGTTTGTGGCGCATCGACAATCTACACAACACCAGCGTCCTTCAGCTTGGCGATCAAATCATCCACATCCTCGGCGCGGCCACCACCCTGGCGGACTGGAGGCTCCTCCACCTTCGTCACTCTGCAAAGCAGCACATCATGTTACAACACAGGCATGTGAACAAATGTCGCACTCGTTTCGAGCCACAGAGCAACGCTACAACGGAAACGCACGTCAGGCGAGAGGCGGTGTCGATGTCCAGGTCATCCATGTTGATCGTGTCGATCTTCTTCTTTCGGGCCTTGACGATGTCGGGCAGCTTGATGTAGCTGTACGCGCCACCACCAACAGAACATGCGCACGTGAGACTCAGCGCTTGACACTAGGTGCACACACGGCACGCCCGTACCGGGGCACGTTCAACCGCAGGTCGGCAGACACGACCGCGGGCAGCGGCACGTTAATCGTTTGCAAGCCACCATCGATTTCACGGGTGACGGTTGCGCTCTGTGGTAGGTGCAGTGTGGCGTGAAGGAGGCAACATAGGGCCACGCGAGAGAACAGTCAGAGAGAGGCAGCTGCAGCACGGACACACACAATATCGTCGAACCTCGGCGCCATCAACCTTGACCTCCGAGGCGAACGTTGCCTGGGGCCAGTCCATGAGGCCGCTCAGCATTTGTGCTGAAATGAAGGTGACATGTGGACGCGCGTGAGACAAAATCATTCCAGCCACTGACACGACGCAAGGGCACGCACCGGTTTGGTTGTTGTCACCGTCAATCGACTGCTTGCCGACGAGGACAAGGTCGGGGGTCTCTTCCTTGGCGACATGGGCCAAGATCTTCGCAACAGCCAAAGGCTGGACCTCGGTGTCGATGCGCTTGTCCGTGAGGATGTGAATGCCTGTTAGGGAATCATTGTGGGTCAACACCGTGTCGCGAGTGCAGCACATCAAAGGCAGGCGCATCCCAGCTCCCAACCCCAACCACAAAATAGCCACAGCCGCACCAACACATATACGAGCGATACATACCGCGATCAGCTCCCATAGCCAATGCGCTGCGCAGAGTCTCCTGTGCCTGCTTGGGGCCGATAGTGACAGCCACGACCTGCAGCCAACCTCCGTGTCAGCCAGACGCTCACCAGGGGCAACAGCCCACCTCAAGTCGAGGCCGCTCACACCAACATACACACCTCCTTGGTGGCCTTGGCCTGCTTCAAACGCACAGCCTCCTCCACGGCGATCTCGCAGAAGGGGTTCATGGACATCTTGATGTTGTCGATGACGACAGCTGTGGGGGCGACAGAGGTGGGAGGGAAGCCAGCAGAAGGCACGCACCAGCCAAAGCACAGCGTTGCCGATGCCAACAACGTTTGTTCCACAAACGTTAGCACGTGTTCACATTGATGCACCGGCGCAGGCGCCAGGACGAAACAAGTCCTCCAC
>Ga0213833_1000846_pt1 | contig 25437 bp, 30 predicted proteins | sample SWATP21_FD_160575 | JGI IMG/M metagenome (GOLD analysis project Ga0213833, IMG submission 160575) | Coastal seawater microbial communities from Marineland, Florida, United States - SWA TP2 #1 | ecosystem: Environmental > Aquatic > Marine > Coastal | place: USA: Florida | collected 2016-08-14 | reverse complement strand
TCACAGTCATGGTTTCATCCCATTCTTGTCAGTTCACACGGCACCAACAGATTGCGCGAGCGTGAACGCGACGAGTTTGTCTACTGAGGAACACCCGCCGCGGCTAGCCTCTCCTCCAGTGACTCGAAAGCCTCGTTGCTGACTTGGGTCAACTCGTCTTCCACTGGCTCCACGCGATCCACCTCAGGAATGTAGTGTTGGAGCATTGCCTCCACGCCATGTTTCAGGGTTTGGGTGGAGCTGGGGCAGCCTTGGCAAGAACCAGCAAGCTGGACACGGACAGTACCGTCTTCAAAATCGCTGACATGACCAACAAACGACAGGGTGACGAACGAAGGCGCGTGCGACAAGCAAACGTGAAACCTACACAAAGAAAATGTCACCTCCATCCTCCTGTACAGCTGGTCGAATTCTGGTTTCCAGCAGCTCCTGAACAAAAGGAAACGTCAACAAAACGAACCAGGCAGCTCCACAGACAACCAACCGAACCTTGATCAGGGCGACCACTTCGTCATCTTCCTCGTTGAACTCAGTGCCCTGCACGGCGGCACAAACAGCGTGATGAGGCGTACAATAAGGAGACCATGACACAACTAAAGCTTTGTATCCGAACCGATGCTGCAGGGTTCCCGACAAACTCAACAAGGGGCTTGCCGCTGTCCAAGGCATCCATGATGGCGCCGAACACGAGAGGTTTGAGTTCCTGCCGCGTTGGTTGGTGCACCATGGTGAGCACGTGACACACAGGGCCGACCAAAGAGCATACCATAGGTTACAATGGATGTTGAGGGTTCATGGCACGTGTTGCACAAGCGGCACGGACCATCCACTCCACCTCCTCTCGCTTGTTAACCGAGATGAACTCTGTGCTGAGAAACACACTCGTGACACCGGGGATTTTCAACAGCCTTCGAGCAACATAGGCGCCCTTGGCGTCCTCCAACGACGTATACATCTGCAAACCAAGCGATCAGGATTCGTGGGCACTGCAAGCAAGCTCAGAGACGAACCTGCCCAGAGCCAAACTCTGTCGGAAGCACGACAGTGTTTTCCGGGAGGAACTGCATACTGTCAGGGTTTGGGGTTTCCTCGACACCGATGAAAATGGAGCGAAAGGCTGAACAAGGGGACGCACGTGTGAACTTACTCTAGAACCACCACGTGCAAGCGAAAGGTGCATGCAGCAACGTACATAGGTCACCGAAACGTGTGTTCTGAGAGACACACGCGACGCGTGGTCGAACAAAAGTCTGGGAGCGAAGCACAGACAGGCATCGCGCGCCGCTTGCCGGGCGGAGAACGCCCACAGAGCGAGCCAAGCATACAGCAGATCGAGTCAGCCGCTTCGATGCAAACATGATATTCTGTTTCGGTCAGACTCGTGCACAAGCAGTTGTCATGAACTGCGCGCGTCGAGCGTGTCCATTTTCTGCATTTTGTGCGTGTGGTTAAAGTACTCAGTGGGCTACGTTGCTCATGGAAAACTCCCGTGATACGTCTCGAAATTGTTGATTTTCGCTCCTGTCGCTATTTTTCGTCCCAACCCCACACCGCATGTTGTGTGGCGCCAAGTCTGTGTTGCAAGCTCCGTTCCTTACCCGACGCCTTTTTGCCTTGAACACCACCGCTCGAGTTCCAAGTTTTACTGTAGGGGAGACGCCTTGGACGCTATGTCGTCTAACGCCGATCTCTATGCGCGGGTAAAGAAGAAGAAGAAGGGAAAGAAGAAGAAGAAGGCGCCTGCGCCGCCGGCCGAGCAACCGGAAGGACCACCAGAGGCTGTGGCCCCACCTCCTGTACCCGCTCCAGCTCCAGCCACGGATGCCGCAGCAACAGTACCGTCACAACAAGCTCCTGCTGCGGAAGCGGTTTCTGCTGGTGCGGAAGAGGCAGCTGCGCCATCAGTGGAGACGAGTATGGAGGACGGGAGCAGCGACGGTTCTCGAGAGTTGGGTGACATTCTCCCGCATCTGCTCCAGTTTGTGTCCACGGGCTTTGGCAACACACTGTCCAAGTTCGGGCGTGATCTGTTCCTCATTGATGGAGACGCCCTGCTCGCATACATGCTGGCGGAAGAGGCACAGGTGAAGGCTTTCAACGACGCACATGCTTCGCGAACGTCGGCAGAACAGAGCGTGTTGGCCGACGCTGCGATCCCACAAGCCACGCGTAGCGCGCCTGGTGCCAGTGTGGGCCACCCCGTATCAGATTTTCAGATGCTGCCCATTGTATTCCGGGTGGAGCAAATGCTGTCTCACTTGGCGGAGTTGGGGGCGGAGTTCCGCGTGTTCTTCCTTTCGGTGCAGCAACAGTCGTGGCGCGGTCAGTTTGCGTTACTGCGCCAGGCTCTGGTGTGGCACCTTCAGCATTGCACATCTTTCACTGTGGATACGGAGGTTGTGCACCCGTGGCACGCTTCCTGGGCGGACTACCTCTCCCTGCATCTGCCCTCATACGTCCTTTCGTTTGTGGACTGGGACTTTGCGGGCGCAGACGCGTTTGTGTCTGATGCAGCCGCCGTCGTGACGCGGGCATTCGTACTACGCTTGTTGGCAGAGGGGCGCTCCGTCGTGGTGTTGCGCGGTGCCGACGCCGGAGGCCGTGTGGACGTCGGTGCCTCCAGCTTTGACGCGTTTTGGCTGAACCGCCTCCAGCACCCTGCCCTCCTCCGGCGATGTGGACCGGAGTCCGTGGCCATGCGCCGTGTGTGCTCCGAAGTGGTGACGCCGTTGGAGAAGGCCACACTCGCCGCCGCGCCCGCTGCGGAGTGGGAGAACACCGCGCTGTCATCCACTATGGCGGCAGGCGGCTGGCGGCTGGCCTTGGCAGTGCGCGCCTTGGCCTCCTTGCTGCGCGAAGAGGCTGCAGCAAGCAGCGGCAACAACAACAACAGCGGCTCTTCTTCAGTCTCGTCTAGCACCATGGCCCTCGCCTCCGTGTTCCTGTGGCACGTGGTGGCCATGCAGGTCGTTCCTGTGGAGCACCGCGCCATCCCAGCCACGGCACTGCCGCTGGGCTCCCTCGCTGGCGGCGAAGCGGACGCGGCGGAGCTGTCTTCGTTTCTGGCATGCCTGTCCGGGCACCTGCGCGGGGCACTCACTGCTGCCTCTGCCAGCGACGTGGACACCGCGGCCGCGAACGTGACAGACCTTGTGGACATGCGATTGTTCCGCTTCTTGTACCTCACCCTGCCAGCATCGGTGGTGGGTGGGGACGTGGCCGCGACGGCTGTGGCTACGTTCGGGTCCGAGGGCGGCGTGGCTGCTTCTGCGGCGCTGGGCGCCGCGTGGTCTGCCCTGTCGGCGCTCGGTGGCGCCGACATCGCCGCGGCGCTCAAGGCCTGGTCGTTGGTCACCGTGCGGGAGTCTTCCGAGGCGGTCGCTGCTGCGGCCGCACAGGGTGTCGCATTCATGGACGCCGCTGCGGCTGCCGCCGCAGCCGCCGCGTTGCCTGCCCCGGTGGTCGCCCCCATTGATAGTTCACACTTCACGCAGACGCTGCTGGGCGGAGACGAGGCGTTGCGTCCGTTCGAGAGCACGGGCAAGCTGCGCACCATGTTTCCGTTCCCGTTCGGCGACTCGTTCTGCTGGCACCGCGGCTCGGATTTCGCCAAGCTGCCTGAGGCGTTTGACAAGGTGACCGACGGCGAGACCAAGACCACCAAGGTGTTGTCGGATTGGGAGCGCAAGAAGCTGCAGCGCAAAGCCAACGCCAAGGACCGCCTCAGTTCCTCGCTTGCAGGTGGTGTGGTGCAGCGCAAGACGGTGGTGGTGAAGGGCATCTGGTCTCCCGTGGACGAGGCTCGCCAGCGAGAGCTGGAAGAGGCGTCCAACAAGGGCAAGAAGGGCAAGAAGGGCAAAGGCAAGCGCGCCAAGGCGCCCAAGGGCGGTTGGAAGAACAACAAGAAGGGAAAGGGGAAGCCCAAGCTCACCAGGGCCGACCAAATCCGCCAGCAGAACCGCATCGAGGCCGAGGCCAAGGACGTTGCCAGTGCCATCAAGCAACTGGAGTCGCTGGAGGCGACCGTGCGCATTTCCGTGTCCCGGGACAAGTTTGACGACGCCATGCAGCAGCTGTCGCACTTCAAGTCGCCGAAGCTGAAGCGCGAGGACGGCACGCCGGCCTCGGACGCAGCGGTGGAGGTGAACATGAACTACCAAGGCGCCCGTCTGGAGGTGCTGCTGGGGTGGCACAAGTGGACGCTGCGCCGCCTCGCCATGGGCAAGGATGACCAGCAGGCGGGTCTGGGCTCCTGGTCGTCGTCTCCGGCGTCGGTGCTGTTTTCGGCCGCCGCCGACGCGCTGGCCATGTTCACGCCCGAGCGGCTGGCCAGCAAGCCGCTGCGCCTCATCGTGGTCCTGGTCCAGATTTTCACAGTGCTGGGCTTCACGGAGCTGCGCAACAAGCTCATGCGCTCGATGCCCGTCGGGTTTGCGGAGGGCCTGCGCCTGGAGGAGAGCACGCAGTCGGACCAGTCTGTGGCGCGCTTCCAACTTGATGAGGGCGGCGCGGAGATGCCGCGTTCCGTGGGCAGTCGTGACGACCCACGTACGTCCTTCCGGCCTGACGCGTGGCAGGCAGAGTTGCTTGACATCGTCGACCGCCGTGAGTCTGCGCTGGTGGTGGCCCCCACGTCTTCTGGTAAGACCTTCATTTGCTTCTACGCCATGGAGCGGGTGCTGGAGCAAGACGATGACGGCGTGCTGGTGTACGTCGCACCCACAAAGCAGTTGGTGAACCAGATCGATGCGGAGGTGTCGGGGCGGTTCCGCAAGGCGTACCGCACTGGCCGCCAGCTGTCTGGCGTGTTCACGCGCGACTACCAGTCCAACGTGGACACGTGCCAGATCCTGATTACGGTCCCGGAGCGTGCAGAGATTTTGTTGATGTCCCCCGCGTACGTGGTGGCGATGGTCAGGAGACAAGCTTCTTCCTTGTTTGGCGGGCCGGCGCGCGTGCGGTTGTTTGCTTGCGTTGCGCTGGATCTCCTCACGCCGATCGGTTGCTTGTGTCGTGTTGTGTATGTCGTTCGTGCCCTCCAGCTACCGTGACGTCGTGAACCGCATCCGCTTCTTCGTGTTCGATGAGGTGCACAACATCGTGTCCAACAACGGCGCGGTGTGGGAGCGCCTGCTCACCCTGGTTGACGTGCCCTACCTGGCGCTGTCCGCCACCATCGGCAACCCGAAGCAGTTTGCCGACTGGCTGCGCAAGCTTGACGAGGACCGCCGCCGCAAGTTCCACGTCATCACCCACAACGAGCGTTTCAACGACCTGAAGCTGCTGCAGTGGGGAGGGTACAATGACGAGGTGGAAACCCTGGCGCCCGTCTCGGCCACGCCACCTGCAGGTGATGGCGACGCCGCCGCGGATGCTGCCGATGGCGCGGCTGCCGGAGCCGGAGGCGGTGCCGGTGCGGGTGCGGGCGCGGGCGGCGGCGGCGAGAACGTGAACCCTGCGGGGACAGGCGCCATCGTGTCTGGCAGCAACATGTTCGCAAGTTCAGCGTCCCGGGAGCAGGGCGGCGACACCCGCCGCTTCTACGACCTGGTGAACTCCAAGATGTACCTGGACGCGGAGATGACCCGGGGTGGCGCCGTGCGCTCCAAGGCCGACACGCTGCTGCCGGACCAAACCCTGGTGCCCATCCACCCTGTCGGCACCCTCAACGCCCGCTCCCTGCACGACCACGGCGCGGAAAGCAGCGAGGTGTCCGGCCAGGGCGTGGAAAGTGGCGCGGTGCTGCTGCCGGAGGACACCACCAAGCTGTACGACGCCATTGTCGCGGCCATCCCCCCCGGCTCGCCGCTGTACGACGCGTACAGCCCGCGGCTGAAGGAGCTCAACCCGGACCAGCAGTTCCCCTACCGCATCTCCATGGCGCAGGCCCACGCCTACGGCCGCACCCTCCTCCGGTTGTTGGGCGACTTGGCGCACGACGACATGCCGCTGTGCCAGTCCATCATCGTGTCCATGGCGGGGCGCGTGCCGGCCGCGTTTTACCAGTACGAGCGGGCGCTGAAGCGCCTGACGCCGCTGGAGTACATCCACAGCGAGATTTTCCACCTGACCAAGTTCCTGCACGAGCGGCACATGCTGCCGGCGCTCATCTTCCACATGTCGCGCCGGGACTGCGAGTACTTTGCCGCCACGCTGGTGTCGGTGCTGGAGACGCTGGAGCACCAGTACCGCCTGCGCACCGGGTGGTACAACCAGGTGCGCGTGTGGGTCCAAGAAACCGCGCGCATCACGGCGGCACTGGACAAGCTGCGGGGCGACACGCGCTCCATGCAGCCCGGAACGGCGCAGTACGAGGAGGCGCAGGCGCTGCGCGCGAAGCTGTCCACAATCCCCGACCCCACCGCCATGGACCGGCGCTTTGCCTTTTGGCCGGCGTCGGGCGGCGCGTCGTTGGAGGACCTGCAAACGGCGTACGGCTGGCGCCGCATGCGCATGGACGACGTGTTCAAGGAGCCGCGTTTGAAGGCCCTCATGCGCGGTGTGGGCGTCCACCACGCCGGTATGGGGCGGTCGTACCGCTCTGCCGTGGAGCAGCTGTTCCGCACCGGCAAGCTGCAGGTGGTGGTGTGCACCAGCACCCTGTCCCAGGGTATCCACATGCCGTGCCGCACAGTGGTGCTTGCGGGTGACGACGCACAGCTCCACGCCATGACGTACCGCCAGATCTCGGGTCGTGCCGGGCGTCGTGGCTTCGACAAGCGCGGTTGCGTCGTGTTCCTCGGCGTGCCACAGGGCAAGGTCCACCGCCTGGTGTCCTGCTCCATCCCGCCCCTGCTGGGCTGTGCGCCGCTCAACACCACCTCCGTCATGCGCGTCGCGCGCGCCTTTGCCCAGTGCCCCGACCCCTCCGACCGCGAGGCGGTGCTGGCCGGTGCTCGTCGCCTGCTGCGCTTCCCGTTCCTCGCCATGCGCCGGCCGACGGTGTCGCTGCAGCAGGTCCACCACGCCCGGTTCGCCATCGAGCTGCTGCGCGAGGCGCAGTTCTTGACCAAGACCGCCGCGCCTGCGGACCTGGTGGGGTTGGCCAACCACATCTTCTTCACCGGCCGCGCCTCGTACGCCTTCTGCACCCTGCTGCGCACCGGCGTGTTCGACCTCATCGTCGCGGAGAACGAGAGCCGCCCCGAGAAGCGCGACTTGGCGCTGCTCCACATCCTGTCGTGGCTGTTCTACCGCCGCGTCCTCACGCCGGTGCAACTCAAACGCGCCCGCGCGGGTGCCTACCGTGCCGGCAAGGTCGAGCTCCGGCTGCAGGACGTGGACGTCCGCGCCCGCGCCGTCCTGACCGACGCCAACGCCCGCATGCGCGACCTGTTGTCCGACTACCTGCGGGCCTACACCCTGGCACACGAGGGCGACATCGCCAGCGGCGCGCGCCTCCCCGCGTCTGGCCTGTTGCTGCCCACCTGCAAAGCCCACAAGGACGGCGACGCCGCCGCCTCGACCGTGGTGGCAGCTGGTGCCGGTGCCGGTGCCGGTGCCGGTGCCGGTGCCGGCGCGGCGCCAACGACGGTGGTGGTGGTGCCCGCCGCCACTCCCGCTGCGGCTGCTGCGCCGGCAGCGGCGGCGGCGGAGGCAGCCACGTCCGAACCTGCGCCTTCCGCGCCCGCCGCCGCGCGCAAGCAGCTCGTGATCCCCATGAGCGACTCGGACTCGGACTCGGACTCCTCGGACGACGAGATGCCCGTCATGGCGCCGCTTCCCAGCACGCTGCGTGCCGCCGAGGCAGATGCGCAGGCGAGCAAGAAGGCCGCCGATGACGCGGCGGCTGCGCAGGCGAAGGCCTCCGCGGAAACGGCGGCGTCCTCTGCTGCTGCTGCCAACGCGAAGCAGGCGAGCACTGCTGCTGCCGCCGCCGCTGCCAAGGCTGCGGGCGCTGCGGGGTCTAGCCCGGGTGTGTTCGGGCGCTGCAGTGTGCCGTGCGACCTGCGCAGCCCCTTCTTGGCGCTGCGTGGCGTGGGCGATTCCTTTGCGAGCGCCACGGCGCTGGTGTCTGCGCTGCGTGGCGGCTTGGATGTGGCGTCCGAGCAGGTGCCGACGTTTGACGAGGGCGCCGTGCCGTTGAACAGCTGGGCGATTGACTACTTCTTGCACGAGAAGAGTGCCGCGTTGCTGCACGAGAACGGCATGAGCGACGGCGTGGCGTGGCCGAACCTGAAGCTGTTCACCAACCTGCTGCAGACCCTTGCGAAGGCATTAATGAAGCGCAACTCGCGCTCCAACGTGGCGTTGGCGTTCGCGGAGCTTGCCGAGCGCTACAAGGAGCGCTTCGGCAACTACGTGCGCATGTGAAGCGCGTGTGTGGCGCCGTGTCTCCACCGGTTGTGGAGAAAAAAATCCTTGTGGGCCATGGGATGGGCTGCTGTCCGTCTTGCATGTGTGTCCAAAGGAGTGGTTACGTTTGCTGGGTGCTGTGTCATGGTGTGTTTGGCAGCAGTTTGTCCGAGTGATGCTGGCGCTGCTAGTTTGTCCGCCGCACGATGTTAGGTGGTTGGTTGATTGCCTGTCAGCATGGTGAAGCGTGTTCACGCAACCAAATAGTAGTTTCTTTTGACTGCCTCATGTTTGCCCTCTACTGCGCACATCTCTCTGCATGTCCACCACCTCTTCCACCACCTCTGCCATGGAATCCAGCTCCTCTCCGAACATGGAACCTCGGCGTGGACCTCCCATACCAGCACCTGCAGCACCAGCACCCGCACCTGCACCAGCGCCTGCACCGGCGCCAGCGCCAGCGCCTGCACCTGCACCAGCACCAGCACCTTCCTTTTCTTTGGCCTGAGCCTGGCCGGCCATCAAGTGTGCGTCGAGTATCCGGAACAGAAGCACCGTGCCGGTGGAAGCGCCCACCACCAAGAACCCAATGTCACCATCCGGTGCCTTGTCACGACATCGGGCCTCCACCAAGTACAGCTTGCGTTCCTTCTGCGCGTCACCGGTTGCGTGTCCACCCTTGGAGGGAGGCGCGTCATCAACCACTGCGTCATGTGCAGGGAGCAGCGTCGTGCTGCCAAGCGCCAGTGATGACACGGTGTACCCAAGGTACACAGTGGCAAGCGCTCCCGAGTGTGGCCGTGCGGTGTGCACAACGTACACGGTGCTGCCCATGGCAACCGCAGCCAGGCGTCCGTCAGGTGACACGCACGCAGCACTGACATCCTCGCCGCCTCGCTGTCGAAGGGGTCGGGCATGAGGATCTGTGGCTCGAGGGAGACCCAGTCGTTGCCTCTCTTCCTCTGACAGGTGGTTGGGGAGGCCCGCTTTGGTGCGGGACGCGATGTTCAACACGGTCGACCACACGTTGCGCTGCGGCGTGGTGCAGTGGATGGTGTGGGGAAACTTGGTGATACCACGACCACCACCACCACCACCACCGGATGTGTTGCCACGTTTGCCGCCACGACGGGTTGGGGTGTGTGCCGAGGTGCCAGCAGATGGCTGGAACGAGACGCGCACAAGGGACGCGTCGCGCCTCCGTTTCGCAATGTCACGCTCCGACAAACTTGACGGGAGTCCAGCTTGGAGTTCGAACCACGCCACCGGAACAACAGCCGTACGAATAGCCTGTTGCCAGGGGCACGTACATTGTCAATCCTCTCGTGATGGGTGGGGGCAACGAGGCAACCAAGGCAGCAACAGGTCGCACAGCACACGACTCATGACGTACCCGGCACCCAAACAGCACGGAGGCAACCACTGATGCGCTTTGGTGGCCCGACGGAGATTGCGTCGAGGCTGGCACGATGTACGCAACGGCACCTGCACATTCACGTGGGTCGCCCACAACTTCTTCGAAGACGATGGAGCCGCTCTGAATGTTGGTGACGGCGAGAATGCCGTCTGTTCCTAGGGAGAACACGCATTGAGCAGAGGGCGAGGGAGCGATTGGGTGTGGTGAGTTGGGGGTGTAATGTCCCACCGCCACGGCAATTACGCTGGCATCGGAATAGTGGAGGGGGTCTGTTTACACACGCAACTGGCGGCGTCAGAATCGGATGCCAAGGAAAAGGGAAGCACGGAGCACACAAAGGCAATGCAACCAACAGGCTGCAGAGCGTTGTGGTGACATGCGCAACACACACACACACTACCAGTTACGCACCGGGCTTGCTGAGGCCGTCTCGACTTGGTCGCGTGAGTCGGCCACGCATGGTCCACGGTTGGCCGTTTCCTGTGTCAAACATCTGCGCGGCGCATAACACCAACAAGGGCGTGCCCCGCATGAGCTTGTGTGATGCGCGACGTGACTCTCACAACAACCACGTGCACGCACCATCACGTTTCCGTGCGCACTGCCGACGATGGTGATTAATCCTTCCGGTGCAGCCAGGAAAGCCAGTGCAGTGACCGCAGCGACACCAGTGTCAGGGTCCGCAGTGTCGATGGTGACCATGTGCGAAAAACCGTTCTCCACGTTCCAAATCTGAGGTGAACACGCACCATGTACCACCCCCGCGAGTTGTGACACCCTCCATCCCACATTCGGTCACCCAAATGCAATACACCAACCTACCATGACCATGCCATGTTCATCGCCGGATACCAACAGTTCAGCTGATGCTGACATGGCCAGGCACGTGATGGCATGTTCATGTCCCAGCAGCATGTGCAAATCGTGGCCTGATGTCAAAGACCAGACTTTGATTTCTCCCACGCTGCAACCAGTCACGGCAATGTCTTTGGCAAAGCAGATGGCACAAGCAGACACTTCGCTGCCGTGCCTTCCACGTGTGTCAGACGACTTCTTTGTAAACGAGCCAAGGCTGCGCAACGATGACGACGGCTTCAGCAGACGTGTCCCGCGACGTCTGTTTCGCCACACCATGTTGGCTGCCTCAGCCTTGCTCACGTTGATCGGAGGAAGAGACTGGGTCTCCGCTTCCAGCACACCGCTGACGTCGAACCACTGTGGAAGTCGAACCAGGTTCTAGTTCAGACCGTTCACCCTCGCCCAATCACCACCGCCGCACGGACGAACCTTGCACGTCATGTCGTTGCTGGCGGTGCACAGCAGGTCTTCTCCCGGCTGAAAGCAGCAGTAGTTCACCTCCGCTGTGTGCCCAGCGATGGACACCGTGGGTCGACCGGTCTGCGTGTCCCACACAATGACTTGGTTGTCTGCGCCACAGGTGGCGGCCATGGTGCCAATGGAGTTAAACGCCACACTCCGCACATCCGCGGTATGACCCTTTTCCTTGCCACCGCCCCCAGCACCGCGCTCCGGACTGCCAATTGCGCCACCGTCATGCCCACCCACGTTCCTCCACACAAGATCACTGCGGGGACCGGGTTCGCCGAGCCACAGCTGCGAGAGACGCACGTTTACACATCCAAACTGTGATGAGAAAGCACCGCTGGCTGGGTTGTCCCTGCTACAATGTGTGCACGATACCTTGACCACGCGTCCACTGCATGTGGTGATACGTGTACCATCCAGACTTATGTCCAACGAAGCTACCCTCGCGTAGTGCGCCTCGAGAACTGTGAGCGAAACCAAACCCAGGTTGGGCGACTTCGCATCCAACAGTTCGACAGTCCCGTCTCCCTTGCCCGCAACCAGCCTGAACACAAGAACATGCCGTCACCCAACGCGACCCGAGCATATGGGGTAGGACTACCGCCGTACATGAATGTCTCTCGTGAAAACGCCAAGCAATTGATGGGGGACTTCAGCCAGTCCACACGAGTGACCAACTCGAATACAGCCTTCACATTCTTGCGAGTGGACTCTCGGTACACTGCCATGGTGTTGTCTTTGCAAGCGATCACAACCTTCCGTCCAACGTATGCCTGCTTTTTCTTGTTGGATGACCCAGCACGGGCTTTGGCATCGTGTTCGCGCATGTACCTGCACATTCCTTGATGTGAGGGGTGGCGGATGGGGGGATGTTGCAGCAAGCAAGCGTTGCGTACTCTGCGCTAGCAAGCCACACAAGCCCAGTGATGCGGAGTTCGTGCTCTTCCAGTCGCCACACCTGGTGACCCGTGAACGTATCCCACACAATCACCAAACCTGCTTCACAACCAGTCGCGATGCGACGGCCATCTGTGAAAACCGAAAGCTCAGCACACATCACACAACACGGCAACCTGTAAGCGACCGACAGGCACGATCGGCAACCACTTTACACGGCGCACCATGTGAAAACTTGATGGCAGTGATTTGTTGATCGTGGCCATTCTGTGTGAGCTCTCTCTCAACATGACCACTGCGTGAGTTGCAGTACTGAACAAGACCACCCAGCGAGCCGACGACAAAGTTGTTCTGGAAAGGGTGGATGTCCAATACCAACCCCTCAAGATCCATTGGTCCAAAGCTGGCGACCGTTCGGTCTCGTAGATTGGTGTTGGCGTACTGGCAAGCAAATCACATGCAACAAAACGTCAGTCGGCCACAGTAACAGACTCGATTAAGGCACAACGCTTGTCCCGTTGACACAGAAAAGGAGCCCACTCGTACCTGCAGCCACCATCGTGGAACAAGCGGGCGCACACTTGTCATGGATTCTAGCGCTGGGTTGGGTGCCTCGACGGCAAAGTTGGCCTGCGCCGCGGCTTTCCGGAACTGCTGGATGGCGGTGTATGCGGGGGTCAGAGACCGCAGGTGGTGCTGAAGGAGCCGTTGCGCCGACTTTCCCGGCGCCGTTGTCGGACCTTGGTTCATGGCGAGTTGAAAGGCTGCCGTGGCATCCACGGCGAGCGCGGACATGCTCTTCGACACCCACACAGTGAACTGTGCCAGCCAGCCCAGCACCTGCTCCCGGGTGACGCCTGCCTTGTCAAGCGACATGCGCAAGGCACCGAACTTTGCGTCCACGACAGCGGCGCGGGCTTCATGGTACTCGTACAACAACCGCTCCAGACTGGTGGTTCCTTGGCACGCGCGGCCTTCCACAAACGCTACGCTCCCCAAACTTCTTTCCAAGGCTGCGACGTCGTAGGCTTTCAGTTGGTAGTACACAACGTTCTGTGTGGTGCGAGACAAGCACACATGAGAGTGTCATGATGAGACACACATTCGCCCAACCAGTGTAGGGGCACTTGGAAACGAAAGAGACAAGGCGTCGGAATGCACACATGCACCACAAACCATCGTACCGAAAAAGCACGGGGGTTGTCACCAAGCCAACGACCATCTGAAGTGGGATCACCGACGTCAGAGAAGAAGCGCGTCAGCAGCTGATAGCCTCGAATAGCGTCCTTGGATTGCTGGAAGACATTACAGAACAGAGTGAGTCAGTCGTACATCGCGCCAGTCAGGCGATGCGTGTACGGCCAGGTCGAAACAAGAGAGCAACCCGTAATCTAGCGCGGGTGCATTGCGGACCTTGATGTAGCGGCGTTGCACTGCTTGCTGCATTTGTGCATGGCTAAAGGTGAGCACAGGTGGGGTGGAATCGGATGGTGCACGTCGAGTGACAAACTTATCCAACGCTCGTCGAAGTCTGGGGATTCCAACAGCAGAGGCCAGAGCCAGAGCACAAGCACGTTAATCCGAAGAAACTGATTGTGTGCTGTGGAAGCGACACAGCCTCGCATCACGCACCTGGACCACACGTTGTGGGTCAAGCATGGGAGTCGTAGCGGAGCAAGCATGGAAAGAAGCTCTTCTTCCACGATTCCATCACGAGCAAGCGTGAGGAGGGTCAGCACATCGCGCACCAGGAGCGATCCTGATGTGTTTTCAAACGAAACGCTTTCCGACGCCAAGTCAAAGAGATCCGTTCGCGACTGCGCCTTCTTGATCAACAGCTTTGCCTTCGGGCTTGCCGCTTCAGCTGGTGCTTTGAGAAGCTGACGAATGCGTTTTTCCTGCCTGGCGGCTTTGCGGTAGTCATTGTATGACCAGCGTGGCATAGGTGTGGCTGGCACTGTGCGTAGCCACCGGTTCACATCGTGTCTGTATAGCACAGGTACGGGACGGGTGTCGTGTCAGGGGCAGATCAACGCGGGGAGGCAATGTTGTGAGGGCAAACATACTCGATGCGGGCCAAGACCACTTCCATCAAACTCGACACGTCGTTGGGTAGCCTTCGAATAAAGTCTTCTACGCCTTCGCCACTCATACCGTACTCGGCCTGTAAGCAAGGACCACACACAAGCAAACCGAGCCAGCGCGGTGACTACACTCGCCACACGTGTCGTATTTGACAAGTGCATGCAACTCGCAGCACAGAAACACGCACAGACACAGACATGAACGGACCTGAAGTCGAAGCTCATCGCACGCGGTGATCACAAACAGTGGCGACTGTGTACCATCATTGGCGACAAAAGCGTCCATCTGCTCCTCAGATAGCCGCTTGCGATACTTCATGAGCCGCGTTTCGATGAGTACCCTCCGAGAGTCATGTGGGTACAGGCCCACATCATAGCGTGCAGGGGGAGCATCTCGTGTGACTGCACACAGTGTCATGACAGATGAAACGCACATGAGGAGGGGCAGCAGAACAGTACCGATCGCTCTTTTGCGCGGCGACTGCCAGGCACCATACCGCACCACATCATACCGCAGCATATGGGTGAGCGTTCTGACAACAAACGTACGCATATTCATCAAGCAAGGACCCTCAGGGGAGCAAGACATCACAAGGCGCACACCAGGTGGGGCAAGAGCCGGAACCCAATCCATGGAGTGCGCGTTGCTTTCTGCATGCATCTCGTCGACACCATCCACCAACAGAACGATGTGCTTCCCCGCTGCCAGTGCCCGTTCTCCTGCCAAAGCCATGAAAGAATGGAAGCTTGCCTGCCGAATGGGGTTCATCATATGAGGGTAGTGCAACGCAACAAGCGCGTGGCATGCACACAGTGGTGCGTGGAACTGCGACATCTTGATGGGGACAGGGCAGCTCACCTTCACTGTTTCTGCGTCGCCTTCGCTGCTGGCAATTGGGCCATCAAGGATGTTGAGAAGGCGGCGCACTTCAGCTACCAGCCGCGCCAACATGCAACGTAACAAGGAAGACTCCTCCGTGACGCCGATGTAGTGTGGCTGCAACAAAACAGGCCGTCAAGGAAGCACGGACTCACTCAAGCGCCGTGCTGCAAGGAAACGCGTACCACAACGACGACATGATTTGCCTGGAGCCCAACCTGATGGGAACAGTAAGCCAGAGCTGAAGACTTTCCAATGCCAGGCTCTCCAACCACCAACAATGGCCTTGTTTCTTTACCACCGACGCCCTGAGTTTGGATCTGCACAACCACAACCAACAATAAGCTCAGCGTCGTGGTTCACAAGGCCAGTTCATTGCTGGCTGCAAGCATGAGGTGCGTACCATGAACCCTGTTAGGTACTCCTGCATCTCTTCTCGGCCGATGTACTCCGCTACAAGGCTGCGCTGTCGTCGCATGTGCATGCGACGCTGCTGTTGCAAACTCGGCAAAGCCACTGGCTCCGCGGGGAACTCTCGGCACACGGCTGCGTAGAGGTCGGCAGACACACTTTGCTCGAACATCTGGCAACAGCATCAATTCAAAAGAAGCAGCGGTTGCCAGTGTGAGACGCGCCACACCGCACCTAGCATGAACACCACACCACACACCAAACACCACACAAGACACAATAGACCAGGCAACCAAAGAGAGGCGCGTACCTCCAGGTGAGACACGATGGGTCGTCCAAGCCCATCGTGCCCTCCATAGCTGCAGGTGTACGTGCTCCACTTGGCGTATGGGTGCCCGCGAATGTCCTGAGGTGGACAGTAATGTGTAAAGCGATGAGCGATGAGTTGCCAACAACACACGGACCCGTGGCAGAAAATGCAAACGTACCGCTTCCAACCGTTTCTGAAACTTCCGTGCCTGCTTTGCATCGCCTTGGCCGGCATGGTCAAATTCGAACACGCTTCGGTCTTCCTTGTCAGGAATTGTCTTCATGAAGGACGGATCACGTTTGTACACAAGGCCTGCGCATCAAACCCACGCGCATGGGCATGGGTGAACCAATGGGAACGAAGCACCGCAATCCAAGTTGTTGTTGTCACACACCATACGCAGGTGTGACGCGGCGAAGAAAGGCGTGACGAATCTCCATGTCGGTGATGGACATGCCTGGAGGAGCAGGCGCCATGCCAGACCACAACTTGCCGGTGATCCAATCGTACTCGGACCGATCCGAGAGCTTGTACTTCGGGGGGCACCAGCCATCTGATTTCCACAAAGCGAGGAGCAGCGTTCCACAGCAGTTACGTGATGTGCTGACGCACAAGTGGCAACGGCCTGCAGCACGGACGCCGAAGCAACCCCATCCAAGACGTACAGCGCTCGCCAAGCAACACCACACACATCGGTCGCGACTTTTCAACTTCGCGAAGGCACATGTCCAGTGCTCCCAGTCCTGCATCACTGGTATCCTCGGAAGTCAATCCCCAGCGCAGATCGATCGGCATTAACGTCACACGCCGTGAACGAAGCCGGGCGTTTAAGTCGGGGAACACATGTCGAGTGAGCGCGTCACGCTGCAAATGACAGCCGTTCGTGAGCACATGCATCCTATCAGCTCCGCTCCTCAACAAACGAGAGGCGATGCACTTCCTAATCACTCTGTTGTTGATGCGCAATGAATGGTGTTACACTCACCTCAGCATGCATATCGCGGAAGGTCGAAGAGATGAACACGGGGATGGTCTTCCAGTCGTTGTCTCGTTGATCCTGCCACCACTCGGCTCGAGCGCTGTCCCATTCTGCCTCCTGCATGGCATGCCGCTCTCGATCTTCAAACTTCATGTGAAGGGTTGTCGCCTCCATCTGCTTGGCCTTCATGGCACGTGCTAGGGCCTGATAGAAATGGAATTGAGAACCAGAACGCATGCTTGTGACGACCAAACGATAGGCGAGAGACACACACAACACACGGGCACACGGCTCACACAGCGGGCACAGCGATGAACCACGTACCCGTCGTCGCAGGACTGCTGCCATGCGCTTCGCGTGAATTGCTGCCGCACGTTTTCGAGCGGCCGCAAGCAGCGGTGACGCATGCATGGAAACTCGCCCTCTGGTCACACACAAGGAGCAAATCAGCCGTAAAATACCCCCCCTAATCTCTTCCTGAACACGCAACAGCGACCACAACCAAGACCAGAACAGCAAAAGCACTAACTTCTTGACGACAGCCAGTCTAGCCCGGCGTTCTTCTTCCCAGCGCTCCTTGCAGTGCTTGCGCCATTCTGCGAAGAGCCTCCGACGCTGCAAGGCTTGCACCAGCGCACTGCGACGGAGCTCTTCACGCAATCGCTCCACTTCATGTTGTGCGCGCGCCTGAGCCGATGCAAGCAAGGCACCAAAACAAGAATGTGACACGCTGCGCTCAGGCGCAAGGAGCGTCTCAATGGCGGGTGCACAGCTTGGTGTGCAGCACAGCACCACTGGCGAAACGACATAACAGGGTGCACACACCTTGTCCGACAACATGCCGTGAAGAATACGTTTGCACTCGTCAAGGTCAGGGCGTGCGTCCAGCTCCAAGCGATCGGCGTTGTCACGCACAAACCGGAGGCGGTAGTTTCCACTGGTGGCGTACAGCCCTGTGTGTGACAGGTGCCTGTGGTCACGGGCAGACAGGGGCGGATCTGCCAACGACTCCCAAAGATCTTCCGCGCCCTGCAACCCCAAAAAGTCCAAAAACAAACAAACAACAAAACGGGGCACGTCACGACACAACACAACGCGAGCACCCAGCCTCCATTGCCCCCCAGCTACCACCCCAAGCTCGTTTCATTGTCATCCCCACCCGCGCTCTTCAGCACCACAGAGCACAGCCGCCACATGGTACATACCCCGACGTATCCTCGTGCTCGAAGGAATGGCTCACGGAACTCCACGACGTGCTCCAACCGACCGCAGCAACTGGCAGCTCCAGACACGTACTCATAGTCGCCGTCGTGCTCCGACACCTCCACCGAAGACAAATCAGGCGGCTCGCGTCTGGGACCCAGGTTGAGCAATCCGGCCGCCACATCATCCTGCGGGCGCACCAACGTCATGCGCTGCTTCGCGCGGTGCAGGTCGATGAACATCTCGTCTTTTCGCAGCTTGTGCAGCAGGTTTCGGGTGACGGACGGCGCGTCCTTGCGTTGACCCGCGGGTGCACCGCTCCACACCTCCCAGTACTCCATGCGAGGTTCGTAGCCAGGGGGTGTGAGCCACGACGAGCGCTCGAGGTGTGACAGCATGCCACTGATGGACAGGCTGTCGTACTCAGGACCAAGCACAGCGTACGCGGTCGCCACTGGTTCACCGTCATCAGGCGGTGGACGCCCCACCAAATCCACCCACTCGGCTTCAATCTGCTGAAGGCGAAGCCGCTTGAAGTCTGCGTCGTCGTCACCCAGGCCATCCGCACCCAGCGCAAGCAGGTCGAGCATGTCATCGGGAGTGTCGGAGAGGGTGTTCGGCAGGCCATCGACATCGGGGGTGCGCGCGGACGCTGCCACACGCTTTGAACCCGGGGAAAGCGACCGCCACTGTGAGCCCGACCTGTGTCGGGAGGCAAGCAGGCGAGCGGTTCGCGGCGTTGCCATCCCATCCGCGTCCACACCCATGTCCATGCCCACACCCATGTCCATGTCCGTCCCCATGTCCGTGGCCCTGCCCAAGCCACCCCCACGAGGGACTGGTGAGGTGCTGCGTCCCCGACGATTGTGAGCGTGTCGGGCCTGAGCACGTGCCTTGTGTCCTGCCGCTCGGCGCGAGCGGATGACGCGATCACGGGCCTGTGGGTCAGCCGGTAAGGGTGCCCCACCTTGCGGGCGCGTGGTGGCGACGGAAGCAGCGGAAGAGGCGGTGGAGGATCGACGCGTGCGCGCCATTTTCAGCAGCGAGTGCAGCAACGGCCCGCGCACCTCCTCGTTGTCACCCCTGGTGGCGCCAGCGCCAGCGCCAGCGCCAGGTGTGTGTGCGTTGGCACTGCGACTCCGAGCTTGGGTCGCGGATGAACAGTCCTCGGAGGCCCCTGCTTTCGCGGGTCCCAGCTGCGAAGAGCGGCGCCGCAGGGCGCGCATGATCGCTGCGGACACAGACGAAGTGGGCGCGGGTGCACCTGCTTTTGTTGGGGTGCGAGCTGTTGTGGACACGCGTCGTGCCCTCAAGTCCGCGCGTCGACGAGAGTGACTTTGGGGCAAAACCGACGACCGCAGACCCCGGATCGTCGGAGGAGGCGGCGGCGACGGTGAATGTGACGGCGACGGTGAATGTGACGGCGACTGTGACGATGATGGCGACGGCGATGGCGACGGCGATGGCGACTTCGGTGCCAGTGGTGACTCTGACCGTGCCGCGCCATGCCTGGTGGCTGCTGGCTTCGTTGTTGGTGCGGCGGCACTTGCACTGCGCGCACCCGCAGGCTGTGGCAAGGCGGGTGAGTGCAGTGCCGGTGTTCCACGCACCCCACCCGGCCCGACCCTGCCCCGTGAGCCACGTGACCACCGAGAATGGGATCGAGCACGCCCAGTGAGGTGCCCACGGTTGGGTGGCGTGCCTGGCTCGGCGTCAACATCGCGCGTCCCACGGCGGACGCGATGCACGGGGGACGAAACCGGACGCCGCAGTCGAGACGTGCTGTGCGAGGCACGACGACGCGTCGCTGCACCCATTGAGGCTGTCCGAGAGTGTGTCCTCTGCTGCTGCTGCTGCTGCTGCTGCTGCTGTTGTTGTTGTTGCTGTGATGTCGTGGCGGGTCGAAACAGGCGGCTGGTGCGGGGCACAACGGTCCGCGTTCGCTCTGTAGCGGAGGAAGACGGAGGGGACAGGGCCGTGGTGTGGCGCTTGAAGGCGTCGGGTGACCCCACTGTTCTCCTTCGGCGGCCGGCATGCGATCTTGAAGCTGGGGAAGCGGTTGCAGGCCGAGCGCGGAGTCGAGTGCGTTGCTGTGGCTGTGACCGCGGTTGTTGCTGCTGCGACAGCCTGCGTCGATGCTCTTGTGGGCGTTGGTGTGGCGGAGCTGCGGAGTCTGTGGCTGTTGGCAAGGTTCGCCCATGTGGTGGTTGCTGTTGCTGTTGTTGTTGCTGCTGCTGTTGTAGTTGCTGCTGCTGTTGTTGCCGTTGCTTTTGTTGCGTGCCGGCTGTCATGGCGTTCGACAACTTGCGGGGCGCCCCAACAGTGTGCGGCGCGCTGCTCCGGCGTGTGATGGCGCGGCGGGTGGCCTGCTGTCCAGTCGACGTTGCCTGGGAGGAGGGTCGCGCGGACAGGCGGGCTGTGCTGCGTTTTCGGGTGTGCTGCCGCTGCGCAGCGGGCGGCATGGACGACGAGTGGGCACTGGGTGGATGACGACGGCGGCGCAGCACCGGGGACCACGCCGAGACGCCCTGGGGTGCAGCCACCGTGGTGGTTCTCGTCTTGAGGGAGGACATCGACGAGGGTCGGTGTGACGCGCCGCCCGCCGCCTCGGATGGCACAGCTGAAGAGCGGTGCGCCGGGCTTCCGGGCGGTGCTTTTCGAATGGGCGATGCAGTCAGTGGGGCGGGGGAGCCCAACAACGGCTCAAACATCATCAACCGTGGGCTCTTGACGCGACGCTGGGGCTGGTATGGAAGGTGTGCGGCAGTCGCAGCAGCCGGGGCATCCGCGGGTGTGGGTGCCATCGCTGCCGCAAGCGTCGGTGAGGGGGCGGTAGGGCCGTTGGGGTGTGACAGAGACAGCGACAGGGACACGGCTGGTGCAGTTGTGTCGCTACCCGCCTGCAGCGTGGGCAGGAACATGCTTGCGTTGTGTACCCAGTGCGATCCAGGCGGCGCTGTGGGGCTCCCGCCACGAAAGCCGGGTGTGGAAACAAGCGGAGACGCAGTCGATGGTTGCAGCGGGAGTGGGCTGTTGCGTGCGTCAAACGCAGACATGGCGGACACCGCGGCCGAGTCCACACTCGGGCGCGGCTGTGCAAGGTGGAGGCTCAATCGTGGCACCACGGCTCTGCGACGCCCTGGTTGCAGGGTGGCGACACCCAAGCCTTGACCTTCGGACGGCGCCATGAGCGTCGTCATCACGCTTGAATCCGCGCTGCTCATGGTGTCCGAACGCCGCGGTTGACTGCTGCGGTGGTGCGACCACCCTTGGTCGGTGGGGTAGCGGCGGGGGCGGGCAGACCCAGGGGACGGTGACCGTGACGGAGACCACGACAGCGACCGTGCCTCGTCGATTCGCGACGTGGCGGGGGATGCACAACCGTGTGAGTCCTCGGGTGGGGATGGGCTGTGGTGGCGGCTGCGAGCAAGCGACCGCGACGGCGACCGCGGGCGAAACCGAGATGCAGAACGGGAGGGAGACCGAGAGGGAGACCGCGACGGGGAACGTGAGCGAGAGGGCGAGAGAGAGGGAGACCGAGAGGGCGAGCGAGAGGGTGATCGAGAGGGTCGTAGTGTCCCTTGGCTCGATCGCCAGTTCTGTCGGATGGAACGCCCTACCCGGGCATCGGTGGTGCGTTGGAGATGCTTGGCCTTGGCGAGAATGCTGGGCTCTGAACGCAATGGGCGGCGCTTCCCTGCGCTGCTTGATGGGCGGATGGTGCGAGTGCGACGTGCTCGTTGCTGGCGCACGTTCGATGCGACAGCCTTGGTCATGGCGCCGGGTTCAGAGTGCGCTCGGTGGAGTGTTGCTTCCGCGCGCCTGCCTACGGCGCTGTGTGGTCGAGGTTGACCGGACGCTGCGTGTGATGTTGACGATGTGTGGACCCTGGCATGTGTCGACGACAGCTCCGGCTTCCTGCTTGCATCATGAGATGCCCGTGTGGGTGTCATCCGGAGGTCACCCAGCGACCGCATCATGCCGACCCATGACTCGTTCTGCACCAGCGACACCACCACACTGACGTCCTCACGCTCTTGGTCGTCCCAAGACGACGGTGCACCGGCACCATCCCGCGCACCGCCGACCGAACCGCGGCGATCGTGGGACAAAGCCTCCCTGGCCGTGACGACGGTGTGTGCGCGCATGGTTTAGTGCACGTGTGTCCCCATCACATCCCACATGGGGGAGGGCATTCACACGTGCTCCGTCCCCCACTCTTGGCACTTCCCGCGGCAACGTTCGGCGGTTGCGCGCAGCAAACACGGGCGTCGCAGAGTTAACCGGGGCTCACTGGACCTGTGTGTTGCAGAGGTTACGCTGCACGCGCATTCGGAAGTCCAAACTTGCTTTCCGGGTTGATTGATTGCACTTTTGCATGATCACACGCATCATTCCTCTCGGTCGCTTGCAGCCTGCAAGTTGCAGGTTGTCCGTGCCGTGCTGGTGAAAAACTCTACGAGCACATCCCCACCCCCCTCCCGTTGTTCCTCTCCCGCACCTCGAACACAGCAGTTGCGCGCTACCCCTGGTTGCGTTGGATGGCTTCGAGGTGAAGCGGATGTTCAAAGAAATCAAAACATTCCAAACTTCAAAAAACAAAGTGCGTGGCAGCACGAGACCAAGACTCATAGTGTCAGGGTGGTGGCGGAGAAATGGAGTCCAAGGTTGAATCAGATGAAGTGCCTGAGACTGCACAACCACCACGCTCTTCTGCTGCACTGTACGTGGCGCGGCATTCATCTGGGACTGTATGTGTGCAGTATGTGTGTGCGGTGTGTGTGTGTGTGTGTGTGCTGACGTCGGTGCTTCGCTAGGCTGGGGGTGCAACAGTTTGTCGCTGGCTTCGAGCAGAGCTTGCAGGGGACGATCCAGCGAGTGGAGTCTTCCTTGCGTCAAACTCAAGCCACAGTGGTCTTCATGTCGGAAGCGCTCCAGCAGTCCCTGCTCAACGGGCTGCTAGTCACAGCAGACGTGAGCCGTTCAACCACAGGCGCAGCTGGGAAGAACTCTCCAACCTTGACCATCTCAGTCACCAACACGTCCAGGTTGCCGACGAACCTTGTGGAGGTTGAGGTGTCATTGTTAGACAAAGACACGGACGGCACAGTGCGTGTTGTTGTGGGCATTTCAGCAGCGCCTCGACTCGTCTGATGCGCGTGTTTTGGTTGTTGTGTGCAGTGGAGTCGATGCCCATGCAGAATCACAGACGCAGCAGATGGTTCTGGGGAACACAAGGAGGTGTTTCGGACCGTGCGTGCAACGCTGATGCCGGGGCAAGCCCTGGAGTGCACTCTGCATGTGTCACCCCCACGTCTGGGACAGGTAGGTGTGCGCTGGTTCCACATGTTGCCTGGTTATGCGATGTGCATAGCCCCGCACTTGCAAAGCCCAACTCGCGTTCCGTTTGCTCTTTGTGCAGTTCAACTTGCAGAGCACAGTGTCGTTTGAACCCCCGTCTGGACAGCGGCTGTCAAAGTCGTCTCGTTGCGGCTTGTACTTGTTGCACCAGGTGCGTGTGCCTTCCAACATCAAGCTGTGTTGAGCCAAAAGTTGCTATTGTCTCGTCACACGCGTGTGTGTGTTTGTGTGTGGTGTGCACGTCGTTCATGCTGTTTGTGGGGCCAGTGCGACATGGTGAGGGAGAGGAGGCGGGCGCGACCCCCCGCAGACGCCCTGCGCCGCCACCTGTCGAGCACACAGGCCGTGCACTTGCGCCGACTTCTGTCCATTCCTGCCATCGACGGAATGACTGGCTGTGTGTGGAGCTGCTCCACAAATGGTGACGAGCCGCGCCACGTGGTGCAACTTGCTGTGGAGCTACCCAGTCCCACGGGCGCCGTGTCTGACCACCACTGCCAGCTGTGTGTCTGGGAACGCGTGAGAGCCAGCGCCGGCGTGTTCTCGGCGGCAGTGCTGTGCCGTGAACTGCTGCAGTTGTGTGGCCAACAACCCGCACGCACACGAGCCTCGGACCACCCGCACTCACCAGCCCTCCCACGCACGCCGCCAAGCACCCAAGACGCCAAAAAGCGCAAGCTTGAGGCCCTGTCGGGGCGCCTCAAAGAGCAAGGCCGAGAGAAGCGAAGCCGGGAACGGCGGCAGTTGCTGAGCAGTCCTGAGGGGGTGGAGCTGCGCACGTCGGCGTTGATCGCCCATTGCAGAGCAGTCACCGCCACGAAGAAGTGGTGTTTCCACTGCAGCGTCTCGTGTGTCAAGGACGCCCGCCCGGGCATGACCCCGCAAGAGCGACAGAACGCCACGCGGACACGAGGAACGCTCACAACGTGCTACTGCACCGCGTGCAACGTGCATCTGTGCGACGCCTGCTGGGGGGATTTCCACGTGGGCCAACCCACACCCAGGGACCGAGAAAACCAGCACGAAGCGGATGCCCCGGATGACGTGGCCGCGCCACAGGAAGACGTGACTGCCTGCAGCGAGCTGGCATCCACAAGGAGGAGCCCGTCGTCGCCGGCAGTAGCAACACCACCGGGCGTGACCGCCATCCACACACAAGTGCAGGAGTGATGTCCACTGGGCGGCGAAGGAAACTGCTCCTCTCCAACCCGGGTGTGGAGTTCCGGCGCTTCCACACCGCCGAGCTGCGGCACGGTGCGGTTAGGTCGGAAGACAAGAAGCGTCATGGGTGTGCGTTCTGCCGCGGGTACATCGAGCTGCCGCTGTCTGCCGCACAGCAACAAGAGCTGAGTGCTAGTGACGCTCCCAGCGCCGAACTCAGACGCATGCGGACACGCATGCGGAATACACGCCGTCGTGTTGTCGGCGCGTGTCCCGTGTGGAAGTGCAGGGACTGTGGTGTGAGCTTGTGCATGGTCGGACGGGACAGCTGCTTTGAACGTTGGCACCGGGGCGAAGTGCCGCGACAGGCGTCGCCACCGTCGGAAGGTTAGCTGCGCCGGCCTATGGAGGGCAGTCACTATAGCGATTGTCATCTCGCACCACACGCGGTTGTGAGACAAACTTGCGCATTAGCAAAGCGAGGGTTACAGTGTATTGTGTGCCGACTTGCTTTGACAGCAGCCCAAAAGATAAAAACAAGCTGAAGCGAACACAACTCATGATGCTCGCACAGTCGTTTGTTCATACCCCAGGAGGGACTCGATCCCCCGCCAACGGGTTAGGAACCCGGTATGCTTCCGCTACACCACTAGGGCAGATGCATGTGGGAGGTGCCCACTGAGACCAAAGAACAACCAGCAAGGTGGAAGGACTGGGATTGTTCCAGTCTGAGGGGTAAAGTGTGATCAAAATTGAACCCCGACACTCTTAAAGCAGCCCACACTCATTCACTGCTGTCCAGCCGACGACGAAGCAACAACGAGTTGGAGACGACCAAAACACTGCTGAAGGCCATCATTCCACCAGCTAGAGCAGGGGAGAGCGCGAAACCCCCAAACGGAAGCAGCACGCCGGCAGCAATCGGCATGGCCACAGCGTTGTAGCTGAGTGCCCAAAACAGGTTTTGTCGCACCTTTTGCATGGTGGCGCGCGCTACGCCGAGGGCCAACGGAACGGAGGCAAGGTTGCTGTTCATCAAGACCTGCACATGATATGCACACCATACACACGAGGGCACTCAGCAAGCCAGCACCTTGCTCCCCCCCCCCCCCG
>Ga0213833_1000842_pt1 | contig 25458 bp, 11 predicted proteins | sample SWATP21_FD_160575 | JGI IMG/M metagenome (GOLD analysis project Ga0213833, IMG submission 160575) | Coastal seawater microbial communities from Marineland, Florida, United States - SWA TP2 #1 | ecosystem: Environmental > Aquatic > Marine > Coastal | place: USA: Florida | collected 2016-08-14 | reverse complement strand
GGTCGCCCACGAGCCCGTCGACGTAGGCCTTGTTGGCGGCGTGGTCGTTGGCCGACGGCGTGGCGACGATGGCCTGGGTGGTGCTGCCGGCCGCGTCAACGACCTCCAGCTTGCCGCCGTTGTTCTTGACCTGGGGCCCGGTGGCCCAGCCAACCTGGAAGGTCTGGCTCAGGGTGCGGGAGAGGAACTCGATCATGCCCATGGGGACCTCACTCTGCTTCGCCGCTCACGGCGGCGTGGATGGACGCACCCGGCGCGGGTGCGGTGACGGAAGACAGCACCCACCGCAGCCAGGCCGCCGCCCCCACCCACACGGGGCGCGAGAGCTGGGCCACGGCGGGGGTCGCGGCGTTGAGGGTGGCGCTCCACAGCGACTCCCAGGCGGAGTCGGGGGCGTCGGGGTGGACGGCGGTGCCTTGCAGGTCGACCTGGACTTCGGCGGGGCCGGTCAGTCCGAGCGACACGACGCCCACGCCAACTACGCGGAGGCCCGCCGGACGCGAGAACGAGCGAGCACCGGCCCACTCCGAGCCGGTCCACGTCGCCCGCGTGTCGTGGCGGGCTGCACTCACGCGAAGAGCCCCGACTGGCCGGGCACCGCGCCGATCTCACGGGTGATGGCCTGCCAGGCCTTCGCGTTGCCGCGCGGCATCAGGAGCTGGCCCTTGAGGGCCGGGCCATCGACCACCTGGATGTAGCCGTTGCCGAACTGTCGGTAGACGTAGCCGCCGGAGCCCGCCACGACGCGCCCCTCGCCGAGCACCTGCGGCAGGGTCAGGCTGCGGATGCGGGCGAGCTCACGGTTGGGGAGGGCCTGGACGTGGGCGGGGTCCCAGCCGAGGTCGTAGCGCGACCAGAACGAAGGCCGGCCCGTCCACGAGCCGCCCCACACGAGCCCGAGCGCGCGGGCCTCCTCGCCTACCGCTCGGAAGAAGGCGAGCGCGCCGTTGGACTTGGGGGAGCCGTGGGTGTCGTCGCCCCAGCCGTAGCGGGCGTCGAAGATGTCGGCGGCGAGGGCGGCGGGCTGGCCGTTGTGGACGGCGTTGTGGAAGCTGAACGAGACGGAGGACCGCTTCTGGGCGAGCAGGTCGTCCTGTGTGGCCAGGGCGCGCCAGGTGAAGGCGATGCGGGGCTGGTAGCCGCGGGAGCGGAGGCGGCCCGCAAGCTCAGGGAGGCGGACACGCGCGTCGACGGCGGCGAGCTTGTCGGCGTCGGACCAGCGCTGCTCGGTGCCGGGGGTGCGCTCGGAGTCGGCCTGGAGGCGGGCGGCGCGGGTGGACGGGCGGGAGGCCCAGTCGGGCGCCGGCGGCGGGGTGTTCGGGGCGGGCGCCGGGGACGGGGAGTCCTCGGCATCACCGAAGGCCATCGAGAAGAGGGCCGCGAGGCCGGCGAGGCTGACGAGACCGCCGCTGAACAGCAGGAGCGCCTTGGACATGGGGACGGACCCGGGCCGGGGGTTCGTCCTGTATGGGCCGCATTGTCGAAGTAGGTCGGAGTCGGCCGGGTTCAGCCTCTATCGCTGTACACTGTGGCGTTGCCTTTGCGGAATGCAAGACCTCGTTCACTGCAAGAATCGACCACTCCGCGTTGACTGGCTCAAGCGCCTCCTATCGGGATACAGGTAGTCGCCCGTACGTCGAAACGGACACGTTAAACTCGCAGCCCTAGACCCCAAAGGAGCCCAAAAGTGGGGTAGGGCTCCGCAAGGCGTAGCAGCTTACACTTCGCATATCCACCTACCTGGTTCGGCATTTGCGCCGATACGTGTAGATGGCAACCGCCACTGACAGCGCCAAGGCGACCGTCAGTGCGCAAACAATCGCCAGATTGCGATAGGAAGGGTCGTTGGCGAGATTGACTCCGATTTGGCACCGCAAGGAACTGTACCTAGTGGAACCCTTGACTACTGGCCACACGGAACAGTCGTAGAGCTTGCATAGCGAATAACCGCAACTGTATGCGGCCGATAGTAACAGGCAGCCAACGCTCGAAGCCAACACCATAGTTGCGCTGAAGGCGAAGACCGACGATCTCATAGCCCGCTGCATGTGATACCTCGGATTTGAAGTCTCACCGACACTTCATCAACGCCGGCACTGCAAACTCCAGTGACATTCGTCGCTACCCACTGCCCCAAACTCCTGAACATCAGCAGTTCAAGGCACGTCGCTGTCGAGTTGTTGTGCTGTACGATGCCAAGTCTCTCGCTGTACCAGTCCGTCTCCACCCTAGCGTCCCAGCTGTTGAATGTTGGGGTAGTCTTTGCTGTTCCCTACCGCCGCGCCAGCTTTGAGTTCATCTGGGACTTCCTGGCCATCGAGAACCGATGAGATCTGGGTGATGGCATCAGGTCTCCAGACCTCGTCCATCTGTTGATGTGAGGTCGTCGGGTCCATGATATTGAAGACGGCTGTAGTACTCGAGTCAGCGGGTTCTAGGGGTCCACCGGCAATGTCGAGAACTCGGAGGCTGGGAGTTTCCCCGTCCTGCGTGTCAGCCTCCAGCTGATAGTAGTTCACGGCAGTTCGGACGTTGTCGGGCACACTGTCCTCAACGATTGAGGGAATCACTCCTGGACCGCTTCCCGGCAGGGCTGGATCGATTGTAACGAGCAAGTCCACCTCGGTCCCTTCTGCGTCCAGTCTTTCTGCGATGGAAAGCGCGGCGGCCCCACCCCTGGAGTAGCCCATGATGATGAGCTTGCTGTCCGGCCGCAGATGCTGTTTCACAAATGCAACCCCCGCCTCGACGGTATCGCCCTCCAGCAAACCCGGCTCAACTACTCCGATAGTCAGGTTGCGCCCGTCCGGTACTGCGATCTCAGACAGGTCATTGTTTAGTGCACCGTCCATGTAGTACCCAACACCGTGTACGACCTCATGGCCTTCAGTCCCTCCTTGGATGTAGAGGAGGACGTCGGAGTTGGCTTGGAACTTGGGGCTAGTTGAAGCCAGCTGCCCATCAGTCATCTCTGGACTATCTGTTGATTCGTCACCGCTAGGACTTGAAGTGGTTGAACTGGTACCAGATAAGTCGAGCAGCACCGCGGGACTCAAGCGACTGTAAGAGTGTCGATTGGGACCATCTTGTTGCTGTGCCGGATCCGCCCGCTCCCATCGCCCCAACCACGGCATGTAGTACCGCGCGTTGTGGTACTGCAGCCCCGACTCCTCGTCCCGCTCCATCCCGGTGTACCGATACCGCTTGGTGCTCACCTCCAATCCGCTCTTCTCCGCCCACCACGCCGTCGTCCCGTAGGGGTGGAACTCTTCGTAGGTCAGCAGTCCACCGTCCTTGTCGGTCTCGATGCATGCCGTCCCCAGGTGGTTCCCGAGCTGCATCCGAATCCGGTTGCCCGTGACCCCGGTGGGTGCGCCCGCCGTGTAGGTCTCCACCATCGCCACGCGCCGCTCGCCGTCCATGACGTGCAGCGTGTGCAGCTCCGTGCTTGGGCTGGTGAGCCCCGACACCGAGCTGGCTGAGCGGAAGATCTCGTAGCTGCCGATGTAGACCCGCAGCTCGGCCGCACCGCCCTTGTCCCACAGCTTCGCTACTCGGATCCCGCCCGCATCGTAGGCGTAGTGTGCCGTGCCGGCGCTGGTCCCCACCGCCAGCTCCCGGATCTGGTCGCGGAAGTCCCGGGTCACGTTCGTGGAGCCCGAGGTGTCGAGGTGGGGCAGGTAGGTCATCGCGCCACGGTCGTTGTAGGCGTAGGTGTCGTTGAGCTCGGACAGGTCCACCGACGACGGGTCGGCCTGCAGCTCGGCTCGGGTCTTCGTGACACTCTCGCCCGGCTTCGAGTTCGCGATGAGCTGGTTGTTCTTGTCTTCGTAGGCGTAGACGCGGCGCCAGAAGGTGGTGCCGCCGGTGCTTGGACCGGCGCTGTGGACCATCTGGATGATGTTGCCGGCTTCGTCGTAGTCGTACTCCTGACGGTACTGGCGCATGCTCCCCGCAGCGTGGGGGATGCTCCCGGTGCCGCTGCTGTAGGTGGCGCCGGGCTGGCCGAGGCTGTCCTTCTCGCGGCCGGTGGCGGCGGTGAGGCGGTACAGCCCGTCGTACACGAAGGTCTGGTCGGCCGTGACCGTGGTGTTGTTGAAGTAGAGGGTGTCTTGGGCCGCGTCGGCAATGGCCGTAATGTTGCCCACCCGGTCGCGGCTGTAGGTGAGGTCCTGCATCGTGGCCGCGGTGTTGCCGCTGACGCTGTCCCGCTCGGTCACCAGGCGGGTGAGCCAGAAGCGGTAGTCGTCGTAGGTGAGCGCGGTGGTCATGATGGGACGGTCTTCGGTCGGTGGGCCGGCGTCGGTCTCTTCCCTCCACCCTATCAGGGTGCGCTGTCCGCGGGCGTTGTACTCGATGTTGCTGACGAAGGAGGTCAGCGTGCCGACGCCCCGGATGTCCACGTCCACGGTGTTGAGGCGGCTGCCGGCGTCGTAGCCGTAGTGGGTGACGCTGTCGTCGGGCGTGGTCTGGGTCAGCATCCGCCCCAGGGCGTCGTGGGTGGTGGACTGGTCGAAGGTGTTGGCGGTGGCGGTGCTGAGGACCGTGCTCGGGTTGACCGCGTCGACGTTGGCGATGGTGGAGGTGCTCAGGGCCTCCACTGCGGTGCGCAGGGCCGCGAAGTCCACGTCGGTGGCGAGGTCATCGAGCAGTGTGCGGCTGGACTCGAGCAAGGCGCCCTGGATGCTGAACTGCTGCTGTCGAACCCGCCCCGCCGTGTCGTAGATGGCGTAGGCCTGGCCCAACAGGTTGCCGGCCTTTGCCTCGATGGCGACGATGGACTCACCATAGATGCGGTACTCGACCAGTCGCTCGGAGGCGGTGCCCTCCTTGGCGTAGCGGGCAACCGGCCGGCGGAGCGCATCGACCTCGAGGCGGACGCGGAGGTCGCCGCTGCGCCAAGTGGTCAGTGGCTGACCCTGGACGTCCAGCAGCACGACGTTGTGGCCCTTGTCGGTCGTGGGGTTGGCCGGGTCGTAGCCCTCGTCGGCGGCGCCGGTGAAGACGGGCCGGCCCGCCATGTCGAAGCGCTGCTCCTGGATGGTGTTGCCCCGGGGGTCCACCACCGACAGTGGGTTGCCCTGGACATCGAGCGCCACGCGGGTGTCGTACTCGGCGGTGCCGTCGGGGGACTGGGTGGTCAGGAAGACGCGGCCGAGTGGGTCCAGTGCCGTGACAGTGGGGGTGTCGTAGTGGGGGTTGCCGGCGTCGTTCCAGTTGTCGAGCTCGTCGAAGGCCTGCACCGCCCATGGACTGTAGACGAAGGTCTTGGCGGCGTACTCGTAGGGGTCGGGGCCGCTGGTGGCTGCGGCGATGGGGATGTCGACCTGGATGTTGCGACCGATGGGGTCGTAGTGGAAGCGCGGCGACACACCCCACTCCACGAGCTCGTCTTCGTCTTCGAATTCGTCGGTGGTGGAGAAGAAGGGCTCGTAGCGCTTGACGACGTTGCCCTTGTTGTCGACGATGACGCGGCCGGTGCCGATGTAGCGGGGGTCGGCGTTGGGTTCGGTCTGCAGCACGCCGCTGCTGTCGACGTAGTGGGCCTCGCCTGGGGCGGCAGGCACCTTCTCCTGCACGATGTTGCCGCTGCCGTCGGTGTAGGCGGTGGTGGTCAACGTGGTCGGACTGGTGATGGCACCAGGGTTGTAGTGCTCGGTCCGGGCGACGGTCTTCACCCGGTTCGGCAGACCCGAGCTGGTGTAGCGGCTGTCCTCGTAGGTGACCTGGACGGTTGGGTTCGCGAGATCGTCCCCTTCGAAGCTGCCGGCGCCGTCGGGCTTGCGGATGGCGGTCTTGGTGACGCGGCCCAGCGGGTCGGTGGCGACCTCCTGGATGACGCCGTTGGGGTCGGTGACCTGCGCGGGCGTGAGCGTGCGGTAGTCCGGGGTGGACTGGACCGTGTTGCCGAGTGGGTCGACCACTTGGGTGAGGACGAGGCCGTCGGTGTCCCAGGTCAGCGCGGTGCTGTCGCGCGCGCTGTCGAGGATGCTGTTGAAGGGATCGGTGGCTTCCACGGGCAGGTAGAATGCGTTGGCGTCGTGGGCGAGCTGGCCCGAGCCGATCCAGAAGTCACCGGAGGTCGACGGGCTGCCATTGTCGTCGAGCTGGAGGTAGCCGGCGTCCTCGAGGTCCTGTGCATCCACCTCGGTGCCCCAGCGCACCGTGACGGTGCCGTTGTCGAGCAGATGGGTGAGCAGGTCGTCGGTGTAGGCCTTCATGTGGCGGCGGAAGGGCAGCGCGCGGAAGCCGACGACGCCCTTGCCCAGCACGGCGTTGAGGGCGTCGTTCCAGTACAGCGTGAGCTGGTGGCCGAGGATGCGGCGCTGGGTGCCGGTGGTGGGGGCCTCTTCGAAGCCGAGGTCCTGCGCGGGGGAGACGGAGCCGCCGTCACCATCCAGCGCAATGAGGAGGGCGCTGGCGGTGGCCCGGTTGGTGTCGGTGAAGGCGAGGCTGGTCTCGGTGCTGGTCAGTTCCCAGGTCTGAGAGGTCACCGGCAGGCCCAGGTGCCAGACCTCGTTGTCGGGATCGGCCGTGGCCGTGCCGTTGTCGTAGCCGAGGTTGTGGTCGTCGTTGATGACGGAGGCCTCGGTGACGACCATGTGCAGCGCGCCGAACTCGGTCTCGGTCCACGAGCCGCTGCGCCGGGGGTAGGACACGGCGGCCGAGCGCGTGACGGTGCCGTAGTCGTCCACCTCGAGGGTGAGCTGGTGGCTCACGCGGGGGTCGGCGGGGTTGCGGTCGTATTGGTAGGAGAGGGCCTCCTGGGGGTCCACCCGGAATACGGCGTGGCCCTCGTCGCCTTGGGCGGCCTGGAGGCGCACCACCCGGAAGTTCTGCTCGGTGACGGTGTAGGGGTGGGCTTCGTCTGCGCTGCCGTCTTCGGCGTAGGTCTCCTGGCGCAACATGCGGCCCTTGAGGGCGCGGTGGGCTTCGCGGAGCTCCCGTGCCTTGGCCGTGGGCACGCCGGGGCCGTCCTGAAAGCCTGGCGCGTCGAGCGAGCCCGCGCTGGTGTCACCGCTGTAGTACTCGGCGCTGTAGGCCTGTGTGAGGGTGCCGCCGTCCTTCCAGGCGCCGGTGTGGAACCAGGTGCGGACGCGGACCGGAGGGCGGGCGAACTCGATCTGCGGGTCGGCCTTGTCGGGGTCTTCGAAGTCGGAGAAAGACTCGGTGTCCCACTGGTCGACAAGGCCAAAGCCACGAAACTCGCGCTCGGGACCGTCGAAGTAGCCGTGGTGGTAGGCGTAGACCGAGGTGAAGCGCCAGCCCGTGATGTGGTCGAGCTGCTCCACCTTCTGCAGGCACTGCACGGGGAAGGCGAGGCGCGTGGCCCACGGGGTGCCCGCTTGGCGGTCGGCCAGGTAGAACTGCGTGGATGGCGCGTAGGTCAGGCGCGTCTCGCGGCCGCGGTTGTTGGTGATGCTCGTGAGCAGGTAGGGCTTGCCTTCGCTCATCAGGTGGACGTAGCGAAGGGGCTGCCAGGCGTCCTTCATCAGTGGGCTGGCCCAGACCAGACACGCCGTGCCGTCGCCCCGTAGGTCGGCCACCTGCACGCTCTCGGCGTTGGACACCGCCGGGAAGCGCGACAGGGTCTGGATGGCGGAGAAGCCGTTGCCCGACTGGTTAAAGCAGAGCTGGACGCCCTTGGGGCCGATGTAGACGAGATCGGTGGTGCCCGTGCCGTCGATGTCGGCCAGGTGGACCCGCGCGGGGTCGAAGCGGTCACGGCTGTCGAAGCGCGGAGCGGACTTCATCTGCACGCGGGCGCCGAAATGGCCGTAGCCCTTGTTGGGCCAGTAGCAGACGTTGCCGTTTCGGATCCGGACGATGTCGGAGAGCCCGTCGCCGGTCATGTCAGCGAGCTGGATGCTCTCGCCCGAGCCGGAGAAGACGACGTGGGGCCCCTTCTTCTCGTCGCGGGGCTGAAAGGTCCGCCGGGACCGGTCGTAGCCCTCCTTGGCCTTGCTCGGATACCAGCGGAAGACGTTGCCTTCCGTGATGAGCATGTCGGCGATGCCGTCGCCGTCGAGGTCGACGAGGCGGGTGTTGGGGTCGTCCACCGACTCGGTGGGTTGGGTCTTGAAGTGCCGGAAGGACTCCCACCCGCCATCTGTCGTGCGCTCGTGGTAGCCGGCCAGGTCGGGCCGCATGACGACCACGTCAAGCTTGCCGTCTCCGCCGAGGTCGACGAGGCGGGTGCCTGGTGCCCCCAGCGACACGTTGGGGCGCGAGCCCAGCCGCTGGGTGGTGCCGAGCCCACCGCTGCCTTCGTTGCGCTTGTAGTACCAGCCGCCAGCCCGCTCGGTGAGCAGGCCCGACAGCCCCTCGCCGTCGAGGTCGACCCACTGCCAGCGCGAGGTGTCGAGGCCGTTGGGAATGTCGTGCAGGCCGTCGACGAAGCGGACCGTCTCGTCGATGGTGGCCTCGGAGTAGCCGAAGTCGAGGGCAGGCAGACTGGCCGTGGTGTAGCTGCCGGCGCCCGCCGAGCCCGAGGGCACCCAGGTCCAGCCCTTCTGCACCACGCGGGTCATGCGGGTGGCGACCTCGTTCTCGTCGTAGGTGAACTCCACCGAGCGCACCACGGCCGGGACAGAATTGCCCGTGCCATCCCCGTCGGCGTCATCTCGCACGCTCGCGAAGTCGTGGAAGAGCAGGACCCGCTGGCAGAGGCGCTGGCAGCGGATGTCGAAGCGCGACCGGAATGAGGAGAATGGGTCGAGGCGGGTGGACCAGGAGCCGGCGGGGGGGAGTTCGGGGGTGGTCGTGTTGTGCTCGCCGTAGTCGAAGACGAGGTGGAAGCGGAAGGCGCCCGAGGTGGCCGTCTTGCCCGTCGGATAGGTCCATCCGCCCACGGTGGTCCGCGGGGGCAGCGCGGAGGCCGTCCGCTCGGGACTGGCGTAGGGGACGGTGTTTCCGTAGGAGACCCGCTTGAGGTGGACGTAGACCGGCGTGTTGCCGGCCAGCTTGCGGCCGGCGTCGGCGATGTGGTTCCCGATGTCGCCCGGGCTCGCGTAGTCCTGCTCGTAGACGTAGGCGGTGACATTGCCCAGCTCGTCACTCTCCTCCTCGAGGAGCCACTCGAAGACGCGGGTGGGCTTGTCGGGATCGGCAACGCGGGCATCGCCGGTCCGGCCATAGACCCGCTGGACGTTGTCGCGGGTGAGCGTTCGCCAGAAGGTCTCCCCGGTGGCGTTGTTCCGAAAGCGCTCGATGACGGCGAAGGCATCGTCGACGCGCGGCCGATACCGGGAGACGGTCCAGTCGTCGGTGCCGTCGTTCCAGGTCCGCGTCATGGCGGCCCAGCTGTCGTCCTTGTTGAGCATGGGGACGAGGTCTTCTGCACCCGACATTACGAAGGTGTCGGCGGAGTCGCCGCTGTCGATGTAGCGCGGGAGGCCGCGGTCGGTCTTGCGGCGGATGGACGCCACGGAGAGTGTCCACCCGATGCCGAAGGGGCCGTTGCCCGCGCCCGAGTTGTAGGCGAGCGAGACCTCAGGTGCCTTGCCCCGGGCAGGGGTGGCCGGCAGGGGGACGGAGAAGCTGGCCGTGCCGGTGGCGGGGTTGGCCTGGAACTTCTCGCCGATGCCTTGGATGGCACCGCCGCCCTTCGGCAGCGAGACCGACGGCGGCGAGATGGCGAAGTCGTCGGGGATGTTGCCGGTGGGGGAACGCTCACCCACTGGATTCCGGGACGCCGTGCCCGGTCGGTTCGGCGCCTGTGCCTCGGGAGTGGGCGCGACCCCAAAGGCCGAGCCTGCAGTACGAACTGGTGCCCCGGGTGCCGGGTTCGGTCCGGAGGGCTTGGGGCTGGTGTCGGAGGGGTCACGCATGGACATGGCTCCTGCAAGTGGGGCGACGAGCGTGGTTTTGATTCGCCGACCGCCTCACGAGGCGGGAAGGATGCGGTGAGTGAATGGGCGTCGAACCGCGAGAAACGCGTTCAGCTCGTAGATGCGGAACGCCCCCTCCCGAGGAGGGCCATAGGCGCGATTCCAGTCTCCCCAGGGGTCATGGAAGACCGGGTCGCCAAGCGCGGTCTCGCCGACCAAGAGCGGGACGTGGCCCGAGGCTGTGACGAACGCCGACTGGATGCACGGGCGCCCCCCCTCCTGCCGGGCCCAGCGAATGGTCTCATCCCAGGTTGCTGTCGCTGAGAAGGTCGCCTCGAGGCCGTACTGGCGGGCGAGCCACGCCAGCATCCCGTGAACGGTGCGAGGGTGATAGCCCTGAAGCGCGGGGAAGGCGGCCCGAAAGTAGGCCCAGGCATCGGGCTGCTCCAGACGCGTTGACAGCGCATCCTCAAGCTGCAGATCTGGGGGCTCGGGGACTCCGCACCAGTCCATGACCATCGCGAGAGAGGTCACGTTGCAGGAGACGGTGGGACCGTAGACGTTGTCACGCTGAGAGCGCCAACGCAGCCCGCGCAACAGCCATCGGAACGGCCCCCGGCCCGAAGAGGAGGCCCCCGAGTGTGCCCCCAACGCGGCCCAGGTGTAGCGGCCGATGATTCCGTCATTCACGAGTCCGTGTTCACGCTGGAAGCAGCGAACGGCGGCTTCTGTCTGGACACCGAAGACGCCATCCACCGAGATGGCCCAATGTGTCGCGAGGAGTTCCTGTGCGCGCGACACCGATTCACCCCGGACGCCGCGTCGAAGAGTCGAAGGCATCGCCCCCCCCTTACGCGAAGTCGTAGACGAGGATCATCTCCAGGTCGACAATCTCGTCACCGTCCAACCGATGGTCGGAGCCGTCCGGGACGACATACGAGGCTGAGTTGGATGCCGCCAGGTCCGTGGCCGCGATTGTGAGGGTCCAGGTGTCCTCCACACTCACCTTCGCGACGGTGAGCCCCTGCCAGTTGGCTGCGCGTACCGCACTCCCCAGGACCGACGAGGTGGGGGCCGTCGAGTCGAAGTCCTTCGTGCCCGTGAGGGCGGTCGCTCCGACGGCCGCGGACGCCTTGAGCGCGGTCGTGGGGTGGGTGACACCATCAGCAAACCGGAGGACGAAGAACACGTCGGTGATGTTCTGGAGGTCTTCGAAGTGCTCCCTCGGGAACAGTGCGGCCGAAATCGGGATGCTCAGGGTCGTCTCGGTAGCACCGGCCTCTGGATTGAGGAAGGCATGCCAGGCATCGGGGAAGTCTCGCGCCATGGACAGTCCGAGTCGGCCTCCGTCGTAGCTGGTATGCGCTGTGGGCGTGGTCAGCGCCTCGTAGGTCTGCAGGGCCCCAAGCAAACTGGCGAGCTCGGTCTGGATCTGCGCGGTGAAGCCGGTGTCTGTCGATCGCCGGGCGGTGTACTGCATCTGCACCACGACATCCGAGATCGAGTCCCAGTCGAACTGCGCAGGGACTCCTGTTGAGCTGGCCCCGGTGAGGGTGAGCCGCCACAGTCCTACTGCACCGCGACGCTCGAACGGAGCGTAGCGGGGCCCGTTGAAGTCGAGCTGGAAGACGCCGGCGTCGTCCTGTGCCGTGCTGATTGCGATGGCCTCGGCATCACTTGCGCCGAAGTACTCGAACCGAGTCTCAGACGACGACGCTTCCGCGTAGTTGCCTGACAGCAGCGTGTCGTCTTTGCGGTACTTGCTTGTCTGGAGTTCGAGGGTGGCTCGGACCCCCTCATACTTCCCGGTGACCGCAGGGATGCTGAGCGAGACGGAGCGGATGCGGCGGAGGTAGTGGCCCGGGAAGTCCAGGTCGAAGAGGACTTCGGGAATGTCGAAGTAGCACTCTCCAGTCTCCTTCAGTCGAACCAGAGCTTCTGGATCGAGCTTGCTCAACGCGATGTTCTTCGACAGCTCCATCTCACGCTCGTTTTCGAGCAGATACTCCACTTCCATGCGCTCCAGATCGTGCTGCAGCGTCTCGCCCGCCAGCAAGCCTTTGCGCGCGCTGTTCCAGTACCCAAACCTCAAGAAGGTGTCCGTACTTGCGAGCTCGTACTGATACGCGGCCTCTGCACGCTTGGCGATGCCAAAGGCCAGTTCGTAGGCCTGGAAGTAGAGGCTGGTGAGCTGACTGGCCTGCCAATCGTAGAGGTCATCGCTGGTGAACTTGGACCGGAGATAGTCAGCGACCTCCTCGGAATTCGCGATCTGCTCGTTGTGAAGCTCAAGGCTGCGTTCGGCGGATGCCACCCGGGAGCGCGCTGCCGCAATCTGACCGTCGAGCTGGCGGAGCTCCATCTGCGCGGAAGCCTCTTGGAACTCCCACTCGGCGCGTCGTCGCTTCCAGCCTGCGACCATGCCCTGCGTCCCCGCAATCGAGGAAAGCCGCGCTGCCCGCTTCTGGAGCCTACCGGCCTGGAGAGCCTTTTTGTTGGACTTCGCCACGCTTGAGGAGAGCCCGACTGTTGCGTGGGGCTTCCTCGGATGGAAGGAAAATGAGAGCGACCCCGACCAGTTCCACTTGGCGGCTGCAATCGCCTTCTTGGTGTGCTTCCGAGACTTGCGCATCTTCTTCAGCTGCTTCTTCTCTTCGTCCAGGCGGCCCGCAGAGATGAGTCCTGCGTAGTAGAATTTGCGCTGAACCGCATTCTCCCGCTGGCGCTCAAGGGCAGCGAGCGAGTCCTGCGCCTCCGTGACGGCGAGCTCTCGAATCGACGAGGTCAGACCAAGAACTCGAACCTCATGGCCTGCACGCACCTGCCCCAGTTCTTCGGCGTCCTTCTTCTCAAGCGCCTGAAGCAGTGCTGACCCATACGCCCGGACCGATCCCACGAGGCTCTTTGACAGCTGGAGAAGTGCCGAAAAGCGGATGTGCGAGAGCGGAGCGGCTGACGCCGACAGTACCGTCGACAGGTCCGCCCCGGCCGATACAGCGGCGACCAGCACTGCTGGGTCGATGGGCGGCGAGAAGAGTGGCAGCGAGCGAGCCACCCCAGCCAGGCTGAGCCCGTTGCGCAGCTTGAACAGGCGATCGTCGATGGTGTCCCAGTAGCGAAGGATCTTCGTGTTGGGCGAGACGTGGAACCAAAGCAAGCTCTCAAGGCCTTCAAGCGCGTCATCGAGCGTTGCTGAAGTGACCGTGCGCGGTCCTTCACCCACCTCAAGCTCCAGTTCCTCGAGGCTGTTGAGAGGAGTCGTCGCCCCCCCGCCTGAGTCGATGTCATCGAACGTGAGCGCGGTCTCTGCCCCCGTGGGGTTGGCCTTCCCGGTGAAGGGGCGGGGTCCGAGAATCTGCAGGGCCAGGATGTACAACTGTGCGGCTTCGTTGATGGCCTCTCGCGTGTCCTGGGCGAACAGGTGATCTCCCCACTCGATGAGTGTGTCGAGATACCTCATCACCACCCACTTCTTGTAGGCAAGCACGCGTGAGGATGCGACTCCGTGCGGGTCGAATGGACTGTCTCGCCAGGCGCGAATCTGGTTGGCGAGGCGCACCATGTCGGCGTCCGGCTCGTCGAGCGTCGTGGCGAACAGCTTGCGGATACGTGCAAACAGGGCGGGAATGCCGTCCGACAACGGCTTTACGCGCCAGGTGTTCCGCGCCCGGTTCCAGCTGTTCACACTGCCAGTGGAGTAGTCATCGTTCACCCCGATGGGGGCGAAGACGAAGTGGAACCAGTCGATGGCCTCGCTGAACTTCTGGTCCTGCCTGAGTGTGTCGGCGACCAGAATCGGGCCATGGAAGAACAGCTCCCAGTTGTACTCCCCGAAGGCCGAGTCCGTGTCGAAGCTGATGTCCTCCGTGGGGTACGGGGAGCTGACCACCACTGTGGGTGAGAAGCGGTCGTCGAATGCTGTGGAATCGCTCACGGCCTGTCGGACCAGATCTTGCTGGGTCCCATCGGGATCAGGGGCGAGCAGACCCTTGACACCCAAGCGCCGAACTTGACTGATGAAGAGGCACACGTAGGGGTGGAACAGGGGCTCGAATTCGATTCGACCGCCCGAGCGAAGAACGGCAGCCGGCACCAAGGCGCCGCCCACGGGCGAGAGCTGCTTGAGAATCGCGTTGTTCTTCGCCATCACCGTGGCAGCACCGAGGTCACTGGTGGCGCCAGACTCCAGGGCTCTTCCAGTAGGAGCGACGCTGTAGGTCCTGCTCTTTGGGATGTCCGCGATGCTCGCGCTCTGGCGAATGCGCGACCGGCGGTCACCGACCGCGAACTTCGAGGGCGAGGTCGAGAGGGGGGCAATGGCCGTCTTCGTAGTGGTTGTGGTGGCCTTCTTGAAGGAGATGCTGGGCTCGAACGGACTGTCCATGACCACGTCGGCGACGGGTTTCTGGAAGGCATCGCTCGACGCCGGCATGGTGAACAGATCTCGCGGAGACAGCTCCGGGGGCGACACCGGGCCTCTCCGTAGGTCAGGTGGCAGCCTCACGAGGTAGGACCGTTGCCCGTCGCTGAACACAATCGGAGTGTCGTCCAGACTGTGGGTCCACTCGTTCGATGGAAGGGTGAGCTTGTAGAACAGACCGCCGTTGCTGAGCACGGTGACCTGTTCGCCCACGGTCGCGCTTGGCTCCAACGCCAGGCGGACTGAACCAGAGTTCTGCCACCACTGGCCATTCGGAAGCCCGCCGGCAGGAAGCCCCCGCGGAACTTCGCGACGCTTCGCGGCGTACACGTCGTCTCGATCTGCTTGCCGAAACTCTCCAGTACAACCGTCCATCACCATCCAGTTCAGTGCTCGAACACTCAAGCCCACAGCACCAGTCACCCGCTCAGTCTCCTCCGCGGTGAACGCAGAAAGAACCAGGGTCCCGGGCTCCAGGCTCGAAGCGGGATGGGACGGGAAAGCGGAGCGCAGGAAGACATTGTGGGGACGGAGGGCGACCCCCTCCTCGCCGATGCTCACCTTGAGATCTGCCGTCTCGCTCGAGGTGGTGGGGTCCGTCCACCCGCTGTCCCGGAGCTCGGAGTGATGAACAGTCATGCGGAGGTAGGGATACTGGAGCGTCTCGGGCTCACCGTCCGCCGTCGTGTTGCCGGTCTCCACGAACTCCACCGCGTCTTCGAAGGTCGCCCAGATCAACATCATCCGGCCGTGGTGCACGACCGGGACGAGGTGGCGTCCTTCAATGCCGACGTCGAGTTCGCGCCACGGCGTGAACCGGGCCTTGTCCTCAAGCGTGCGCCAGTACCAGGAGCCAGTGTCCCCGGCCACCTGACCGAAGAAGTGCAACCGGTCATAGTCGCCGTCATCGTCGCTGCCGCTGTGTTGAAGCGTGGCAACAACTTGAATGCGAGACAACTCCTCGAGGCCGTCGAGGTAGGTCAGATAGGCCTCGCGCACCAAGTCGTCGGTGAGCTCACCGCTTCGCAGGTCCTCCTCCAGCTGCTCGAACTGTGGAGTCTTCGTATGGCGAAGCGCCGGCTCGGCGAAGTTCTCCGGCCAGAGGAAAACCTTCCGCGCCGCCTCCCAAACCCTGTACCGCTTCATCCAAACCCATCGAGCCTGTGCGTCTGCTGAAAGGCTGACGGGCTCAAGACCTTGGAGGGCACGGAACACAAACACCTGTGCCGCCCCGGTCGCCATCAGCAGGCGAGTCGTGAGCTGGTCGGCACGCATCATGGGGTCGAGCAGGTAGTGGTTGTACAGGTCGGCCACGTCGCTGAAGCTGTTGTTCGAATCGCCGACGAGGAAGTCCACCAGCGCATTCCGCTGCTGCTCACGCAGCTCGTCCTGCATCGGTGTCAGTGTGGACCACCAACCCTCGGGCGCGTGCTTGGACTGTGCGAGAGCCCGAGCAGCAGCGGCAGATGAAGCCGAGCTGGCAGTGTCTGCGACCATGATGAGTCCGCCGACCTCGACGCCCAGAGTCGTGGCGAGCTCCATGGCTTCAAACACGCATGTCCACACATCGAGCAGGTTCCAGTCAGCCGGTCCGATTGGAGTAGTGGATGGCGCAGTGGTCACTCGGTGCAGGCGGCCCACTACGACGTCGAGACTCGTCCAGCCCGCGAACTCCGCCAGCATGGCCCGGAACGCCGTGTCATCGCCGGACACCCCGGCCTCGCGCGCGGCGGCGAGAAGCGTTCCCAAGGACGTCCCTGACTCTTCCTGGGCGGCGCGAAGCTCCAGCAGCCGCAGGAGGCGGTCCATCTCCATGACCCGGCCTGCCGACGCAGCCGCGGGAAGGGTCGGGAGTGCCTCGAAGTCCAGCAAGCTCAGGAACTGGTTGCCATGCTCGAGAAGTTCGCGAGCAGTCGCTTCGTCCACATCAAGTGCAGCGAGGATGGCGCCCGCCTTGCGCGCCAGAGTCCAGTAGGCGAGCGCATTGGGCGGAGTGGTCGCGTTGATCTGAACCAGGGGATCGCCAGGAGTGGCTGCATCGACAAGGAAGTAGGCGTCGCCTGTGTCGGTTGTCGCGGTCGCGGTGAAGTACCGCGACAAGGACTCGTCTCGCTGTGTACCGGACACCCCGTCGTTGACCTCGACTTCGAGCAAGTCCAGGACCGCACTCGCTACCAGTTCAGGAAGTCCGGACACTGCGGCGAACTCCGCCAGCAAAGCGGCCGGACGCCAATCGCCGGTGGGCGCCGGGTCAAATCCCGCGGTGTCGCCACCGGCGTCTCCGAGAAGCCGCTCCCAGACTCGACGCAGTTCATCGACCAAGGCGTCATCCGTGGTTCCCAGCACGACCGCTGCGTCCAGGTCGTGGGTCAGCGCCCACTCGATCAAGTCGAGTCCAGGACCGTTCACCCACCGCTGCACGGCCGCCAGGTGTTCGAATGCGAGGTGGCGGTTGGATGGGTCAAACGGGTCAAGCTCGGAGGCTGACTTCGTCAGCAGTCGGAATCGAATCCATGTTTCGAGGTCGACCCCCGCGGCCTTTGCGGCGCGCGTTGCCCGGAACAGTTTCGACACGTTGGCGAGGGTGAGGTCGAGCGATGTGAGTTCAGTCGCGATGAGGCTCTCGTACTCGGCTCGTGTCACACCCAGGGCGCCCATCACCGCGGTGTTCACGGCCGGCTGGTGGGTGTGGGTCGTCCCGTCGAAGTTTCCGAGCTGGTAGCGCTGGCCCGGTGATGCCTCAGGGATCTCCAGCGGGGCACCTTGCAGTGTGAATGCAGCCCGCAGGTCCGTATCGAGGAGGGTGTCCGGCAAGAAGGTCCGGGTGTACAGAGATGCATTCGCGGGCAGTGTCTCGAAGCGTCCTTCATGTGTGTCGAGGTCACTCCAGAACGTGAGCGCCTCCGGCACGGGCAGGCCAGAATCTGTGACCAGCCGCTTGAGCTGGGCCAACTGGCGTCTGAAGCCAGTGGCAAAGAAGGCGCCGCCTGTGCTGGGCATTCCCCCCAGAGCCGTGATGGTCCGGTCGGTGTCGGTGATAGACCAGTTCAACCGTCGAGCAAGTCGAAGGACCGACTGGGCCCGGAGGGCGTCATCGGCGCTACCGATGGTGACCGTGTGGCTGTCGATGTCGAGCGGGTCGCCTCCGTCGGAAAACTGGATGGTCGCATTGACGGCATTGGAGAGGTCGTAGAGTTCTGCCGGCTCGCACTGCGCCCTTTCCATGAACTCCCGCGCACTCGAAAGGGTGGTCAGCCATCCCGATGTTGAAGCTGGGAATCCCCACCGTTCCTCCGCTGCGGGCGGAGAGACGCTCGCCATGTCGTTGAGGCGAGCCCATTCGTTTCCATGGAATCCGAGTTCCTCCTCGGCGACTGCATCGCTCCAGAGTCCGCCAGCGCCGTCGACTAGGTCGGCGGCTACCCGCATCACCTGCATCAGACGCGCACGGGTCAGGCCGAGGTGCTCGGAGAACACACGGGCCTCGGCGGTGGAGAGGCTCCATGGGAGGCTGAACGGGAAGGTCCCCGTCTCCAGGGCTGCGTAGGCCGGGGTGAAGGTGTTTGCGTGGAACGCGGCGTCGGATCGATCTGGCACCGCGCGTCGTTCCTCCGACGTGCCATTGGTTTCGGTGGGGGCGGGGCTAGGAGATCCGCCCGACGCGTCTACCACTGCGCCTTCGAGGACCTCATTGACCAGGTCGATGTAGGGAAGGGTGGTGTAGGTGTTCTGCTTCGACAGCCCGACCGTCTTCAGGTCGGGACGCCGATCTGTTTGCGTCAGCAGGTTGTAGGCGGTGGCCGACCCGGCCGCGTCGATGCCCTTCAGAAAGACCATCAGGTCCACGTAGTACGCGGACGGACTGAGCACGGATTCTGCATGGTCGGGCTCGATGATGCTCCCATCCGACAGCAGCGCGGCACTGATTCCGGTCGTGTCGATCACTGAGTCGGTGTTGGCCTTGTGGATGTTCGGCAGGACGGGGAGGTCGGGTCCGTCGAATCCGCCATCGAGCGTGGTGAACGTCAGGAGCGTGGCTGCCACCTGCTGCTGTGCCGTAGCGTGCACAGCCCTTGCGGCGGCCTTCCCGATGCTGCCCTCGAGCAGCGAAACCACCTTCCGACGCCCATGTTGGTTCACCTGCCAGGCAGAATTCAAGTCACCGGACAGGAGGGCCTTGATTGCCGCGTACCGGCTGGCACCAGATGTGACGCGATAGAGGCGTTGAATGGCTTTGAGGAACTGAGTGAGGGCGGTGACCTCCTGTCCGGACAGACCGGTGGTATCGGCCGTACCCATGAAGTCGTCTACGCCCTCGGTGGCAAGGTCCAACGTCCGATTCGTCACGATGTTGAAGAAGGTCACCGCGTCTGCCTGCTCATCGTCCCAGACCGTCCCCGACCACGAATCTGCACGGAGCAGTTCGATGATGCGTCGAGACGGGAATTCCGTCGCGATGGCCTCTTCAATGACCGAGAGGTAGTTGGTGACACGGTCCGCACCGGTTGTCCCTTGGACCCCTGCGGGAACATCCTCGGGCGCCGGGTTCACCCCCACAGCGGCCTCGACCGCGGTTCGAAGGCCTGCACTGCTGAAGCTGGCGATGTCGGACGCGTCGGTCCAAGCGACTCCGACGGTGTTCAGGACCTCTTGGAGCACACCCACATGCCACAGCACGATTTTGTTGACGTGAAGGCGAATGCGGGCCTTTTCCAGTTCGGTGTCGGAGATGGCTGCGTGGTTGTCCCGCCACGTCGTCCACAGCGATGCGGTCGTCCCCGTGTGGGACTTCGCCAAGCTCAGCAGGTCTTCAAGGTGAACATTGGTCCAAGCCGTCGAATCCGCCGACCATGTGACCGCGAATACGTCCGAGAGAACCGTCGTCTGCCCTGTGGTCGACGGGCTGCCGGCAGTGAAGGCCGGCACGGTCTCTGCCTCGACCACCTTGTCCAGCTGGTCCACGATGCCGCTGGGGTTGCTGTCTGTGCCCCTTCGAACGTCTCCTTCCGCAATGGCCTTGCCGAGCAGCTCGGTGACCGCAGCCAAGTCGAGCGATGCGAGAATCACCAGATCGGCAGGTTGGCCCTGGCACAGGAATCCGAAGAACACCTCTGCGCTGAGGGGGCCCGCGGCCACGGGCTTGGCGCGGTTCCAGAGGATCCGGGCGGCTGCGTAGAAGCCCACCGCCTCGGCGTCGAGTCCGTTCTTTTCCGCGACGTAGGCAAGGGACTCGGCCGTCATATTCTCAAGGTTGCCACCAGTTTCGGCGGCGTCCATTTCGGAGCCGAGAGCACCGTCGACGACCTCGAACGTCGTTGGGGTGTCGGCCGCGGCGAAGTCCTTGTCCCAGTCGACCAGAAGGTAGACCCTTGCGTGGTCGAGAATGTCGTAGGTGATTTCCGAGGCAGCAAGGAGCTCCCCGCTTGATGGCGCCTTTGCCCTGATGACCAGATCGGATGCCTCGGCGAGGCTGTGGGCCACTTCGAACTGCCCCGACGAGTTTGTCTGGACGGTCGCCCCTTCCTGGCTTTCGCCGGTGAGAGCCAGTGAATGCACTGTGACGTCGATGCCCTGGACACCGAATCCGTCTGGTCGGCTCACTACGCCGCGGATGACCTTTGGTTCGGGTGGCGACGGTGCTGTGCGCTGGGCCGTGAGGCTCAGTGTGTAGGGCTGTGTGGTGGTGGACCACACGGCGGACACGGGACCTTGGACCGATGCGCCCTCGAACACCTTGTAGGTGAGCGATTCACGACCGTCACCGCGTTCACCGACGACACTGTCGAGGCTGCCGTTCCTATCGGGCATTTCGAGCGTGAAGGTCCCGTCTTCACGTACTCGTGCCCAACCCAAGACCTGGCCTCTCTGCACCGTGCCGGATCCTTGTGGGTTGGAAACCTCTACGATTCGCCACACTTCTACAACCGAAGTGGAGAAGTCGGTCCAACTGTCGCTGTATGCAAGTGTGCCGTCGACCAGTCGAATACGCATTGGCATCGTCGTCCCCCGGAAGTCCTGTGGTAGCGCGCGAGCGGTCTGGTCCGACCGACTCGCTTCGCTGCTTTGATGGGGGGAGTTCATCACGTGGAATCTGTACGTGCGATTACAGTCGATTTCGGTTCGAGCGATTACCTCGTGGTACAGCCTGTTCAGGTCAACGCGATCGGGGGATCGATCCTGTATTCGGCGCGGCGCGCCTCGCGCGCACGAGTCGGGGCGACAGTGGGCGGGGGCGTCCCCAGGCGCTTCGAGGCAGACATTCCCGAGGTTCAGTCGCACCCGGCATCGAATTTCGACACGACGCGCACTACGATGTGTTCGGCTTGGGTGGGGTCGTGAACCAAGTGTCGTCAACGCCGAGTAGGTCGAGGATCTGGCGGGCGGTGTCTCGGAACCGAGGGGGCTGTCGGTTCCATGGGGACCCCGCGATAGACAACCGCATCGACTGGATGCCCATGAACCACGCCATGGCCATCTCGGTAGTCAAGCGGCGCTCCACCTTCTTTGTGTAGGGATGCCGGATTCCCCCGTCGCTTTTTGGCGAGTGCTCCGTGCAGCGAGAACTGGATGAAGTTGCGGACCATCAGCGCGAGCGTCAGGACGAGCCCCATGGCGCGGATGCGGCGAGTCGTCTTCAAGAACATCGGTGAGACGGCCGCTTCGCTCTTGAGCCATCGGAAGCCAGTGTGGTTTTCGATGAGGAACTGCTTGCGATACTCGCCGAGAATGCGGGCATCGGGCCAGGTGCTGTCGTCGGTGTGGTCCGAGATGAGCACGAAGCAGGAGGCCCGTTGGCGATGCCGCTCGATGGCCTCCTCGTCGCGCTCGACCTCGAAGCGCACGGTGTAGACCACCTCGGTGGGGGCCTCCTCACCCTTCTTCGGACGACCACGGCGGGGCCGCTTCAGCTTGCGTTCCTCGCGCTCGACGACAGGACGCGCACCGAGCATCTTCAGCCGTGCTGTGGTTTGGTTCGCTGCCGCGAGGGCATCGGCCTCACAAGCGAAGCCCTTGCGGTTGGCGGCCTTCGAGAAGGTGTCGAGCTTCGCCTGTTCACGCGCGAGCTTGGTCTCGAGCGTCCCGTCGAACCGCTTGGCGAGCCGACTGGAAAACACGACGAGGTACCGCATGTCCTGGTCCACCCGTGTCGGCTGGGGCTCGCCGTCGACCCCCACCACCTGCCGCTCGATGGCGAAGGGCTCGACTGTCGACCATCCACGGTAGACCTTGTAGGGGTCGGCCTTGCGGCGGCCCGGACTGCGCGCCAGCTCGGGCCACTCCTCGAGGTCTGGACAGGCCTCCCACGCCGCCTCGATGAGCGTGCCGCGCATCTTGAAGGTGTCTGGAACGAGGGAGACGATGTGCAGTCCCTGGTCGATGACCCGACCGATGGTCACGGCATCGACCGCCTTGCAATCGGCGACGACGGTGACCTCGTCCTCGGGCGGCAGCAAGGGGCCAAGTCTGGCGAGCAAGTCCCGGTTCGCCACCGGGTCCGCCGTGTTGCCGGCTGCCACGTCCGACACCAGCGGAATCCCCGCCGAGCCATGCAGGACGAGTCCGAAGATGAGCTGCTTGAGGTCGGGTCGCTTGTCCTTCGAGAAGCCGTGGGTGACCTCGGGCCCGTCCTGCCCATGGTATTGGCCGTACAAGGACACGGATGTTGTGTCGAGATGGGCAGAGTACTCCGTGGGCCGGTCTTCCCGTGCCAGGTAGACCTCCACCACACGCCCCATCACGAGGTCCGTGCCAAGGTCGTCGAGGCGGTCGAGGGCAGTCCCCAGCCGCGTGTCATGGAAGAAGTCGGCCTCGCACCCCTCGCCGATGAGCAACTCCACGTCGGTGAAGGACAGCCACTCCTGCATGGCGTACAGCGCGAGCCGGCCCGACAGGATGTTGAGAATCATTGCCACGACGCAGTCGGCGTCCGAGACATGGGCAAGGTCGTGCTTGGGGCTGAGCTCATCGAGCACCGCGTCAATGCGCAGTTCTCGCACGGCCCATCGGACAAGGGGCAGGTGCCCCACGGGAAAGGCTTCGACGGCAACTTGATCGGTCATCCTGTCTGATCACACGAACCAGCCCCGTGGGACATCGACTTCTGTCAGACGATTGTCAGGACTATGCCTGGGCGAAATCTCGACATCGAGGATAAAAACCTCGGGAATGGCTGTCGAGGAGGAGCCGACCGGCGAAAAGATCGAAGCACAAGCGCCCCGAACAACCCAGGCGCCCAGATGGCGCAGGAACGCGGGAGCTTCTCCAAACGGTACGGGGCACCGGGCTCGCCCCATCCGCCCCTCGGTGGGCCGGAGCAAGAGGCCCCACTCCCCGCCGCAGGCCGTGCCGCCCGCGGTGATGACGCAAGGCAGGTCTTCGGCGAGGTCGTTGATGCGGAAGGGGCTGCGGCGGGGCTTGGCGACCATCGCTCACCCATCGGGGGTCGTCCCGTTGGGTGGCGCGTCGGTGCGCAGAGCCTCGGAGTAGTGCTCGAGACCGAGCATCATGAACACGAGCAGGGTAGTGGGCACGATACGCAATGCGCGTATGCGTATCAGTCAAGCGGCATAGAGCACGAAACGAAGGACGCCGGAGCCCCGGGACGCGGCTCGCGGTGGGGTTTGCGGGCTGGCCGAAGGTCGGAAGCCCCGGCGGCGAGGCTCCAGGAGGGCCCAGTCGACTCGGCTCGTATGAGACAGTTGGCCATGAGCATTCGCCAACGCATTCTCGGCCTTCATCGTCCGCCGCTACTTCCCAACCTTCCAGACTGGGATGACCAACATATCCTTCACCCCCACATCGGTGAGCACTTCGAGACCGGAGCCTCTGACCGAATGCGCGTGATGGCCTTGGGCATCAACTCGTATGTGGAGCCCAATGAATGAAACGAAGCCTCCCAGCAGGTTTGCGCATTGGTTTCGAAGCAAGCGGTACCGGTTCTTTCCCGCCGTGGCCCGCGAGCTTCCAAACCTTTGCAACGCGCTGAGCGCTCTGGGAGCATTTCCGGGGCTGACCTTCGACGGCGAGGCCCCCAGCTTCCGCTCGGTGTACCTGACGAACGCCGTTCGGCGGTATCTCCCCGAGGACATCGGCGCGAAGGCCCACACTGTTCCAGTGCACTTCTTCGACGAAGGTGCACGAATGCTCCGTGCTGAGCTCGACGCCCTCCATCGGCACGGTGTGTTGCCTCATGTCGTCGTCGTGTTCGGCAAGCCCTTCTGGTCCAGGGCCTGGCGCGTGTTTGGCTTGCACCCACGGCCCCAGTGGGTCGACGACTACCGGCCTCGGCCGAGGACGAGTGAGCTGTTCCACAGGCTGAACGTGGTCAAGGTCCGCGAGTCTGGGGACACCCGCCCTCTACTCCTTGTTCGCCTGACCCATCCGGCAGCTCCAACGATGCGGTGGCGGACTTCGGAGTTCGCTGCACACGGGGATCTTGCTGCAACCGTCCACGAAGTGTTCGGGGCAAAGCCCCGGGGGCCCGACGGCGCCCCCCTTGCTTCAACGGAGACTACGTCCACGCCATGAGCAGGGCTGGGAGAGCTGTCTCGGCTTTCTGCGCCACAACGTGGTGAAACCGGGTGCTCGTTGGCTCCGGATTGATTTCTGTGCAGGTTGAGCCGGTGAACTTCGCGAGCGTGACGAATCCAGCTGCGGGGTAGACGGCTCCTGAAGTCCCCACCGCCACGAAGTGATGGCTGCGGATGACGTCCCCCTGTATGCGGTCCAATTCGTAGGGTTCCTCACCAACCCACACGACATCCGGGCGCAATTGTCCGCCGCACACCGCGCAGGAGCCCGGACGGACGCGGACCCCGAACTCAGTCGTGAGCTTGGGGTGGAAGGCGTTCACGGAGCACCGCTCTCGCCAGATACTGCCGTGCATCTCGATGAGGTCGAGGCCGATGCCCTCTTCCCGCGCCGCCCGCTGAAGAAGCCCATCGACATTCTGGGTGACCAGGACAATTCTCTCAGGCCCAAGACGAGCCTGAAGTTGGACCATGGCGCGATGGCCTTCGTTCGGCCTGGCAGATGCCAACACCTCTCGCCGCTCGGCGTAGAAGGACAGAACCAACTCAGGGTCGGAGGCGAAGCCTTCCTGGGTCGCGACGCGCGAAACCTCATGTCCATTCCACAATCCACCGGCTCCTCGGAATGTGGCGACTCCAGAACCGGCTGAGAGCCCCGCGCCTGAGAGGAGGACAATGACGTCGTCGGGACGTGGTCGAGGAGGGAGGTGCAGTGCGGCTCCAGCTTGGCGAGCCCCTATCGAGCGGATGCCGACTGCGAGAGACGAGCCGCGCGAAAACCGAACCCCATGTCTACTGCGACCCTGCAAGCCTGAACGGACCGGACGCCACGAATGCACTCCTGCTGGTGGAGATGCCGCCGGGGTGTTCAGACCGCTCGCCGCTGGGGTTCGTTCAGAGCACTTCGCAGTGCGCTGACCATTGCCCACGGCTCCCGTCGCCCCAGCGAGGGCTTGCCCGTGAGGTGCCGGTCGAGTTCCTCGGCGAGGTCCGGCGGCCGGGTGTCGCGGACTGCTCCGATGCCTGCCGGCCTCCCACAGCGTCCACCGCGCTGGAGACGTGCATCTCGTCGTCCGGTACACGCAAGATGCTGTGCGCTTCGCTTGGGCAAGCCAGATCCAACACTCGAGGTTGCGCGGCCGCTCCGCGAAGCACAAGAAAACCGACCGCTCCCCATTCCCGGGTGCCACCCCTCAGGAGCGACACACGAACTGCGCGCTGACCTGAGGCAGCCCCCGGGGCCCGAAGACTATCGAGCGGTACCGCCGCCAGGGCCGGCCATCAGGGGCAGCCGGGTGAGCTCGGCCTGCCAGCCGACCGAGCAACGGTCCAGCTCGGGCATAGTGGGGGCATCGGTCGTCCCGGGTGTCCACGGTGCCAGATCCGCCGCCGCAAGCTCGGCGGCAGCCATGGCACGAACTGGTGCTCCCCGTGGGCTATCGACACGCCTGAGTGACGCTGCTGGCACCGTAGACGGGCCAGCCAGAGGTTCGTGTCGTGCCCGAAACCAAGTAGTGGTAACAGTTCAGGGTCGAACCCGTGAATCCGTCGTAGTAGGTCCTGGGGCAGTGAGTATCGTCGCTGATGTAGGCACCCGACTCACCGCAGGCCCCTGCGCCCGTCACCCACCCTTCAGTGTGCATCTCGAATACAAGCGCCGAAGTATCGCAGGTGCAGG
>Ga0213833_1000841_pt1 | contig 25473 bp, 35 predicted proteins | sample SWATP21_FD_160575 | JGI IMG/M metagenome (GOLD analysis project Ga0213833, IMG submission 160575) | Coastal seawater microbial communities from Marineland, Florida, United States - SWA TP2 #1 | ecosystem: Environmental > Aquatic > Marine > Coastal | place: USA: Florida | collected 2016-08-14 | reverse complement strand
ATGTGTGTGTGTGTGTGTGCGTGTGTGTGTGTGTGTGTGTGTGTGTGTGTGTGTGTGTTCGGACTGCGTGACTGTGATGTGCTGCAGTTGGGCAAGCTGTGGACGACGCTGTTGACGTCGTTGGAGCTCAGCCCGGTGGCGATGGTGAAGAAGGCCAAGAAGTCGATGGACTCCGCTAAGGCACTTGTGAAGGTTGCTGTACGTGGCCACACAGACGGTCGTGTGTGTGTGTGTTGATCGATGTTCACGTTGTTGTGGCGCGTGTTCATGTATGGTCTTGGATGTTTGTTGTTGTTTTCCCTCTCTCTGTTCACAGGGCGTTGACACGGACGCCAAGAAGTAGTGTTGTGGCAGCCGTTGTGCTGCTGCCGTGGCGTGTCATGTCTAGGTCGATCCTTATGATGAGATGATGAAGCGAACAGTCGCCGGCGGTGTTTGTTCGGCCATGTGTTGTTGGTGTTGTGGCGGACTGCGTACTGCCGCTGCAGCGCATAAGAACGTACACATGCATCAATATGGCATGCGCTGCGCAACCACGCACCAGGGGCACAACCTTGTGCTTGTTTTTTGTTTTGTCACACGCAACCCCGTTCGCAATCCGACATGTCCCCGACGGTTGCATGCTGTTTCCGCGTAGATTCGCGGAGGAAACGGGTCAGCAGTTCGCGTGGCGGTATCCAGTTGCTGTTCAGCATCCTACGCTGTGGGTCAGAGATGGCGGTGGTATGTCACAATGGTAGAAGTATCGACTCTTCTGCAACAAACACGTAACGCGGCGTTGAAAGCCGGGCTTTCACGCCACGTCTTTTTCGCAGGACGGCGCGAAGCACCTACGCGTGCCAGCGCATTCACGCAGAATCGAGAATGGGAGTTGACGAAACGAAAAACCGGACACGAGAAGTTCGCCGAGCACGTCTAGAAAGGACCGTTTCGGCCACTTTGGCGGACGCTTTCCCCTCCCCCCGTCATCAATGAGTCTACGTGCCGCGACGTGCGCCGTTTACGGGTTGCCGGTTTCGCATTCGCAGCGGTGGCTCCTCCTCCTCCGTCTCCATCATCGCCACGACTGTGAGAGCGGCTCGCATGGTGTGGTGCCTTCGTTCCCGCTTGCCTTGCTCCCGCACCCACCCCTTCCCCCGAGCCTGCTCCTCGCCCTGCTCTGTTGCCAGCACCATCGACACCAACACTCGCAGTCCCCACGCCAAACAACTGGCGCTTGCGCCGCGGTACGGCAGGCCGACCGTTGGTGGTGGTGGTGGTGGGTGTGATGGTGGTGGTGGTGGTGGTATTGCCAAGTGAGACAGCTTTTGAGACAGGGGTGCCGCCAGCGCCAGCCGCAAAGCCACCATGCCGTGGGAGCGGTGCGAGGACACCAGCGGTACCAGCCTTCTTCTTGCTGCCGGTGGTGGTGCTGACACCATCAAGTCGCACGGTGTGAGGCGAGAACAATACGTCCACTTGATAGCGCCCCTGGTGGCATGCATGCAACACACACACGCGCGGGGCGCACATGTTTCCGCAAAAGGCACGCAAACACAGAAAACCAGTTTGCGATGTGAGTGCGCTGCGTCAAGCTTTGCCCACAACACGACAACAATGAACACATGCAAGTGCGTGAAAACATGCTGCACGTATGCAGTGACACGTGACACCAACAGCATCAACACCAGGCAGGGCTGGCGCGTGAACAAACGCGGCATGCATGGACATGGGGAACTGATGGAATGATGGGCGCTACCACGAACCGGGGTTGCTCTCGCACCGCCTGTGGCCAGCAGTACGAACGGCCGTGTCTTCGCAAAGTCGTCGACCAACCAGCCACCACGAGCAACGCCACACCAAGGAACAAAACATGGCAGTGGGCGTCACATCGAATCATGGGAAGAAAGAAAAAGAAAGAATAGAAAGAAAACAACACTTGCGGGCTGTGCACGCGGGCAGTGAACGCACAAGGAAAGGAAACTGGGGCTGTCGCTGCAAGCCACATCGCAAGTCGCAGCAATCACACAAGTACTTGAACAGCAGCCCACGGTATCGACTGAGCGTGGCCAGACGCGACACGTGGGCACTTGGGGGAGCGTCTGTCATACTCTCGCTGTGCATACCACCGTCACTGTGGAAGGCGGGTCTGGGACACAGACGGTGCTGTCGTAACAGCTGTGACGTCTGCCCTATCGTCACACCCTGGAACACGGTGGGCGCGTTCGAGGGGTGCCACAAAGATCCATCCTTCGACGCTTCGTCGTGGCTGTGGTGGCGAACACAAACAAATGAGGAGCCAAAAGAGCACAGCCAGTGCAGGGGCATCCATCAATGGGACGGATCGACACAGATAGACAGTTGGTGCCACCAACACACCTGGACAGACTGCCACCTGTGATGTTGGACACAAACGTGGCTAGGAGCTGGACTCGAACCGTGCTGGGAGCGTTACACAGTGACGTGAGCAGGGACTTGGCTTGTGCTACGACCTCCGTGGATGCAGCATCTTGCGCGGCGCATGACAACCACCCAACTACGCCCGCATCCTGACACTGTTGTGCGCCCATGGTCGCGAGAGTTGACAGCGGTGGAAGACCTTGGAAGCTGGTCCACACCAACTTGGTGCTGTCACCACCATACTCAGCACCACAACCACGATGCGTGTGCGTGCACGATCGAGTTGCGTCTTCCGATCTGCCACTGGACACCTGCGAGACGTCCTCACACACCGAACGCGCGCACGAATACCACCAACAAGGGGTTGAGCAGACAAGAAAACACAGACACCGACACCGAACACGACCACCCCCAACACATTGGAGAACACGATGTGTGTAAAAGGGGAGGAACATGCATGCAACGCACAGCGTAAAACGTGGGATGAAGTTTCGGGCGCACAGGCAGGGACCCTGTAGTGTGGAACAAAAAGCTGGGCTCGTCAACGATGGCAATGGTGCGTGGAAAGCCCGACACATGGCCGCTGTGGTGGCAACTGCTACTGGCGGTGCTGTTGGTGCCGACGTCGCGGCGTCCACCCCCACGTCGTCCAGCTCCGTGCAGCAACGCTTGGGTCGGACTGGCGGAGCTCGGTTTGGTGGAACTACTGCTGGAAAGGGTGTGCGCGAAGGAGGTTGTTTGCGGTGGGTCCGACACGGTGACATCCAACACGTACACGCCGGCCACAGCGATTCGGTAGCTAGGTCCATCCAAACATACACGCACAGGGACACAGGTACACATACACATGGCCGTGCAGGTGTCAGCTCCTGCACCCAACATAAACACAACGCCGCCAACTACGAAAACAACAGCACGGGCTACACACCACACTGTGACACTTCCACCTTCGCCCCTCTGTTGCACGGTGACATGATTGCGGTCCCCTGCGGTGTGTGTCTCCGTGGTGGACACCTCGACAGCTTCTGCCCCACTGCTCAAGACCAGTGCGTCTCCGGACGCGCTGAACTTGTCCAGGCATACCGAGCGCAGTGTCACGACAAAGGGACATGCCGCGGGTGGTGACGTGGAAGAAGAAGAAGAAGAAGAAGAGGTGGAGTAGGTGCTCGTGCCGAAAGCGGGGCGGCTGCGACCGTACAAGTCCACCGCCTGACACGACACAAGGAGCCAACCCCACAGGTTCAACCAGCCACAACATCAGCCAGCATGAGCATCACCAACAAGGGCAGGCCACATGGAGAAGATAAACTTGGTGGTCACACTGCTGTGGAGCTGTGTCTTGCATGTCCGCCCGTACTTTCAATGCATGCATTGCGGGACTCGGCTATGGTGTGTGGGTGCGTTGGAGGCGCGTGGTGAACGTACCTTGATGGAGAACGTCGCCTCTCGATTGGCCACAGCTCCGTCTACCCCGGCTCCAGCCACCACACACTGCGAGGGGTCGAGTGGGGCGATGGCAGGCAAGGCAACGCGCATGCGGAACGGGCTGCCGGCAATATGTCGCTTGTGGAGCAGCACTGCCACATAGTGCAGGCCGGGTGCCACGGGTGTAAACCGTGCGATGTACTGCCCATCACCACAGTCTTCCACGCGGCGCACCGACGTTTCGTTCACCCCACCTGGGTGGTCGTCACCGTGGTGGAGCCACGGCGTCGGTGACGACGACGTGGCCGCGCCACGGCCGCGACCTTGATCGCGATCGCGGTGGGGTGAAGAGGGGGAAGCTGCGTTCGCCACCATCGCGTCAGTGGTGTGCGCGACCACAGCAGACGTGACTTGGACGACGAAGTGGGCGCCGCCAGAGCTGCAGATGTTGCGGTTGCCATCGCGCGCTGTTTGAACCAGCGGGGGCCCAACCGAACCAGCGGGGACCGCAACCACATGAGAGCCACCCAATCGTGCACACTACAAAGCAGCGCCAACAACGACTTGCAACGAGCACACCACCTTGTATGACGATCTTTGCCACGCGGTGCGGAACGGCTGAAGTGGGGACCTGACGACGGGTGCGCATGCATGGTGCTCGCGTTGTGAGTGATTTGAATTCTTTCTTCGTCGACCCCACCGCCCCTGCTGCACCCCGCATTGCCAGTTGCGCGCACCTGAGCACTGCACCGAGAAGCCACTGGTGGTCCGGCATGAACCGTCACATCAAAAGGGCTTCCAACGACGCCAAAGCGCTTGCCCTGGGCTGCAAGAACACAGGGGGTCAAACCAAACAAGAGCACTTCTGGGTTGAGAGCTTCGCGACCACAGGTATACCCACGCTCGGGCCCGACACACACAGGGAACTTGGCACCCATGACACACCACAAGATACACTTGACCACGCACGGGTGCACAGTTCGATGGTCAGGCGGCTGGGTCCAGCTTGATTGGGGGTGTAGTCAAGCACAAACATCCCCGGGCACTCCTTCACAGCCTGTGCCGTGCACATGACACCTTCCCCTTCCTTACCACCCACTGGTGTCAGCTGTCCCACGAACGATATGCCAGCCGCGGCAGCAGCAGCAGCGGCAGCTGCACCACCACCACCACTGCCCCTGTCCCTGCCACCCATACTATCTTCGCTGGCGTGGGAGTGGGAGGGGGGGCGGCGAGACCGAGGGTTCTTCAACTCCAGCTTCACTCGAGCAGACCGACCCACTGTCGCGTGAGTGGCACCTTGGCCACGCACTGTGATACAGGTCAGGGCAGCAAGGCGTGGGTTAGAGGCGAAGCTTACACCGTCGTCAATGGCGGGCTCCCCGTCATGGACAAAGACCCGGAAGGGACTCGCGGCAATCTGCGAGTGGGTGGAGGTTGCCGCGGCTTCGGCGTCCTGCTCTGCAGCGGTTAGGGTGGTGGGTGGTGGTGGAGACAGTCGCACACTGTGGTGGACATGCCGACAAAGAGGGCGAACAAACGGGACAAAATGAAGTGACGCAAGACAAACAGTGCAAGAAGCGAGAACGGAGGCACGAGGAGAGGCGAGAAGGGACATCATGGTTTGTGAGTGGCCAGGCTCCCAACCTTCCAACCAAGAGCAAGCGCAGCCGCAGGCGTTGCTTCTGCTTAGCACGGACAACAGCAGCAACACAGCACACCACGCACTAGATGAGGTAGTTTCCGCCCACGGGAACCTTGTACCTGCAGGCGTCACAGGAACGTGAGCACCACTGTCGAACACGGCACCACAAAGCAAAGCGAGTACCAAAGCAAGTACGACACGCACCGCACAGTGTATGTGCCGTCACCGTTGTCCGAAACGTGTGTCAGGGGCTTCGCTGGCGTCGTAGCATCACCTCCACCACCCACTGCCTTGCTCGTTGTCACCGGCACCACATCCACCGACACAACATTCCCCCCGACACCCAGGTCCTTTCCCGAGGCTGACCGCGTCAAGACAGTGAACTCATGCCACTGGGATGCAAACAACCCACGGCGTTGGGCACGACGCATGGCACGCGCTGTGTCCGCGGCAGCATGGTCGTCCAGGCTGAACGCACGCGCATCGCACGCACGTGCGGTGGCAGCTTGAAGCGACGCGATGCTTCCTTCGCCGCCGCGAAAGAGGCACAGGCCAGGGCCAAACGCGACGGTGGTCGTGATGGAGGCAGCGGCCGGTGATACAAGCGCACGCCGGCAGGGGTAGGGCACCGTGGCGACGATGGTGTGCGCACCGCCAACGGCCTGTCACAGCCCACAAACAAACCAAACAAACAAACAACCAAACAAACAAAAATCAAAGGTGGGGGCGAGGCTCCGGTAGGACAAGGTGTCCTTGCAGCAGCACCAACAACACAACAGCCCGGGCCCACGCACCACTTCGTTAACATGCTGACCATGCGTCAAGGCATCGAGCAGGAAGGGCACCGTTTGCAGGCGCTCAGACGATGGAACCGGTTGTATGAGTTGGTCGTTTCGGTCACGCCCGGTGGTGCCGCCTTTCAGGCGTGCGCGGAGCGGCTCTGCAGCTAGTCGAGCCGCAGAGTCGCAACCAAGTCGAGAATGGGCGGCGGAGCCCCATGTGAACACCTGCCATGGGGCACCAAAACAGCACAGCGCACAGTACAGAGCGTACACGGTAAACGGTTCCACCATGAATGGATGGAGGGCTGCGCCACGCTGGCGAGACAACAATGTCACATCAACACAACGAGCCAGCGGCAGCAACAGGGCCAGCGGCAACATCAGCGGCAACAGCGCAATTCCACCCGAAGAGGGTTGCACGACGAACATTGCCGGTGGTTGAAAGGCCAACCATGTGATCCTCTCCACAGTCACATTCGGCAAGTTGAACCTCACCAGAAGCAAACGCGGGGACAACTGACGGTGTCGCCATGCTTGTGGTGTGTCCCAACCCAAGCTGTTGGGTGTGTGCAGATGAAACGAACAACGCAGCACCAAAGCGTCAGGAGCTCACAGGCACATACATGGACGACACCACCCACGCCCACACCCACACCCACACCCACACCCATGTCCACACCCACACCCACACCCATGTCCACCCACCTGTCCATGCTCGTTGTACCCCCACGTAAACAGTCGGCCACGAGAGGTGATGAGAAGCGACGAAGCACCGCCAGCACCAATTCGCGTGACATGCTCCCCTGATTCTTCCGTGTCCCTACCATCACCACCACCACCACCACCACCACCACCATCACCATCATCCCCCGCACTGCCTGCCCCTGCTGTGTCTGTGCAGCTGTTGCTCCTATCACCACGCGACCGGGCAACTGGGCGCCAGGCCACAGGAAGCAGAGTGGGCTGTGCGGTGTGCGCGTCGAAATCATCCATGAAGGGGTCGTCGGGCGGTACACATGACCACCCTGTGCCGAGTCGGCCGTGTGAGGCGCTTCCACACGACAATACAGTTCGTGAGCGGGTCAACACCAACTGGTGGTGGAGGCGCGCAAGTGGTGCACCAAACGTGTAGAGAAGCCAGGCGGCACACACGAAGCACAGAGCGCGTCCAAGTAGTCGCGTAGCAGCACGGCACATCGAGCAGACACACACATTGAAAATAGGTGAGAAGAGAATTGTGTGAGCAAGCGATGCAACAACAACTGGAGAGCGAGCAGTCAAGTCTGGGCAAAGCAACGGCCATCACCTACCATGTGTCGATCACCGCAGGAAACCGACAAGGCACCACCATCCCCCTCCAACGCCTCGCAGGTCGCCTTCAAAGGGAAGAACACGTCGTCGGTGGAGCCTGTGCCAAGTTGCCCGCAAGTTCCTCGACCCCACACCCACAACTGTGGCATCCCAAGCCAAGATGCGAAGAAAGCATGTCAATGCGCGGGACCGATTAACGCTGCGGTGTATGCAGGCACACGAGACATACCGATGCGTCCTTGGTCACTGCGCAACTGAATTCAAACCCAGCAGCGATTTGAACGCAGCTTGACAACGCAGCTAGCACGCGCGGGGTGTTGGAGAACGGTAGCGGCACAGGTGGCGAGTCCCCCTCCTGCACAACTCAAACATCCACATACAGACACAACCAGCCGGTTCGATGAGAACGAGGGCACACAGAGACGCTGCGGTGCCTCAACACCTCAACCGGTTGTTGCGGCGGGAACGGATGGGGCACTGTGCTAGGTCAAGACTCGTGCAAACAGCCAGCTTGCATGGGCGAGACTACTACCCACCGTTTGCTTCAGTAGACCAAGTTGGCCGTACTTGCCAGTGCCCCACGCAAGCACCAGCCCGGAACTCGTTCGAGCAATCGAGTGTGCAACACCAGCCGCCACCTGTGCGAGTGAAAACCGGGGCAGGGGGAGGGGGGGGGGTAACAGTCCGCCGATACTATGTCAACAATTGTGCTGCTTGCATGCCCGCAGCTCACAACTCACCTGTACGACACGAATGCGAGAAAGGCTGGCCACGAGTTGAGGTGCAACAACATCTGCAGCACGGGACTGGCTGCGGTCGGTGCCTGCGAAACCCAGTCCAAGTTGTCCCCCCTGGCGAAGTACACATTGGTCAACGCAGCGTCAAGCATGCCGAAAGCCATGGTGGCATGGGGCACGCACCGAACACTTTCCCCAGGAGAACACGTTGCCAGCACTAGTAACACAGAGCGAATGAAACGCAGAGGCGGCAACCTGTACCACAGCCTCTTCCACGTCATCGTCTTTGCCAAAGCCGTGCAGGCGCTGCGAAATGTCAACATGAAGGAATGTGACGATACACCGATCATGGCACACAAGCACATACGCACACAGGCACGGCAACACTCATCGCGAAGGTCGTCGCAGAAACGCACCTTTGGGTGGGAGCATGCGTCTTTTGTCCCAGTGCCACATTGGGCCTTTCCGTTCCAGCCCCACGCAAGCACCTCGCTCACCATCAACCCCAAGCCACTGTCCTTGCCCGCGACGTCTGAGCGGGGCGCCACGCCGCTGCTGCTTCGGGTGGAAGGAGACCGAAGGGGCGAGGGAGGCGGGACCCGCTTCACCTTACCATCGCTGGCGAAGAGCAAGGATGCCACACGATGCAATGAAGTTGGAGCCGGCGCTTGGTGCCGACACACAAACACACACCACCGCATCGACAGCACCCGTTTTGCATCAAGCCCAAGAGAGGGAGAACACACGTACGCTGTGGGAGGGAGAGGTCGAGTAGCAACACGAGTGGGCTTTGCACGCACTGTGGCAGGCAGTGCTGACACAGCTCGCTTTTGCACAGCCGCTGGGGACACTGCACGCGCATCACCTTCATCCTTGGCTTCATCCCCACTAACTAGTGTGCGACTGGAACGCGGGCCTCGCCGCCTGTACAACACCGCACGTGTGGGCAAACAAGCGCCAGCGCCCATAACAAGCGTGCCGTTGAACCCACTGCGCACCCGTAGATCCCTCCCTGTCCAAACGAGCCAACGGATACGTAGCGCCCTTGTGGCACCAAGCGAGGTTCAGTCGCAGACCGACCGCCCATGGAACGAGTTGCGCCGGTGGCAGTGGATGCTCGAGGAATGGCATCACGCACCGCTTTGCTGGACCAAGAGAGACGGGCTTGGCGTGGTGGGTGCGCACGTCGCCCTTGTCGAGGTCTGAGAGAAAGCAGGAGAGAGAGACACACACACCAGGCGGAAAGCACCGACAGACGTCAGCGCTCGTGTGTGCTTGCAGTTCGGTTGTGCGCCATACAATGCCCAGATTGCGAAAGCAGGGACTCAAACACCTGGATGCCCTCACCTGCGACGAAACGACATATCTACTGTGTTCCACACCGCACGCTCTCGGCCTGGACCGACCCGATCGCGTCAAGCATGCGCCTGCCAACTTCAAGCGGTGTCACACAGTCCGGCGCGAACACATAAGTTTATAAACATAGTAAGTCTGGTTTCCATGACACCAAAAGATTGATATCACACTCACATGAACATGATGTATGTGTATTCGGTTTCTGGGTTGACCCTGCTGTCGCGTTCAGTTGGTTGCCGGCGTTGGACTGGACTGGAACACGCCGTCGGTGTGCGGGTTGCAAGCACAGCAGGTGGCCACACTCGGGGCCACGCACCAGTTTGTGTGACTGTTAACGTAATTGGGAAGGTAGCCACCATGTCTGCTGCTGCTGTGCATGCAGATGTGGCAGCAACTCTCGCACGTCGCACCAAGATCGGGGATGTTGATGGGGTGCGACACATGCTTGATATGGGAGTGGGTGTGGACACAAGGGATGAACGAGGCAACACGCCCCTCATCCACGCCGCATGGCACAACCATTTGAACATTCTCACCATGCTGCTGGAGCGTGGCGCGGATCCAAACGTGAGTGGCGCCTGTGGCACGCAGGATCTCACTGGATGCTGACTCTTTGACAACCGTCTGTGTGTGTGTGCCACATGGACAGGCACACAACGCGCGCCGCAACACTGCCCTCCACTTTGCGCATGAGTTAGGATGGACCCACATCCAAGCCGCGCTTCTTTCTCACGGTGCCCACCAGTCCAAGGCCAAGCGCAACGCGCAAGGGTTGAGTCCTTTGGACCTGACACCGTCCCACATTTTAGGTGTGTTACTCCTGAATATTTGATTAACCCGTGCCCCCCTCCCCCGGCCCTCCCTCCCTCCCCATGTACTTGCCTCACCCATCCCCAACAATGTGCTTGTGTGTGGTCACAGTGGAGGCGCCCGATGGCGACGCACCCATGGAAGACGTGTCGCTGGAGGCAGTGTTTTTGGCCACTGCCGGTGACTGTGCCACGATGTCCGTGCCACACCAGCTACCCGCTGCACTGTCCATGTTGGGACTCCAGTGGACACCCAAAATGGGCACGGCCCTGTTGGAAAGTGGCATCGCCGCCATGCTCGAGGAGGCTGCCATTATGAAGTGCATGCAGCCGCCGCCAAGCCTTGCTGCCACACGACGCCGAGGCTCCCGACGGCTGGTGCGCCGCCAACCGCCATCCCCCGTCTCCGCCACCACCGCTGCCGCTGCCGCCACTCCGGGCGCGGCAGCAGTCAGCCACAACAGCGTCACGCCGCCTGCACCACCCCCGTCGGGTGGAGTCGCCGCCAGCCGGTCTGTCGTGGCATCACGGGTGCCCGTGGCACCCCTCCCACCACCCACACCGCCTCGCCAACTGGCGCCGAAGGAGATGGCTGCCTTTCCCCGGCTGGCCCACGCACAAACCCACGGCGTGGCCATCCTTGACTTTGCCACCTTCTGCGAGGTGTGCCTGCTGCTGAAGCGGGAGGAGATGTTTGCTCCACACCCGCCGGCAGGTGCCTCCTCCTGGGGACGTGGCGACAAGCAGGCCCCGTCGCCTGCCAAAGTGTCGATGGACGACCGACACTTCCAGGCAGCGATGGCGGCCTCCACACTGCACGCCGGTGGGCTGTCCATGGCCTCGGCGCCGCGTGTCCACACGCCGCAGCAGCCAGAGGGCCGCCGCCCAGGCTGGTTTCCGCCTGTGGACGCCACACCTGCAGGTGGAGGTGCAGGTGGAGGTGCAGGTGCAGGTGCAAGTGCAGATGCAGATGCCGATGCAGATGCCGATGCAGGTGGAGATGCACATGCAGATGTAGATGCACAGGCGGAAGCAGATGTGGGTGTGGCGGGCGCCGCCGCTGCCGCGAGTGGCGTCATAGTGACAGGTGATGTGGAGCCAGCAGGGGGTCACCGGGGCACAGGTGCGGGCGGAAGTGGTGCCGGTGCCGCGGATGCCGCTGTTGCGCGAGCAAGTTGTGACACAGCCACCGGCGCCAGCACCAACACTGGTACCAGTACCAGCACCAGCACCAGCACCAGCACCAGCACTGCACCGGCTGGCAGTTTGATGACCAACAACTCGATGTGTGCCACGGGCACGTTGCCTCCCACAGTGAACACTGCACCTCGGACGCATGACTTCAGCGCCCAAACCCCCACACCAAAAGGCGCCTCCCGCTCTTCCACCTCCAGTGTGTCTCCCCGACGTTCGCGCGCTGGCACACCGAAGCCGTATGCACAGGTGTGTGGCCTGTCCCGCGGTTATGTCGTCCCATTGTAGGTGCGATTCTCACACATGAGTGTCCCCGTGCTGTGTGTATGTGCGTGTGTTTCGTCGTGTCGCACGCCTACAGATTTTCTTGGGCGGAGCATGCAACCCCACGACATGGCGAGCAGACACAGCCATTCCATCGTTCCGTGCTGCTGGCGTGTCCTTCTTCAACCCCCAGGTGCGCACACATGCCTCGTGTGGAGCACTTGCGCACCGTGCTCCTCCCTAGGCCTGTCGGGCGCGTGGCTGACGCGTTCTTCTGCGCTGCAGGTTGATGAGTGGCACCCTGGCTTGGTCGCAATCGAAGCGAATGCCAAGCTCCATGCCCGCGTGATTCTGTTTGTTGTCGCCGCCGAAACCCGCGGTGTGTCCAGCATGGTGGAGGTACGTGATCATCATGCGGTGCTTTTTTGTCGTTGTATTGTTTTGTGCGAGTGTTTTGTTGTTTTGTTTGTTTGTTTGTTTGTTTGTTTGTTTGTTTGTTTGTATTGCTTGCTGTACACGTGCAATGGCTCACTGTTGCGTGTGTTGTTGTGGCTACTGTCGGCGCCCGTTGTATTTGTGCGTGCCGTAGGCTGCCGAGTGCATCTCGACAGGACGCCACGTGGTACTGGTACTTGAAGACGTGCCCAACACAATGCGAGTGTGCGGGCACTCCTTGCAACCCGATGAAATCAAGGACCTGAACCGCGGCCGCACCTATCTGCGTGATGTTGCACAACGACATAACTGCGAGGTGTTCGATGATGTTGTCGGCGCTGTTGATTATCTCGTGAGTGTGTGGAAGGAGTTTGGGACGTTCTCCAGGTCTGTTATTCGACGTCCATCCAAGCCCGTGATCGGCGAACCGTAGCAACCACCCCGTGCTGATCATCACCCTTCACCACGTCCTGATCACCCTACCCGCCCGTTCTCTGTGGATGGAGGGGCGCCTGCTCGCCGTTTTCTTTTTCTTTTGCATTGAGTATGTTTTGTGGCGTGTGCACCGAGCCCCTTCCACTCGCCCGGCAAGAAGTTTGCTGCCAATGGCCTGGAGACGGGCGCCAGCTCTTTTGGTGTGGGATAACAGTCCACCATGTGTTCGGTGTGTCACGTTGACGTTGTGTGCTCGCGCCCCCCTCGCCACACGCTTGGAACGGAGAACACGTGGATGGCAACACGCAACGTGCATGACGGTGTCGTTCATGTTTCGGCAATCTCGCGCTACATGTACTGGCCACCATCCAAACAACGAAGGGAAGACAACGACGAGCAACACAACAAAGAAACCCGCAAAGAAAGAAAACAAACACCGGCTGACCAGAACCAACGCAGCACCAGCAGCACCAGTAGCAGAAGGAGGTCCCCACACGTTGTCGGGATGATGGCTACACTGCCTCCTCGGCAGCGAACGAGAACGAGCTTCGCAGCATTCCTTCGAAAGGGCTGGCTGGAATAGCGCCACGATGTGGCACAGCGGCCACTGCTCCCGAGGCAGCCACAGCCGTCGGAACCACAACGCGAAGCTCCCCCACTTGGGATGATGCAAGGGATGGCTGCGTGCTCAAGCTGGCATCCACGCTGTGCTGCATGGAAGCAGGCGACGAGGCCCGTGAGGTGCCCCGCGAAGAAGATGCGAAGGACGCCCGCTTCGACGCCTGTGCAGGTACACCAACACCTGCGGCGGCGGCATTCACACCCGCGACGGTCGTGTGGTGTTGGGCGGCTGGTGTGCGCCGTGCCACGACGAACCTGTCCCGGTGGTACCGCTGTGCCTTGCGTCGCCAGCGAATGGCAGCTGTGGCCGTCACCACGGCGTTGGCAAGCGAGGAAGGCGACAGCGGGCGCTGGCTTTGTCTGCGCGCCTTGGTCGCCGTGCGTTGCGGTGTGACAGTGGGCGTGGTGCCGGCACTCGCGGATCGTGCCTGCTGACCCTGGTGGTTCGGATCGTTCTCTTTCTCGAACACCCGACCACTCCCTGGCGCAGACCCAGACGCAGACGGGGGTGGAGGTGCACACGCAGAGGCAGAGGCAAGGGCAGACACAGGTGCAGTACCCGCAGCCTCTGTACCACCGAGCTCAGACTGCCGCGGCGCGACACCATGGGTCACGGTTGACGGGGACTCAGCAACGCCACCTGGGGCCTGTGGTGTGCCATCGTGAAAAGACAGTGCCTGCAGCACCCGGTCCATCAGCGACGGCGGCTGCCCGAAGTCCCCGTCTGCCACCGAGTCCGGCGTCAGCATCGGTACCACGACACTGTCGGGACTGTCGTGAGCGGAGGGTGGGGGAGCAGCTTGTGGAGTTACTTGTGGCGGTACGTGCACGCCAGTGGCTGATATGCGGGACGCGGAAGACTGCTCAGGGTGCCGTCGGGGTGTATGTTGGCGCAACTGCGCGACGCCACGTTGTGGTTGCGACGTGGAGTGCGGTGCAGCACCACTGGTGTGTACGTGGACCTCGGGATCGTCGTCGTCCGATGCAAAGGTCCCCACAGAGGCCACAGAGGCATTGGCTCGTGTGGAGAGCATGCTGTCGTGCTGCCACCCACGTGGTGAAAACACACCGCCGCCTGACGGAAAGCCGCGTTGTTGCCGTGGTGATCTCGAGCTGCCCGCATCAGTGCCATGACGCTTGGCCACAGTCCGGGTGTCGTGGTTGTGGTTGCTGCTGCTGCTGCTGCTGCTCCTGTTGCTGCTTGCACGTGGCTGACGGTCCAGAGGTTCGCGCGGTGTACCCTGCTCGTGACGGCGAGCAGTGGTGTCACATGACCCCCCATCGCCGTCATCACCCGACGTCCCGGGCAGCATGCCAGGCGTCAGGTCGTCACTTGTGAAGGACGCCACAGACACGGCATGTGTGTACATCGTCCCGTCCGTTTCCGCAGACTGTGCATGCCGGCGAGGCGACCGATGCCGCGTGGCGCGCCGCCCATCCACCCACGACTCGTCTGACTCTGACGCGGACAACGACAGCGACGATACCGAGCTGTCAGACGACGACGACAACTGACCCACCCACTGCCTTCCAAACGGTTGCGGCGGCGACGGCTGTCGACAGCGGCGCCGATCTCCCCGCTGCTTGGGGTTGTACGTTCGGGTGCGCTCGTTTGCATGTATGCGACCATGGGCTCGGTGGCAACTGGCTGGAGTGACACCGGCGCTGCCTGGATCGGTGTGGTCGATTCCTCGCGACGCCGCAAGGTTTGTGGACGCGGGTGACGTGGAGCGTTGGTCGCGGCTGCGATGCCGACCCCCACGAGACGGGCGGCCACTGCTTCTATCACGAGTACGAGAGGGCGAGTGAGAGTGGGAGTGGGAATTGGAGTGGGAGTGGGAGCGCGTTTGTCGGCGAGAATGGGAGACACGTGAGCGAGAGCGAGACCGCTTGCGGCCTCCACCCGTGGAGTGGGGGGCATCGGTACGCCTTGTGTGCTTGTTGTGTGGTGTGCCATGCCCACGTGCACGTTCACGTTCACGTTCACGGTCACCGGACCTGTGGTGGCTCAGCGACCGTTTCCGTTGCTCACGAGAGTTGCGACGGGTGCGGCGCGTGCCGTGGCGGCTCTTGTTCCGGCCACTCCTCTCGACTCCCCCCCTCCGTTTCTCGGTGCCCTCACCTTCCCGACCTGCAGCACTTTGCCGCACGCGCGCACCGTCGCTGCTGCTGCGTCGATTGCAAAGGGTTCGCCGGCGACGTTGAGCTCCCCGAACACCTTCGCTGTGCTGTTCTTCTTCGTCGGTGTCTTGTGCTGCATCTGGGCCGCCCCGAGACCTTGACACAACACGTCGCCCCCCGCGCCGCCGGCGATGGTACCGTTGCTGGCGGCGTTGTTGTTGTTGCTGTGGTGTGTGGGGCTGCAACTCCACACGTCGCTGCGGCGCACCGGCGGGTTCGTCACTGTCACCACCGCGGTCGGGTGCGTCACGGGGCGCCGTCACGTCCGCACGACTGGCCCGCGGTGACAACGGCGGTTTGCCGGCGGGTGTGAGTGTGGGTGTGGGGGTGGGCGTGGGTGTGGGTGTGGGTGTGGAGGCTGTCGAACCACGATGCGGCGAACGGTGTGGCGTGACCAAGAACGACTGGTCCACCAAAGTCATGTCGTCGCACTCGTCACCGCTGCCACCATCGCTACCCTGCACCTGCTGGCTGCGCGGACTTGACTTCGCCGGGCCTTCTTCTGCCACCGAGCAAGCCCCGCCCCAGTGGTCGTGTGCAGGTGAGGGCGCAGGCGCCGTGGCTGTGCGGGTACTCTCCCTTGTTCGAACGGCGCGGGACGTCACGCCGGCTCCCAGTGGCACCGCTTGAACCGAAGCAGGAGTGCCGAGCCCGGCGCGCTGTCGTCGGGTTGTGGTGGGCGGTGGTGTTGGGCGTGAATCCACCTCTGTCAACAACCCACTGTCAGCTCCGTGGGTGACACCACCTGTGGCTGTGGCGCCCGAACGTGAGCCTGTAGGGTTCGAACGATCCAAAACGGTGGCTGGCGTGCCATCCACAGGTGACCACGTGGAGGCCAGGCCACGGTGGGGTGTGGCTTGGTCGTGGGACTTGGTTCGAGAGTTCGAGCGAGATTTGGATCGAGATTTGGAACGCGACGGCGGCGTCACGTACATCAACGCGGGCGACAATGGCGAGCTATCACGCGGTGGGGACGCAGGCACAGCACCAGCAGCAGCAGCAGCAGCAGTGGGCACCTGCAGCGGGGGTTGGTGCACACCTTGCGCACGAAACTGCGGTGTGGGAGCGGTGGTTTGCCTCACTACCACCGGTGTTTCGGGTTCCGCTGCCAGCTGTGCCACTTGTGCCTTTACATCGCCGCCACCGGCACCAGCTTCACCAGCAGGGGTTTCGGGCAGAGGTGTGGCAAAGAAGGGTGCGTTCGACCAGGACACACGCTTGCTGCCCAACGGCGACTCCTCTTCTGCAAAACAAAGCATGGTACACAACCGTGAATACAAAGTCAGGGACTGGCCGCCAGTGATACATGCAAGGGAGCGGTAACAAAGCGGAACCCCCGCTCACACGCTTGCACAACAGTGCGCGCCACATCGCCTGCACGCCACATCGCCGTACTTGCTGTTGTGTCGGGGCTCCTGGCCACCAATCCAGGTGCCTGGGGTGTAAACAGAGACACCTTGGTCGCCTTCTTGTCGTGGCTTGATTCGGGACTATAAGACAGACTTCGAATCACGCTGCCAAACTCATTGTCTGGTGCAGGCGAGGAGTCTGGTTTCGCTGGAAGTGTGCGGCCCGGCACACGGCTTGCTCGAGCCCACCAGCGTTTGGCGGCCGCCGAAGAGATCTCGATGTTGGGGGTGAACAAAGACACGCCCTTGCCTTCCTTGGCCAACGGAGTGACACTCGTGCCACCTTCTTCGCCGCTTGCATCTGACACGACGCTTAACCGGCGCTGTGCAAACGCTGCCCGCTTTGCTGGCGCTTCTTGGAGCGAATCGGGAGACGCCAGGCGGTCAGAGGGCGAAGAAGGATACGAGGACAGCCGCATGGACTTGTTGCAACGACTGCGAATGACGGTGGGTGAACCGTCGCCCCCGGCACCCACTGCCGTGCCGTCAGCATGTGCAGCGTCGGCCACAGAAGACTCCAGGGACATGCGCGTGCTGAACACGGACGACCACGGTGCCACAGCCACAAGCGTTCCCTTCCCGGCCTCCCCCTTGCGTTTGGAGCCATCACCACGCCGCCGCGACCGCCTGCCTTTCTTCTTCGAGGACACGTCAGCGCTGTCGTTGGTCTTGTGTCGGCGCCTTCGGCACCGCCGGCACCCTCGTCGACACAACAGCGCAGCGCAGCAGGTGCACAAACCACACAAAAGCAGGGCTACAGCCGCGACCAATGCGAGGCCAGACGCTGGCGACAGGCCAGTAGCGCTCTCCACGCCAGCCACAATGTCGTCAAACACACCCATCACACCAAAACTGGTGGTGTTGAAGCGTTTGTCTCTGCGCTATGACTTGGAGCAGGCAGCAACGTCGTGACTCGAGGTGCGGATTCAAGTTGGTTGGTCACACCGTTGTGCACGGCCTGGCTTGCAAGCACATGTCACGCAGCGTGTGCGCCAGAGTGGCAGTGGTGTGGGTGGTTAAAGTTGTCGTCGCTGTGCAACATGGGGTGCAAACTTCGAATTGTTGTTGATTGATTGGTTCAAGATTGAATGTTGCTCATGCGATGATGCGTAGCAACTTGCAAGGATTTCGCTTGCAGCTTACCACATGCACAGTGCCCCAAAGTTGTCGTCTCACACAATGCCACAGCTGTGGTGCCGACACAACGATTCTCCATGCAACGTGTCGCGTGCAAAGTGTTGTGCCTGAATGGCGACAAGCGCTCATGCACAGGAGGCGGCGCAAGCACCGAAGCTCGGTGAACTCGGCACAGTGATCGTGACGCGCGCAGTGACGGCGACAAATCCTTGTCACCTCGCGTGCTGTCACCTCGCGTGCTGGGCGATACTGGAGCGCACTAGAGCGAACTACCAAGGGATGGCTGGCGCCCATGAACAACGGCTTGGTCTCTTCGGATGGCAGGAAGGCACTCGCAACCGAACACATGCCGCATGTCACATGCGGCACGGAAAATGCCTTCCTTGGTCTTGCCAGCTTCGTGGCACATGCACCATCGATTCACTGCCATCGGAGGGGGACTGGGGAGTACCACCCAGGCCTCCGAGTCCAAATGCTTTGCGGTCGATTCGTGGTCGACGACTCGACGCGCGCGTGGCTACACAACAGTTGCAACACCATCGGCTGCGGGTTCAGGTTCTGATGCGTGACTGGGACCAATGGCAATCTTGGGGAACGTAAGTGTGACAGGAAGGCATCCTGTGCGCACGATCATCGTGTCCTCTTCATCAATAAACCACTGCCAACCCTCAAACTGGGGGTCGTAGTTCAGTTCACGCACAGCCTTGCGAAGTGACTTGTCCCTGTTGTGTTGCGCTCGATCAAGCCTGCAAAAGTAAATCCTGCCAATGCAAAGAGCAAACACCACAACTCAGGTGCAGGAAGGGCGGGAGAAACGACTGTGGTGAGACTGGTAGTGGCCGCACCTGGCAATGATAAACAGCAGCACGAAGACACCAATGAACGCTGCCAGCTCCAGGAAAGTGTCTGCATAGTTCACTGACCGACAGGGACCCAACACTGCTGTGAGCTACAACCATGAGAAAGCCACCACATTCCGAATGAACAGCGAAAGGAGTATGCGTACCTTCCTCATCCTCATCACCTCCAGAAAACAAACCCATAAACATCACCACCTCCAACACCGTCGTCACAGCCATGACGATCAATACGAGGTATTTCACGCGGTGGGCTTGTGTCTGGAGCCGTGACGCATGCTGACAGAATGACTCAAGATATAGGAGTGCTTTGTTTGTTGCTGTGGGCTGTTTGTGCACCAGCAGTCAGGCAAATCCAGATGTGCGCGCTCACCCACGAACGAACCAGGTCTGAAACGTCCTGGGTCGTCACAAATCGGACAGAGGACGGGACATTTTCGTCATCATGCTCGTCCAGACAGTCCTGATGGAACACTATACTTCCCGGCGGGATGTGCATTGTGGTGCAGGGCGCGTTCTGACGCCGCCACCACAACCCATCAGTGACTTGCGCCGCAAGATCTCCAACGCTCGGCCGTGTCGCACCATTGGACATAAATTTATGTATGTTGAAGCCCGTCGGTCCGCCCCGCTCAGCTCAGCAGTTGTGGGTCGCGCCTCACGAAGGCCGAAGCGCTCTAGCCTCGTGCAAAGAGTGTGGTGCGTGCTAGTGGGCCACACCTTGGTCACCATAGGGGGTCCTACACACTGGCAGTGCTCGCTCTGTTTGGAAACAGCAGAAGGCTGTGCATCGTGGTTTTGACGTGAAGTGACGCTCGGCGTCTGGATTCCTCCCACTGCAGTGGTGGCACTTCTCGTGCTTCACCACCAGCACCCTTGACCAACAAGTTGTGGTGCTAGCGCGGGTACGGAGTGGCGAAGAGGCAAGATGGAAACTTGGACTCGGTGTGTGTCCATTTCAAAACATTTCTCGAACCGACACTGTCCGACAAGCCGTGGTGCGCCGTTTCGTTTGCTTGAAACGAGCGACCAGATGAAGCCCGTCGGCGTCCACTCGTCGACATCTTTGCGCGCCTACGCGCCATAGAATGGCTGCAAGGGTGACAGGGAACTAGCTTCCGGGGTTGAAACCGCCTCACTGAGCCGCAATGGCTCGCCCGACCCCGAACGATGTACCACAAGTTGGCCCACAACCGACGCCGCACGAGTGGCGCAGTTTCGCGGAGCGCTTTCAGCAGCATACCAGCGGCGTTGCCTTTGCCACCAAAGGCGATCTTGTGTCTGTTGCTTCTTCGTCACGTCCACTGAGCCGCCAACCCTCCTACCGGGGCTCGCTTGCGCACTCCCAAGCCGCGAGTCGACGGACGTCTGCAACGCCAGCGTCGCGCCGGGGATCGCCATTTGCCTCACGTGTGACGACTCCCCGTTCCATTTTGAAGAAGCCAGGGAGTAGTTCGCATCACAAGCGCCCCTCCACTGTCCCCATGTTGCCTGGGCTGGCGAACCTGGGCCACCCGAACACCAGCGTGCCCGGGAGTGCGTACCACACCCCTGTGCACAATGCAGCCAGGTCGCGCGCACCTTCTGTGGGTTTCCTTCTCGAAGACGGGTTGCACTACGCGCAGTCACCATCACCTACACATGAAACTGGGTTTGCTCCCGACCATACGCCGGTAGCGTTTGGTGATGGCTCCACGACACACACGTCTGCGGTTGCGTCTGTGGTTGCGTCGCGTGCAGTCACACCAGGCTCGGCTGCGACACAGCTATCACGGATGCCCTCTGTGCGGCTGTTTGATGACCAAGGCGAGTTTGTGGGTGTTCCGACTCATCCTGATCATGACACCCGCGACCACGAGGCAAGTGATGCTGACACAGACGGGAACGCGGAGCCTGCCGGCATCGAGCAGCAAGAGGAGACCAAAGGGGACGACACAGACATGATGTTTGCCCAGCCGCAGTCCGCCAGGTACCCATTGACAGTGGACCCAAAACCGCAAGAACTTGACCCTGACTTTGATCGCAAGCATGCCATGTACGTGTTACCTGCGTCATCCATCACAGTGCTGCCGCAGCAGACTGGTTGTGTGTGCCCCTGTCTGTTGTGTTTGTAAATTTGATTGTTTGATTGGTGGTGGTGGTGGTGGTGGCGGTGGTGGTGGTGGTGCCTTGATATGGTGGTGGTGCCTTGCAGGGTGGAATGGCAACGGGAGCTCGCCGAACGTAGACAGGAAGCAGCAGACAGTCGCGACAACGCCTACTGGGAGGAATGGCAAACCGTGTTCGAAGTCGCGAAACAAAGTGGTGTCTTGGCGTTGTGCTGGAAGCCCCATCTCGCACCTGTGCCACCTGCTGCTTGGTTTGCCAGTGGTATCACCGCGGTGCGATTTCCGGGAATGGGGCTCGCGAAGCTACCAAATGCGTTTGACAAGCGCCACAAGCACGTGGAGTCCCTGATACTCACATCCAATCGCTTGTACCGCTTGCCCAAGTCGGTGCAGTGCTTGAAGCACCTGAAGGAGATCAACCTCACGAAAAATGTCTTCAAACGCCTTCCGAAATGGGTGTGCACGATGAAGTCTCTGACATGCGTGGAACTATCGGCGAACAAATTATCTCGGGTAGGGAAACAAACATGATTGTTGCGCAGTTGGCTTGTTGAAGGCGTGTCGGTTGAACCAACACCGGACTGCTGCCATCCCTCGACAGCTTCCACGACGCTTTGGAAAGCTCCGCAAGATTCGAAGGTTGGTTCTAGAGCACAATCGATTGCGTCGATTGCCCTCTTCTATGAAGAAAATGAAGCTGGAGCACCTGTCAGTGTCCTTTAACCGATTTGTGCATGTCCAATCATGGATTCCGAAGATCTCCTCGCTCACCTCTTTGTCCATGAACAACAATCGCATTCGACACATGTCGGATGCTTTGGTATCCATGCACCGCTTGAAACACTTGTCACTGAGCAACAATTTCATCCATGATGTGCCCGACACTGTGTCGAACATGACTAACCTTCGGAGTCTGTGGTTGGATTGGAATGAAATCAAGCGCCTGCCTATCACCATGCGGTTTATGTCACGCGTGCGTCTGCGTGTGACGGGCGGGCGGCTGTTTAGTCTTGCATCTTGACTCACTTGAACGGAGGGCATCCCGCAGCTTACGTCACTCAAGATCGCTGGAAACCCGTTGGAAATGCCACAGCTTGAACTCGCGGTCACACAAGGTGCTGCGGGAACGAAGCAGTGGTGCTGGGAGGAACATGCAAGGCGTGAGAAAAAACGCATCCGCGGTGCGTACATTGGTGGTGTGGAACAGTGATGTGGACGAGGTGTAACACAGCTTGCTGTCATGATGCACAGAATGGGTTGAGAGGTGCCAGGAGATTTTTGTGGCTGCACAAGAGCATGGCTGGGCGCCTTCAAGCATCCTTAATCCGTCGTACAACATGTCATTGCATGGTGTTGAAGACAAATACGTCTGTGTCGTGTGGAGCGACTTTTGGGATGAAGCTTGGCCTCAGGTGGGAGGGTAGCAACGTGGAGAACATGCACTACTTCCAGCACGTCCACTTGCGATACTCATCTCGATGGCATTCTTTGTTGGTGGCGCAACCGCTGCAGGCGCGGGAGTACTTCACACGCAAGCGTCAAGAGGAGCATGAGCAACGCTTGGAGAGAGAGCGCAAGCAGCGCCTCGAACTACGGAGACAGCGTGGAAGGTTTGCATCGGGCAGTGTGTTTGCTGAGTCCGACACGGATGACAGCGGTGCGGAGTTTGGTGACGGGAGCCAGCCTCGCAGTCGCTCTGCCTCTGTCAGCACCAGCGAGTTTGACACCACAGACGACGAGTCCGAAAGTGATGACTCCAGTAGTGACGACGAATTGCCCCCGGATCCGTTTTGGGACCAACGCAAAGGCACAATCTGGAGAACTTTGGAGAGTTTTGAGGATCCGTACGTTGTGATGGCTTTGGAGGTGTCACCTGCGCCTTCAATCGATGGTGTTGACGTTCGGCGCGATGGTGGAGCGTGTGTTGCAGCTATGGCCCCATTGCGCACAAGAACATGAAAGGCATTTTCCGTGAGTGTCGGTGTGTGGATGTATTCGGACAGGAGCGTGTCTGCATTCCGCCACAACCAGGGTACGCATGCAAGCGCACCTGCCGCGTCGTCAAGGCGTACATAGTGAGCATGGCAATGTTCAAGATGCGCGAGAGGAAGAAACGTGACAAGGAGGTGCGGCAATGACTGCGGCAGTGCATCACACGCAGCGTGTGAACGACACACGGTTGGTCGCGGTGGTGCTGTTTCGATTCTGTATTTTCCCAGGCACATGATAGAGCGTGTGACCAGTCAGAAGCATACGCACGGGTGAGTGCCTCTCTGTGGCGTGTCAACCACAAATCAGTGGGCGGCGGGGGCTCAACCCCGACTTCATTATGGTCTGACACGTATGGTCGTTTAATCTTGCAGGCCTACATTGACAGCAAAGAAGGCCAAGCTTTCTTCACCAAGAAAGCCCTGGAACTCGTGCACGAGGATGCAAAGCAAGCCAAAATCGATGACAATGCCAAGATGGTTCGAGCAGAGCTCGGAATTATACGCGCTCGTCAGCAAGCCAAGTATGACGTACGTCCTATGCAAAGCAGTGACGGGTATGCTGTGGCCGTGTGTGCAGGGTTGACAGGTTGTTCGCTTTGATCATTTTATTTTTGTGCGCACCCCAGGAGCGGCGCGAGGTTCTGGAAGCTCGGAAAGCCAGCCGGGAGCGCCAGTTCGAGATCAAGCGAGAGTTGCTGGAAAAGCAGCTTGAGGATGCCACTGAAAAGTGGCAAGTGGACCAGGCGACGTCAGAGTTGGCCATTCTGGAGAAGGAGGTGGAGTACATGCCAGAGGTCGGCGAGCTCGACATGCTGGACGAGGCAGAGGAAGAGTGCGTCAAGCGGCTTGGACTGCGTTTCTGAGGTGTACGCGAACTGATCTGATGTGGGGCGGGCTCAGGTTCCACGAGAAGCTGGACCAGCGCGAAAAGGACCGCATCGCAGAGTTCAAACCACTGGGGGGCCTTGGTTTGGCCGTTCGCACCACTCTCAGCCGCAAGCACCCAAAGCTTGTACAGCGCTACATGGCACGGCTCCAGGACGAGTTTGTGAAGCAGAAACGAAAGGAGGCTTCTCGAAAGGTTCGATCGGAGCAACGGTTGATGGAGCGCATCATGCGAAACTGGGCCGGGTTGGGGGTGAAGAGTGTATTCATGCGTTGGCGTTCGTTTGCGACCAAACGGAAAGAGCGCCGGCGAAAAACGGAAGCTCGCAAGCGCCGCATCCAAAAGTGCGTCATCCTCTGTCTGACTGGTTAACGCTTTGTGCAGTGGGTGGCTGACGTCTTCTGCTCGCCCGAACAGGCACAAGCAAGTGCAAGAATGGGCCCAAGCGGAACTGGAACGTGCTGAAGGCGCGAAGTGGAAACCTCACGTGGATCCATTCTCAGATGAGGTGCGACGTGCTTGGCGATGTGGTGCCTGACTCGCACTGTGACCATGTGTGCTTGCGAGTGCAGACGTACTGGGTGCACGAGGAGACGGGTGCCACCTCATGGACGAAGCCTGGAGTCGAGGGTGTGAAGTTTGTCGCTCGCAAGTCTGTGGTGGCAAGCGATGCCTCCTCGACAGCAGCGGCCGAACTGCGTGAGAAAATCCGAGCTAAGGCCGCCGCTAACCTGAACCTACCGAGGGTGGATACCGCGAAGAGCAACATTCGCAAACGCGGACTGTCCCGAGGTTTCCGAAAGCGAGGAGCGTCAGCGTCCACAACCCAGAGCGGTGCCACGGGCATGAGCCGAAGATCATCGGCTGCGACATCACATTTTGGAGGCGTCCCCTCAAGACCAACAACAGCCTTCACGGAGGACACCTTGGACTAACTGAGGGCGCCACACGTCATGCTGTGTGGACACCCCGCGTTCGCTTCAATCAACAAGCACACGTCCATGTGGTGACATTCACGTGTAAGGGGTTCATTTGTAACTACAATAGTAAACACAGGGGTTGTGCACTGCACAATGTGCAGTCAGTGCTGCACAGCGTGTGCACAGGCTCTCGGGAGGCAGGCACTGGGATCGTTGTGTGCAGGCAACGATGGCAGAGATGGGTACTCGAGAGTGCGATGCTCCTCTGCGGCGTTTCTTGATGCTGGCGGCGTCCTCTCGCCTGTCGCCGGTCGACAGTCGTCACTCTGTGCGGCCGTCACGCAGGCGTCTTGATCTGGCGCATGCTGCTGGCCTTGCAAGACCATGTTTCGCTGGTGGTCGCGCACATTTCCCATCTGCACCATCACCATCACCATCACCATCACCATCACCATCACCATCACCATCACCATCAACATCAACATCACCATCACCATCACCATCACCATCACCATCACCATCACCATCACCATCACCATCACCATCACCATCACCATCACCATCACCATCACCATCACCATCACCATCACC
>Ga0213833_1000839_pt1 | contig 25504 bp, 45 predicted proteins | sample SWATP21_FD_160575 | JGI IMG/M metagenome (GOLD analysis project Ga0213833, IMG submission 160575) | Coastal seawater microbial communities from Marineland, Florida, United States - SWA TP2 #1 | ecosystem: Environmental > Aquatic > Marine > Coastal | place: USA: Florida | collected 2016-08-14 | reverse complement strand
GGGTGCCGTCAACAAAACACACACACTTCTCAACGCCGACACCCACCCCCACCCCAGACACGCAGCTTGAAATGCACGTACATGTGGAGGAGCGGCCTGGTCTTCTTCACTGTACACCCCTGTCGCCGCGTCTGCGCGACCGTGGAAGTGCACGAAACGCACGGCCAACATGCGGTGCGTGAAGACGGCGCAGTGAAGGTTGTCCAGAGCGGCGCCCATCGCCTCTGCGAGCTCACGCTCGCTGGCCCCGCCCTCCGCTTCATCAGCGAGGTTCAAAGATGTCTTTGGTACAGGCACGTACGCCAAGGACGTCGCGCCAGGAGGGCTGATGGAAGTCGGGATGTGATGGACGTGTCCACACAGCAACACGGAAGGTCAGGCACGCTACGCAGCGCCACGCAACCGCACAGCAATGCCCGTACACGGCCCCATCTTCGGAATCAAAGGTCATGTCGGCTGCTGGAACAATCGCCAACACAGTGTACACATGGTCAAGTGCGGTTTTCAGTCCTTCCACCACCTCATCGTCATCAAAGGCGAGTGCGGGCATGGTTGGCACCTGCGAAGACAGTCATTGTCGCGTCACTGGGGTGGTTGCACATGCACAATCACACAATGCGCGCTCCAAGGTTCGGTTCAGCACGTACGACACCAAAGAAACGAAGGAGGGCCTCAGCATGCACAGACGCGCCAATGCTCTTCAGCATGTCGCCGGTGTACTCTCCAGGCAAAGCGATGGCGATGGACGGGTCGTGGCCATCAATGCTCAGGTTGACGTACGGGGTTTGCCCCACGGACTCCAGGTCTGCCCGAATGGCATCCATGATACCAGGGAGGGATGCCCCGGGAAATGTCTTGGATGAAAAGTTTTCGTCGATGGCACCACTCAAGCCCGCGACAAAATCGCGGAACGCGCCGTCAGTGGTAATGGCGTGCAACACGGACATGGTGCCGGACTCGTCGGCATGAGACGTAACAAGCATCACCTCCTGCGAACCGTTGCTCACCATGGGGATGGTGAACTCAGGGAACATGACAATCTGCCGCAGCAGTTCAAACAGCGTGTCGCCTTTCCGGCTGTAGCCAGAGTAGACGTCAAACTCCTGCTCGCCTGGCTGGCTCAGCTGCGCGTTGAGTCCCCGCATCTCTTGGACCAACTCCTCCACTTCTTGGGCAGAATACGGTGAAGCCCCTTCGTCCGTGTCCTCGCCACTGCTGCTGCGGGGGGCGCTTGATGTGGACACGCAGCGACGATCGCTGCGGCTGTGCCACGCCACCGTGGCGCCTGATGTCGCACCTGGTAGCGTGGAGACAGCTGGTGCCCATGCCGCACCCAGCCACCGTCGCCCCACTTGCGCGGTGGATCGTGACACCACGGCCGAAAGACGTCGCATGGCTGCCATAATTGGGGGCAACCTGCAAACCCTGGCACAGCAGTTGCGGGGGTGCGTGGAGAAGCGGCAGCACAACATCCGGCAGTGTGTTCGTCACGCCAATTTATTCCTCATTGCGTACACAAGTGTACCCTCCAGAATCTGAAGTCCAGAATCGGCCACGTATGATGGGTGACGTATCGAACCGGATGAGCGCGACAATGTACTGTTCACAATGTAGATGTCATGATCAACCACAGCAGGCAACTGTCTTCATGCGGCGCACCTGCCTAGGCAACAGGGCGGGTGGTGGCGTTGCTGCACACACACCTGTCCCACACAGCCAAGCCGTAGTCGCCCGCGGCCCAAAACCCTTCTGCTTGGGTCTTGTTGTACGTATGGTCACAGCATGGCACCACAGACCAGTTCTGTGCTTCATACTGCGACACACCACGCGTGATGTTTGCAACATGCTCCGCAGACACACGAATGATCGTGTCGATGACGGCTTGTTGGGTTGTCACATTGACGGGGAGCTGCAGAGGAGAAACGGAAGTGTTTAGAGTGTAAGCGGTAGACGACGGCGACGGTACAGGCCAAGCAGCTATGCACGTTGGGCAACTCACATTCTCCGCGGGGTCGTGCTCCACTTGGAACAGCAGCGGCGGGTCATGCTTCTTCGGAGGAAGAGGCTCAAATCCCGGTCTTGCGAGAGCAGAAACGCGTCGAGAACAAACACATGTCAGGACCCGCCGTGACTTCTTCACGCTTCCATCATGGAACGTTCCATCCCATCAAGCGCCACCTACCGTGTAAAAAAATGGGCTTTCCATGGGCCATACCGCGTGGCATACCTACACAGCAAGACACATGATCAACAAGAGTGCCACCACCCTCTTACACTTCTGCGTTCGTACAGCACATGCTCACGCCAGTAGAAAATGAACTCGTGAACCGGAGGTTGCGACTCGACTTTACGTCGCGGGCCACTTGTCGGCTTCGGCAGGATCGATGCAAACGACTTTCCATCGAGAATCACGCCTGGCGGGTTCTGTTTGTGTCGGAAAACGCACCCCGATAAGGCCTATCCCAATCCCACCCGACACTCAAGCCACAACAAAGCCTGTCGTACAGGAATGCCAGCCAGCTCGGAAAAGGTCGGCATGAAGTCCATCATTGTCAATGGTTGCATGGAAACAGAGCCTGGTGCAATGCGACCAGGAGCCCAGATGACACATGGCTCACGCACTCCGCCCTCCCAAGTGGATCCCTTGCCTCCCCTGCACGTACACACGCAAATCGCACGCGTGCAAATTCGACGTCACTGCCGCTCCGCTGGTCCAAACCCGTGCCATGCCTACCGGAAAGGGGCGTTACTCCCGCCCTCCAGCGGCTTCGCATTCAGAGTCCCAATGCCAGTGCCTGGATCAATCCAAGCCCCGTTGTCAGACGTGAAGATTACGTAGGTGTTCTGGTCCAACCCTGTGGAACGAAGCTTGTCCAAAATCTTGCCTGTGCAACAGTGGATTCAGTCGGTGCTGTAGTCCACGAAGGACATCAGGGACACGATGGCATCACACACATGCACCTACCAATACTGGCATCCATCTGCGTCACAGTGTCACCGTAAGCACCACGGGGGGAAATGCCTTGGTACTCTGGTGATGCAAACAGGGGGACGTGTGCCTCTTCGTACCCAACAGTGCTGCACAGGTCAATCCTCGTTGTCAGTTCAGTCAAACCACGCGAGTGACGTGATGCCAAGCACATCACACAATACCCACATGAAGAATGGCTGCTGGGAACTTGCGAGGTTGTCGAGCAGCTCCAGTGTCTTGTTGGTGTATCGCGGCGTCAAAGCCTCCATGTCGACAGGTTGTTGAATGAGATCGCGGTTCTCGTACAAAGGTACCGGCGGCCAAATAACAGACTCCAGCTCAGGTCCGGGGAAGCCTTCTTCGTGAGAGTAAGGCAAGCCCAAGAAGTAGTCAAAACCCTGGGGAAAGAAAACAACCCTGTCAACAACAGCAACGCCGCACAAAGGGCAACGAGACAACACACACACAACACCAACACCAACAACGCACCTGATCATTCGGCGTGCAGTTGTGTGCTGGGTTGTGACCTAAGAAACAATGCAACGTTAGGCGCACAGCAGGGGCCAGGCGATCAAAGGAACGTACCAAGGTGCCACTTGCCAATCAATGCGGTGAAATAGCCGGCGCCACCCAGGTGGTCAGCAGTAGTAACCTCCTCAACGGGCATGCAGCCAACAGAAGAGGGAAGGAATACACGGTATATCAAGTCCAATGGGTAGCTCAGATTCGTGTACACGCCCGTACGGATTGGAAGGCGGCCTGTGAGCATAGAGGCGCGACTGGGAGAGCAAATTGGAGCTGACGCGATCCTTTGTTGTAAGCTGACACACCAGAACTGCGCGGCACTTGCGTACCAGCACTGTAGAACTGTGTCAGCTTCAACCCTTCCGAAGCCATTTGGTCAATGTTTGGGGTCGAAATGGTTGGAGCTCCCCATGCACCAATGTCGTTGACACCAACGTCATCGGCAACAATCACCTGTCCGTCCGGTGAGTTGAAATCTTAGACACCACACAGCCACTTGCCGGCACTGCGTACCATAAAGTTAGGTCTGGTGGTAGAGTCTGCATCAGCAAATGAGGTACAGGCGACAGCAAGCGCACTCACTCCGAGAACGCATATCCACGCGCGCATGCTGGCAGTGAGGATGGGGACGGATGCTTGTTGCAGAATCCACTGCACACATCACAGCGTGTTGTTTCGCGGTTGTAAGATACCATGGGATCGGTTTTTTTTCGACTCAAGTTGTGAGCCTGGTCACTTTGACTGTTGCTGCGGTTTCAAACCGGTGTCAACCCCATCCCAAAGGCCGTTTCACTTGACTCCTGACCTCACGATGGCCAGTCGTTCAGCCATGAGCACCTCTGATGTCCTACAGGCGGCTCGTGACAAGTGCACGGAGCGCCGTTCACGGCATGCGCTTCCACAAGTGTGGGAGACGGCAGGTGCCATGATCCAAGAACGCCTGGCAGCAGGCAAGGTACGGAGTGTGATCCCCGCGCTATGTGCTTGAGTGGGCCCTCGTGCAGCTGCTGCTGCAACTTGTGTGTTGTGCGCCACCTGATTACACTTTTCGGGCACTGTCTCATGCATGTGCTTGGGCACGAAATGGGTGGGTGCAATTGCACAGGCGACGCAAGTTCCGCAACTGGGCACCTTCTCCCCAAACAGTTCCGGTGGGGTGTCGCTGCAGCTCAGTCGTGCCTTTTGCAAGCGTGCTCGTTGCCGTGATGCCAACCGCCCAGGCCCAGGTCTGTGTTTCTGTGGCGCTGCGATGTGTGCTGCTCTCCAGCTGACTCATCTACACTTGGTCTGTCGCACAGCCTCTGCCCAGACCGCGAAGCTGTCCGCAGTTGCAATCGCGTCAGCCGTGTCACTGTCAAAGGATCTTGTTGCTGATGCTTTGATGGCCATTACACGCTCTGCTGCCGGTGCGTGTTGGGCGATGGTGTCGTGGCAGACCCTGTTCACTGGTCGTGGTTTGGGCTGCGTGCTTGGTTGACTGTTGTTCCATGGGCGCCCCCTCCTCACGCTTATCATGAGCACAGACATCATCGCCTCTGGTCGCAGCGTCTCCCTCAGCATTCCTTCTGTTGGCCAAATCCAAGCATCTCGCGCGTGAGTGAAAGAAAAACTGCGAGGGCGTACATGTGGTGCCATGTAGTGCCCGCTGCTGACTTGCACAAGCCCTCGTGCGTGCAGACGTGGCCAAGTGGAGGCAACAGCTGTATTCAAGAGCGGTACTGCCGTACGTAGTGCAGGTGTCACATCGCTGTTTCGACCTCTGTTTCGTTTTCTCTCTTTTCTTCTTGCTCCCCCCTATTCTTCTCCTCCTTTCTCATGCACCCCACTGCCGCACTGGTTCTCCGCACTGGCCCTCACACTCTCGCCCCGCCCCTGGATGGTGACTTGCTCTGTTGCAGCGCGCGACGGGCCGTCGCTCCGCAGGCGGCGCTGCAGCCATGGCCTCCTCCTCCTCCTACTCCAGCCGTCGGGAGGAAAAGACGAGCTACCAACGCAGCAGCCGTCGGGAGGAGCACTGGGAAACCTCCTCCGTTGTGTCCCACGGCTCCGTCCGTTCTCGGGCCGACCTCGGCGACGGCACCGGCACCGCAACCGGCGTCACCCGCCGCCCATCTCGCGGTGGTGGTGGACCACGCCGTGCCGGCGCGGGTGCCGGCGCGGGCGCGGGCGCGGGCGCGGGTGCCAGGGCCAGGAACCGGCGCCAGGACGACCCCTACGCGCCAGTGAACTCGCACCGTGCACCACGTGGTGGTGCTGCCCGCGGTGGCCGTGGTCGGTACGGCGGCGGTGGTGGTGGCGGCGGCGGCGCGGGGTGGCGTGATCCGGACTTTCCGCCGGAGTCGTCCAGTCTGTGCTACAACTGGGGGACCTGCACCGACCCGACGTACTGGCGCAGCCTGGTGTGGCGCCGCGCGCACGAGTTCGCCGACGACGGCATGCCTGTGGTGTACGAGGACGGCGACCTGTCGGACGGCCTCGACCAGAGCATCAGTCCCATGGACATTCACCAGGTTCGTGGTGGTGGTGGCTGTGGCAACGGTGGGCGGCGGGTTGTGTGCTTGGCCACGTGGTTGCGGTCTGCTTGGCGTTGTGGCGACTTTCACCTCTTGGCGCTGCACAGGGAACTCTGAACGACTGCTACTTCCTCTGTGCACTGTCTGCGCTGGCTGAGTTCCCGCACAAGGTCAAGCGTCTGTTTGTGGACACATCTGGCAAGAACGGTCGCTACACGGTGCGCTGGTGGCAAGATGGTGAGCCCATCGAGGTGACCGTCGACGACTACTTCCCCTGCGACCCCAAAACCGGCGAGCCCGCTTTCAGTCGCTGCATGGGCAACGAATTGTGGGTGTGCTTGTTGGAGAAGGCCTGGGCCAAGGTGCATGGATCGTACCAGCAGATCGAGAGCGGTCACGTGGGCGAAGTGCTGTCCGCCTTCACCGGTGCCCCGGAGCGTTGCTACCCCGTCAAGGTATGTACCATCCCACCGTCGCGTGCCGGTGGTTGAGGCTCACTCCCATTGTGTGGACATTTGTGTTTGTTCCAAATGTTGTGCGTTCATTTCATGTGCCTCTCGATACCCCCACCCCGACAACAGGGCAAGGGCGTCAACAAAGAGAAGGTCGAGGATGCGTGGCGCCGGTTGGTGGAGGGCGAACAGAAGTCCTTCGTCATGTCTGCCATGGTGCCAGACGACCCCACCGCTGACTATCAGAAGAGTGTCGGCATCATCGAAGACCACGCCTACGCTGTCCTGAAGGCGGTGGAGTTGCGCACGGGCGAGCGCTTGATGATGTTCCGCAACCCGTGGGGCAAGGTACATAGCCACGTGGTGCTGCTGTGGCGTGCAAAGCAATCCCATGTGGTGTTGTGTTCACCCCTGTGCTGTGTGGCTGGCCAGGTTGAGTGGAAGGGTGCGTGGAGCGACAACTCTCCCATGTGGACCCCTGCCTTGAAGCGTGAGCTTGGCCACACCAGTGAGGATGGTATGTGCGCTGCTGTGGTGCAGGGGTGCCTCAATGCATGCCGTACCGCGAATGCGTGACCGGTGTTGGCTCCTCCCAGACGGTACATTCTGGATGGCGTTCGAAGACTTCATCCGCTACTTCTCGGAAGTTGTGGTGCTCCGTTGCGACGACCGCTTCAAGTACGCGCCGTTGTTGTCGCGTGCGGCCTCTGTACACCACGCATTGACCTGTGCACATTGTTGGCCTACTTCCAGGTATTCTTGGTTGCGTCTTCCGCACCTGTCTCCCGGCACTCTGTGTGGTGTCGAGGTGGAGTTCAGCCGCAAGACGAAGGGCTGCTTCGAGATGCACCAGCCCTCCCGTCGCAACTACCCCGGCAAGACCATTTCCAACTACAAGTACCGTGGTATTCACTACAAGGCACGCCACTTTGGTGCTCCCTCGCGCGTGCACTGGTATCGATTCACTGGGGATGTGCGCGCTTACGTCTCGCTGTGCTCGTTGTCTGCCAACAGGTCATCGCGATGACGCCCATGCCACAACTGGTGTTCGAAACCGTCCCGCTGCGTGTTTCCTCGCAGTCGAAGTTCGCTGTCTTCGAAGGCGGTGTCAAGTACCTCATCCTGTGCACCGGCGGGTTCCAGAGCAAGAAGAAGCTGGTGTTGAGCTTCTACGGCTCCTCCTCACCCAGCTGGGGCATCAGCAAGCGCTCCCACAAGCGTGCGTGTTGCGGCTGGAGTGTGTCTTTTGTCCCATTGTGGTGCTGCTGACACCTGCATGGTGGTGTTGTGTGCAGAGTTGAGCAACGCCATGGTTCGGGCATACTCGGCGGACACGGCCACAACTGGCAACACGAAGCTTGACTTTGCTCGGACTCCTGGCCTCAACGGCGTGCGCAAGACGTATGAGTCGGGCATGTGCATGGTTTACCGCAATGACTCCACGGATGTGTACGTGAGGACTGGCTGCGCATTGCCCTGCGTCGTCCGCTGTTTTTTTGTTGTGTAACGTGGCATGCGCACTGCAGCACCTTGGACGAGCGAATCGAGTTCACGATGAGTAACACGCACCTGGAAGGCGACGGCCTTGGCAACAGCCAAGGAACCTTGAAGCTGCGTCTCCGACCAGGCCAGCAGTACAGCATCTTGTTGCAGGTGCACTCTCCTGGCGATCTGTGGAGTGCCACCTACACGCGCCACCTCAACATTCAGTGAGCCCACACTGAGGTTTGAGTTTGACGGTGTGTTCTTGTAGCAGACGACACGGACTGCGTTCTAGCTCCTTTCGTCGCTGTAGTTATGGTTTTTCATCCCTCTAAACAACATTTTCATTTTCTACGTTCAGGACTGCGCGCGCGAGAGAAATAGATGGCACGCAGTCATGGCAAACACGCGTTGTCAGGCCATCCTTCTCCGCTGTCGTTTGGGAGGTCGCGCACTGGACACATGGTCTGCCCAGAATGACAACAACGCTTCTCCATCAGAAGGAGGAGCAGACGTGTCACTCTTTTCTTTCTCCGCCCTGCGCCGTGCGCGCGCTGGCGGCGGTTCCCGGGGCTTCTGGCTTCTTTTGCGGGGTCCTGCGCCGCTGTGGCCATGCACAACAGCCTCCTCAGCATCACGATACTGCAGCTGATCAGGAACAGGGGGCTCGAGCTCAATACCGCCGTCAGCGGCGTCCCGTTCACTCCGTACGCCGTCAAGAGAGCCGCACAGCAAGTAGGAGCGCTTCAAAAACAACCGGTGGGATTGCCAGTGACGTGTCCAGGCGGGCATACGGTCAAAGGCATTGCGTGATCTTGCGGGCTGGTAACGCAGTATCAACACCCGGCGCCACCGATGTGCAGTGCGGTTGGGGTATGAGCAATGTGGAAGGAGGGGATGGTGGACCGCTGCCGCCCCAGCTGGGAGTTTGTACGCCGACCAACAGGCACCAGGTGACTTGTTGTTGTCACCGGCGGCTGTTGGCGAGCCTGCATCAGGCGCCGGTACATGGCTTCTTGCCTGCCCATGCGCCGCACGAACAACAGCTGAACGACTAATCTCGTACACGTGGTGGCTGCCGTTGAACATTGTGGCTTCGTATTGGGCGATGGCATCCGGTGCGTCAGGATCAATGAGGCGAAGTGGGTACCGCTGATGATGGCAACCTGGCACAACCACCATGCCACCAGAGGCTTCGTCAACGTCATCCAAAGTCACCCACAGCGTGCGACAATCTTGTCCGCCATCTTGGTGGAGCGGTACCACCCTACCACCGCGGGGTGGCTTGATCGCAAGCTGTGCCGAGTACCTGGAACCCCCGCCAGCCAGTCACCCGCACAAGCACACTGTTAACACCGGTGCCACATGAAACGCTCACAGGACGGCCCACACGACTACAACACGGCACCCATGTTCACGACACTGGCATTTTACTGGTACACCAACAACCAGGGGTGTGGATGCAGACGTACAGCACCAAGTCGGGCCCAAGATGGGTGCGCATCATGGCCAGAACTGAGGGATCCGAGGCAATACCCCACACCCAGTTGTTGTGCGCAGGGAGGGTTTGATGCAGCTGTTCAATCCACTCCCCGTCGATGTTACCCTTCGTAGCTGCTGCTTGGTACACACGATCCGCTGCACTGCGCAGAGCCACCAGCGCGTCTGCGCGCAGGAAACGAGGAAACGTGACGAAGCCACGTGTGGAGAAGGACGCGTGGTGCGAGGCCGTGTACGAAAAGGCCGGAGACACCAGGGATCCGCGCCCGGCATGGGCCACACGACTGGAAGACCTGCGGCAAGTACCAGACATTGCGATGTTGCTTGGCCTTCCCTGTCGGACTACGACCACGACATCGCCAGCAGACGTGGGCGCACGTCCGTCAGACAATCTGACAGAGATGCGAGGTTGAAGTTTTCGTCACGTCAAATTCACACATCCGTGTGAGCAGCACGAGATCCCACATACAACGGCTCGAGTAACAGCCGACACGCCGAAACTGCAAATACGGTCCGGCAACCCAGCCACTGCAGCCAAGCGGCACCCCAACGTTTGCTGCTGTCGTGTGCGTCTGTGAACCAATTTGAACAGCCAAGAGCGGTGGCCTTGGCACTTGCATGGGATCGGGGTGCTTTCCCCCGCCTGTCGTTGTGTGTTCCTGAGCGCAAGCGTTGCACTCATCCTGCACCTTGGGCCCGAGCCCGACTGTTGTCCCTGCTCCGTTGCTGCCCCGTGACACCAAGTGAATTGCTTGTACACACCGTACGCTCGGTGAAGCACCATGTCGGGCGCTTCGGACCGTGACGAGGTAGAAAAGTGGACATGTGAGCACGTTGGCAAATGGCTGCGACACCACGGCCTGCATCACATCGCCAGCACGTTTTTACAGCAACGCGTGGACGGGTATGTCCTCCTGCGTGTGACGGACACAGAGTTGGAGACGGTGCTGGGGTGTCGGGCCTTTGGGGATCGAAAGAAAATTCTCGCATTCGTCGAGTCTCACCAGCCAAAAGAGACGTGGCCGCCGCGTCGCAAGCAGTCCTCTGTTCGATTGGACACGTCCCCACAAGCCGCTGCTCAGGACACGAAGGGAAAGCCTAACGAGCGGCGCCGTTCAGCTGGTGTTGATGGTGGCAACAGCCGAAACGGCGAAGCCGGAATGGGTGCGGGTGCGGGTGCGGGTGCTGGTGCTGGTGCCGGTGCCGGTGCTGGCGCAGGAGCTGGCGCTGGGGCCGGTGCGAGTAGTGCAGGAGCATCCGAAGCCGGCGGCGCACAGACAGCAGACGCGTCAGCACCGCTCGCCACAACTTCCACGACCCCGTCGTCTGTACGGGCCAATCGGCGCGTGCGTGCTGGGCAGCGAGGGCCGTTGCATTCGCCCATCACTTCTCGGCCAGCTCGCTCACCCACACGCTCTGCCAGCCGAGCCTCCCTGTCGTCTCGATCCTCTTCACGATCGCGTCTGTGGCGCTCCTCGTCGTCGTCGTCGCTGCGTCAGACGCGCACACCAAAGGACCGGCCAAAGTTTCGGACCATGTCCACCGTGAGCAGGGATCGGCTTGGGGGACCCGGGCCAGGCGGTGCGTGTTGTGCTTGTTGCGTTCTGACTGACTGACTGACTGACTGACTGACCGACGGACTGACTGACTGACTGACTGCCTGACGGACTGACTGATCGACTGATTGGACGACGTTTCAGGAAGTTGCAAGGTGCCGTCGTTTGCGGAGGACAACAAGAGACGAAACAAGGGCGTCCGATTTGGCCACCGCATTCCTGACCCACGACTGAAGTTTGTCACGCCCGCGCCCGGCGGTATGTGATGCGTTGTCGGCATGGTTGGCATGAGTGTGGAGGGTGGTGGTGTGGTTCTCAGGGTGCACTGTGCACGATGTTGCTCAACCAATCAGGGAACACGAAGGTGCCGAGCTTCGCCGAGGACAACAAGTACAATCGAAAGGGTGTTCGCTTTGGGACACGCATTCCTCCCCCGTCTGACAAGAAACGAACCCCAGGTCCGGGTGGCAACATGCCAATCCCATCATTCGCCGAACTCAACAAGAGACAGGTGCGTGTGCTCTGGTCGTGGGACAGCCGCGCGTGCACATCACTTCGTCACCACATTGCTCTGCTGCTCCGCCATTTGCCATGCCGTGGATGGGTCTTCAACACCTGCTGCTTCGCTCCGTGTTTGTGTTCAACCACCACATACCAACACAGGGCAAGGGCGTAGTGTTTGGCCACAGACTCAAGTCGCAGCGTGACATTGCACGAAAGCTGGGGTACCCCGAGCCACCAGCGCCCGGAGGGAACGTGGAAGTGCCTTCCTTTGCGCAAGAGAACAAGAAGCGTGGCAGGGGCGTTGTGTTTGGCAGGCGTACAGCTCTGAAGCCCAAAAGCAAAACTGTGACACCCGCCCCTGGTGGTGCGTACGGACGCGTGGGCTGGTCTCGGTAGGTGTGGGTCTGACGCTCGCGCGATCATATTTCCAGGCAACGTACCCGTCCCCAGTTTTGCCCGTGAAAACAAACGAAGCGCCAAGGGGGTTCCCTTCGGCCACCGATTGAAGGTTCGTGCGGCCGAGATGCGTGGTCTTTCAGTTGTGAATGCAGCGCGGCGCGGCACCTTTGAAGTGTTTTGACCATCCGCTTTACTCCCACCTTGTACAGAGCAAGCAGGAAATAGCCCAGGCGTGCGGGTTTCCACAGACGCCTGCTCCTGGCGGCAACTGCCGCGTACCGTCCTTTGTGCATGACAGCAAAGTCCAAGGAAAAGGCGTGCGGTTTGGCGCCCGGACGCTGTCCTGGAAGGAGATCGAACGCAAGCTGGGGATTCCCGAGCCCCCCGCCCCAGGCGGCAACTGTCGGGTCCCCAGCTTCGTACGCGACAACGTCCTCAACCGCAAGGGCGCGCAGTTTGGGTGGAAGGTGCAAGCGCCGCTGCCAAAGGAAGTCATCGACGAAATGGATCGTGTACGTTGCGCTTGCGCTGTGTCTGTCCTCTGTGTGTGTGTGTGTGTGTGTGTATGTGTGTGTGTGTGTGCGTGTGTGAATGGGATTGCAACGTGTGACGCGACTTGCGACACGGTGCAGGACCCGCTGGTTGTGCTGTCGCCGGGACTGCGCCGCAAGTCCACTGGCTTGAAGAGGTCCATGACGTTCCACCAAGCCAGGGGCACGAAGGTCTCACCCACCCGCCGCAACGGTGCCTCATCCCCGTCCTCGGCTCGAGCGTTGAGGCGGGTGCAAAGCGCCGGGCCGTCTCGCCCGCGTGGGGGAAGCACACGCATGGGGGCGCGCACAAGTGCTGGATCCGGTGCAGGGGCGGCCAAGGCGCTGCGAAAGCCGGGCAACAAGCATGGTGCGTACGACGAAGAGGTGTTTGCGATGGAGATTGGGGTGCCGATGGACTTGCTGCTGGAAACTGCGGGGGAGGATGAGTGAGTGTTGTGTCCGCCTTTTGCTGGGTGGCCCATACGTTCGTGGCATACAAACGAAATTGCTGGAAAACAAACTCAAGTTTCACTATTGCATTGGTGGCGCTGCAGCACACATCTGCACTCGCGGTACGCAAGGTCTTCTAGTGCCTCAAATCACTGGTGCAGCTGGCCGCTGGGATCCACAAACAGAGGCGTTACATGTGCCCACACGACCCACAAAAAGTGTCGAAAGTGCAATACATACCTCACAGCGCGCGCTTTCAAGTCGGTCAACACAGCGATGATGGCGGCTGGGTCAATGTTCAATCGTGTTAGCCGCAAGAGCTGTCACACCAGCAAACTTGAATGAGCACACACTGGAAAGCGCCCAGTCCAACCCAAACATGGAAGCGAAGCGCAACGAAAGCGCAACGAACAATTTCAAACACCCCTGCGTCCATATCGAACCCTGCGAGATGCGCAAGCCTCCAGAGTTCTGCACCGCGACACAGTGCCGTCATGTGACAAGCCCGCACCGCACCGCACCGCACCCCACCCCACCTTCATTGGATGTTGACTGCGATCTGGCAACAGGAGCAACGCCCTTTGCAGCAGCTTTACTTCCTGCTTTCATGGCATCAGTGGTGGAGAAACGGGGCGGACGTACGGACGTGTGCAGTGCTCGAGGTTAAACTGCTGCTGACCAAAACTTCCGAATTCCATGAATCCTTCGCGCGATTTCTCACGGGCAGCAGCCTGCGCGGCACACAGCACCCCGTGGGGCCGGACAAGTCGCCAGCATGGCGCACCAAGCCGCGCCAGCGCGTGAGATAGATAGCCAAAATCACAGCAGAACCACCCTCAGGGGAACCCTGCCCTTTGCACAGCGCGTGTTCAATGTCGTTGCCGAGCAGTTCGAGAAGGTGCAATCGCGCTACTACCGGCTGCAGGATCGTGAGTGGTGCATGCTGGCGGCAATTGTTGCCTCACGCCGGACCAGAGACGGCGTGGCTACCCCACACAATTGTCAATCGGCGGTGGGAACCAGAGTTGGTGCCGGTAGACCGCCCCATGAGCTGACAGTGCTCACAATGGGCACGGGCACCAAGTGCGTGGCGGAGTCGAAGCGGTGCCGGGATGGAAACATCCTCATGGACTCTCATGCAGAGGTGATCGCGCGCCGTGCGCTGAAAAGGTGTGTGGCTTGAGGGTTTAGGGCCCTTCTTGCACACTATCGTGTGCTGTGCTGATGCAGGTTTGCTTCGTCTCACTTTGTTGGTTGTGCTGGCTCACCAGGTTTTTGTTGGAAGAGGCACAGCACTGTGTGCAGAACCCCGCGTATGTGTCGACGTGGATTCGCCGTTGTTCATCAGGGCGGTTTGCCCTTCAGCCAGGGGTTAAGCTGCATCTGTATGTGAGCGACACCCCGTGTGGCGACGCGACACTTGTTGCGTCACCGGTGTCGGAGGAGCATGGTAGTGTGGAGTGCAAGTCCAACTCTGCTGCAGGTGGTGCTGGGGGTGCTAGTGGGGCCCGTTGGACAGGAGCCAAGCCCGTGTGGGGCTGGACAAAGGCGGAAGTGGGGGGCAGGTCAGATGAACAGTCGCGCGGCGGACTGCGGTTGAAGCCTGGACGCAGTGACTTGCCAGAGGATCGACGCACGCAGTCCATGTCCTGCTCAGATAAAATTTGTTTGTGCGTTCTCGATGCTTGCGGGGTGATTCGTGTTTGTGATGCATGCTGACCCAGGCTGGTGTGGTGTCGTGCGTGGATGCGCCATGTTCAGATGGTCCATGCTGGGGTTGCAAGGAGCACTCCTTTCCAATATGTTCGACCCGGTGCACCTCTCCAGCGTAATTGTCTCCGTGCACGACTTCCCCTTTGTCGCAGCCCACAACGCATGCCGAACAGGGACGTTGGGGCATGGGACACCAGACCATCCGCGTGCCACTCCCAGCGAGATGCTTGTTCCGGCCGTGTTGGAGAGCCTGCAGCGCACGTTCCAATCCCGACTCGTGCCACCTCTTCGCGAGGCGCAGTTGGAGTCAGTTGTGCCCAATCTCAGGGTGTTTGTGGCTCCCCAGCCGTTTCGCTTGGGCCATGCCTCGTTCGTTCCGCTGTCTTGCCCCTGCGCGTGCTGCCTGACTGTGCTGTTGTTCACACGGCACGTTGCGTTGCTATTTCGTGTGATGTCCATGTCCCCCCTCCCCCTCCCGCACCAGTGTGCTTCAGCGATGCTACGAACAGCACACCGGAATCGCCTCGTCGGGGGAGTTTGACCCGTCCTCTGCGTCCTCCCCCCTGACCAAGCGCGCACGACAAAGTCGCTGGCCCAAGGTGTTTGCCACGGCCCGTTCGTTGAACTGGATGATCGGCGCCGGCGCCTCTGGCACCGGGAGCTGCGAGGTGAACGTGGGACAGTTTGGCGGCCAGCGGGTTCGTTGTGGGTTCCGGGGCACTTCCAGGAACACCCCACTGCACAGCAAGTACTGTGTGTGGTGGATACACTGCGTCGTGGTACCTAACACATTGTTTTGGTGCCGCGGACTTGCGCTTGTGTCTGCATGTGCCGTGGTGTGTGTATGTGTGCGTGTTTGGTGTGTGTGTGTGGTCTTCAGGTGCGCCTCAAACGCCGTGGGCATGAGTATGCCGGCGTTCTCACTCCACAACAGCGCCGCGCACGCGCCGCTGCCACCAAAGCCAAGTTCCTCATTCGCCCCTCCCGCCTGTGCAAGGCCTCGCTGTTCGATGTTTTCCTCTCCGTCCTGCCCTACGTCGATGCCACCTCCGGAAAGAAGCACTGCCAACCACCCGGGGCGGGCATCACGGGTCACATGCTGTGCTGCCCGAGGTGTTCCATGGCGCCGCCAGTGTCTCCCGCCACCTGCACTGCCCTGGCCAGCCATGCAGAGGCCCTGGCATCGACGTCCCGTCTGCGCTCCGGCCGCACGCGGTCCACACGAACACGAACACGGACACAGACACCGGCACAGGCACGGGGGGGGGCACGGACGCGGACCACCACCACCACACCACGAATCACCACGCCGCCGTTTTCTGCCGGCACTCCCACGCGAGGCAAGAGGCGGAGGTCCTCCGCCGCGGTGCAGCCGACGATGTCTGTTGCCTCGTTTTACGGGTCACCCAGCCAACGCACGCCCCGAAAACGACTGCGCCGTGACACGCGGCCGCCGGTGCATGTTGACTTGTGCCTCTCGTCAGGCGACGACTCCGCTCCCGACGGTGCCTCACCCGGCTCGGTGGAGACCCTTTCTGTTTCGTCACAGCACAGCGACGAGTGCTGTTGCTGGTGTCGTGGCCTGGGGTACGGGGGTTGGAAACTCGCCCCGGGCGACTATGTGAACCGCAAGTTGAGGTTGCTCAGGGAGACGACTCTGTTTGCTCAGTGGATACGGGCTGATTTTGACGTCGACGCACAGATTTGCATGCCGACCGCCAAGTTGGCTGATGGATCATGACACGCACATGGTGAGGTTGCCGCTTTCGTTCTGGCTTCCGTGTCCACGCACAGCGTGGTGCATGCGGTTGCATGCGATGCAAAAGGAAGGTGGCGGGGCGTGTGTGCACACAGGAAGTGCAGTGGTGTGCTTGTCGCGGTGGGTAGTGGATGTGTAGTAAGACAACATCATTGGTCGGCCTAGGTTGCCGTTTGTTTCGTGAGAACACACACCTGCGCTACAAACGTACACGCACCACGTCCACCCAATCACGCGACGGGACCACAGGGCTGAAGTTCACCGCGTCACACATGGCGCCAAACTCTTCCCGTGAAATGCCACCGTCCCCATCCACGTCATACCGCTTCATCCAAAGGTCTGCGATCTCCTCGGCGCTGCGAGGGCGCTGCTCCAACAACCCGGCGCCCACAACTCGGTCTTGGGCCGAAACCGCGCCGGCTTGCATCATGGCACGCACCCAGAACACGAGCTCGTCACGTGTGATGACCCCGTTGTTGTCCAGGTCCAGGGAGCGAAACCACATGTCTGTGCGCAGGCGCGTGTTTTGCTCGTCTGCAAACAGCAGGCACATCATGCCGGAGGCGAACTCCACGAACGTCACCTTGTCGTTGCGGTCTAGGTCGAACAGGCTGATGAACTTGGCCACCGCCGCGCGGCACTTTGCGTCGTCAGGGTCACACTGCAGCTCAGCCCCCATCACAGGTTTCTCACGAAGCTCCTCGATACGACGCCGTGTCAACACCAACGCGCCGGTCTCAGGGTCAACATCGGCGGGGTCGCACATGGCGTAGAACACCATCTTCATCACCGGGATCAGAGCATCCACCATCGAGTCCACGCACTCAAACTTGCCGTGGGGATGGCCCGACTCGGCCCGCTCCACCAAACTCTCCACCTCTCGAGTCAACGCGGCGCGGTCGTGCCTGGAGATGTGCACCTGCGTGTCCACGATGGCCAAGGCACTGACCGCGGCGACAACAAACGCGATGGGCACCAGCACGATGACGCCACCCACAAACGCAAGGAAGGAAGCGCCTGGCGCGACGTAGCGAAACGTCATCAAGCCCGCCGCAAGGGTGATCAACCCAGAGCCGGGAAGGGTGGGGGGTGACAGCACACGTGGCCTCACCCGTACCCACGCGAACATGACCAACCCACCCGCCAAGACTGCCGCCAGGGTGCGACCAAAGCCGGGGTGGGACCCGACTGTGCCAGGAAGCGGCTTGGACACGTCCACGCCCGGGATGTGATGGACACGTCGCAAGGCTCCACCCGCAGCAGGCAGGGGGAGTGCGCACCTGGCAGCCCACACTCGCACACGTGGCAGCAGCATGGGCGTGGTGCGTGTCATGACAGAGCTCGTTGTCAGGTGCATGCGGGAGATGCGTGGTGCCACCCGACGCACTGGTACACATGCCGCATGTGGCAGGCTCATGCGAGCATGAGCAACATGCCTGCCACGCGCACCGGCGCGAGCAGCTTGCAGGGCTCTCGACAACATGGCACACCCAATGGCAGGGTGTCGGGGTTTCTGCACCTCCTGCGGCTTCGCCACAAACAATTACAAAACTACAAAACTACACAAAATATACAAAACTTCACCACGATACGCGTCCGGACGAGACGGAGATTTCACGTGTTTCCGGAAACGCGGCACGCGCAGCCTGGTTTGCGTGCGCGTGAACCGGACCCACACCTGGAACTCTCCATGTTCTCTCGCACCTGCACTCAGCTCGCCCTCCCCCGTTTTCTCCGTCGCACGACCCCTCGTTCTCTTCTTCGCTCAAGGACCACCTTCCGAGCAGCACGTTGCTTCGTGGCTCGCAACTTGTCAACTCACACGTCTCCAGTCATGGCCAGCGACGAATCCAAGGAGGGACGCTCGTGGACCACATCTGTGGGATCCAAGGTCCGGTGTGCCGAAGTCTTCGTTGTTTTGCGTGACATACTGACCATGATGCTGTTGTTCTCAGGGCGAATATGTGAGGAAGGCAAGCTCGTTTCGCGACTGGATCAAGGCAGATGGCTCGACGCCGTTCGCGCCTGAAGCTGGACGCTACGTCCTCTACGTTGCCTTGGCATGCCCCTGGGCCCATCGGACGCTGTTGATGCGCAAGTTGAAGGGCTTGGAAGACGTCATCGAGACGGTGGTGGTACACCACCACCTTGGCCCTGGGGGATGGCGCTTCTTGAAGGAGGATGAAGAGGATGAGTGGGCCAGTGCAGACACTGTGAATGGCTGCGCACGCCTTGGGGACCGTACGTTTCTTGGCTTCATGTTGCGTCGCTATGGTACAAAGGAAGCGTCTCGTCGCCAAGCCAAGCGTTCACATTTTGGTTGTGGGGGCACATTTTCCAGTTTACCATCTTGCCAATCCCGAGTACACCGGCAACTTCACGGTGCCCACATTGTGGGACAAGAAACTCAACACGATCGTGAACAACGAGTCGTCAGAGGTTGGTTCTGAACACTTCCACCAAGAGCGTGACCCTGCACATTGGTGGCTCATGATGATGGTTTGGTTTCGTGGTGTGTGGCCAGATTATCCGCATGTTGAACTCGGAGTTCAACGAGTTCGCGTCCGAGGAGGGCAAGGCAGTGGACTTTTATCCAGCTGACCTGCGGCCGGCCATTGATGCTGTGAACGAATGGGTGTACCCCAACATCAACAATGGTGTCTATCGATGCGGTTTCGCCCGCTCTCAAGAAGCGTACGTGATTCGTAGCCTCGTGTGTGCCGGCCGCCACTGCCCGTGATGACGGCGTGGTGCGCTTGTTGCGCCAGGTACGACGAAGCGTTTGATCAACTGTTTGAAGCCCTGGATCGTGTGGAGGGCATTTTGGAGCACTCTCGCTTCCTGGCTGGAGACCGTCTAACGGAGGCCGACATCCGTCTCTTTACCACACTTGTGCGATTTGGTGCGTGACGCCGCGGTGCTGTGTTTCGCGAACCCGGTGTTGTTGTCAACTTGTTGATCTCGAGAGCTCATGTGGGTGAGTACTCGCGCAGACGCCGTGTACCTGGTCCACTTCAAGGCAAACAAGCGGCGTATTGTGGACTACCCCAACATGTGGGGCTACGTCCGTGACATGTACGTCTGCGTTGTGTGTAGCCTCCCAGTACGTCGTCTCATCGCCGACCCCTGCTGTGTCTCAGCTACTCCATGCCCGGTGTGCGTGACACGATTGTCATGGACCACATCAAGAAGCACTACTACGGCAGCCACACCCAGATTAATCCCTTTGCTATTGTGCCCAAGGGCCCTGAGATTGACTTCTCGGCGCCTCACGATCGCGACACGCGCACGTACGAGTAGGCAGTGCAGAACGAAAAGCAAAACGCAACAACACAACAACACAACTTCACCACAACACGTTTTGTCCTCCGGCATCGCAAGTTGCACTCACTCTGACGCCCCATCTCCGAGCAGGCTTCGCATTCTGATTCGTTGCTTGTACACACACACACACTCACTCACTCACACTCATATCCAGTCATGGCCAGCGACGAATCTAAGGAGGGGTCCACCACGGCGGCTGGAACCAAGGTGCGGGGTGTCGAAGCGCTGATTTCGCTTGGATCTTGCTGAGTTTGATGTGCCTTACTCCCATGTCCATTCGTTGTTCACGATGTCGGGGCAGGGCGAGTATGTGAGAAAGGCCAGCTCGTTTCGCGACTGGATTAAAGCAGATGGCTCCACACCGTTCGCGCCTGAAGCTGGGCGCTACGTGCTCTACGTTGCCTTGGGGTGCCCCTTTGCCCACCGGACACTCCTTGTGCGCAAGCTGAAGGGCTTGGAAGACGTCATCGAGACAGTGGTGGTGCACCATCACCTTGGTCCTGAGGGGTGGCGCTTCTTGAAGGAGGATGAAGAGGACGAGTGGGCCAGCGCAGACACTGTGAATGGCTGCGCGTGCCTGGGGGACAGTACGTTTCTCTCCTTGTCGGAGGTGTGTGGTTGTGTGATGCTGTGGGCTGATGCCTGAGCCCTTCAACCAGTTTACCGTCTCGCCAATCCCGAGTACACCGGAAAGTACACGGTGCCAACTTTGTGGGACAAGAAACTCAACACCATTGTGAACAACGAGTCGTCAGAGGTCTGCAGTGCGCGCCACATTGCTATCCTGCAGGTTGGTGGCTCACAAGAAGGTTCGCGTGGTGGCCAGATTCTTCGCATGTTGAACTCGGAGTTCAACGAGTTTGTGTCGGAGGAGGGCAAGGCAGTGGACTTGTACCCAGTTGACCTGCGATCAGCCATTGATGCCGTGAACGACTGGGTGTACCCCAACATCAACAATGGCGTCTATCGATGCGGCTTCGCTCGTACTCAAGAAGCGTACGTTGTTTGTGGCGCCGCCGCTGCACCTTCTGATGGCAATATGCGCTGCTTAACTAGGTATGATGAAGCGTTTGATCAACTGTTTGAAGCCCTGGACCGTGTGGAAGGCATGTTGGAGCACTCTCGGTTCTTGACGGGAAATCGTCTCACGGAGGCTGACATCCGACTTTTTGTCACGCTTCTGCGATTTGGTACGCGACGTCGGGCTGTGTTTCACACTCCTTTGTTGCTGTTGCTGCTGAGCTCACGCGGATGAGTGCTTGTGAAGATGCTGCGTACCTGGTCCTCTTCAAGACCAACAAGCGGCGTATTGTGGACTATCCCAACATGTGGGGCTACGTCCGTGATATGTACGTCCGTGTGTGTGTCGTGTGCAGTCGCATACACGTCTCATGGCGGAGTACGTCGTGTCTCAGCTATTCCATGCCCGGTGTGAGTGACACTGTTGTCATGGAACACATCAAGAAGACCTACTATGGCAGCATGAAACAGCTTAACCCATCTGGTATTGTGGCCAAGGGCCCAGAGACGGATTTCTCAGCGCCTCACGATCGCGACACGCGAACGTATGAGTAGCTGCACCAGGAGAAATGCAGTCACATAATGAAAACAACACCACGTGGCTATCGTAACGAACCGAATCCGAACCGAGACACGTGCACAGCAAAGCGCAAGACTAAGCTCAACGCCACCCCATCACACTACGCTGCCCACTCCGATGCGATCGACCCCCATGCACACGGTCAATCAGACTGGCATGACGCCCCGTCAATAGTTCCCACTCCATGTCAAACCGTTCCGTGTCACCTGTGAACGGAGCGGCGGGTCAGCCAGCGCACCTACCCCAAGGAACACTTGGTGTCCAAGTCTTGGATACAACCAACGAACGTACTTTCGCCAAGGCCACGCAGCATGTCCGCGCGCTCTTCGCCACCGTCTGCAAAGTGGCTGTGTACGATCTGCATGCCACCGGTGAAGCAAGAGTGATGACGTGCACCAAGCCTCTGCACGCACGCACGTACCTTGCGCGCCTGGTTTCCAATCGAACGTTCCAGTGCCATGCGCCGGTTGCCAGTTTCACTGTCGTTGTACCGTTGCAGTGTTTCACGCACCGCCACACCTTGGTTTCGCTGGGCCAAGGAGGTTTCTTCGTACTCTTCGGTTCGATTGCGGCCAGAGGGTGCGTGTGAAGAGTGCACAATGTGTGTTCGTCGGTATGACGAGCCCCGTGGAACAGACGCAGCGAGCTCTTGCATTCTCTTCCACTCCTGCGCTGTATCAGCGCCGCCGCTCGAACCCAGGCCCATATCCAGGCCCATGCCCACACCAAGCCCATCAAACATGGAGTCGGTCATGCGTGCCATGTGACTGTGTGCTTCTGCCATGTGCCGTTGAGCACGAGTGACATGGTGCTCCCGGGATTGGAGCACCGGATCCTGGGACATGTGCGCACAAGAGCGCGGCCCAAAACCGCTTCTTTCTCGGCTCCGGCGTTGGGAGCGAGAGTGAGACGCCCCCAACGCACCGCGCTCGCTGCGACTGGGATAGCCACCGTGGTTGCGGCGGCCCCGATGTGGAGCTACATGTCTCTCGCCGGGTACCACCGCGGTGGATGCGACGCTGGAAGGCTGCTGCCGCCGCCGCCGCTGCTGGCGTTGGTACTGATTCGTGGGTTGACTGGAATGAAACGGAGCAAGCATGAGGGGGGCTTCTGTGAGGCAACACCCGGTACGGAGTGGGGACAGGGCTGAACAAACAAAGTTCCGGCTGAACTGTTCAGCAACAGTAATTTGAAATTACCCACAGACACACATCGAGCTTCGGGCGATCGGAATGGAAGTGGCTGGGGCGTATCATTATCGTCGCATTCATGAATGCGCATTGGACTACCATGGCTGAGGATGACGAGGCAATGGCGGAGGGAAGCGTGGGGACCAACAGTGCTCTTCAAGATGCAGCATGGCCGCCGGCCGGAACGCGTCACCGGAAGCTGGAAGGGAGCAACCACCACAGGTTTGCCGCTGCAGGTTGTGTCTTGCATCACCGAGAATAGTCGAACACAAGCGTGGCAAAAGGAGAGAGAGAGGTAGCGGATTGCGCGAAAGGGTTCAACGGCCGCAGCGACTCGACTGCTTGGCGCTCTTTGATGAGCGCCGCAGATCGAGCGCCGCGGCCCTCGAAATCCGGGGTTAAAAGCGATGCCGTTTTTGATGAAGCGCAATTCCTGAGCTCTCGACGGAAGCAGCAGCAGCAACGCGTATTTAAACCCCACCACCACCTGAGTTCGAATCCCACCACCACCTTTGGTTTTTCATTCTGGACGGGTAGAAACCGCTGTCGCGAAAGTACTCTGGCGCAGGAAACGGCTCCAACGTGAAGCTTTTGTTGCCCGCACGGTGTTTGCTTCGACAGCCCAACAACCGTTCACGCGCCGTGTGTTGCGATCACACGGCCACGTTTGTGCTTGGCAAGGAATCTGTTGCGCCTTGGGGCGCACGAAACCGGCTAGTAGGAGCGGTTCGTTCGGGGGGACGCACTGCGCCACCCATTTGTCCAGTGTTGTCCGGCCCGGAGAGACGCACATTGAGGGTACCTTGGTATCGTGTGTTGTGAAGGAGACCCTGCCGTCTCCAAGTTTTGTCATCGCGAGGTAGCATGGGAGGGAAGAAGAAGAAGGGGAAGGGCAAGGGGAAGAAGGGGAAGAAGAAGGCCGATGACGGCGCTGCCGCCGCGGCTCAGGCGGAGCGAATGACGTACGACTTTGACGTCTTCGCGGCGAAGAAGCACATCTCACAACTGTACGTGTGTGGGTGTCGTTGCACTAGATCTGGTTTGTTGCTTGCTTGTTTTTTGCTTTTGTGCTGGTGAAGCTGCCGGCTGAGCCGGCGTGTGATGGTGGGGCAACGAGTACGCGAGTGGTGACCACCCAAGGGGCTGTGTCGTGGCAGACAAGGAGCGAACAAGGCGCTGACCCAAAAAGCCAACGAGCTCAACGCCGACCTAGAAAAGACTAAAGCAGAGCAAGCAGATGTGTACATCTATCTTCACAAGAAGCTCGACGACAACTTTGACGTGATTGCCAGCCTGGAGGCCAAGATCGAGGAGCTCACCACAGATCGCGAACGCTTGGAGGCCACGGCGGCGCGTGAACTGTCCACTGCCAACCGCAACGCGGATCAACAGATATCGTCTCTGCAGCAGCAGGTGGAGGAGCTCACTGACCGCCTGGAGGGCCTCACGGAGTTCAAGGAAAAGAAAGACGAGATTGAGGCGCGGCTCGCGAAGTGTCTGGCGGACTTGGACGAGGAACGTGCGCTCCGCCAGAGCCAAGTCGCGGAGTTGGAGAGGCGCAACGTCGCTGCGAAGGACAAGCTGAAAAAAGAAATGTTCTTGAAGATCAAGGAAACCAAGCAGGTGCGGAATGCGTGCTGCGGCGGCGGTGGCCGCGGCTGGGCGAGTGCAGGCAGGCACTGTGTGTGTGCGAGGGCGTGGGGCCGCGTCTCATTCGCTGGTGCGTGCCACGTCCCGACGGAACTGACATCCCGCAGAACATCCTTGAGTCCACCAACGACCAGCTTGACGCAGCGACCAAACGCACCATGGCAGAAAACGAGCAAATGACCACGGAGCTGCAGTACCAAAGCAAGGAAACAGAGAAGTTGCTGGCGAAGAATGCCAAGTTGACGGCTGAGAACGCCGCTTTGCGACGCGAGCAAGAGGTACATGGCAGCGCATTGTGCTTGTTTGGGGCAGTGTTGTGTGGTGTGGCGACGCGCAGTTGCACCGTTGTTTCTCTGCACCGCCCGTTGCGTCGATCCGACTCTCGCAGTGCCTGACGGTCGTGGTGTGCGGGTGTTGCTTCGTTGCGCCTCCCAGCTTGCCAACGAAACACAAGAGCAACTGGTTAAGCGTACCCACTTCTACCAACGCCTGATCAAGAAACTGCACGAGCGCATCAAGGTGGCGGAGGAAACAGCGCGGCGACCCCGCTCTCCACCACGGGAGGCCAGCACGTTGCATGAGCGTGAAGAGGACATAGTGCGGCTGCGCCACACGATTTCAGAGCTTGACGAAGAGCTGAAGGAAGCGACGGCCGAAATCGAGATTGCCAGAAGCGATGCCAAGCACGCGGTGTCAGAGCACCAGCGCTTGATTCACCTGCAGGATGAGACCGTGAACTTCCTGCTACAGGCGGTGGATGACGTCAAACTGCAGCTCTCGTCCGCGAGGTCCTCGGGGTGAGTTCGCCGTTGTCAGACCGCAGCGTGTGCCTGCCGCGCTTTGCTTTCCAAAGGACTTCGTGCTACGCCGTGTCGTGTGGTGGTGTCGTGGTTTGTCCAGTCGTGCGCTGTGCACTCTCGTGCCGTCATGGCGCTGACATGTCGTGTGTATTTGTATTTATATTTTTTTTTTGGCGGTGTTGTGTGGTTGTGCGCCACAGACCTGCATCCATTAGTCGACCCACCGGCGCGGGCACCATGCCCGTGCGGCTGGATAAGCTGAGCGGACCACTGCGAGAGCGGGCCCTGCAGTTGCTGCTGGCAAAGATGCAACTGTTCCAAACGACGCTGTGGGCTGGGAATGGCACTCCCACCACAGCACAGGAGGCGGTCACTTCCCTGCCGCCGATCGGTCGCGCTGACCACGCCCTGCCTCCCGTCTCGCCCATGTCGGGTGCCCCGCGCGGCGGCAGCGGCGCCATGCCCAGACCCGCCATGGTGTCTGTCTCCACACAGACGGCGTACGCACCGCTGTCTGGACCCCCTCAACACGTACGTGGCCGGTGGCGTGCGCTTGAGTGGAGTTGCCGTGCGCTGTGTGCTG
>Ga0213833_1000833_pt1 | contig 25594 bp, 29 predicted proteins | sample SWATP21_FD_160575 | JGI IMG/M metagenome (GOLD analysis project Ga0213833, IMG submission 160575) | Coastal seawater microbial communities from Marineland, Florida, United States - SWA TP2 #1 | ecosystem: Environmental > Aquatic > Marine > Coastal | place: USA: Florida | collected 2016-08-14 | reverse complement strand
CTCACAACTTGTCCTATAATACAAAATATATCAAATCAGAGCCAACTTGATTCTGGGATAGTTGAGCCCAAATTGCCTGTCAGAGCTAAACAAACATCAGAGACTAGCTTAGTAGAAAAATTTTGTGAAGTGCAAAGAAAGACTAAACAAAATTTAGAGGAAATTCTCTCTCTTTTTGAACAGGGCACATATAAGGCTGTGGCGGACAAAACTAAAGCCATTCTGGAGCCTTCTCCAAAAAAACCCGTTGAGATCATAGTAGATCTATGCTACCATGACCTCAAGTGTACGTCGCACATTGACAGTTTCAAGGAAGATATGGCATCTGCGAATCAGAAGCTATTGGGCGATATGTAATGGTAGCTCTTAAGGTGTAAGGGGGTTTGTTATGACACAAAATAATTGGGAGAAGGATGATATCTTTAGTATGTTGTTTACTTCTGTTGGAGCAGGTAATATCAAAAAAACTAAAGAAATTCTGAATACGCATAGTCAATTGGCAGACTTGTCTGATCCTGCAATCAATGAAGACGGTATACTTTTTGGGATGGCAATAAAAAAATCTGCTGAGATGCTTGAGTTGCTAATCAATACTTATGTCCAAACTAAACTACAAGGAGACCCCTACTCGATAGAATATTTAGCTGCAAGGGTCAAGCTAAAAAGTATGCTCGAGGAGCAGATAGATTCTTCTCCCCATGATTTTTGTGAGTTAGATGAAAAGATCCAAGAAATACTGCTCCCATGGGTGCCACAGGACATAGGATCTGAGACAGATGAGGAAGATTTTAGTGATCTAAATGAAGTCTTTGGAAATGGTGAGGCTCACCAGGATGATGTGTATGCCAGTCAGGAGCACCAAATTCCAGATTTTACTTGCGGTTGGCCAGACGCTTTATTACATCACAGGCACCTAAGCGGTGATAGTACCAATGGTCCTGCGGAAGTGCACTAAGCTTCCCATAACCCCTTGATATTCAGGCAACATTTGTCAGATGTATAATATGCAAGAGTTGCGGCTCAGAATCGTGCATTAAGAATGGATATGTATGTGGGGTTCAGAGATACAGGTGTAAGGATTGTAGGTGTAATTTCATAGAAGGTGACAAGCGTGTAAAATACACATCACAAGACAGGCTAAAGGTTCTGAGGCTATATTTAGAGAATTGTGGCATAAGGTCGATTGAGAGGTTGACAGGCATTCGTAATAGTCAGATTTCTCTTTGGATCGAAGAGGCCGCCGCAGATATCAAGAGAGAGCTCTCTAAGGCCCAGAAGTCAGTTAATGGCCCCAAGGATATATCTATACTAGAGCTAGACGAACTCTGCACTTATATAAAAAAAGGCCAAAGAACGGGGGAGAATATACCTTCATATGGGTTGCTTTGGACAGAGAATCAAATAAAGTTGTTGATTTTGAAGTAGGGGATCGTACCAAATCTACTTATATTAATTTAGCTTTTAGACTTGAGGCTAAGTATAATATAGAGCATCTATGTACTGATGATTATAGTGTATATAATTATTACAAAATCTCTAAGTATCATCACGTAACCAAATCCGAAACTGCTTTAGTAGAGGCGCAGAATTCCATCATAAGGAATTATCTTGCTAGATTTAACCGCAAAACCAAGAGATACAGCAAGTCTATACGAATGATTACTGCAAGCCTTACCCTATTATTTAATAAACATATGATTGATTTAAATTCATGTCTATAGTTATTGGGCAATGCCAATACAGACAGGGCCATTAAGTTCTCCTAAATAGCCAAGGTATAGCAATTTTGATATTATGAGCAACAAGGTCGATAGCAGCAGTGATTGAGGAATGAATTTTTGCTAGTAAAAAGATAGCTAAATTTCTAAGAGCAGCATTGGCTTGTTGAGATTTGTAACACGCAATATTGCATATATCTTCCTTAAAATTAGTGTCTCTAGTTCTGTGCAGATTATTTTCAATCTGCCAGTGACTCACTGTAAAATCTAACAATTTCTTAGGAGAAATTCTCTCTTTAGGGATGCTAGAAACTATGTAATGCACTTCCTCATGGTGCTTTTGTTTCTTGATATTGAAGCATTTTCTGGTAATGCGAGCAAATTGCTGAATAGTATCATTTGCCCATCCACCAAAATATTTCCTAGCTACAGGCAAAGCTTCTATAATTCTTGATTCAATTCTACCATGAGCTTTCTGTACAGGAGATTCATACATTGCTATATCCAGGTTCTTATCTTTGCAAGAAGCAAAACCTTCATGGATATCCCCTATGATGCGTTTTTTATTTCCTTTTACTTTAAATATATAATCATTGGATGAACTAACTATTTGATGACATAGCATTTCTTGGGCAAACATTGCATCTCCAGTAATTACTTTATTCTCTATATTAAGCTTCGATAATACAGTCTCAGCCGCTCTAATTTCACCGCCAGCTGGTACTGATCGTATTTGAGACAATACTCCACCCACTTCAGGCAAATAAGCACTGAGTAAGTGCAAAATGCCCTCTTTATTATTGCTAGTGCTATTGATAGATTTGCCATCTATAGATATTTGGGTAAATTCTTCTCCAATATAGCTTTTTACTATTAAGCCAAGCATTTCTTCAAACTCTGATATATCAAGTTTTCTCATGATCTCTGTTATGGTGGGATGGCTTGGCATTTGATCTCCTGTAAAACCTAGCTTTATCCTATCTGTTTTCTTCAATCTTTTTCCTAGTAAACAAATCCTTGCAAGGCTATTGCAACCTGACATATAGCCTATTATTACCAAAGCTAATATAGATTTTAGCTTGTATCTTTTTCCTTGATCCCTTCTTTTATCATAGATCTTTCCTAAAAATGATAGTATATTCCTCATAAGCGCTACTTTTTAGTGTTTTCCAATTACTAAAATAGCGCTTACCTACGTAACTATCAACTACTCCGCTCCCTTTCCTGACTTAGAACTTAATGGCCCTGCTATAGAAGATGAAGCAAAATCTATGATGTAGTGCCTATTCGGAAGGAAGCTTAAAGCTAGAGAGACTGAAAACCAAATTTAAAATATGGTTTGAGTATTAATTTTTGTTAGTATAGAATGAAGTCATAACAACTCGATAAAGGGGTATATATGAGGAGATTGAGCCCACACATGAAGCTGCACTATAATGAATCTATGGTACAAGATAGATATAGGTTAGATTCGGAATCCGATGTGGGGGATATTACAGGCTCTATGGCTAGTATGAAGCTTTCGCCAACTCGTTCACATACGTCATCTTCCAAGAAATTATCTGTTATTTTAGAGGGAAAGAGTTGGGCTGCTCAAGAAGATGTACTGAAAGGTGTATTGGCAACACAAAAAACATGGCTTTACCCCATATATAATGAGATGGCCATAGTAAAGTATAATATGGCTTTGGATTTACGTATGAGCAAAGACCGTGCAGCAGCCAAGTTAAAAGAGCGGGAATGCTTAAGCAATATCAATAATGCACTAAAGCTGGTTGATAGTAGCAGTAGTGATGAGTCAATAAAAAAATGTGTTGTATATTACAATCACTCTATGCTAACTTCTAGATTGGCAGGAGCGGATAAGGGTCTAAATGAGGGTGCATTAGTTTCAGGAAGGAAAGCAGTAGAGCAATATCATGCAATCTATAAAAAGGCTTTTCCTTCAGAAGACATTTCTATTGCAGCAGCAAATTCCTCTGTAAAAGAATATATGCAAGATTTCGTATTACAACTGGCCTATGTGGAGTCCTGCTTAGGCAGTGTTGATTCAGCAAATGCGCATTATCATGAAGCTTATGACCTATTACCAGAAAGGTTTATTAAAGAGTATACCAAAGATTCGTCAGGTAGGGAGATAATTTTTTGGGCAATTGAAGCTAAATCTGTTGATTGGATAGAAAAGCTAATAGTACTTAAGTCAGGTGGTGTTGGCACCATAGATGCAAACGCTCTTAGTGATATGGATTTAAGCCCCTTCACAGCTGCAATACGAGAAGAATGCCCAAAAGATTTTATAAAAGCATTACTTGCTTTGGGGGCAGATCCTTTTGTGGGTGATGAGTTTACTTTGTCGCCATTTGCTTATGCAATTACATACAACAAAGATGACGTTGTTGGTGCTATGCTAGAATATTGGAAAGAAAATGGTTTTAGGGAAGGTGATCTAGAAAAAATACGCACTGCAATAGAAACGAACGAATTGTCTACAGAAAATCAAGATCAACATGGGCTGTTCGTAGAGTTGGGTATAGATATACCTCTCGTCGATGCCGAAGGAGTGCAAGTAAATCTTTGTGTCATAGGAGAGGGAGCGGTAGAGCTAAATTCAGCATAAAAGTATGGAATGAAATCATGTTTAAAAGAACAATTAATTTTGATGCGGGTATTCTTCAAGACGAGGATGATCAGCGTTTTGGAGATTATGATAAAGGTAGCAAAGCGTACCTTAAAAACGCTACAACTGCTGTAAAGGGAGCGGTTAAGGTTATTTATTCTAGGCAGGTTTCTGGAGAGCTTGAAGTTACTAAAACTGAAGATCACACACAAAAGATACCCTATTCTTTGAGGCTTTATGATGCATTAGCAAGATTATTTAATGATGGAACCTGTGCTGCTGTTTCAAAAGTTCAAGATCATCTGTATATATCATATAACAATACTGCCTCAGGTAAAGATAAAGAGCGTGTCAGTGAGGTCTTAACAATACTTAAGGATCAATCTAAAACCTATCGGGATCTATTTACATATTGTATGCAACAGCGTCAACCACATTATAATCCAAAAAATTACTATAGGCCTGATAAGAAGGATAAAGATCAAGGAAAGAAGGTCATATTTGATTTTGATGGGTATAAAAATGCTATAGATGGATTAGTACCTGACACATCGGGTGCTGATGGAACAAAATTTCAAGAAGATTGTGTTGCTTTTTTAAAGTTATCTAGAGAAGTATCAAACGATTTTGATGAATTTATGGGTATAATTGGTGAGATAAATGCCAGCTATAATAATTTATGTACTTCTTTAAACGAAATCGAGAATATTGGTGCTGCTGAAAAAGCACAGATTAAGGAATGTTTGGCAGATGCAAAGTCTAGGATGCTGTATTTTAGAGAAAGACTAGTTAGCGATTGTTATAAAGTAAAATACTGCTTTGATAAAGATGCAGATCTAAGAAAATTGGTTGTTGATGAAAGTAGTTATTGTTCCAATGATAAAAAAATTCACGCAGAACTTAACTTGAGAGCGTTTTTGAAAGAGAATAATATATATCCAGTATATGTTGGAATTTCTAAACCCAGCTGCTTAACATGTCATACGCAGTTTCAAATTGATGAGGAGAGAGAGGTAAAACTACTGCATATAGGTACTCATGGCGTTAGTTATATAATTGATAGTGCTGATTTACCAGATGACACACTTTTCGATTCAGAATTTGTTTTTAGAATAACTCATAGAGCATTTCATAAAAGTAGTGTAGATAATCCTCAATTTCGCCCAATAGATCCAGCTGATCAAAATTTGAGTATTTCTCCTATTGGTGAGACCTTTTATAGCTCTGACTCTCATGGGTTTTATATTCCAGTCTATTTGGGTGAGTATTAAAATAGATCTAACACATTTATGGAAAGTTTGGGGGCGGATGAGAAAGGCATTAGGTTAAATACCAGCCAAAAGTAAGCATTCAGCCAGAGGCGCTCCTAATATTCATTAATTATATTGACAACGACCCTACTTTTAGTTATAAATAAGTTGTGGAAAAACTAATATTAAGAGATTGATTATGTCGCAAAGAAAAGGTTCTATAACCCCAAAAACTATCAGGAAAAAGTTTTCAGAAGTAGCGACTGCTGAGGAAGCCGCGGATATCAGAAGATATGATCATGAAATTTCAGCAGATGATACTTTAGAGCCTGAAAAACGGGTTCTGTCGCATCTGTTTTGGAAGAATCATCAATTTCATAAAAATGCATATTTTGGATATTATGCGGCGATTAGTAAGGCAAAATTCTCAAATGTAGATAGATTGTCATTTGCACCTTCAATTTGACCTTTTTGAATCATGCGAATATTTTCTATTCCAGCAAGTGTGATTTTTGCAGAATTGAAGCTTTTGAAGCCTAACATTGGCTTAGTTCGTTTCTTGATAAATCGATGATCTTGCTCAATAATATTGTTAAGGTATTTGATAGTCCGTATTTCAATTTGCTTCTCTTTGTCAAACCCTTCATTTGCATCCTCAAGAGCAGCTATATTACTTCCACTTTTATCAATTGTACATTTATCTGGCCTTCCGTTATTCTTAAAGGCTTTTTTGAAAAATGCCTTCGCAGCCGCCTTATCCCTGTATTTTCTAAGAAGAAATTCTATTGTGTTTCCTAAAGAATCTAACGCTCTATATAAATATACCCACTCTCCATTTACTTTGATATAAGTTTCATCCATACGCCAGCTAGAACCTACAGGCTTCTTGTACTTTCTTACCTTCAAGTCTATTAATTTTACAAACTTTAAAACCCACCTTGCTATAGTTGCATGATCTAATCTTGCTCTCTTGATAATAGCTATTTCTTCAAATTCACGATAGCTCAGTGAAAATCTACATTTCATATATACAAACAGCATTATTATCTCTGGAGATGAGCAAAATCCTTTGAATTTCTTCCTTAAATCTGAGCTAATATTCAAATTCATAAATTCTACTTTTATAGCTAAAATTACGCCAAATAAATCTTACTGTCAACAGATGCGACAGAACCGTAATATATCAGGCACTTCATGGTGATTATAGAATTTGGGCTAGAGATTTAGATGTATTTATGGAAGAGGTAGAGGTAGATGGCAAAAGGAAGCCTAGGTTTGAGTTTGTAGGAGAAAATATGACGAATCTTCCTGCAATAGAAGATAGAGAGTAGGTTTTTGAAAATTGCTTGGGAGTAGGGGGGTTAAGACCAAAATATAGCTAGATGCCTCTTAATATTCATTAATTATATTGACAATGGACCTACTTTTAGTTATAAATGTATTGTATAAAAAAACCTAGATTCAAGGAGATTGATCATGTCGCAAAGAAAAGGCTCTATAACACCTACAACTTTTAATGCAGGGCATTTTATTCCTATTGAAGGAAGCCATGCTCAATCTGAATCTCTTGAAGTCACAAAATCAATTACATTCTTACAAAAAAAGAAGCAGGAATTAACCCAAGCCTCTTCAGCCGTCATTACAGGTCTGAAAGCTGCCACAGATGGAATTATAGATCATAGTAGGTTAGCTAGATCAGAAAAAGAACTTAAGGATTTTGCTGTAGAGTTTGATGCTAAGATTGATAGGCTTGGTAAATATCAGCAGCTTGTTGATGTCTACGAGAAATTTTTAAAGGCAAATTCTGGTTTGGAACTATACTGCAGAGAAGAGTATGTTAATTCATCTTCTTCAGTTTTTAGGTTTGGTATTAATGTGGATCCTCTAACTGAGCATCAAAGTAGAGAGCTAGCCAGTATATTTGATAAAACTGCAGCAATAAAATCTGGGTCAGTGAGCAGCGCTGCATCAAGAAAAGCTATGGATTATCCTCACATACTTCATCCACTTGAGGTATTTCAAATGAAAGAAGCAATAAACCATTGTACGACTGTAGGTGCTAAAACAGTAATTGTAGATATTTTTGAAAGAAATGAGGATGGCAGTATTAATATTGGTGGTGATAAGAAACCTGGTATCCACAGCATAGTTTTATATAAGCAGGGGAACCAAGTGTTGGTTATAGATCCAAGTAACTCAGATTTTAGTAAGCACATAGCTTACAATGCTGATGTAATTTATGGGTATGATAGTCCAGGACAGATATCAGTTCCATACTTACCTATTAAGATATATTCCCCATATGGGCCTGTGGGGCCAAACCCTAGTGAATATAGGGATTGCACTGATATTGCTATTAAATTGGCTTTTGGTTTGAATAAACATGTAGTGCCAATAGATATGAGAAAGCTTCGAGAATTAAGTGTAGTACAAGAAGTTACTAATCAAGTAGATATAAATGATTGTTTGGTTTTCGATGCCAAAAAAACACCTGCGCGCATGAGGCAAGCGACAGATGATATGACGAGAGATAAAATTGAAAAGTTGATGGTTTCTATTGATAGGCAGTCTGATTGTGCAAAATCGTACCAAAGAAAGGATTTGGAAGAGAAGATGGCTCAGGATTGTAAAGCATGCTTTCAAGTGGAATACCCACATGATAAATATGCTGATAGTGTAGCAGCATTAGAGGCTCTTCATAAGTCTAATATAGGTTTAATTGGGCAAATGATGGAAGATTCTACAACTTAGGCTTTGAAATATTAAATAATTTTAGTATAATTTGGGTATATAGTGAACAGGAGGTGCTATGTCTATTGATCAAGAGACATTTCAACGTTATTGTAGGCGAAATTACACAGATGACGTTATAGCAATGCTGGATCAGGATACTAATGGTGATTTAGATCTTACAGTAGATGGTGGAGTAGTGTTTAAACATGCAGTCAATCATTCAAACCCTACACTCCTAGGAGCATTACTGAAATATTACGAAAAGCACAAACTTCAGGGAGATCATGAAACTTTAGAATACAAGGTATCTCTCTTATCTTTAAGAAGAATTATAGATGACCTAGAATATTTTTATGATATAAAGGAGAAAGGCCTAGAAAAAGTATTATCACCATATTTGGAATCAGAAGACTGCGCTGATCTAAAAGATGTATTGCTTATGGAAGAGGTAGGTGCACATAATAGTTTTGAACACTCTGACGGTTCTGATCATGAACAAGGTGATGGAGATTCATATCACCCACTACAAAATACAGATGTAGATTGGAGTGCTGTTCTACTTGGAAGGGGTCCGGTTCACTATGACAGTGGGCATAGCCACTATGGTAACTCTTAGAAATTGCCACAAAGCAACTACTAAAATACCAGATTTATTATACAACCCCTTGATATTCAGGCAACATTCTAAATCATATAATTTATATTATGGAAAGTGGACGTTATGTTGATTAATTTATTTTTAACTCTGCTTCAATCCTTCAGATTCTGGATTTCTTCTACAGATCAGCGTCTGGCCCCGCTTCCACTCCCATCAACATTGGTAATTTAACACTGAAGTTAAGATGAATGTTATTTTTAGTCAATATTGCTTGCGCTAAATCGAGGCAAGCTTGAGTATCCGTCCAAGATTCTTCGCCATTAATAACTTGCTCTAAATCTAAGATACTGCTAAAGATTCTGCAAGGAATTGTATAAGCATTTTGTTTGGCGTCTCATAAATACATTGGTTTAGATAAGCAAGTTTTTGCTCATGAGATAACTTAGATATAAGCAATTCTGCCAAATTCTCCCACTCAGATGCAAAATATGTATCTTCTTGTGGATAAGGAACTGCACGTATATACTCGAAAACTTTAGGCAAAGTTTCTATTTGCATCTCTTCTTTTAAAGACATAAAGATATTTTGTATATCTCTCAAATTGTTCATTTCTAAAAAACTCTTTATAACTTCAAGAGCTTTATGCTGGTATTTTATGGCAAATTCTATAATTTTATTATTTACTAGTCTTATCCATAATTCCGTATCTATTGTTTCAACCGGATCATCAGCTTCTTGGGAATCTTCATCATCTAAGAGCTCTATCATTGAGGCAATTTCTAAATCATTATCTCTTCTAAATACAAGATGCTTTAAGATGCTAAATTCTAAATCTTCTCTAGATATAGCTTCTCCATCAGATGTATAAATAGAATGAATATGTTCTAAAGAAACTTTTAAGCCATGATAGTCTTGTATTATACTCAGATTGCTAAAAATAAATTTTGCAAATGACTCTGTCCTAAGGGCTTCATCTAACTGATAAAAATTCAAAACATCTAGGATTGATGTTCTGTTACCTTGTACAGCATCAGTAATTGCTTGCTTTAGTTCTGTTCCAATTGCTACATTATCAAAATTAGACGTAAAATAACTGGCACGCGTACCCAATATAGGGTTTATTAGTTGAGTACCTGTGATATTTCTCACTATAACATCAGCAGCTTTAGGTCCAATATAACTTCCCTCAAGGCGCAGAGTTTGGACCCCCGTTGTTTGCAAAGATCTAAAAAGTATTTCCAGATTAGGTGGAGAAATACATGATTGAAAAAAATAAAAATGTAGTTTCTTAAGCTCAGTATTTTCTAAAGCACGTGCAAATGAACTAAAATCCTCACTTGGGGCTTCACCTATAGAGAAAGAGTGCAACTGCAACTCTTTGAGTGTTGTTTCAGACACTGCCTCTGCTATTATCCTAGCCCCATCCGTTCCTAAATTGCCGATACCAGTTGTAAAACTCTCTAATTCTAAAGCTTTTATAAAGGCGGCTATTATGCTAACTGATTCAAGCGAAGATGATCTTTCAAGCGCATTACCCACATAGAGTTTTTTAAAATTAGCTCCTTGTAAATTTTCAAAGAATGTTTGCGTAGATTCAAAATTAGAAAAAGCATCCCGTACATCTAATTCCTTTATCATAGAATTGCTAATACCCTGACTTAGAGCTATTGCTCCATCTTTATCCAGTGCTGCTATATTGATTGTCAGTGCTTCTATTTGAGTCTGTGGCAGAGTTTCTCCCAATATTCGAGCTTCTTCCCCTTTAATTTTATTATAAAGATTAACTTTGTTTATAGCTTGCTCTTTAAATCTTTCCATTATAGATTCAAAGAGAGCTTCATCTCCAGATATTTCTACGCTTACAAAACCTCCCGGCCTAGGGTAGGAAAGTAAAGTGTCAAAAGCTTCTATAGAGGCAACGGTAGACATTGCAATAACTTAATTTGTTTAATTGCTGCTTATTATATATTAAATTCAGTCAATAGTATATTTTTTTTAGAGGCTCCTTTTGGAAATTGTATATTATTCAAAATAGATAAAGTTAATTCTGGAAAGGTCACTTTGACATAATCCCCACCAAAATGACCTTGATTGGTAAATTCATGATATTCACAACTTAAGTATTGATGAATATGTCTGGCTTGGTCTATTGGAATCCAGGGATCATCCTGAGATGCAAAAATACTAACCCATTTTTGATTATTTCTAATTTTATCCCATTTCCAATCCCGGTTAAAATACCCTGAAGCTTTTTCTCTTGCCATGTCAAGATCTGTATGATAGACACCTACCAAAACTGAACCTAGGATTTTATTTTCTTCAGCGAGCCTTAATGAAGCAACTGCTCCAGATGAATGACCTACTAATATTGTATCTTGATCAACTTTTAATTCGTCTAATAGAAATGGTATCCAAATAGATTCTCTTGCTAAATCTGGATCCGGAAAATCTGCTGCAATTACCTCAATCCCTTTATCTTGCAATTCAGTCTTAAGGGAAGGAAACCAATTATCCCTAGTAGTAGAATTACCATTCCCCGGTACAAAAACTACCTTCATACACTTACCTAATCTAAAGTTCAAAGTATAAAATATCATATTTCAGTAGCTAGTAAACAACAGAAGTATATTTTAAGTCCAATCAATAAAGCAATATGGCTATAGAATCTCAGCAGAAATACTTATCAAAAGAAAAGGGGGTTCCCTTGGTACCAATTTGGTTTTCTCCGGTGAAGTAGCCCACCTTCTTAAATCCTGTTTGCTCAAATGCTATTTGCATATAATATATCCTGTTTTTATAAAGTGTTTTTTACATGGGTACCCCAAGCCACTTTAATTTAACTTAACGCATATTATATAACTGACGAATGTTGCCTGAATATCAAGGGAGTTATTGAGTGTATACAAGTTTTTTTGTGTCAGCGTAATAGTGATTTCTAAGTATCTCCTTCATGGCCACTGTCAGAATAAGCTTTTGTATTTCCTAAAACGACGCTCCAATCTACGTGAGTATTTCGTTGTGGATGATGAGGTAAATCTTCATCACTTTCATGATCAGAATGACCAAAGCTGCTATCTACATCAGAATTTATAAAATCTTCTGTACGTCTATCATCTTCTGGAAACTCTTTATCAATTACATTTTCAATACCCTGTGCAAGATTTTCCACTCCATTCCTAAGCACTTCTTCCTCTACAGCCTCTTTAAGGCGCTCTCTTGCCATGTGCCTTTCCCTTGGAGTTGCTAATTTTTCAACAACGTTATATTTATAATAATTAAACAATTCGCTTAAGAACTCAGGATCAGTACCTGACACTGCATAGCTAATGACATGTGGTACATCCAGGTTCAAATCCTCGGACAAATCCTTGCGAGCAAGGCTAAAATCTCCCTTTTCTGCTCCGTAGTGACAATTGGAAGCAAATTTGTCTTGTGCAGATAGAGGTTTTATATATTTTCTCCAATTAAACTGACTCATAAGGACCTCCTATATATTAAGTACATTGTAACTAATTTCTTCTAATTTTTAAAGTCTAGTTTTCATCTCCTACACCCACATCAAGCTGACTTAAAACTTCACCAGTAACATCAATTGCATCGGATTTAATTTTATCGCTAATAAGAGTAGCATTGCCTACAATAATCTTTGCCATTTCTTTAATTGCAACTTTATAATCACATGACTTCCACGGAGCTGTGAAAAAACCTTTTGCTGTTTCTTCTATTACATCTTAACCGGTAGAAGAAAGACCTTTTGCTGTATTTATCTGTTCTTTTATATGAAAAGTTAACTTGTGAATTTTATCCCTTATAGATTTATCTGATGCCTGCTCCATTCTAACTACAAGTGGAGTTTTATACGCATAAAAAAATAAACCATCTTCTTGTTTATGCTGTTTAGGCAATTTTTGGTTAGTAATAAATCTTATGGCCTCTATAGAAAATAGATCATTTATATCTACATTAATTCCTGAAGTATTTATTGAGTCTGCCATTAGTACAGCTATATTTATGCAATCCCTTGGCTGGTCAGGAGCTGGGCCTGTACTTATTCCTGAGAGCGGAGAGTATATTTTTACCTGATGGGCTGGGACTAACATTTCCATCTCGTCAATATTAGAAAAAATAATATCACCATTATAGGATACATGCCTACTAAATTCTGAATTACTTGGGTCAACTATTTTAACCACATTATCTTGAACACATAGCATTATAGCATGAGTTTTTGGGGCACCATGGCCTTCACGGCTTATTTTCCCGCTAACATCTCTTTCAAAAATATCTACAATTACTGCTAACCCAGATTCACTAGCAGATTTAATAGCTTCTTTGATAAGTAGTACTTCTAGGGGATGTAACATATGAATTGGTGTATCTACTTTTTTCTTTGCTGTCCCTACCGTACTTACTGAAACAGATGATGTTTTATCTGTTTTCGTATATATTTCAGCTAAATTATCACTGATATCTTGTTTCATATTAGGTGTATTAATACCAAATCTTTTTACTTCTTTTTCACTATTAGGCAGCTTATATGTTTCAACAAATGTCAATGCTATATCTTTAGCAGTAGTAGAAACAAGGGTTTCAAACTCTTCTAGCTCTCTTAAATATTCTTCCAGTTTTGTAATCTTTGGGTCAAAGCTTTCAGCAATGCCCATGAGAGCCTTTTCTGCGGGAGTGAATTTTCCGTCAGATGTTACTCCTTTGGCCCCTTTCTTTAATTTCTCAAGCGCATCTTGTTGTAATGATACGAACTCTTCTTTTCTTGCTTCTAAATCAGACTGCCTAGCTGAAATAAATCCTTTCTCTGCTTGCACCTCTCCTAAATTATTTCCTTGTAAATTCATAGAATAAAAAGGTGGTGGAGTAATAGAACGGGTATCAAGCTCAGAAGCAATGATTTTAAATACCTCATTATCTTCATCTAAGGCACTATCACCAGCAAATACCTTTCCCTTCCAAATACTTGTCAATTCGGATTCCTCTCTTTGCTCTGTTGCAGGTTTCTCTGAATATTATCGAATAAATTTAGCAGTATTCTTCCTTCTCTCAAGCAATTTCAAAAGTCTATCCTCTATCTTTCTACTCATTACCAATTTCTACTACATTTCTCCAAATAACTCTTGGTTGATTTCTAGCATTTTGTGTCTTATTCAAGAATTTGATGAATTTTTATGTGCCATTGCTAGTTTTTTAGCAAAATTTCTGTATTCGGGAAATAAAACTTGGGTTTCATCATTGCTAGTTTTGATGAATTTCTTTGGCTAACCTTTATAACAGACTTTTCAGCACCTACAAAAATGCCTTAAATTTATCATTGTGGAGCCAATAGTTTTCATCGCATAATGGTGAATAGAGTGACGTTCAAACCTCAAGAGCAAACGCTTGAATTTATCTTCCCAAGCGAATACTCCCTCAATTGTACTGAATCTTTTCTTGAATATTGATTTGCTAAATATCTGCTTTTTGCCTCGCTTAGCCTTCTTACGATTACCCTTATTTTCTGGTATGTTGGGCTTCATTCCAGCATTAAAAATAGCTTTCCTATTAGAGCGTGAATTATACACTCCATCTAGGCTCATTATAGATTTTACAATCTTAAGACCTATCTTCTTTGCAATTGATTTGAGCTGTCCTAATAGTGATTTTAATAATGTTCCTTCATTTTTATTACCAGGGGCTGATACAAAAGGTGCTATCACATTACATCCACCATCAGCTAATAATTCATTCACTTCCATTGCTTCTTTTGCCTGAGCTAAAATCTTAGGCATTATTTTTCTATCATCTGTTCTATGATTTGTAAGTACTTTAGCCACTATATAACCAGCTCCATCAATACCAATATGTAATTTCCTCTAGACTTTTCTTGAATAACTTTTGCCATACTTTGTCTCAAGCCATTCTTGTTCTCCGTATAACTTAAGTCCTGTAGAATCTATTACAAGACACCTATCTCTATTCCTAGATTGAGAACGATCCTTATATTCACAGGCTGTTTTTATTAAAGGCAAAGAATTCTGCATTCGCTTCGATATTCTGCTAAATTCTGGAACATCTAAATCTAGCTTAAGTAATGAAAATATAGAACCTAAAAATCCTTCTAATTGGCACAAGGGTAATTTGTATAAATGCCTAAGAGTTACCATTAAATTTATAGAATAATCTGAATATTTCAAAGGCCACCCACGTGAATTTATCGAATTATTCTTACAATACCAATTATCCTCAAATCCTTCTTCTAACCATATTGTAAGTGATCCTCTGATCTTGAGCGCTTTATTGTATTCTGACCAATTCTGAACCTTGTATTTCTTCTTCATAGAAACAACTCTTATGATTATGTTCTCTACAAAGTTCTAATCCAATCCTGATATTTATGCAAAGCCATATATTTCTGAAAAATCTGATTTACGCCACAAAGCGATGTATCTTAGAAATGAGTAAGTAGCAATTGCATTTGCTAAAAACTATTTTTAAGTTTAAGGAAATTATTAAGCAAAGAATGGAAGTGTGGTATGTATTGAATACCATTAAGGTAAGAAGTAGGTAGTTTAATAGATTCATTTTCCATAAGCATTTTAGCTAGCAATGAGCCAAAATATGATGACATTGCTATGCCACTTCCACAATATCCACCTGCATAGTATATTCCTTTTTCATCTTTACCTATAAAAGGAATCAGGTTGAACGTCATTCCAAGGTTACCAGACCAACTATATTCAATATTTATGTCATGATTTTCATTTAAAAAAGAATTTAAGCAATTCTTCAAATAGGCAAAATTATTTTTTAAGTGCGAAGTTGGGTATATATTATTTTTTCCACCAAATAAAATTCTGTTATCCGGAGTGATTCTAAGAAAATTTTTAAAAGTTCTACAATCCCAAAATAATCGCCTTTTTGAACTAATGCTATTAATTGTGTGCAAATCCAAGACCTCAGAAACAATAATAGAACTTCCTACTTGGAAAAACCCTTTTTGCATTTTTTTTGATATTTTATTTTTAAATGCACCAGTACTGCAAATTAAATTATGAGCTTTTATTTTATTATTAATTAGATATATTGGCCCTTCTCTCTTTATAGTTTTTACTTCGAATCCTTCAACTAAATTACATTTCTGCTTTATAGCTATATCTTTTAAAGCGCTAAGATATTTACCTGGATGAATTGAGTGACTTAGATTATTTACTAAACCACCAAAATTGCCTTTTACGTCACTTTCACTTTTTATTTCCTCAGGTGAAATATAAAAAGATTCTGCAGTATTGATTCTAGAAAATTTTTGTTGCATTTTCATGTTTGTAGCAAGCTTAATTAGAGGAGATTTTTGAAAATTACACTCTATCTTATTCTCAAAGATAAGATTTGATAAATAGCGATAGGCATCAAGATGTATATCACTTATAAAATCTTTACTTTGTAATGGTTCAACACTAACGAAGCCAGCATTTTGTGTACTAGCCCCACTCCCACAGAAATCTTTCTCCAATAAGACTACTTTCATTCCACCATGTAATCTAAGATTGAGAGCTGCATTGAGACCTGTAAATCCTCCGCCAACGATGGCAACATCAAAAACATTATCTGTGGGATCTGCAGAAATTGATTGATCAAGATCCTCTAACCAAAAACTATAATTTTTAGGCAATTTTTTGCTTAACACTCATTACCTCTAATATAGAATCATGTGGAATAATAACTAATTTAGCATTAAAATAATTCTTGTCTAACTCGGCAGTAATTTTGCTCTCCTTAAATAAATGTCTGCTAAGCTCAAGTGCAAAATTTGGCATTATTGGATATATCAGTTTTGTTAGAGAAGATAAGAAAAACCATGTATTGCTTAAACTTTTTTGGTTGCTAATATATATATTGATTTCATTGATCATCTTAAACAAATTATTTGTTGCCTCTCTAATACTAAAATTTTCTGGGTATAAGTAGCTATTTATACGTCTTTTATAAAAATCAATTATTCTAACAAATTCATCTTTAGCAGGGTTTAAATGCAAAATATTGTTATCATATATCAGATTATTGTGAACATTAATAATGCTTACTAGAGGCATTACAAATTTATTTTCTATTAAATTTAAAAATTCTGACTCAACAAAATTTGACTGATGATATTCTGGATTGATATAACTCAAATATAGGCGGAGAAAATCTGTATTATAATTGTCAGCAGCCTCATCAGCCCAGATTGCATGATTTTTACTACTCGAAAATTTCTGATAATTAAGTAATAAAAATTCATTATTTATCTGCGTTTTTGGTAATTGTATTTCACTACCTAACGCCATTAAAAGAGCGACATGTAGAATTGCAAAAAAGAAAGAATTATCGAAACCATAAAACTGAATAATTTCATTATTTGATTTTTTCATGTAATCCTCACCACAATTTAAGTTAATGTCATAAATAAAAGTAAAAATTATTTCGGCCCATGGATTAAGTATATGATTTTTATAACCTTCTATTTGTAATTTATTACCCCACTCTCCTGGCTGTGTTACAGGAAAATCATCTAATTCATTTTCTAGAATTTCTCTCAAGAAATTTACTAGATTTGGTCTCAAATTACATTTGCTTTCGTAAAAATAATACTTTTTTAGTTGTTCTCTATATCTTTCTAATGGGAAATATAGCCTAGTCACCGGTTTGTATGATATTTTATTATCCTGGAAGTTAGTAACTTTTTTATTAAGTAATTTGTGTGGTTCATTTGGATGTCCACATTTCTCACAAATATTACCTTTTGTAGGAGAATAACAATTTAGACAATTACCAGATATATAAGCATCATAAAGAAACCTTTTCTTATCTTCACAAAAGGGCTCCATTGTCTCTTTTTCTATAAGAATATTTGATTTAAAAAGCTTCTGAAAAATATTTCTAACAAATGCATTCTTCTTTGATGATGGAGCATCCATAGAATCAGCATTTATAGAGTAATCGCTTATTGAGGATTTTATCTTGCTTCTATATTCATCATGTAATACTTCTACAGTTTGGCTTTTTTCTTCAGCCTTGGTAACCAAATAGGATTGATAGGAGTCAATATTACTAGCGAAATAAACACTATTATTCCGTAATCTTAAAAATCTTGTTAATATATCAGCAGATAAGTATGGGCCCGACATATGCCCCAAATGTAAATTTCCATTTGGTGTTGGCGGGGATGCTATTATTATGTATTCTTTATTTGTCATTTTTACCTCCTTTTTCAAACCACCATATACACAACATAACAAGGGGGTTTTCTTTCTCGGTATTTTCGAGTGAATGTGTTTTATTGGGCTCAATATAAACCATATCTCCATCAGAAACATATTCTGACTTGTCTTCGATATGGATTGTACCTGAACCATTTAATATAATAAAAATTTCACTTTGAGTATGCTTATGTGGGGAAGTGGCATTGCATGGGTCTATTCTAGCAATACCACTTCCCCAGTCAGAATCTGCTGTATTTTTCCAAGGCATCAACCTTCTGAAATAACAATTATATTCAAAATTTTCATTTCTATCGTTGAATCTCTGTATTTTCATATAGTACCATTCTCCTTAAACAAAATCTTGTGCTTCTACATCTAGTAAAACACCCGCCAATTCATCTGATGCTTCTCTTGAAGCTTCTTTTCCAAAATGAAGAAAAGTTACATCTTGCTCATAGCTAAGTTCCTGATAAAGTGCTTGTGCAGCTTTATTATCTGCACCAGTTTTGAGAGCAATTTTGTCTGATCCCATATGATGTGCATATTCTTCAGCTATGTTCATTAATTTAGTAGCTACTCCCTTTTTTCTAGCTTGTGGATCTACATAAAGATCGTTCAATATATAAAACTTTTTCATTCCTACAGAACTAAACGTAGGATAGAGCTGAGTAAATCCAACAGGCTTCTGATCATCTAAAGCCATGAATATTGCTGAGTCCTGCTTCTCTAGTCTTTCTTTCAAAAAAGTTTCTGCTTTAGCTAAATCAGGTTCCTGCTTATAAAAAATTCTATAAGCATTAAATAGTGGCACAAGTTGTCCTAAATTACCCATTTTTGCCCTAATAATATTTATGCACATATTAACCTCCTGTCTTTTAATATGATAATTGATTTAAAGTCATGTATAAATCTTGCTATTACATTTTTTGTCATTTCGCCTCTTACAACAATCCTACAAACCCATCTTTGGTTTTTATTGCCCAATGCATAGCAAGGGATTTTCCATCCTTTTCTTTCAAGTTCTAATACTACTTGTCTAATATTCAGTAAATTTGAAGCAGAACTCAAAATCACTACAGGCAATCCTAATTCTTCTTCGATTTTAAGGACTTCTATATTTGGTATTTGATTAATACTATCTCTTAGATAATTTGCTAATTCATAACATTTTTTGATTTTTGCTTTATAGCCTTCAAAACCTAAAGTGAGAAAATTATAATATTGTGCTATAAGGTTTCCAGCAGATCTAGAAAAATTTACACTCACGTTATAAAATTGACCTGTAAGATAATCTACCGACATTTTCATCTGATCTGATAGGATTGATTTATCTTTCCATAATATCCACCCCAAAGAAGGATAAACAAATCCAAATTTATGACTAGATACGTTAATAGATACAACATGTTCTAATCTAAAATCCCATATAATATTTTTAGTAATGAATGGAGCCACAAACCCACCACTAGCTGCATCAACATGAAGTGGTATGAAGATAGAAGCCATCTCTTCAAATTTCTGAAGTTCAAAATTTATGGATTCCACATCGTCATATAGTCCGGTAAAAGTATTGCCTAAAGTTGCACAAACTCCTATAGTATTCTCATCTAATAGCGCCCTAAGCTTATGAGGAATTACTGTGTAACTTTTTTCATCACATTCTAAAAATCTTGGCTCAATATCAAGAAAAGTAGCAAATTGTTTCCATATAGAATGTGTATTATTGCCTATTACAATATTAGGTGCACCAGTGCCCCCCTTCCTTTTCCAAACAAACTTCATATTTAATATAGAAAGTAATATAGCCTCAGAAGAGCCAACTGTGCTTGTTCCATACACATTTTCAGGTTTTGGAGCATTAAATAACTCTGAAAAAATCATGGTAGAATATTGAATAATATCTTTGAACACAGGATATTCATTTTGATTTACAAGGTTATATTTTTCAAAATATGGTATTAATTTACTTATATCTTCCTCCATAATTGTGGTAGAGTAAGACCCCAGATTCATCTGTGAAGAATTCAACTTTTTAAATTGGCTCTTGATGTATTTTATTGCTTCCTCTGCATTACATGACTCTGGTATATGAAATTTTTTTTCGGCTTTCACATTTTTAATGAGATGGAAATTTTGTCCTTCAATAACCTCATTTGTTTTCATACAGCTAACCTTTGTTTTCTTTTATACTTTCTAATAATGATTTCTTCTAAGCTATTTAATATCCGCTCACACCTCTTAGGGATAAGGCTGAATGATCCCGAGTCACCAAGACCATGTGAAGTTTCACATACACCACTGAGAAAAAGTGGGGGTAAGCATTTTCCTTTGATTTTTGGGGCAAGGGAATAATCACGATTGATATGAGCATAACCTCTTTCATTAAACTGGAAATGATCAATAATATTTTCAAGCACTTTAGGATAAGGATCTTGATTTGCGTTACCACCTATATCTCTAAAGCCAGTTGCTAATACTACAAAATCTGAATCGATTTTTTTTTCATTATTAGAGTATTTATTTTTGACATTTATAGAAACAGTGCTATCAATCTCTTTTGCAGCCAAAATTTGGCTGTTATTGTGAATAAAGATCTTTTGATTATTATCCAATTTTTGTTCATATATTTTTAAATACAGCTCCTTTAGTACATCTTCATCTACGGAAGAATAATTAGTTCTTCTAAGCTCAGCTCTGATATTTTCCTTACTAAGCACATCAAGATCATAGAAAAAATCTGTATTTTCAGATTTAAAAATCTCATAACTAAATGGGCTAGTGTCTTTTAGTTTTATACTAAAGCTCCTAATCAGGTTGTGAATCTGAGCATTTGGAAACCTATTTGATAAATCTAAAATAATTTCAACAGCACTTTGACTCGCCCCAACCACTGTAAAACTCATCTTTTTATTATTCTTATATTTAGGAATTTTATTTATTTGAGATAAGTATTTTGTTAGATGGAAGCATTTATCTTGACTAACCTCTTTAAAAACACCAGGGATGAAAGCAGAGCGGCCAGTACCTAATACTAAAGATCTTGCCTTATATATTTTACCTAAATTGGATTTGATAATGTAAATATTACTACTCTCATCAAGATCAACAGAAGTAATGCTAGTATTATAATCTACATTATCGTTGAAATGCTCTGAAACCCAATTTATATATTTTGAATATTCCTTTCTAAATGGAAATTTGGTGCCAAGATTTAAGTAGCATTCAATCTTATTATTTTCATGTAAATAATTTAAAAAAGTATATTTATTTCTTGGATCGTAAAGAGTTATCAAGTCCCTGTGTGGATTGTTTTGTATATCCGATTTGTCCAGCATCATTTCTTTTTGCCAGGTTGAGTCACTAGCAGCTTCAGTAAAATAAAATGACATATCACCTCTCTCTTCCAATAATATAGCTAGAGATATATTAGAAGGCCCAAACCCAATTCCAAAAACATCATAAATTTTTTCCATTTGCTCTCCATTTTAAATTGTTTTTAATTTTGCCATTAATAAGCCATATATATTTTTACTAAAATCAGTAGTTGCACTACACCGAATATCATACATACCACTTCCCGCAATGCCCTATTATATGTTTTTTTTCTTCTAGTCATTGGATCCTCCATTGTCTATTTGAGGTTTAATTAGTTTTTTTATATACACCTTAAGTTAACATGGTGTATTATCAGAAAGAATACGTACAAAATACGTAGTATTTCTTTGCAGTAGAGTTTTGATTGGGGGAATGGATGGATAGCAAAAAAACACTCAAAGTAGCCATAGTAGGAAATATTCTAGAGTTTTATGATTTTTCAATTTATGGCTTCTTAATACCTTCTATCAGTCCACTTTTTTTTCCTTCTGACGTTAAAATTATAACTTATATAGTGGGTTTCTTGATATTTGCAGCTAGTTTTATTATCCGTCCTATTGGGGGACTATTCTGGGGGTTTGTAGCAAATAAATTTGGAAGAAACATTGCTCTTTCATACTCTATAGCATTAATTGCCTTTTCCAATCTAATGATCTCCATATTACCTACTTACGCTATAATAGGGATTTTTGCGCCTTTTCTTTTAGCTTTTTTAAGGCTCTTACAAGGTTTTTGCATGGGGGGAGAATTTAGTGGGTCTCTAGTCTTTATTTCTGAAAACTTAAAGCCAGATACTCAGAGAAAAGCTTTTTATACATCTTTAGCAACTTCTGCAGGACTACTAGGATGGTTTTTAGGTGCATTTATCTGCTATATAAGTAGTGCTCTTATATCTAATACTTCAATCGCGTGGAGGGTCCCTTTCATGCTAGGAGCTCTAGCTGGGATCTATGGAATATACATCAGAATTAAGGTTAAGGATACTCTAGAAATGGAAAGTCTTCGAACAAGACAAAGAGGCTTACGATATACATTCCTCGATTTTAGTTTTGTAAGGCAAGGTATAAAAAAAATTCTAATTTTATTTGGAATAGGCGCTTTTGTTGGTGGCTATTTTTATTACTTCTGTATTTTTCAGCAAGTGTTTCTTACACAATATATAAGTCTTTCACCAGGAACCGTAAAACTCATGAGTATGTTTGGTATTGCAACTTACATGGTGATGCTTCCACTTTTTGGTATGGTGAGTAATAAAAATTTAGTTTCTCTTGGAATTTTTAGTGCGATATCGGGTATTTGTTGCTCAATATTGTGCCAATTTTTACTTATCTCAGGCAAAATACCCTTAATATTTTTGTCTGAGTTTCTTGCTTTAACATGTCTTGCAGGTTTTATGTCACCAGCATCGTACTTAATGACAAGAATCTACAACATTGATTCAAGAACCTATGGCACCAATTTTGGATATAATGCCGGAATCTGCTTATTTGGCGGATTTGCTCCAGTGATTGCTCTAAAAATCTACTATTTTACCGGTAATTTATTTATGCCAGCTTCTTTTACTACTACTTGCGCTACAATGGGGTTAATAGCTTTCTTACTCATAAAGCATGATAAAAATATCAACCTACTACATTGAGTAATGTGTAGAAGTAAATTAAAAAGATAGGTATACGGGGGGTATATATGCATAGAGATTGTATTTTAGTTCATGGATCATGGCATGGTGGTTGGTGCTGGGACAAAATCAAAGAAGATCTAACATTATTTGACAATGTTTTAACCCCAACTCTTCCTGGACATAATTCTTCGCGTAAGCTAAGCCATGAAGAAATTGCACTAAGAGATTATGAAAAACATATAGAGAATATTCTAGAATCTGCTAAACACCCTGTTGTGCTGGTAGGGCATAGTTTAGGAGGGATGGTGGTAACACAAGTTGCGTCCAAGCACTACAAAAAAGTTTCAAAAATTATATATATCAGTGGCTTTGTTCCACAAAATAACACTTCTGCAGCTGAACTAATATCATCATTAAAATATCCTTTAGATCTCAGTGTGAATAGTGAAGCATGCAATATTCCTGTTAATTACTCACAGTTTTCGAGCTCATTTTATAACTGCTGTACAAGCCAGGATATTGATTTTGCTCTGCCCAAGCTTTGCCCTCAACCTTTGAAACCGCTCCAGGAAGCTATTACAATGTCAAAAGGGTTTGAATTAATTCCTAAACTATATGTGGAATGTTTACAAGATCATGTGGTACATATAGAGGATCAAAGAATGATACAAAGTTTCTTTAAGTGCGCTGTAGAAAGTATCGATAGTGACCATTTCCCCTTTTTTTCCAGGAAACAAGAGCTAATAAAAATTATACATAACTTTTCATTCGATTAGATTAATATCATGGAAGCACATTTGTAAGTAAATTACTGCCTTCAATACTAGTTTAAATCCTTCAAATCAACTCTAAATTTACGTATTTTGTGCGTATTCTGAGATTAAGTAGGAAATGTTACTTTGTAAAATGTAATCAATAACTAGGAGGTTAAAATGAAAACTAAATCATTATTACATATAGGAAAAATAGCCTGCGAAGTAGTAGTACTGACTCTAGGCATAGCAGCACTTTGCACGCCTGCAGCTGGAGTTGCAATTGCAGCTGTTGTTGTTGGAGCTGCAGCTTGGGGATTTGCCCAAGCTGAGGATGCAATAAAAGAGGATTTTCTACAAACAAATTGTGGTGAATCAACCCTAAAAATAAGTAATAAAAATAAAATACACTTAGTAGAAGGAGATGGTGATAATAATTCTCTTATTAATTACTTTGAGTATTATAATGCAGAAGAGGCATTGATAAATGTGCATGACACAACAGTATCAGGTGACCACTCGTGTGTCTCACATTACGAGGTATAATATTATTATTCAATCTTGCAAGGGAAGTGTTATCATTTCCCTTTATTCCTTATCTGTTATTCTCCACAAGATGAAAAAAGAGCTCAAAGCTATAAAATCCTCTTTAAAAAACGAAGTATACCATTATAAGACTAGTGTAAATACTGCTTTTTTTATATTATTTAATAATATTCCTTAGAAGGAGTAGATATATGACTAAAGCATCTAAAATAAAAGATTTTTTCCATCTATATTGGAATGATAAGGATTCCCATATTAATGAAATGCATGAAGCATTATTTAATAAAAATATTTTAATTCATAGCCCTTTGGGCAACAAAGTTGGTATTGAAAGCATACAAAATATCAATTTACAGTGGATGTCCGCCTTTCCAGACATGAAGATCTCGAATCTTGATTTGCAAGATATAGGGTCAGTTATAGTAGCAGACTGGGACAGTCATGGAACACATGAAAATGCATTTAAAAATTTAGAACCTACCGGACAAAAAGTAGCTTATCACGGGACCACTATTTTTTGTTTTGAAAATACTAAAGTGGTAAATTATGCATGCACAATAAATATGGAACAAATATATAGGCAACTAGGGTTTTTCTTAAAAAAAGAAGAGTATAAAAATCAAAACACACTAAAGAATAACTATACTTTGCTTATTGCAAAGATACAAGAAGTGCATTCTCAAGCCCTAACAGCCCGAGAAATAGAAATACTATCATGCTGGATTCATGGATATTCTGCAAAAGAAATCGGTCAAGTTTTTGATATTTCATATAGAACGGTACAAAAACATCTTGAAAATGCAATGCTAAAGCTCCACTGTATTTCAAAGTTTGATTTGAGATCTCTTTTTCATGAGACGCTTTCACATCACCTACTCAGAGATTTATATGAGAAAATTATGGTAGAAAAGCAGAAAATAATTCTATAAGCTTGCCAAAAACAGATGCGACAGAACCATCTCTGAACCCCACATACATATCCATTCTTAATGTACAATTCTGAGCCGCAACTCTTACATATTATATATCTGACAAATGTTGTCTGAATATCAAGTGGTTATAGGAAGCTTAGTGCACTTCCGCAGGACCATTGGTACTATCACCGCTTAGGTGCCTGTGATGTAATAAAGCGTCTGGCCAACCGCAAGTAAAAT
>Ga0213833_1000830_pt1 | contig 25679 bp, 25 predicted proteins | sample SWATP21_FD_160575 | JGI IMG/M metagenome (GOLD analysis project Ga0213833, IMG submission 160575) | Coastal seawater microbial communities from Marineland, Florida, United States - SWA TP2 #1 | ecosystem: Environmental > Aquatic > Marine > Coastal | place: USA: Florida | collected 2016-08-14 | reverse complement strand
CACACACAACGTACTGAAATCTTCGTCAGACTCTGCGTCCTTGCGGCCCTCGGCCTTCTGTCCCGGCTTTCGCGTGATCGGGACCACTGAAGGTTGTCCACGTCAGCACCGAACACATCGCACGATCAGACGCCCCCCGCTGCCACCTACTTGTGGATGGATTGATGACAAAGTCCTCGCTGAAAGCAGAGTGCCGTGCTTCTTTGGTAACGTGCTCCCTCCAAATGGAGTTTTTTGCAACCTGGAGTGAGCACGCATCGCGTGATCTACTTTGACCAGCAGGCCGCGACAACACCCCTGCTGTCACCAACCTCATCAAACTTGCTACTGATCATGTCTGCCCGTGAGCCCATCATGTTCGTGTTAGGATTCGCCATGGTAACAACACCGTACTTTGATCCAATCAATGCAAGAACAATGGAACAAGTGAAAGAAAACAAACGAAGCTGAGAGCCTGCTTGTTCGTGCATGCTGCAACAGCCCGTTACGAGGTGCGCTGTGTAAAATTTCTTGATTTTGGAACTTCTTCCTGAGACTGAATGCGTACGCGTCTGGCGCAGCACAGCACAGACCGGACTCCATGAGAGCAATCCGGGCTGCGTCTGCGTTGAGGCAAGGCTGGACTGTTTTGACCGAACGCCGAGTCGTGTGGAGGCGCTGCAACGTTTGCCTCAAACACACGCCTTGCATCAGGAATCAAGGCTGTGCCACCATGTTCTCGACAGCAGCATCCCCACATGTGGAGCCATGTGGGTCCAAGATCAGTGAGCATGGGTTCATGAGAAGATGGTGGCTCCCCAAGGATCCAAACCAGACGAAGGTTGGAAACGTATGAAAAGCCTTGCAGACTTTGGGAAACTCACCCACTGCCGTTGTTTGCACTGCCTTTGTTTGCACAGGCTGTCTTGGTCCATGCACACGGTTTGAACGAGCACTCGCTGCGCCTGTCACCCCTCGTTGCTCCATTTCAGCAAGCAGGATATGCCATTGCCTGCCTTGACTACCAAGGTGGGGTTTTGTTCGTTTGGTGTCCACGTTCCCTTGCGCGCTGTGTTGATGACAGTGTGTCCAGGCCATGGTGAAACTGGTGTTCAAGCAGGCGCGCCTGGCTACTTCGACAGTGTGGAGGACATTGCCAATGAGTTCTCAGGTCTGATTGCCGCCCTGTGGCACACACAATGTACTATTTCTGACAGGCTTCTTTCACATTGTCAGACTTTGTGAACACTTGTCACGAGTTGACGTCGTTGAATCCAGCCGTGCCTGTCGTTGTGTTTGGCTTCTCATTCGGGGGTCTCGTTACTGTCCACTCCCTTGCTCTGAACGAGCTATCGTGCGATGCCGTTATTCTCCACGCCCCCCTTGTCACTGTGGCACCCGACAGCTCTGTCCATCCAGCTGTGGTATCAATTGCAGAGGTGCGTGTGGCCTTGTGTCGTGAGTTTCTCGGAGCCGCTCACGTTCGCATGGTGGGTCAACCTCAGTCCATGATGCGGCTTTCGAAGCGGCTGGGTTATGTTCCACTTGTTCACCCCACACGCGGAAAGTCACATCACCCAAGTGTACGCTGCAGGATGTCGGATGTTCTCTGCGTGAGCTGGGACTAACGCTCTCGTTCAGCATGTGGATGAGCTGGTGGCAGACTGCGACGATGATCCCCTGTTCTACTCTGGCCGAATGCGCGTGGCCAGCGGGATTGCCTTGTTGCGTGGTGTAGAACGTGTCCCAGAGTTGTTGGCGTTGGTCCCTGAGGACGTACCGGTGCTGGTTCAGCACGGTGATGCAGACCGTGTTTGTGATGTGGACGGATCACGGATGTTGGTCAATTCGCTTGTTTTGCAACGTTCGAACACTCAATCGAGCAACGCCCGCCCGGACCTCGTTACGCTGGTGGAGTACCCAGGAGGTCACCACGACCTTCTCCGCGAACGCGAGCCTATTGCGTCTTCCGTCGTGAAAGACGCGCTCATTTGGCTGGAAGGGGTATTCTCGGCAGAGGCAACCACTGTTGACACGCCGTCTGTGTGATCGTGTTGGGTCCAACGCTGGCCGCGACCTCACTTCTTCACTTGACCAGTTTTGTCGTAGTGAGCGCGCAGATTTTTGTTTCGTAGAACCTTGTACGCATCCAGAATGCGACGAAAGCGAGTCGTTGCCTCCTCTTGCTCGAAGCCGGGTTTATGACGCACGGCATCCGGGTGGTACTGGCGAGTGCAATCAGTCACGCGGCATGCACGTTGGTCGAGCCTGCACAAACACGGGCGAACACGACCTCACCTTCAAGGCTAAACGCCGGAACGCTCGTTTGACATCCTCTGTGTTAGCAGTGTGTTCTTGACCCTGCAAACCAAGAACAGCGTACAATGATTCTTCACCTTCCTCCGACGTGATGGTGGTGCTATGGCCACGTTGCTGCCAAGCGCGTTGGTGCTCCTTCCTGCGATGCTGCCGTTCCCTCGCATGCCACTTAGCCTCGAACCACTGCCCCCACAGCCCGCTTTTTTCCCAGTCATACCAATCTGAGAATCCACACAACCCAAAGCGTTACCCCGTGTCGCCCTATCAACGAAACAAGCTGCCCGCGCCGCAGACCTGTGCGATCCTTTGCGCGGGCATCGCTGTGCTCTTCAATGCGCCGCCCGATGCCACGCATGAACTTCATCACAGCGGGCTGAATCGCCACGGCTGCCGTTGCGAGCCCCACCAACGGCAAGATGCGGGGCTCAACTCTCTCGAACAGTGCTGTCGCCAACAGCATGGCAAGGCCACCCACTTTGAAGGGGCTGACGTGAGTCTCGCCACCCACCGCGCTAGCGTCTCCACTGACCTGGAAGAAACGAAACGCACGTGCATCATCACACTAGCACCACAAACCCTCCAGGTGTGCAACGCAACGAATGGGCGTACCAGAGCACGGTAGCGCACGCCAAGATACTTGTACTCAAACACATACGCAGGGAGGAACATAGGGGTGCACTGCCTGCGCCGTATCTTGAATGCTACCCTTGTGTCCACCACGGCACCCAAACCCAACGTCTTGTTGAGATATTCGAACGCAAGCTGCTTGGCATTCTTCAACATGCGTTCTTGAACCATGTCGAACGCAAACGTTTGTGACATCTCAAAGGGATCAAGATCTGGCCGTTCATGGACGCCTCCACGATCAACGGGGGGATACGACTCGGCAATCGACCCAAGTGACACAGAGGCCAGCGCAGACTTGACAGGGTCAGCGGCTTCGAGGTTCACGTTCTTGATGGCGTGAGCATAGTTTCTGCGATACGAATAGCTGCCGTACACCATCATATCCACTGCACTATTCGCGGAGCCATCTGAGTGATATCGCACTTTGCGAAACACATACTCGTCGGTGTACCCCTTTCGACCAGCCAGCTTTCCCTTGAAGTACACATCCACCTCCATGTCAAAAAGATAGAAAGGCAAGTACCTGCGCACAGAGACGCGTTCGTAAACGTCAGAGCTCCAACGAGGAGGGGTGCACGGTCTCATGGACAACAATGAACGACTGCGCAACACGAGAACTCGCGTACGCGGCTCGAGCTGTGTTGCCCTTGGCCCCCATTTTCCACACCCGTGACGGTCCGGCAGCGTGACTCTTCACGGACTCGTTAAGCGCCTCTGCTGCGTCTTCCAATGGCCGCACGAAGTCGACGATGCGGGATGAAGCAAAATGCGATGAGTGCCGCCTGAATCCACACTCATTCGTCAGGTATGTCGCCGTGAGACACAATCAATGCGCGCGCCGCCGCAACGCACCGAGATCCAGTGGAGAAATGAGACAACCTGCAACATTGCCCGTGGACCGAGCGACATGTGACAAGCGAAAGGGTGTCACGAAGGCGTGGTCCAGCAAAAGGTGTGGCGACAGGAAGGTGTGGCAGTCGTGGGGCAGCTGGGGCGCCGACGTGGGCGGCTGCAGAAAAGGGTCGCGGTGGCCCAAACACCACTGCTCTGCCCGGATAGAGACACCCGGCCACCCGGCTGTGCCTGTGGTTTGCAACCCATAGAACCCGCTGGAGACAATGCCGAGATGGGTGCTGAGATCCCACCACTCCAATGCGCCGCAGAGGCAGCAGCATGATCGCAACCCAAGCACTGCTGGTGCCAGTGCAGGCAAGTCACGGTGTCCGGCGAAAGTTTGTTCTCAAATTTGAAACACTTTGAGGGGTCGACCCGGTGCTTGCCTGAAGCGAACACACACACTGGATACGATGAAGGTGCCCTGCATGCTCGTGGCGTTCTCCGCAACTTTGGCACTCGCGCTCGCGCAAACAGCCCATGAAGCATCCATTCTTGCCCACCGCCGGTCGGAGTGGTTGATGGGGACTCCGGCTCACCCCTCGCAACCTGTCGAGTGGCGTGTGGAACTGACGCAGCCAGCCGCAGGCCTGGCATGGCTTGAGGAGACGTTCTGGGCTGTGTCGACCCCTGGTCACGATCAGTATGGACAGCATGTGACCACAGCCGATATTCACCAAGCCATGTCTCTGCCAACAGCTGTGGTGGAAGCCATTTCAGCATGGGCACGCTCGACTGGCGGGATTGTTCGGTTGTCTTCCACTGGTGACTACCTGTTCTGTCTCACCCCGGCTGCCGGCGTGCAGAAGCTGTTTGGCCTCCCAGTGCATGAGTTCCGTCACGCAACGTCTGGAACTCGTTTGCTTCGCACTTCGCTCTCGCTTCCGCATGTGCCCTCCTCCTTGCCTTCCTCCTTGCGCCCCTTCGTCGCCCGCATCGTCGGAGTGTCAGACTTCCCGGTGAAAGCCAGGCGGTTCTCTGCTGAGGCGTCCCGCCGTGGACCCGTCGCTCAAGCATCATCTGCTGTCAAGGTGACTCCCCCATTCATCTGGAAGGCGTATGGCTTTGGTGACAGCCCCACCTCCTTCACCTCGGCCCAGGCGTCCCAAAGCGTTGCTGAGTTTGAGCAGGCGTACTTCTATCCCTCAGGTATGCTGAACCACGGATCACCATCGCGATGATAGGCTGGAAGCTCACTGTTTCGCCTTGTTCCTCAGACTTGCTTGACTTTGAGAAGATGTACGGACTTGCTCAGCGCAACCTGACCAACATCGTCGGCAAGAACGATCCCACCACAGGTGCGCACGGAGTGCATCCAGAGCTGTTTCTTGTGGCAGGTTGGGTACATGTATGCGAAGGCAGAGGCAGAGCAATCACAGGTGCTTGGTTTTGCAGGCTATCTGGGGGAATGCAGCCTGGATGTCGAGTACATCCAGGTCACAGGCCGTGGCATCGACACCTGGATGTTCAGCCAGGGTCCCTTCGACATGACGCAGTGGGCGCAAACAGTGCTGTCCACCACCGGTGCCCCTCTTGTCCATTCAGTGTCTTGGGGAAGTGGCGAGCAGAGCTTCCAGGCCTCAGAGATGAACCGTGCCAACACCGAATTTCAGAAGATGGGGGCTATTGGCATGACCGTGCTGACAGCCTCTGGCGACGAAGGGACGGGGAGCACTGGTTTCCTGAGCTGTGGATGTACGCTCACGCCACGTTACGGTTGAGACGCTCACCGCCTTGCCACCGCTCTTTTTTCCCCCTTGCTCATGTGTGTGTTTGCTTGTTCCCCAATCTTGGTTGTTACGCTGCTGTTGGTCCCTCGCACACACAGCATTCTCGCCCACGTTCCCTGCCTCCAGCCCGTACGTGACGGCAGTCGGTGGAACGACGATTTTGGAAGCTGGAGCTGCTGAGAGCGGCTGGAAGGACAGCGGTGGTGGTTTTTCCACTGTTTTTGCCGTACGTGTGCCCAACACACAACGTGTTGTCATCCCTTTGCCTCACCTTTTCGTTGGCAGCGCCCAAGTTACCAAGATCAGGCCGTGTCGCAATACCTGAGTGGCGGAACGACGCTGCCTCCGCAAAAGTACTGGAACAACACTGGTCGTGGGTTGCCTGATGTGAGCGCAGTGGCCACCAACTTCCAAGTGCGTAGCTCTGCCCGCGCGCGTTGTTGTTGCTTGTGGTCACGTGACATTCACGTGAAATGAGTGACCTTGTGTGCAGGTCCTCATCTCCGACTACCTGGGCCCTCTCTCTGGCACCAGCGCCGCGACGCCCACCTGGGCGGGCACTCTCTCGCTCATGAACGGTCTGCGAGCGCAGGCGGGCAAGAAGCCAATTGGTTTTGCCAACCCGCTTCTCTACTCGTTGGGTTCAGGCGTTGGTACCGACATCACTGCTGGTGACAACAAGCAAGCCTTCTGTTCTGCTGGTGCGTTGTGCCCGCGCCGCGCATATATTGTGCGCTCATGCTTTGGTGGTACAGGTTTCTTGGCTGCTACTGGGTGGGATGCCATCACAGGACTGGGCACGCCCATTGTCGACACCCTCAAATCTGGCCTGGTGTAGACAGATGCTTGTGGCAAAGCGGGGGGGAGGGGGGGAGGGGGGGCTGTGCGTGTGCCTGCGCCGCGCGTTGCTCCCAACTTCAACCCACCAATCAATCAATCAATCAATCAATCAATCAATCAGTATCACACGCTGCGCAGCGCAGGCGTTCGCTGCTTGTACCCTTTGCGGGTGCTCGGTGTGTGATCTGTCTTGACACCGTTGACACTAGATATGAGGGCATCATCATGTGTGGACCTTCTTTGTTAGAGCCTTGGCTGCAGCAGTGAGGGGGCAAGCGAAAACTGTCAAAGAACAACCAACCGGTGACGAATCCGGGTGTGCAACGGCAGGCGCTTCAACTTGCAGTCTCGCCGCCATCCCCACCATCTTGAACCCCTCCCCCTGCGGAGACGAGTGGTTCGCAAGAGCCTGAACATGATGGCGCACCGTGCCTCTCGGGTAAGCAATGCCTCTGAAGCGGCACAGCACCCCCGCAGTGGCACCCAGACCACCAACCGCCTGCGCCAGCGCGCTGGCCGCCGATGGCAAAACAAAACAAAACATGCTGCCGTTCGGCGAAGGTCCCACCGCACTGACACGAGCACGTCGCTGGGGAATCATGAGCGTGCCAGTTGTTCTCGTGCGTCCGTTTCCAGTGTTGAAAGGGACGGACAACAGCGTGGCCGTCGTCGCTCGGGAAGGAAGGCCACTGGTTCCACAAGCTTGATGATGCAACGGCTCAAGCGTGGGGTCGGAGTCACTGTGACTGTACCGCGCCCATCAGTGCCAGGGGACGAGCACTCTCTTGCTGCAACTCCAAGCAACCACATGTCGAAGGTTGCAGCCGTTATGCATGGCATCATGCTGTTGAAAGCCCACGTGGCTCGACGGCGTGAACATAAGCAACGCCAAGCCACGGTTGACAGGTTAATGAGCACTGAAACGCCTGGCAAAACCAAGCAGACCAAGACAACAACTCACGTTCAGGGCTCCCCACGCTGTGATGTTGTTGAAGTGGGGTGTGCAAGCGCGCCAGATCAACAGGACTCGGCGTGTCGTGAAGAGCGCGCCAAGACTGCCACGACAACAACACGCACCAGGACTGCCGCAGCAACAGGCAGTTTCGATGCCCTGAGTCGCTTGAGCACGTCGACACAGGCGCTCACATCGACACAGGATATGTTGTTGGAAGACAGCTCCTCGCCCTGGGAAGCGCGCCCACCTGAACATGTGCGACAGAGACTGCTGGCAGAGGCTGCCGCTGAGATGATGGTGGTGCGTCGCCGAGCTGCGCGACGTTTGCGGAAGCGCGCAGAGCGGTATGCTGTCCTCAAAGCGACACCATCCACAGCCACTGCCCACGACGGTTGGGAAGGGGCCACCCCGCCGTATGAGCCGCTGCTGCCCACTGGCACGCCGCGTGCTCTTGGGGGTGCCGCGGCAGCCGCTGCTGATGCGGCGAGCGTGTCGTCCGTGACCTCTCGGCGCTCAGACTCTTCCGGTGGTTCGTTGCTTTCACACCTTGAGCGTCGGCGACTTCGTCCCGGACACAGGCGGAACGTTGCATCAGTCGCCACGCCACGGTCGCCTTCGCCACTATCACTGGCATCGCCGTCCACTGCGAATACCATTCGTGAGATACCACGCCGCGCGTCACCTCCACGGCTGGCACGCCATGCAACCGCGCAACAATCCCCGTCGAGGCGAGGTGGCCACACTGAGGCGCACACCACGCCCAAAAGCGGCAAGAACACCCCCGACAAGAAATCGAAGCGCCAAGGGCGGCGACGAGCGTCGCGTCACGTCGACATCGAGCTCAAAGATCCCAGCGCCGGGTTTCTGGATGATGAACGAAACGCACAAGCCGTAGCTCTGCGCAATGTGCGCCCACTATTGCAGCAAGCTGCCATGGTGGCCCGGAGGTCCGGACAGCATGAACTGGCAAGAAAGGTCGAGACAAGAATGGCACAGTGGGGTGATGTAGGCCCCGCTTCCCCGAAGCCGAAGGGCTCGAAAAAGAGGCGGGGAAGACGAAGGCGGGGTCGCAAGAGAAAGAAGGGGCACGTAAAGGGAAAGGGAACGCGAAAGGGAACGGGAACGGGAAAGGGAACGGGAACGGGAACGGGAATGGGGAGAGACCAAGAGAAGTCGAGCTCCCACCGAGCGGAACCCGGTCCAACTAGCGTTTCAACGGCTGGTGCAGGTGCTAGTGTGAGTGCCACTGCGCCCACTGCCTGTGCTACCACGCCGCCGCTCGCCACAGGCACAAACCCGAGCACAGCATCGAACGACGCCACATCTCCGTCCAAAAGAACGAGGAAACGGACCATGTCCACCAACAGACTGCACCCTTCCCTGTCATGGGAGCGTCCACAGACCGCCGAGGTGGTGCTCCGAAGTGGCGAGGTGGTGGGTGTGGAGCGCTGGAAGCGACAGATGCCGGCTGTCGACAGTCCCAAGGCGTACAGGGCACACGACCGTCCGTCTGACTCCTCCAAACTCCCACTCCTGCCGCCGCTGCCTCCGCGGCCCACGACAGCGGCGATATCGTCGGAGATTGTGGCATTCATCGAAGCCAGCCGCGCGCAACCACCCCTGGTGCTCCCATCCCCAACAGGTTCGGCTGGTGGTGGCGTTCTTCGCCGGTCCTCCAGAGGGTCCGCCTGTGGTCGAGCGCGGCTGCGTGTGTCTCCTGTGCGCCGGTCTGCAGCAGGTGGCGCACAGGACAGGGGTGGGAACGTGGCGCCAAGCGGCACTCAAGCAGTCAAGCTGCCCAAGGCGCTGCGCTTTGATGCAGTCAAGCTGCCCAAGGCGCTGCGGTTTGATGATGCGAACGACGCAGGCGAAAGTGTAGGCAATGACACCGGTGGCAAGGAACAGGACAACCTCCTTTGTGGCACATTGATTGAGAGTGTAGACGGTGCCCGATCTGGGAGCAGCGATGTGAAGCTCAACCTCCCCAGTGTCCACACCCCCGCGGCTGCTGCTGCTGCTGCTGCTGCTGCTGCTGCTGCTGCTGCTGCTGCTGGAGCACGTGGCGTTGAGCATTCTGACGACGAGAGCGATATGGACGTTGGTCCGTCGGTTGGACAAGCATCGCCGCCGCGCGCCATCACACCCGGACAGCAACATCGTCATGAATACTTTCACAAAGCGCGTCAAGGCGTTCGGTACGTGCGTGCTACGAGTGCCATGGCTAGCATGTGTGTTGTGTTGCGCCGCGCTCCTGCATCACGTTGTCCTGTTGCTGTTGTTGTATGGCAGAACCCCGCACTTGCAGTCGCCTCGTGCACAGATCATTTATGATGCAAAGTCCCTGGGTGTCGCCCCGGAACCACTTGGTTTTCATCGCCCCAAGTCTCACGTTGTGGATCTGCGGTACGGTTCCTTTGTCCTCAATGACTCCTCATGGGCTGTACTACCCACACCCCGTGTGTGTTTGCTGCCACTGTCCCCGTCACATGCCCAATTGCTGTGTTGTGGATCACCAGGGGCTACGGGATCGGTCCGGTGCGCGCAAACATGCTCCAACGGTACGTGGTGCTCACCCTAGTTCTTGCCTGCCGAAGCTGGTAATGTCGAGGTTGTAACACTGGTGACATCACCGGACACCCAGAGGGCTCACGCATCATGCGCTTCCCATCCACTTCCTTGGACTGGCCTCAAACCGACTGGATTGCGCCTCAGTTGCCTCCATCTTGGACAACAAGCAGCTGTTTTGTCAACTGCGGAGTTTGGATCTCTCGCACAACAGCATCGGTGAACACGGAGCCACAGCACTTGCAGCATCACTCGAGGTGAGACCTGTGTGCGTGGGTGTCGCTCCGTCTTTGTAGTGACCCGATGACTCCTTTTTTGGCCATGCCCTGTGCATTGAGTTGACGCTTCAGGCCATGCCATGCCTTGCTGAGCTGAACCTAGAGAAAAACAAGCTCCGAGATGGTGGCACACGCGTGCTCGCCCCAGCCCTCTTGCATTGCACATCACTCACTACGCTTGTTCTGAGACGCAATGACATTGGCCATGGCGGGGCGGCGGCACTTGGAAAAATGCTGGGCTCTGGGTGCGTACAGCCGCTTGAAGTCAGGACAAGCCCCGGAACGCGTTCCCAGAATCTGACACGCACCTGCCCTGCCCCCTGCCCCCTGCCCCCTCTTTCCTCCAGGTTCCCCGAGTTCGTGCGCCCAACCGATCCGGAGTTTGATTATCGCGTAGCACGTGCGAAAGAAGGCGTCCAGGGCACGCCCCACACCATCTGCAACCTTGACTTGGCCTGGAATTCCATCACCGCGGAAGGTTCTGTCGCCCTCATGGACGGGCTACTGCGGCAAACTGTGGTCACGACGCTGGACCTCAGCTTCAACGCGGTCTGTCGAAGGGCAGAGACCGCAGTGGCCACAATGCTAGCCTTCAACAGCACCATCACCCACCTTGACTTGTCACACAACGGCCTGGACGGCGCATTTCTGGAAAGCCTATCCTCTGGACTCAATCGAAACACAAGTATCCGAGGTTTGCATATGAAGGGTGCGTTTGCTTGCCAGGCGTGTTTGTGGTACACGCCCCCACCCCCCCCCCCCCCCCCCCTCGCTCGCTGATGCGTATGTGCTGCAACGTGGAGGCACAGGCAACGGTCTAGCATTGGACAGTCGAGGTTTCTTGAGGCTGCGTCCTGGAATGTCCCGAGCTCCGGATGGAGTTCAAGCTGCGGATGCAGTGCAGTCGTTCTACACGCCGCTGCACGATGGTGCAGTGCTGGCCGCTCACACCATTGCCGTCACCCGCAAGCTCCCCATGTACGTGACACCTGGCCTCTCTGTGTGCCTGTGTTGTGGGGCACCCGTAGTCACTGCGTCGACGCGTGCTGTTCGTGTTGTTGCCAGATACGACCGACGACTGAAAAAGCGTGTGAATGTCGCCACGGTAAGCCCCCATGACCGGCACGGCGACCTGTTCCACAAACTGGAACGGCTCGCCGACAACACGGGTCACCGCAAGCCAGCATGGACCAGGAACGTTGAGGCAGCAACTGCCAACCGCCACACGGCGCAACGCATTGTGGCGTTTCAGGGCAGCGCTGTGCGCCACGACTCTGCAGGAGGCGTTGTGACAAGCCCCCATGGTACGACCGTGCCGCGCATCTCCATCGCCTCACGTGCCTCTGCAGCCTTCTCACGGTCAAGCATTGTGCAGGCACACGTGGGGCGAGGCACAACACGGAAGGGAAGCCGGACAAGGAGTGTTGGATGTGTGGCCACTGGCGACCCTTCGTCTTCGAGTGGCGGGGAGGGTCTTCAGGGGTGGCAGGTCGAAACGTCTGGGTGGCCACAAGCTTTGACGCGTGGCATGCTGAAGAGCTGGTGCGGCGCCCCTCTGATGGCGTCTATCACCTGCCGCGCATGGTTCCTCAAGAAGAGTTCTTGTTCGTGTATGAGGTACGAGTCGTACGACCACTCGAAGTGGTGCGCATGTTGCTATGGGATGGATCGCCGTTGGCGCTGTTGTGGGCCAGACCGTTGCGTGACCGCCACTGTGCGCAGGTCGATGGCGTGGTGCGAGCGGCAAATGATGAACTCCACACGCGTGTGGTTGGCGACAACTCCACAGCATCGGCTGGAGCAGGCCGTCGCATGAGCTCACTTGCCCGTGGCTCGTTCCTCGATTCAGAAATGGCGCAGGTGGGCGAGGACGGATTCATCCAGGCGCATGGTGCCTACGTCAACGTGTTGTGGGATGCGGAGCGTGAGTTGCATCGCACAGAAAAGGTTCGAACGCTACGCGCCCAGCAAGCACGTGAGACGGCCCTCCGTTGGTTAGACACCATCAAGCGGTCAAAAGCAAAGGAGTTGGAAATAAAACGAAGGCGGGAGGAGGAAGAGCAGGCGCGAGTTGCATTGGCGTACGGGCAGGCGGATGGAAGTGCAGCCCCTGACGACGAGACAAAGGGGGGTGGGACAGCATCCACGGCAGTGCAACAGCAACATGAAGAGGGCACACCGCAAGCAGACCAGCGTCGCCCCCGTGGCGAGGCTGAAGCTGTACCGCGTCCTGGGCGTGCCCGTAACTTGAAAGCAGTGTTTCGCCGGGGCGTGGGGAAGGCGGTCAAGCTCATTCGAGAACAAGGTGCGATGCTTGGATGTAGTCAACAGTGGATGTGTGTTCCGTGGCATGTTGTGTTGCAGCTTCTGATCCAAGACTCGCCCTTGCAGTTGCTGTGGCGGACCGCACCCCGCTTGAAGCCTCTGACCTGGCTCCTCGCACCCTGCCTCCAGCGGTGGTGCAACGTCTGGAGCAACAAACGGTCCCCCAGGCGTGGTGCATTGACGACGCATGTTGCAGTCCCATCCGGGAGGATGACGGTTTCAGCGGCCGTTGCTTTGATGTGGACTGGAAGTACACGAAGGTCGGCCGCTTCATCAAAGATGCAGCAGAACGAGCAGCGCTGGCACCTGTCATACGGGGGGTTTACCGTGAGATCCGGTTGATTCATGCGTTTTACGCCACCCTGTCGCTGGCCGTTGATGTGTTCACCGTCTACCGGAACGACTTCCGCCAGTTTTGCGAGGACTCACAAATCATCGACAACAAGAATCTGCAGCTCTCGGTTCGTGTTTGGCGTGGCGCGCAATGTTGCTTGTGTGGCGCGGCGCGGCCCTAAGAAGACCTGCTGCTCTCCAGACCGTTGACACCGTGTTCGTTGCAAGCAACGTGGGTGTGAAGCACACTTCTTTTAGTGTGGAAGGCAACCCTGACCGCTCTTTGGTACGTGTGCTTTGAAGCTGCAGCGAGGAGACGCCCTGTCGTGTCCTTGCGATGGTGTGTGTAACGACACGACCTGTGGTTGTGCAGTGCCGCTACGAATTCTTGGAGGCCGTAGTGAGGCTGGCACACAACAAGTATATTCGCGGAGAGAAATTGCCTGCGGCGGAGGGCATGCACAAGCTGCTCCATGAGTACATCCTGCCAAATGCTCGACGCATTGAGCACCCAGAAGTATTTCGCCACTCAAAGCTATGGTGTGAGGAAGTTGACTTGGTGTTCTGGCGAAATCGGGCAGAGCTGCTCCACGTCTATAAAATGCATGCTGGCAAATTCGTTGCCCCAGGTTCGCAAGCCGGGGGAGGCGGGTGCAGCTGCGTACCGTGCTGACTTGGTTGTTGTTGACATGGCTGTGCTGGGTGCCGGATGGACAGGGGATGATGCGTGGATGAGCCTTGATGAGTGGATGGCCCTGCTCGAAACTGCCCTGGAGCATGGTGAGAGACATCACGACATCGAACGCAAGTTTCGGTTGGTGTTTGCCATGAGCCAAGCTCCTGAGGTGGATGAATCCGACCTACGCCACATGCAAATGGAGTTCACGGAGTTTTTGGAAGCGGTACGTTGGAGAATGGAACAGTGCTGTTGTTGTTGCTGCTGCAAACATTCACCGCTTTTTCTGCTTCCTCAGCTGGCGCGTGTTGCGGACATCATCGGCCAAGCCCATGCCCCCACCCCACTGTGTTTGCAGCTGCAACAACACGTCATCAGCAAAGTGTTGCTCTTGGCACACGTGGAAACGGTGTCTTGAAGAACACAACCAGCACGGAAGTGCATGAGGAAGCTGCGTAACAAGCACATCTGACCAAAACCATGTCGTTTTCGTTTGTTACACATCCATTTCGCACAACCACAACCACTCTCTAGGTTTGACTTGACTCCCTGTTTGCCTTTCTCTCCCATCACAAGACAAGAGAACGCCCGTCAGAGCTCAAACCAACGCAGACCCGGCTTGGACAGCGTCGCCATCCACCGCCGTGGAGCCTGTCAACGCGGGCGGTGCGCCGGCACCCGCGATGATGCCAGTGCGCAGCGACTCGACGTTGTAGTCCGTGAAGCAAGACACATCTGAGAAGCTGCGCGCGCTTGCGACCACAGCCGTGGCGCCGTGTTCCTGGACACAAGCCAACGCGGCGACGGCGTCCTCCTCACGAGACGGGATCACCAACTGCGGAAGCAAGAGCAGAACAACAACACAATTGTGCCAACAACGCCGGAGGTGAGCAACAACACCGGCGCGCAAGACAACCAACACACGAAGCCACAAGCTCGCCACGCTGGCGCCGGTTTCGTACCTTCGAACCGGCATGGAGGGCAGCCAATGAGCCCGCAGCAAGGCCGAAGCGAGAACTTTGGTACGCTGACACACACACAACGTCATCACGGCCCAGCTCCATGGAGGCGGCGCTGGCCTTGGCGGTGGCGAGGAGGTCCGCCTGGGTGAGGGGAGCACCCTGAACGGCGCTGCCATCTTCTGCGGCAGTGTATGGGATGATCAGCACGTCGTCAGAGGACACGGCGCCACTGAGGGCGGGAAGGGGGTTGGGCATGGGGTCGTAGACCGGGAAGTGCTTGTACTGCATGATGCCGCCGATCTCCTCGTGGCCGATGTTGATCAGGTGGCGAAGGTTCCGCATGGATTTCTCGTTCACCAGATCACCCCAGTGCCACAAGCCCAAGTCCGTCAGCTGCTGCACGTCCTTGGAGCGAGCCTGGCTCTTGAAACGAGGGCCAAACATGAGGCCGCGGCACCCCTCAGCCTTGAGCACGGACTCCACGGCATCCACACTGAGATGGGGGTCCAGCACCACCAACTGGCAACCGATCTTGGCCGCAGCCAACACTGCGCACAAGTGCTCCACCTCGTTGGCAAGCCACACAGCCAGTTTGGACTCTGACGTGTACCCCAGCTCGACGAGACCACATGCCAGCGCGTCTGTTTGTGTCTGCTCGGCACCCACAACACCGTCACGCCTTCCCACGCGAGCAGACGTGCACCATACCGACGGCAACCTACCTTCAGCTCCGTGGAGTCCCAGGACAGGTCTTGGAACGGAACCTTCACGACCTCACGGCGTGGGTGTGCTTCGGCGTGAGAGGCGACCAGGTCGCCCAGTGTGCTGTACAGGCGTGACGCAGTGACGGAGGACGCTACCACCGATGTCCGCACAACAGGAGCTGCGATACTACGCGTAGCAGCTGAAAGCATGCCACAAAGGACAAGGACGGGTGTGTGGACGGAGCGAACACGGTGAGGAGGCCACTGCTGCACGCAACAACAAACCGCGCAAAACCCAGGTGCACCACACGAACAAATCACGTACCGCGGGCGAACAACGAGACACGACGACCAATCATGATGGCAGTTACACCACGGGAAGGTGAATCCAGACACGCGACGGAAGGAGTCGCCCAAGCTGCTGCTGCTGCTGCTCGAGGCTGCAAGGAGTCAAGGTGAAAGAAAGCCGAGCAGAACGACCAACGCCACACCTGGTTGATGGTGTCGAAATTACAATTTCAAAATAGTGACATTGTAAATGTACCTTTTCGTTCGCGGTGCGCACTCGCATGTTGGTGCTGGCTCAGACGGGCTCACAGTTCATTCATCCCCAACTCACAAAGGCGGTGCTTCGTCAGAATGCACTCGGTGTGGGTGCGGCTGAATGCCATTGTATTCTTTGGATTGACAGTTCTTGCAGGCGTTGCGTTTGTCTGTGCTGTGAGGTGAGGGGGGCGCTGAGCGGTCGACGGCCAGGCCGCATGTGTGCGTGTGGCGTTCGTGTTCGGACACTGGCACCTCACGACCGGTGTTTGGCATGTGGATACGCAGCTCCTCCTTCCACACAGCAAACCCAGTGGTGTACAAATTGGAACTGGCCTCTGTTCAGGGCTTGTACGTGGGCACCGGCAGTGCTGTTGCGCGTGGTGTGCTCACGTGTCTTGTGGTGTTGCCCAGGCGCAATCACGGGCAGACCGATCGTGCGGTGCTGCGTTTCAACCTCGATGCAGACCTGTCCAGTGTGTTCCACTGGAATGTGAAGCAACTGTTTGTGTTTGTGACCGCGGAGTACACAACAAAAACTAACGTACGCTGGGGCTGACTCGTCGCGTGTGTGTGTGTGCGGGCTGCGCCACCCTGATCTGCCTGCGACTGGCCCTCCACAGAAGGTCAACCAGATCGTTATTTGGGATTTCATAGCAAAAACACCTGAAGAGGCTGTCATCAAGATTGAGGATGGGTTCAATAAGTACGCATTGATGGATCAAGGGTCAGAGCTGAGGTAGGTTGAACCGCCGCATGTCAGCTTGTGGCTTCGGCGCTTTTTGTTTTTCCCTTCCTCACATCATGGTGTGGCAGAGGTGCTGAAGTCACGCTGAAGCTGAGCTGGGACGTGATGCCCATCACTGGGTTGTTGAGTTTACAGACCACTGGACATAGCCAGTTCACTTTGCCTGGCCGCTACATGTAGAGAGTGTTGCTGTGGTGGCACTGCATGCTGGCTGTGTTCAAGAAAATAAGTAGTTTTGTGTTCGCTCCTACCGATGGCGCAAGTTCGCGGCGTGAACCCCTTTCGAGGGCGACGCTGCCACGCGCATGGGGCTCCCACTGACAGACAGGTACTCGTCAGCAATCACCAGTCCGTGGCTGGCTCGTGAGCCGATGCTGATCCCCGCTCCTTGGGACGCCAGGACTCGAGACGATGCGCGAGCCCGAAACGCCACATCAGGACCGTCGAAGCTTGCTCCAGCCGGCCACTGGCCACACGTCACAGATGGAGGACCGTGGCGGGTGCTTCGAGCCGCCCCCGTACTTTGAGTGCCCCAGCCAGACACAGACGTGACAGACCGGCGTGTGCGAACCGGCGGCACACCCGTGGAGTCATCGGCCGGGGTTGCCGGGCGACCGGAACTGCTACTCACCACGGCAGCCGCCGCTTCTCCATTGCTGTCATGCGGCGTCGCATTAAACTCTGGACGTGGGGGGTGAGCCAGAGGCTTCGCTTCCTCGGGTTGTTGGGTCCGAGCTGCTGTCGTCACCACCGCAGGTTCCGGCGAAACCCGCGTGCGGGATGCCGAAAAAGGGCCAACGATGGCAACATGATGCAACGCGTGTTGGGGCTCGGCGGTGGCGGAAGACAGCAGCGCAGCTTGTTGGGACGGTTTACCAACACCCTGAGTCAGCCTTGCGTGTTGGCGCTCAAGCGACTCACGTCGTGCGTTGCGGTAGCGACTGTTTCTGGGCGGGGCAGGCTGCGGACTCGTACTGCGACCCCGGTTGCGGGGCCGTCGGTGTTCCGCTGTGCGTGTGGTTTTGGGTGGGGAACGTTCCGGTGAAGTGTGTCGAAACGACGCCTTACCACGAACTCTCTTGCTTCGTGACCGTGGCGAAGGACTCGTGGAAGCTGGTGAGGACACCGGGCGTGTGCCAAACATGGGGGAGTACGGCAACCCCGCAGTGCGCCTGCCCAATTAAATTCAAGTACAGATGCCGAATCCAAAGACACAATGTCAGCATGCACGCGCCACAAAGCTACAGACGTCGCGCCGGTTCAACGTACATGAAAGACTGTGCGGTACTCCCTTGTGCCAGCCAAGACTCCGGGTGCTTCGGCATGCGACGAAGCGACGATCCCGAAGCACTTCTATTCAGCATCGCCCTGCCCCGCGATTTGGTGACTACTTCGCTCCCCGCGAACAAGCCACCGGGGTCCGCTGCCTTGGAACTCCGACCCAATCGCACGCCCAGTGTGCTAGCACTGTTGTGTGTACCGGGGTTCCGATACGCTGCGCGGCGAACATCAGCAGTCCACATGCCAGACCGGGACGATCTCCGTCCGACCGAGGGGGAGTCTCCAAATACTCCACTCCCTCCACCCAAGCCGAACCTGGCTGCAGCTTCGGCTGCTGCCTTGTCAATGTCCCCGCCAAGCATTGTGGGGGATGCCCAAGACGGACTGACGCTGTCACTGTGCCCTGCGCTGGATGTTCGGCGGCGTCGCCGTGGAAAACGGCTCACAGGAGCCGGTGTCAGATCCGGCATGCGCGGCGCAATAATGGCATCCGACGCAGCTAAAGGACGCGGGTACGCTTGATTGTCCCCCTCTGCTGCTCCGGGGATGTTTTCTCCGCTACCCCCAGTGGTAACAAGGAGGCCGAAAAATCGATTGAACTGCGGCGGCTTGAGCGTCTGTTGCAGGTACGACACACGTTGCATCACATGCCGTCCTGTCCACCAACAAACAGTGCAGCGCGCGCACCTTGGGCTTCGACAGTCGTTCAAACAGAGCGTCGTTGCAGTACGACACAGGTTTCCGCTTTGCCGACGCGTCTGTCAGCATGGCAGCGGCTCGAGCTGCTTCCACCGCCATTGTGTCCATCATCGAGGACCTCCTTCCTTGACGCCGCGAAACTGATGAGCGACGGCGCTTGGGAGTTGCAGTGTGAAACGGCGTGCGCACATCTGCGAACAGTACCGGGTCGAGTGTCAGACAATAGAGAGCTAGCCCCCAACCGCCAGAGCCAGCTATTACGTTTTCGCTTCCGAAACACAAGCTCCCCATCCTTGCCTTCCTTGGCAATTGCGTTTAGTAGCACCTCCAAGAACGAGACATACTCAGCGGCATCGATAGAGTCACACCACATGTCTGAACAGTCACGCAGCTGTCAGCGGACCAATGCAAGTGTATGTGAACCAAGCCAACCGTTTCACACCGGTGAGTTGATACAGGGACATGTGGAACATCTTGAACGTGAGACCGCCACGGCCTTTGCTGTCCGAGAGCCAATCAGCCTGCACAACCCGATTGAGTTCGGCACTGACAGCACGGTACCCATGGCAACCTACCTCCAATGTCGCCTGTTTGTCCTCTTCACTCATGTCAGGCGTGAGCGCCAACAAGCAATGGTAGATCATGCGAGAGTACCTGAAACAGACCAGGGTCAACCTGGGTGCATTTATCCATACCGTCGTATCTCCGAGGAACGACGCACTGTTCTTTGTTGAGGGGCGCTTCGCTGGGTCTTTCAACGGAACTGTCGTCCGACCGCTTACGATCCGCTTCCTTGGCTGCAGGATATACGAGATGCCAAAACTGTGTACAAAGCAAAGATAAGTGAGCCTAAGCCCCCGTTTCAGACACTTCATAACCTCCACAACCTTCAGCGTTTCTGCAACAATTGATGGATGTAGTGATAGATCTGCACGCTTTCGGATGTTTTCCTGAACAACGGCAACAAACGAGCGTCAAACCAAGTCAATCCTTATGTCTCTGGCTGTCGTACGTTGGTGTAGTTCTCGTTCGTTTCCAATTCCTGTCCGAGCTGCTTGCGTTCCTCCTCCATCTTCGCCAGGTATGCGACTCGTTGCTTCGCCAACACGATGGTTGACACGTACATGAGCTGTGGAAAAATACAGATCACGCCAGATGGTAGGATTCTGTAAGCAAATCCGATCGTCGGTCCAGCCGCGCCGAAAAACTCACCCCTTTGGGATCGGTTGTGTTGAGCAGAAGCCCTTTCTTCACGGCGCCATTCACAGTACTCCACAGAGCCTGGAGTTCGTCGGAGTAAGTTGCATGCACACAAAGCGACACATGCAGTGCATTGCCCCACCTTTCCTCGTGACATTTTTCCACCCTCAGATACACCGTGCGCTTCCATCATGGCCTGGCGTTTCTCCACATGCTGGGCATAGGCCTCCCGTTGGGACTCCAAGTCCAGCGATCCGTTGTTGATTCGATGCACCGCTTGTTGGACATACCAGTTCCTGGAGAACTTCATCATTGCCTTCGCGGTTGCCTTCAATCGACGCCACAGTGCCTGTTTGTTGTACCAAGACCCCGCTCACTGTTACTCACAACAGACGTGGAGTGTCGGCGAGGAACAGCAAAGCAAACGTACCACGCCCTTTGGCGAACTTGTGTGGATGTGTTGAGGAGGACGAGGGTCGTCACGAGTGTCCTGGCTCTGGATGGTGTCGTTCGTGGTGCTGCTGCCACCAATGCCTTCATCGTCGCCATCAGCACCACTGTCCGAGCCAACGTCAACGCACTCGCCAATGTCTTCCAAATCCACTTGCGGTACATTGACAGCACGCGGTACTGCATCAGGCATGGCCATGCGTCGTACGCTTTCTTGGCGCACGAATTGAGCTTGCTTGATGCGTGTGGAATCGTCTTCAACAAGCTCCTGGTTGTAGATCCGAAACGAGGCAAGGACTGCGGTCATTACACTCAACTGGTCGTTCGCCTCGCGCTTCGCATCATCCTTTCGCTGCTTCGTATCCTCCAGCCTAGGCGGCACGTCTTCTTGCCGAACCCCCTCGTCGGGTCTGCCCGAAGGCGTGGCCTCGGAAGAGTGATGCTGCGAATCCGTTGTTGTTGTCACGCTCCGGCCGGCACTGTCATCGGACATCGAAAACCCGCGCGCAATGTTCGTGCCGCTCTGGGTGGCAGCCACGTTCCTGGCGACGCGCGACGGATCTGGTGACGTGTCAGGGGAACGTGGGCTGTCAAAGTCCCCCACTGAAACGCCAGACGCCGGTGCCTCCCACGGTTCCACGTTGCTTCCATGCGCAGGCCCAAGCGCCCCGCGAACTGCCGCTGCAGAGTGGTGCCCACGGCCAGCGCCCCCCACCGCCGCCGTTCTGGGGTGCCGGGGCTTTCCTTCCCGGCCAAAGGAGTGTGACGACGGCATGGTGTGGCTCAGGAGTTTGCTGGGTGTCATGACGGCTTGCTGGGGCGTAGGACTGGACGGGGAGCCTGCTGCAGTGCCATGTGCTGGCGGAAGGTCTCTTGGCGAGGAGCGCGACCGCTGGGACATGCGTTGCACGCTCGTTCGAACAGGAGTGACAAACGCCTGGGTGTACGCCGTTGCATCTGCTGGCGACGAGTGGGGCCTGAAGGTTGGACCCATGACCCTCTCCTGCCCTGCTGTCACATGTGACGTGGCCTCTTGCCGCAGGGTTCGCGCCGAACGCGAGACGGCACTGTGGCTGCGAAAGCCCCCCACCCCCGGCCCCGGCCCGGCTGCCAGTGCCACCCCCGACTGCTCCATGGTCACGACCTGCGAGCTGCCCAACAAGTACTTGGACGAGTGAGTCTTAACCAACAACCCCAAGCCACGCCCTGCAGCTTTGTCGTGCAGTTGCTGTGCGTAGCGTCGCGCGGCGTTTGCAGGTGGGCCCGTCACACGGGTGAAAGCTACGCCGGCTTGTGTCGAGAGAACATCGTCAAGTCCAGCGGGACCATGAAACGCTTGTGGTTTCCCAGTCGAGTTCCAAGACGCTGGGAACACGTTTGATGGGCCCTGTGTGTGTGCCCCAGACTGGCGCGTGTGGCTTCGGAGACTGGCGTAGCTCGCGCGGGATTCCTGTGCGTGTGAAGCACCCTTTCGGGTGCGATCTTTGCTTCGGCCCCGCTTGCCGCGGCGATGTTTGGGCCTTGCCTGGTGGGCTATAACCGTTCCAAGTGAGTGGGGTGGAACCCGAACAACGCGGCCGCTGCCTCTGTGGCTTGCCCCAGCCGTCTTGCTGTGCCACCAAGCTCGCATCTGTCCCTCCCTGCCCCGTCGTTGGCGCAGGTGTATGGCCTTGCTGCCTTCCAAGCTGTCCGGTTCTGCGCGAGTAGGCAGCTGCGGTTCTGTTCAACGGCACTGCGCCCAGAACAAGTACAGGACGTCCGCAGTGCAGTGAGGCCCCACACGCCACTGGCGCAAGCCCGCCGGAGTTCGCCGAAACGTGATCTGCGCTGCGCGCTTGCTGAGAGCAATCCGTTGTTGAGTACTTCCGCAAACTAAATCTTTTTTAGGCACATTAACCCGCTGGCGAGCTACCTCCAAGCCTGCGAGATGACTCGCCGCGCGCGCACAACCAGGTGGATTCCCAAGCCACACACCCCAACCTTGGCACCCGTAGACAATCCGAACCACCAAGGAGAAACAACAGGGACCCCGATCCAGGCAAGCGTCAGGGGGATCAGCAAAATATCACCTGGCGAGGGCAAGGATCGTGGGGGTTACAAAAGACGCGCAAAGAACCCCACGGCGACGAAGCACAGCAAACAAGCAGCACCCACCTGCCAATCCCATTCCGCGGCACACACGCGTGCAAGTGGCTAAAAACGTGTCGTAGCCTCGACCCATCGTGCGCACAGCCCGCAAAAACAGCCTCCACGACGCTACCAGAGCTTGGCGGCACAGCCGTCCGAGCAGCCGCAGCGAGCGGAATCCGAGGCGGTACAGCACGAAAGGATCGGCTCCACGAAAGAGGAACCGTGCCACCTCGAAGGAGCGAGCAGCACCGAAGCCAACAATGCCAGTCCAGGCAAGTTGCTGCAGGACACGGGAACGACAGCACCACGACACAGCAGCAACCAGCCATCGCGACGGTGGAACCGTTGCGGTGAGCAACGTGCCGAGGCCAGCAAGTTCAAATCTGTACCACGTGCACAACGGCGTCAGTGCGGCACTCAACACCAAAGGCTCCAGCACAGCCAAACGACGAAAAAACAACAAACACGCGCGGGTGATGCGATGCACGTACTGCAGGGCTTTGTTGAAAGGCAGGAGCAGCCAAGACAACGTGCTGCGCACGGGCGCAAGCGGGAGATGGTAGGTGGGGAGGAGCGGAAGCAGGGACACAGGAACAAGCGTCGGTGACGCCACTGCCTGACCGGTCAGAGCCGCCTGCAACACGCGTGCAGGAAGCGCGGCCCACTCAACAACAAATGACTGCAGGGGTGTCCATGCGGGCAGGCTTGCGATCGAAGCGGCCACCGTCGTGAGGGGCGCAGTGACGGAGGCAGGGAGCCACGCCCACAACAGGCTCGGGAGCCATTGGGCAACGTGGCCAGCGGATTGCAGCCAACCACCAAGCCAGCCAGCCATGGACATGCCGAATGACAGGTTGGGGAGGAACACCATGTATGCCTGGGGAGGCAAGGAAGGTGACTGACCACGACCACGAAGCAAGCTGACATCACAGCACAACGCACACACACACACCGACACACATACGCACGTTCAGAATCACCATCGCCGGGAGAGCAAGGTTCAATACAACACCGTTCCAGATTCGGAGTGCATTAGGACCAATCAAGCATGCAAACAACGGAGACCCAGCAGTCAGCACGGTAAGAGCTCCCAGGTTGACACACGCGACGCCAAGCTGTAGAACAAAAGGAAACCAGTGGTTACAACATTGGAGGGAGGACATCCTCTGCAACAGCAGCAGCAGCAGCAACAGCAACGAAATGGGAGCAAGCAAGCGACAGGACGAACCTGCAAATGGTGAATCACGGTTTCGGCCACCAGAAATGGAACCGAATAGGCCAACTGTTGTGCCCGGTCAAAGTTCCGAACCATGCGCGTGCAGCGAATCGCGTGGCGGTGGATGTAGTCATGCCCGGCGAAGTCAGAGCTGCACAAGAAGCCGAGGGTCTGCAGTGGAGGAGCCACAGCACGGCGAAAGCGCTGATGCCAGCCCCGATTCGCGATGGAAGTGGTCGCAGCGTAGCGCAGTCTGATCATGAAGGCAAGTGGGGACACGGCCCAACCAAACAGCTTCAACGGAAGCATCAGGAAATGAGGGAACCGCGACACAGCGTAGTTGAAGGACTGGTGAATGACGAAACGCAGCCTGGGACGTTTGGCACACGAGCAAGTCATATTGCCACGTTTTGAACCCAAAGAAAGAAAGAAACGAAAGGTCCGAGTGAGCACAGCACCCACGCAGAACGCCCCACATACGGCACACTCGCACGCACCCCTGGCTGTGATCCTCTTCCGCTCGGATTTCTTCCGCGGGCATATTGACGAAACGCTCGCGTGCTTGCTCTCTCGTGTGGCGAGCAGCATACCTGCACACATGGCCACCCGTCAATTTCTTCGCGCGCGCGCGCGCGCGCGCACACACACAAAGTACGCGCGCTCGGGCATCGTATCGTACAGTGCCTGGAAAAACAGCGTGGTGCGGCGGCCCATTGCATTGTGCAGCTGGGGAGGCACGCCCCACCGCTGAATGTACAGCTGCTTCCACAGCCACTCACGAGTCGCTTCCTTGCGCCACTCCCGATTCACAGCACCCGCAGCCACAACGGAAGGGGCGTCAAGGTACGTCAGCACACGGGCGCGCAGGTGCCAGGGCAGGCCACCCAAGGCACCCGGGGCGTGAGGGTGGCGCAGTGCCGCAGCGGTCGCAGCTTCACGGGCCTCGCGGGCGCGGGCCTTGCGGCGACGTCGCCACTCGCCAAGCGACGTGGCGACTGTCGTGCGGAACAGGCGCGCCAGCCGGCCCACGAAGGTTGGGAGCGTGACCAGGGTGCCCGTGATGAACACCACCTCCAGCGCCTGCACCAGGTCCAGCACTGTGAACCCAAACTGACGCACCACCACCATGCCGATGCGCAGGCGCATGGGGATGTGAGCGTAGTCCGCCAGCGGGATGTCGCCGTCACGGGGAGCCCTACCGCGGAGCTCAATGGCACGCGCCACGTTGGCAAACGCTTGTCGCCGCCGGCGCGCGCGTTGCTGGTCCGTCTCACGCCGATCGCCATCACGATCCCCATCACGATCCCCATCACGATCACGCCCATGATCACGCCCACCATCACGCCCGCGCCCGCGTCCGCGTCCGCGTCCGCGTCCGCGTCCACGCCCGCGTCCCTGCCGCGGCCGGCCACGAAAGTGGGCGCGGAGGGACGCAAAGGCCTGCACAGCCGGGTCGTGGAGTGGTGGGGCGCCGCCCCGCAGGACACGCACAAGGTCCGCCACGAGCACGGGCGCGCGGAAGCCTGTGATGAGGACGGTGGCGGCCATGAGTTCCACCAGCAGGTCGCCGACACCACCGAGCATGACACGGACCAAGCGGAGGCGGCGGGTGGCGCGGTCCGCCGCTTGGTCGTCGCGCGTGAACAAGGCACGGGCAAGGCGCGGGAGGCGCCATGGCGCGACCACGCATGCCGCCATGGCCAGGGGCTCAAGCAGCAGGGAAGGCCACAAGGCACGCTTGGCGTTGCCGAGCACAGCCAGGTGGAAGGACGACGAGCCGTGGAGGAGCTGCTGGTACAGGATCCAGCCGCGCCAGGGCAAGGCACAGCTGAGGGCAGCCAGGGCGCCGCACACCACATCGGCACCGGCCATTCCGACTTGTCGCAGCACCAGCAGCCGGAGGTGCCACGCGGTTGGCTGGGTGTTGTCGACGGAGCGAGGCGCCACACCGCGGAGGGGGACGCGTGGGGCGCATGTCACACCGATGTCCATGTCTTCTTCGGTCTGAAGGCACCCAAGGAGTGCTCGGGCGGACGTCGTGAGGGTGCACAGGTGGCCGCGCTTCCGGTCAAACAGGCGGCCGCCGATATGGATGTCCAGACGCACGGTGATGGCGGCGTCACCACGTGCGGAGCGGGCGAGGAGCTGTGATGCAGCATCGGGACCGATCAAGTGTGTGTGTGTGTGTGTGTGTGTGTGTGTGTGTGTGTGTGTGTGTGTGGGTG
>Ga0213833_1000829_pt1 | contig 25697 bp, 7 predicted proteins | sample SWATP21_FD_160575 | JGI IMG/M metagenome (GOLD analysis project Ga0213833, IMG submission 160575) | Coastal seawater microbial communities from Marineland, Florida, United States - SWA TP2 #1 | ecosystem: Environmental > Aquatic > Marine > Coastal | place: USA: Florida | collected 2016-08-14 | reverse complement strand
TGTGGTAAAAGCAGCTGAAGCTGAGCTCCTCCAGGAGGTTTTTGCCCCGAAAGAACCTGCCAGTGCGTGTTAAAAAGCGGCGTGGCACGGCAGCCTCCAGGTCAGGCACTGGAGCGGGCGGAAGAGTGGTGGTGCTTGAAGATCCGCGACACGCCGCCGTGTTGCCTGCTGACAATGCGGGCGCATCCAACAGCTTGGAGGCCGCGTCGGCAGAGGCACCATGGCCACCACGTTGCGACATGTGGCTCAACACAAAGCAAAGCGCACACACACGGCAACCGTTGGCGGCCTTACGTCATGTCCTGTGGCACCAGTGCATGGACCATGCAGTGTCAGGCGCACGCACACACTGGCAGTGGGCCAAGCCTCGCCGTCACAATTATCCGTGGTGAAGTACTTTGAATAGTTTTGGCCGCTTGTCATCGCGCGCGCGAACACCAATACTTCCGTCTCAACTTCAACCGCTGCACCATGGCGGATTCTGCGGTGCCACGGACACGGCAGCAGGTCACGCAGGACGACGATGACACAGTCGTGTGCACGGTGGTGTACAACATGCAGGAAACCAAGCTGTTTCCTGACCGTGACGCGCTGCTGCAGCCTGCTGCAGGGTTGATGTCGCTGTTTGCGGCGGGGCACCACAATAGCGACGCTACCACCACCACCATCATCACACCCGACACCCACTCCCTGGGGTACTTCTCTCACTCCTTCAATCGTGACACGGGGTGCTTCGAAGGCGGCGGCTGGACGCCGGTGGATGTCCGGCGCCCGCTCGGCAAAGTGCTCGAAGACGCACGCCACACACTGTTCCTCGTCACCACCACTCCCACGCCCCCGCCCCCTTCCGCCCCCGCTGCCACCCCCGCTGCTCCACCCACCACTTCCGACGCAGGTGCGACTGGTCTGGGAGACACCAGCACGACGAGTGGCGACTCCGCCACCCGTGCGGCGCAACGTGCCACGCGCACCCGACCACCGCCACCGTCACGCCGGCGGTCGTCGAAAACGCCCCGCGGCGCGTCCTCTGTAGAACCTCCCCCAATCGCGCGATTGGATGACCGCGGCGATGATGATGCAGGCTATGCGGCCCCCACCACTGCCCCTTCCCCTTCCCCTCCTCCTGGACCTGCCCCTGCCCCTGCCCCTGCTCATGTCCCATCGTCGGTCGCCTCCGCGGCACCCCCTTTGCCCGCCACCGCCTCCGCGGCACCCCCTTTGCCCGCCACCGCCACCGCCGTCCGCCCCGCATCACGGACGCGGCGTCATGACCTGCCTCGATCCCGGGCTCGTACTCGGTCTCACCCACGCCGAGCAGCGGCTCCACCAGGTGACACGCCCTCCTCCTCCCCGTCACCACCTCCCCCGACCCTGCCTGTCCCGGTGCCCACTGCCCCCGCGCCTGCGTCTGCGCCATCCACGTCAGCTAGTGCCACACACACCGCTGTGTTGTCGCTGTCGCGTGTACCACCGTCGTCCACCAGCACCAGCACCGGCACCGGCTCCGGCACCGGCTCCGGCTCCAGCAGCAGCAGGAGCGGCGCCGCCAGCACACAACGGCAGAGGCGAGTCGGGAAGCGGCCCCGTGCCGTGGTGGTGTGCGCACGGTGCTTCCAGCAGGGCCACACCGCGCGCACATGCCAGCAGCCGTACCAGGACTGCCCCCACTGCGGCATGCCAGGGCACCATCCCCGCGCGTGCCAGCCCCACAATGTGTGCCCCTGCGGCACCCGCGGCCACTTTGGCTCGCAGCACGTCAAGACCTGGTTCCCGCACTACAAGCGCGCCATGTTGGAGCGCGGTCTGCCGGTGGTGCTGCCCGCGTTTGTGGCGGTGCACACCAAGCGCGGTCGCCCGCGGGTGCGCAACTCGCGCCGGTCGCGCCGGCGACGCATGTTGGAACGCACAGCAGCGGGTGTGACGAACGTGACGAACAGCACCACGGATGACAGCACGGATGGTGGTGGTGGTGGTGGTGGCGGTGGCGGTGGCGGTGGCGCCGGTGGTGGTGGTGGTGGTGTGACAACAGCTGCGACGACTCGTGCTGGTGAAGCGACGACGGTGGCGACGGGCGCGGTGAGCGCCAGGAGTGGCCGTCGCCGTCTCAGTCGCAGTGGCGGCGTCGGCGGCGGTGACATGAGCAGCACCAGCACCAGTTCAGGGGCGTTCGCCAGCGCGTCGGCGAATGGCACGCACAACGCTGCGGCGTCGTCGTCATCGTCACCACCGTCGTCACCAGGTCCACCCGCTGCCCACGCCACCGCACGGCCACGAGTACGACGGGCGTCTCTGCGCCATGCCGTCGTCCTGGCCGCCACCACCACCGCGACCACTGCGCCGACGGCGCCTTCCTCGTCATCATCACCACCGCCACACGCCGCCACTGCCACTGCTGCTGGGGCAGGTGTTACGGACGCTGCAGCGGCGGCGGCTGCGGCTCGGGCAGCGGCTGCAGCGGCTGCAGCGGCTGCGGCGGTGGGTGCGGGTCCACGCCATGGATGAGGTGCGGCCCGAAAGAATCAACAGAGAGAGAGATGGTTCCCGCCGACATGGGTGTTCGTGGTCTTGAAGGGACGGACATCGTGTGTGTTTGTGTGTGTGTGAGTGTGTGTTTGTGGGAGGAGGGGGCTCAAGGAAAGGAAAGGGGAGGGTGTGCGTTCTGGTTGTCGCTGCTGGAAGTTGCTTTTGTTGTTTTGTTTGTGTTGGTTTCGTTTGGATGGTGCGTGCTTTCTTTCATGTGTGGTGCCACCACGACACGCAAGAGGTGTGCTGGGCATAGTCGCACAGCTCTGCTGGCGTATGTGACCCTCGGGAGGTGGCGTTCCAGTCAACCCCAACGCACAAGAATCCATGGTCATTGACATGTTAGCACGCAGCTACAAACCAGCCTCCACCACCGAGCAACGCTGCCACTGCTCTGTTGGGTGGCTTGGGTGACGACCTCTCACCGTGCCCCTGCACCCGCACCCGCACCCGCACCGGCTGATGGCCCTGCTGCTGTGGTGACGCCGGCCAATCCCAGGTAGCGCAAGTCGGTCACGAAGCTGATGAAGGTGGCGAGTTGCGATGTCCACCACGCCCCAAAACGAACACACCAGCGAAAACGAACGAACAAACCAGAGAAACAAAGCAGCGAAATGAGGCGACGCCCCTCCCCCCAACACACACACACGCACACAACGCCACAAACGTGTCCACCGCCACCCGGGTGCACATCGCACACGCACTCAACACGACGTTCGGCAACCAAGACACGCAACGTTACCTGCCAGAGTTGTGCGTGGCAGTCCCTCCAAGGATGACATGAGCACCGGAGCCACTGGCGTTGAGGCTTGCCACCTTGCACGCTTCTTCGTACGTCGCTCCACCGACGATGAACACGATGATGTTGGACATGGGGCCGGTCAGCTCAGGGCCCATGAACGGGAACATGGTCTTGGACAGCTTGTTGCGCTGCAACTGCTGCACGATGCTGCCCACCAAGGGCTCGTGCTGTGTGAACACGTTGGGGACGCCAGAAATGTTCTGCGGAGGAAGGTGTGTGTGTGTGTGCGCGCGCGCGCACAGGTCACACCAAGTCAGAACACTCTTTTTCACGGGGGTGGCTGTGGTACATGTGCGCACCCTCAACTCAACTAAAGCACGCACTCGCACACACACGCACACGCACACACACACGCGCATGGGGGGACGGCATACCCGCTTGACATTGCGTGCAAAGGAGCGCAGCAGAGACTTGTTGTTGAACAAGTCACCACCTCGGGCGTCAGCTCCGCCGAACTGGGTGAAGCAGAAAGCACCCACAACAAACAGAGAAGGAAGGGGAAACAGAGAAAGAAAGAGCACACAACAACAGCAACGTTACGATGATCAAGGAGTGTGCCACTGCTGGGTAGTTGTGACACACACACCCACACACCCACCCACACACACACACACACACACACACACACACACACACACACACACACACACACACACACACACATACACACACGCACGCACGCACGCACGCGTACGCGCGCAATATGCACAGGCGTGACTAAACAGTCAAGCGATGACACACACCTGGATGAGGACGTCCAGCAGCAGCAATTCGTCGCGACTGAGCTGCTTCTTGGCGGCGAGGTCGCTTCGCAATGACTGGGCCTGCAGCGACAACAGCAACAGCCACAGTAGGCGTGCGCCATACAGCGGCAGCAAGCATCAACAACAACATGAGGCCAGCAACACACAACGTCACGTGCGGTGCTGTGGGTGGGGGTATGCCAGATCACGTGCGTGGTCCGTGACGTGACGTACGCTGGAAGACCGAGAACGCTCGTATCGCAGCGTGTACAGCATCACCAAGCGGAGCGCGTCAATCTTTGTCACGGACGGGTTGTCCAGCAACCCTCCGATGGATGCGGCGTGTCCGGATTCTTTGGCAGTGCCACACACAATATCTTGCTCCAGCTCGGACACTTCCATTTTGGCTGGAACGAAAAGCAGTCCACAGAACGACCCACCGGGAACAAAACAGTCACACAGTGAGATGATGGACCCACCCCAAACACCATCCATTAGAGCATCTTCCGCGGTGCCTCAACGCGGTGCCTCGACGTAGTCAAGCGTACCTGTTTCGTCCACGATCTGCACAAGCTTGGTCATCAGCGCAACGTGCTTGCCGACGGTGTGGCTCTTCTTTCGCAGCTCGGGGAAGTTCTCCACAAAACGCTGCATGTCGTCCAGGCTGGTGATGTTGTCGTGCGTCTTGCGATCGCTTTGGTACTCTTCCATGATATCCTTGACCGCGTCACCCAAGTCACCAAAGCTGCTGAACATGTGGGTGTTGAAGAATTCATCCTGATCTGCCGACAACGTGATGTCCCTGCTCACAGCAAGTTTGCAGTGTGGTCAACAAAACGAGCAAACGGAGCAACACGACAAGCCACGGCACCGCACCGCATCTCCTTCTTGACGTTGTGCTTGGACATGTCCACACGGTTGTTGTAGATGCCAAGCAGCTCGTGAACCATGGCTTGATAGGTCCACTGCGTCATCAATGGTGTCACCGGGTCGTCACGACGGTCCAGGATTAGCTGTCGAAGAACGAGCCATCATGGAGCAAGGCCCACCAACACAGGCGACAGAAGAGAGATGCAAACACATGAAACGCGCAAACGGAAGGCGCGTGTGTGAGAAGGGGCGATGGTGAAGCCCCAACGACGAAAGCATCAGCCAGAAAAGAAAAGAAAAGAAAAGAAAAGGAAAACAAAGATGCTAGCAAGCAAACGTCACACACGACCCGCGCACAGCCAGCCCAACACGATCCGACCGACACAGCAGCCCAGCGCGACACGCAGCACGCAGCACGCAGCACGCACCAGCAGAGGACTGCCGGTCTCACGCCGCCTAAAATCGAACAGCTCCTTTTCGCTCTTCATCGTGCTGTCCAGTGCCCTTGCAAACAACTGCGCGGCCTCGGAGTGCACCGCGTAGCGGATGAAGGGCTTTTGCCGCAGCGCGAGCAGCACCGACGTCAGCCCCTGCACGCTGCGCGTGAAGTTTAGCTCGTCGATGTGCTGCCAGCGCGTTTTGGGGAAACGGCACAGGGCGAGGCTGCGGGTCGCGGAGACAGAAAGCAGAAAGGAAACAGACACCGGAGGTCAGAGCCAGCACACAAGAAGAAAAACAAAACAAAAAAAGAGCTGGGAAGCACGCGAGGGATGGCGCACATACGTTTTGGGCAGGTTCAATGTGAAAAAGTCGGGGTTCAGGGCGTAGTAGTCTGCGTAAAACTCCTGGACCTGCTTCACCACCGACCGTTCGTCGGCTTCAGCCAGTTGACGGAGCTGATCTTGTGACACGATGTTGGAGAAGACTGTACCACACCACACCACACCACACATACGCACATAAGATAAACACGCCAGCACACGTACGCACACACACACACCGAAAACAGGAAACGCGACACCGCGACACCCTTGGACAAGCCACGCGGCTGAAAAACAGCAAGGACGTACAGATGTGGTACTCGGCATACTTGGGGTTGCTCAACTCTGCCTTCAGCATGGACATGTTGGCTTGTGAAGGCCTCAGGAAGCACAGGGCTTTCAGGTGCATCATGGGTTCATGGGTAGCGTCAATGGTCTCCACAAGGTACACTGCAACGCACACACCGCACGAGAAGAACGGGCACGCATGGCCAAGTCAACGACGCGGGTTTGGTATCTATCTATCCATGCGCAATCAGCGGCCACAAGCGCTGCTACGACGCCACCTTCTTTCTCCAGAATTTGGGACATGGAGTACGCCAGGCCAACAATGTACTTCTGGTCACGTGACAAAGGCCGCCGGAACACGCAAACGGCGCACATGGCACCACAACCATGCAAACACAAGGCCAACTGTGACGAGGCACACCACCACGCCAACAACACACACCCGCCCCAAACACACCCACCACCGCACCGTTTCTGGGTCAAGAAGCAATACTTTCATGCCCGTGGCTGCCGTGGAGCGAACCATGCGGTCCACATAGCTCTGTACGGCCTTAATCACATCCATGACAGCGTTCTTTCAAGCCCCACAGAGCCAGGCACTATGACAACCAGGCTCGGGCGAACAGAACAGGGAACGTGGAGAGAGGCGTGAGGGCCACGACCTTGCACGCTTTCCGAATACACGCAGTGTACTGTGCCAGGCAGGCGGACCAAGTTGACACCGTGCGTCACGTTCCACGAGTGGGGAAGCAAGGCAAAGGCAGGGCAGGCGCTTGGGTGTCATGCCAAGGGGAGGGCAACAAAACGAATACACAAGAATGTACTTTGTAATGAAGCATAAACTTATGGTATTTTGCTGAAGGCGACCCCGTGACGCACGTCACAGCGACGCGGTAAAATAAAAGTGCATTATGCAAGTCAGCATAATGGTACTTTTGCAATGGTGTCAGCTGGTAGTCCGCCGCGCAAAAGCGTTGTTTCTTGACGGCGCGACTGTTTGGTCTTCGCTCGACACTTGTCGCGTATCTTGTCCGCGGTTGGCTGCAGAGGTGCGTCCGCCACTCCACGCCGCGTTGGCCGTCTTGTGGCGTCCTGCACTGTTGGGTTTTTGTTGCGGGGTGGCGGTGTGCAGTCAGTTGTTGTCCGGCGGTTGCGGTTGTTGCGACTGCCTTCGCTCACGGTTGTGCGCGTGCTTCTTCCCGCCGCTGTGGCTCCACACCACGTCGGTGCTACAGGCCACGCGGTGAACAGCCATGCGCACCTCCACCGCCGCTGTGGCGGTGGCTATTTTTGTGGTGTGTGTCGCATCGATGATGCCAACAACCTCTGCATACGCGCCTGTGCAGTGTGGCTCTGGCCAGTACAAGTCTGGCGACAGCTGCCATAACTGTGCGTCTTCGGTGCTTTCCGGACTGCCACGCGTTCCACTCACTCGGGTGGCATGTTGTGGTGTGTGTGTGTGTGTGGGTGTTTGGGTGTGTCCGCGTGCTGGTTGTGTGTTGGTGGTCACACACAGGCCAAGCTGGACGGTATAAGTCTGGAACAAACGAGTGCGTGCCAGTGAACTCGGCTGTGCTCGTTCGGCTTTCGTGTGCTGAATGAATACTCTGACCTTGCCCCCCCACCCCCCCCAACTTTCACCACCACAGGGCAACGTCTTGCACACAATGCGCTGCCGGAAAGTACCAAGCCAGCACGAAACAGTCGTCGTGCAACCAGTGCCCTGCCGGAAAGTACCAGGGCAGCAAGGGCAAGACAAGTTGCAGCGCCGTACGTGTACCACAGCCCCCCGCCCAACTACGTGAACCGGGGCATCGGCGCGCGGTCGCGCGCAGTTGGTGTTGCTTGTTTCTTGTGTTTCCCACGCATGAGCTCACGCTGTGTTTGTTGTTGTGGCTCGCGCGCTCTGCGTGTGCTCTGGAATGTGTGCTCCGCTCCTCCCCACGTGCACAGTGTGGCAAGGGTTACTACTGCGCCAAGGGTGCTTCCAGCCGCACCCAGTGCCCCGCTGGCAAGTACGGTAGCTCCACCACCCTGTCCAGCTGCACGGCCAACTGCAACGCTGGCCGCTACGGTGGCAAGGGCGAGACGTCTGCGACGTGCTCGAACAAGTGCCCTGCCGGTTACTACTGCCCCGCTGGCTCCAGTTCGTACTCGAACAAGTGCAAAGCGGGACGGTATGGTGGTCAATCACAAAGTGCGTGCCAACTACAGTAGTTGGTTGCGCGGTGTGGCTTCGAGTGTGTGTGTGTGTGTGTTCCGGCGTTTCACCGCCACGTCCCCCACACGTGTTGGATGGATGGTATGTTTGTTTTGTTTGTGTACTCTGGACCTGACGCGGTGTGTGTGTTTCGCTCGTTGGCGATGCATTGCTCCCCGTCGCGTCGCCAACCAGGTAACTCGGACTGCAGCGGGCCTTGTGATGCCGGCCGATACGGCGGCGTGGGTCAAACCTCATCGTCGTGTTCCGGTGCCTGCTCCAACGGTTACTACTGCACCTCCGGCAGTTCGTCCTCCACACAACACGATTGTGGTGGTGACGAGTACTATTGCACCAGCGGCTCCCGTAAAGACGTTCCTGTGGCACAGTACGTGGTCGGCGGGGTGGCGGCATGCCGGTGCATGCTGCCCGAACAGCCATCACTTCCTTACTCACTCACTCACTCACTCACTCACTTACTCACGTGTCGTCTTGTGTCTGTCTGGTGCTGCCCACTCCATCACACACACTCCTCGCCACCCCACCCAACCCCTCATCTCACCCCTGAACCCCCTTCCCACCAGCTACTCCACGGGTCCCTCCAACCGCCGCACCGGCTACAGCAAGTGCCCGAAGGGCCACTACTGCAACCGCGGCCGCGCGCACAAGTGCCCCGCCGGCCGCTACGGCGACGCGACGGGGCTGACCAACCCCGACTGCTCCGGCCCCTGCGCCGGCGGGTACGTCTGCCCCGAGGGCTCCACCGTCGCCACCCACACGCTGTGTGGCAAGGGCCTGGCTGGCACCTACGGCGCCCGCGAGCTTTTTTGCCCGCCGGGCTCCACGGAGGTGTTCCGCATCGGCCACGAGTACCTCATCGGCGGCGAGGCCTCGCGCCGCGGCGCCACCACGGCCGCCACGCTCACGGCGTCCGGCCACCTGGGCAGCGACGCGTCGTACGCCGCGGAGTCGGGGCGGCTGAACTCCCGGGCGTTTGACGCGGGCGGCGGCGCGACGCGGGCGGGGTGCTGGGCGGCGCCCAGCAACAAGGCCGACACGCACCACCTGGACATCTCCACGGCGGCGCCGCACACGGTGAAGGGCGTGATCACGCAGGCGTGTGACTGCCGGGACTGCGCGGGGTCGAGCCGGCACTGCGTGACGGCGTACCGGGTGCGGTACAAGGACGCGGAGGCCGGGGAGTGGAAGTGGGTGGACGGCGGCAAGGTGTTCAGCGGCAACAGCTGCCCGTCCGGGTCGGCCTTCGACACGCGCGCCACCAGCTACTTCTCCACGCCCGTGGTGACGTCGGAGGTGCAGCTGTGGCCGCGGTCGTGGCAGGGGCGGGTGGCCATGCGCGCGGAGCTCATCGGCCAGTCCGAGAACGGCATCACGACGCCCGTGGACGCGCCAGGGCTGATGAAGACGGGCTGGGCGCCGTGCCCGCCGGGCGGCGACTGCGTGGAGGGCGAGGACCGCCGCGTGCGCGTCAAGTTCGACGACCTGAACTGCAAGTCGACGGGGAAGGACACGGTGCACCTGGGGGAGGAAACCGCCGGCGGCGTGGCGCTGAAGGAGTACACCGCCACGGGCGAGGGCCCGGCGGCCGGGTACACCTTCACCGTGACGCGGGTGCCGCCGACGGAGGTGGTGCCGGGCGTGAACGACCTGTGCCCGCCCGGCGAGGTGTTCACCATGGTGGCCGGCGGCCAGCTGCAGCTGAAGACCACCGCGCCGGTCGCGGACGGCATCAACTACGAGGGCTGCAACTACCTGGACGTGGAGATCAAGGTGGTGGAGGACGACAACACGGACACGTGCGCCGTGCGGGTGCAGATCACGGACCTCAACGACGTGCCCGTCATGCACGCCGGCCAGAGCCGCGAGGTGAGCGAAACCGCGGAGCGCAACGAGGCGTTTGGCGACCCGCTGGAGGCGTCCGACCCGGACGTGGACCAGTCGCTGCTGTTCGCCATCACCGGCGGCAACGTCGGCGACGCGTTCAAGATCTCGCGCTGCAGCGGCCAGCTGGCCGTCAACAACCCGGTGCTGGACTACGAGGACCGCGCGAGCTACACCCTGACCGTGTCGGTCACCGACGACGGCGGGCTGGACCACTCCGCGGTCGTCAACATCGCGGTGCTCAACGCCAACGACCCGCCGGTGTTCGGCGGCGCCACCGCCTTCACCACCTCCGAGACCACGGTGGGGTCCTGCAAGCCGGTCGCCTGTTCCGCGGCGGCCACCGACCCGGAGGGCGGCGTCGTCACGTACGCCATCACCCGCCAGGACCAGCCGGAGGCGTTCGCCATCACGGCCGCCGGCGAGCTGACCGTGACCCACGCCGACACGCTGAACTTTGAGGCCAAGACCGCGTACATCCTGCTGGTCACCGCCACCGACGAGGACGGCGCGGAGACGGAGGGCGAGTTCACCATCAACATCGCCAACGCCAACGAGGCGCCGGTGGTGGACCTCGCGACCTTCGAGGTGCCGGAGGACGCGCCCAACGGCTTCGTGGTGGGGCAGGTCACCGCCCGGGACCCGGACGACGACGCGCTGCCGATGGGCCAGTCCACGTTTGCGCTGACCGGCGGCAACCCGGGCGGCGTGTTTGCCATCGACACCGACGGCTACATCACGGTGGCCAACGCCGGCGGCCTGGACCACGAAACCGCGGCGCAGTACACGGTGACGGTGCGCGTCAGCGACGCGTCGCCCGACGCCGCGGACCGCGCGCCCACGGACGCGGAGTTCCTCGTCTTCGTCACGGACGTGAACGAGGTGGACACCGTCGCCGACGTGACGTTCACCATCGCGGAGGACGTGGTGCCGGCGTCGGCCGCGGCGGTGGTGGGCGAGGTGCTGGTCGCCACGCAGGACGTGGGGCAGCTGTACACCTTCACCGCCGCCGGCGCCGGGACGTCGCACTTTGAGGTCGACGCGCTGTCCGGCGCGGTGCGCCTGACGACGGGCGGCCTGGACTTTGAGTCCGGCACCACGTCCTTCGTGTTCACGGTCACGGCCACCGACAACGGCGCGCCGTCGGCGCTGTCCGACACCGGCACCGTGACGGTGCAGGTGCTGGACGTCGCGGAGCCGCCGTACCTCACCTCCACCGCCATGTCCGTGCCCGAAAACGTGCCGGCGGGGACGGTGGTGGGCACCCTCACCGCCGTGGACCCCGAGGGCGCAGCCGTGACCTTCACCCTGGTGGACGACGACGCCTCGGGCGGCCTGGACGACGGCGAGGCGGCGCCGTTCGCCATCGGCGGCAACCAGCTGGTGGTGGCGTCGCAGGAGGCCATGAACCACGAGGCGCGGCCGGTGCGGGAGGTGACGGTGGAGATGAGCGACGGCAGCGAGACGGCGCGGGGCGTGGTCACCGTCGCGGTCACCAACGTGGAGGAGAACCCGGTGCTGGTGGCCAACCCGGTGCGGTCCATCGCGGAGACGGCGCCGGTGGGCACGGTGGTGCAGGGCGGGCCGGTGCAGGCGTTTGACCCGGAGGGCGAGAACATGAAGCTGGAGATCCTGGGCGGCAACACCAACGCCGCGTTCGCGGTGAAGGAGGAGACGATGGAGATCTACCTCAACAAGGCCGGGGTGCTGGACTACAACACCAAGCCCGAGTACGTCCTCAACTGCCGCGTCGCCACCGACAGCAGCTCCACCGGCTACACCCTGTTCGACGTCACCATCCTGGTCGCCGACGACAACGAGCCGCCCGTCATCGCGGACGGCCAGGCCTTCACCATCCCCGAGTCGGCGGGCGTGAACCACCCCGTCGGCGCCGTGGCAGCCACCGAGGAGGACGTCGGCCAGACGCTGTCGTGGGCGGTCGAGGGCACGTCCTTCTTCAAGATCGACGCCACGGGGCAGCTGTTCGTCACCGCCGCCGCGGCGCTGTCGTTCGAGGACACCGCCACGTACTCCTTCGGCGTGCGCGTCACCGACGACGGGTCGCCGACGCCGCTGTCGGACGTCGCGGAGGTCACCGTCTCGCTGTCGGACGTCAATGAGGCGCCCGTCGCGCTCGACGCCACGCTCACCATCCCCGAAAACGCCGCCGCCGGCACGGTGCTGGGCGCCGTGTCCGCCAGCGACCCGGACACCACGCCGGCGTTCAACACCCTCACCTACGCCCTCGCCTCCGTCTCCAACGGCGGCGACGCCGACGGCGGCCTGTTCGCCGTCGACGCCGGCACGGGGCGCGTGACGCTGGCGAGGGCGGCGCTGGACTTTGAGATCGTGCCCGACTACGCGCTGGTGGTGCGCGTCACCGACCCGCAGGGGCTGGAGGACGCCGCCACCATCACCGTGAACGTGCTCAACACCAACGACGCGCCGGAGCTGCCGTCGGTGGCCTTCTCGGTGGTGGAGAACACGGTGCCGGGCGCCGCGGTGGGACAGCCGCTGCGCGCCTTTGACCAGGAGGCCAACACCCAGTCGCTGTCGTACACCGTGACGGGCGCCAACTGCTGGCGCGCCACCGGCGTCGGCGCCGCGCCGCGGGTGTGGCCCGCGCCGGTGGCCGTCGCGGGCGAGGTGGCGCCGCTGCGGCTGCGCGTGGCCACCACCAGCCACGCCGTCGTGTACCTGCTGGAGGAGGACAACCTGCTGGCGCCGTACTACAAGCTGGAGGCCGGCATCCCCTCCACGCCGCCCGTCATGTCCAAGCTCTGGCGCTGCATGCCGCAGGCGGACGGCAGCGGCAACCTGTGCGAGGTGGTGTCCGCCGTCGCCACGCCCGCGCTCGCCGCCGGCGTGTACGGCGCCGACGCCCTCGTCGACCTGTGGGTCACCGTCGCCACGCTGCCGGCGGCGGCGGCGGCGACGCCGACCGTGGAGGTGGACCGCGGCACCCGCGTGTTGACCGGCGACGCCTCTGCCGACGTGGTGCGCGTGGACGTGGACGGCGCGCCGTTGTTGGACGGCCCACGCACCATGATGGGCTGGGTGCGCCCGGCCACGCTGTCCGCGTCGTCGTCGGCGGTGGTCATCCCGTTTTCCTTTGGCGCCGGCGACTCGGCGACGTGCAACAAGGGCTGGGCGTTGGCGCTGGGCGCCACGCAGGCACACGTGCTGGCCGGCTGCGACGAGCACGCGCTGCGGGACGTGGTGACGGCGGGCGACGCCGCCACGGCGTACGCGGCGCTGTGGGCGACGCCGCAACCGGCGTGGCACCACGTCGCGGTCACGTACGCCGGCGCCGGCGGCGACGTCGTGCTGTTCGTCGACGGGGAGACGGTGGGCGGCGCGTCGGGCGCGGCTGTCGCGGCGGCGTCGCCGTTTGCGACCGAGGGCGGCTACATGCTGGGCTCGTGGCCGGACAACTCCAACGTCTTTGCCGGCGGCCTGCGCGACGTGCGGTTCTACGCCGGCCAGGCCTTGACGCCGAGCCAGGTGGCCGCCGTCGTCGCCGGCACCGACCGTGTCGTGGAGGTGGAACTCGGCGTCGGAGCGGCGCCGTCGCCCTCGTCCTCGCCCTCGCCCTCGCCGGTGGCGACCTTCCGCGACGATGCGTCACCGGTGGCGCCGCCGGTGGTGTCGCGCCTGGGCGTCGGCACGGCGGCGGGGTCCACCGCGACCTTCACCAGCGTGTGCTTCGACACCTCGCCGCCGTCGGCGATGGACCTGCTGGCGCTGCACCCGGCGACGGGCGCGTTGACGACGCGCGTGGCGCCGGACTTTGAGACCCGCGCCGCGTACTCGTTCGAGGTGACGGTGACGGACAGCGGCACGCCGGCGCTGAGCGACACGGCCGTCGTCGCCGTCACCATCACCGACCTCAACGAGGAGCCGTGGTTTGAGCGCACCGGCGACTGCATCTCGGTGGCATCGGGTGGCGACGGCGGTGGTGACGGCGGAGGCGGGGCATCCTCATCGTCGGCGGCGGACGTCTTCACCGGCTGCTTCGAGGTGGCCGAGATCCGGGACCCGGCGCAGGCTGCCACGGGCGCGCCGTGGGTGGTGGGTCGCATCCTGGCGGACGACGAGGAGGACACGCCGGCGGAGCTGACGCTGTCGCTGGCGTCGGGCAACGTGCAGGGCGCGTTCGCCATCGACCCGCACACCGGCGTGGTCACCGTCGCCAACCCGGCGGCGCTGAACTTTGAGCAGGCGCCGTACAACCTGTTCCACATCACGGTGGAGGTGGAGGACACGGGCGGCCGCGTGGCGGCGTCCAAGCTCCACGTCACCGTGACGGACGTGAACGAGGCGCCGCGCCTGCCGCAGGCCATGGCCCGCGCCGTCAAGGAGATGTCCGGCGCGGGCGTGGCCGTCGGCGCGCCGGTGGCCGGCTCCGACGTCGACGGCGGCGTGTTTGGGGCGCTGACGTACGCGCTGGCGCCGGCGGGCTCGGGGCTGGACGACAACGCGGGCGTGGACGTGGCGGACGCCGGCGTCACCGACGCGCCGCTGTTCGAGATCGACCCGGTCACGGCGCAGCTGCGGGTGACGGGGCGCGTGGACCTGGACTACGAGAGCCGCGACACGTACGTGCTGGCGCTGACGGTCACGGACGGCGGCGGGCTGAGCGCGGCCGCCAACGTGACGGTGACGCTGCTGGACGTGAACGAGTACCCGTCGCTGGCCGACATCACGGTGGAGGTGCGCGAGAACTCGCCGGTGGCGACGGTGGTGGGGGACCCGCTGGTGGCCACGGACCCGGACATTGGGCAGTTCCTGCTGTACACCATGACGCGCAGCGCGGTCGCGGCGGACGACCTGTTCCGCCTGGGCGCGTGCTCGGGGCAGCTGGAGGTGGCCGTCGCGGCGCTGGACTTCGAGACGAAGAACGAGTACACCCTGGCGGTCACCGTCACGGACGACGGCGTGGACCCGTACCACCTGTCGGACGAGGCGACGGTGACGGTGGTGGTGCTGGACGTGAACGAGCCGCCGGAGATCGACGACGCCACGGTGACGGTGGCCGAGAACACCGCGCCCGGCACCGCCTTTGGCGAGGCGCTGCAGGGGCGGGACGTCGACGCGGGCCAGACGCTGACGTACTCGCTGCAGGAGCCGCGCAACGACGGCGGCGCCATCGTGATCGACCCCGCCCTGGGGCGGCTGCAGGTGCTGAAGGACACGCTGGACTACGAGGCGCTGCCGGAGTACACCATCACGGTGCGCGTCGACGACGACGGCGTGGACCCGCACCCGATGCACGCCACCGCGGTGGTGACGGTGCTGCTGGAGGACGTGAACGAGGACCCCGTCATCCCGGCGGGGCAGGTGCTGTCGGTGCCCGAAAACTCCGCCGTCGGCACCGCCACGACGCCCAACGTCAAGGCCAGCGACCCGGACGCCGGCGACACGATCACGCTGTCCATGGCGCCGCACGACGCGCTGGTCATGGACGCCGCCGGCGTCGTGCGGGTGGCGAACCAGTCGCTGCTGGACCACGAGGCGGCGGACCACTTTGACATCGAGGTCACGGTCACGGACAGCGGCGGGCGCAACGCCACCGCGGTCGTGACGGTGCTGGTGGAGGACGTCAACGAGGCGCCGGTGTTCCCGGACACCACGCTGCGGGTGCCGGAGCTGAGCGCCATCGGCACGCTGGTGGGCGACGCGCTGCCGGCGACGGACGTGGACGACGGCCAGAGCCTGACGTACACGTTCGCCAGCGTGAGCAACGAGTTTGGCTTCGCCTCGGCCGCGCCGGACCGCATCGAGGTGCGCATGCCGGGCCTCGACTTCGAGGCCACGCCGGCGTACACCTTCAGCGTCCGGGTCACGGACAACGGCTTCCCGCCGCTGTCCACCGCCGCCACCGTCACGGTGGAGGTGGAGGACGTGAACGAGGCGCCGTGGCTGGCCGACGTCACCTTCTCCCTCCCCGAAAACGTCCACGCCTGCACCGCCACGCACACCCCCGGCGCCTGCGCCTGCGCCGGCGGCACCGCCCGCTGCATCGGCGAGCCGCTGGTCGGCGGCGACGTGGACGCGGGCGACACGCTGTCGTACGCCATCGTGGACGACGGCGGCGCCGGCGGCGTCGTGGCGTTGGACACGGACCGGAACACGCTGTACCTGGTGCCCTGCGCCACGTGGGCGGACCCGGCCGTCGGGTGCCTGAACCACGAAGCCACGCCGTCGTACACCGTGACGGTGGCGGTCACCGACGCGGCGGGGCTCAACGCCACCGGCACCGTGACGGTGCTGGTGGAGGACGTGAACGAGGCGCCGGTGGTGGCGGGGGGGCAGACCCGCAGCCTGCCGGAGAAGCTGACGCTGGAGTTCAACCCGCTGAAGCCCAACAAGCTGAGCGTGGGGCCGCGCGTCGTGGCCACGGACGTGGACGACGGCGACGACCTCAACCTGCGGTACTACACGGGCCCTTGCACCGCGCCGCTGGCCGGCGAGCTGGGGCTGGCCAACTGCTCGGCGCTGCCGTTTGCGCTGGCCGGCAACGACGACCGCATGTTCAGCGTGCGGCCCACGGACGGGCAGATCGTGCTGCGGGACCCCACCTCGCCGCGGTACGTGGTGGACACCGTCATTGAGCTCACCGTCATGGTGGCGGACCCGGCCAAGCTGCTGGCCGCCGCCGTCGTCACCATCACGGTGACCAACGTCAACGACCAGCCCGCCATCAACGGCACCACGACGTTTGCGCTGCCGGAGAACGCGTCCGCCGGCGCCGTCGCCGCGACGCACCTCGACGTCTCGGACGACGACGACGACCAGGGGTACTCGTTCGCGCTCGTCTCCGCCTCGCCCTTCGCCGCCATGGACCTGTTCACGGTGGACGCCGCCACCGGCGCCATCACGCTGCTGGCGGCGGCGCTGGACCACGAGGCGATGCCCATCTACACCCTGGAGGTGCGGGTGACGGACGACCACCCGCAGCCGCTGTCCTCCTCCACCCCCATCACCATCCACGTCACCAACATCAACGAGGCGCCCACCGTCGCGGGCCCCGTCGCCGTGGCCGTGGAGGAGAACTCGGTGGCGGTGGAGCTCAGCCCCGCCGTGACCGCGACGGACCCGGACAAGGGCGACGTGCTGACGTTCACCCTGGAGACCTTCCCCACGCCCGGCGGCGCCACGCACCCGTTCAGCATCAACGCCACCTCCGGCGTGGTGGCCGTCGCCGCCGACGCGGCGCTGGACTACGAAACGACGGAGGCGTACACGTTCACGGTGCGGGTGGCGGACGGCCACTCGCCGGCGCTGAGCGACACGACGACGCTGCACGTGGCGGTGCTGGGCGTGAACGAGGCGTGCGAAATCCACAACCCGGCGGCGACGTTCACGGTGGTGGAGGGCGTGCCGGTGGCGACGGTGGTGGGCGTGGTGAACGCCAGCGACGTGGACGCGTTTGACGACCTGACGTACACCGTGAACGACCAGCCGTACTTTGACATCAACGCCGCCGGCGAGATCTACACCCTGGTGGAGATGGACTACGAGGAGGCGGTGGCCCACACCCTCACGGTGACCGTCACCGACGACGGTCGCACCGCGGGCGAGGCGGACCCCCTGTCGTGCGCCGCCACGTACCACATCCAGCTGGTGGACGTCGACGACGTGACGCTGGTGGGCTTCTCCTCCACCGGCACGCTGGGCGCCGGCGTGGCGCCGTTCACCACCGCCGGCGGCGAGTTCGTGTACCTGCACGGCACCAACTTTGGGCCGCGCACGCTGGCGTCCACGGCGCCGGGCGACGCCACCACCGTCACCGCGACGTACGGCCGGCAGCGCGTGGACGAGTACACGGCCCGGGACTGCGTGGTGGTGCCCGACCCCCACGTCGAGCGCGGCCAGGTCAACACCCTCATCCGCTGCACCACCGCGCCCGGCACCGGCCGCGACATGGTGTGGGCCGTCACCATCAACGGCGGCACGCCCGGCGTGAAGGGCGGCGCCGGCGCCGCCGCCTCCGCGGACGTCCCCACCGCCGGCGTGACGCGGTACGCCACGCCGACCATCGCGCGCGTGGACGGCGCCGCCGCGCTCGGCACCGCCGGCGGCGACCCGCTCACGCTGCACGGCGCGGACTTTGGCGAGGCGGGCACGTTTGTGGAGGTGCGCTATGGCCCGGAGGGGTCGGGGTTCCTGGGGCAGGCCTGCGAGGTGTCCGCCGCCTCGCCCCACACCGTCATCGAGTGCCTGTCCGCGCCCGGCGTCGGCGCCGACCTGGCGTTCCACGTGGAGATCGACTCGCAGGTGTCGCCGGTGCACACGGGTGCCGACGTGGCGGCGGCGGCGGGCGGGCCGCGGACGTACCGGTACACGCCGCCGGCGCTGGGGCACATGACGGGCACGCCGCAGCTGTCGACGGCGGGCGGCGAGGCCATCACCTTCCACGGCTCCAACTTTGGCGCCGGTGACGGCATCGCCGCCGGCGTCGGCGTGCCTGGCCTCTCCGGCGCTGTGGTGGTGGCGTACGAAAACGAGGACGGCTACGCGTACCTGATGGCGGACTGCGCCGTGTCGACGCCGCACGTGGCCATCACGTGCCACTCGGCGCCGGGCGTCGGGCGTGACCACCGCTTTGTGGTCACCGTCGGCGGCCAGGTGTCCAGCCCCGTTGTGGAGCCCGAGGGTGAAGAAGGTGAAGCGGGTGACGGTGGTGCGGGTGAAGCGGGTGACGGTGGTGCGGGTGACGGTGAGGAACCTGCGCGACGCCGTGTGCTTGCGGAAGGCGACGGGGAAGCGGTGGAGGAGGCGGGGGAGGAGCCGGCGGCGCCCAAGTTCTACAAGGTGTCGTACGCGCCGCCAGTGGTGCTGGACGTGCGTGGTCCGGGGTCGTGGCGCGCCGCGACGGTCGGCGGTCAGGAGGTGACGGTGTTGGGCAAGCACTTTGGGCCGCTGCACAGCGTGGTCATCCTGCCCGCCAACGCCGGCACCACCACCACCACCACCGTCGGCAACCCGGTGCTCGCCGAGTACGGCCGAGTGGCTGGCGAGGGCGAGGCCGACGCCGGCACGTGGACCAAGCGGTACGACGGCGTGGCGTGCGTGGTGACGGTGGCGCACACGCAGCTGCGGTGCCAAACCGCGCCCGGCACGGGCAAGGGGTACGCGTGGCGCGTCAACGTCGGGCGCCAGTACTCCGGCGTCTTCACCGGCGTGCTCACGTCCTACGCGCCGCCGGTGATCATCAACTTCCAGGGCCTCGGCGCGGTGGACGCGGACACGGAGGGCAACGAGCTGGTGCGCGTCGAGGGCCGGCAGTTTGGCACCATGGCCGCCGACGCCATCGACGTGGTGACCTACGGCAAGGAGGGCACGGAGTACACCGCGGACTGCCACGTGTCGGCGGACCACGAGGAGATCACGTGCCTGACGGCGCAGGGCGCGGGTCTGGAGCTCAAGTGGCGCGTCGTCGTGGACGGGCAGGCCAGCGTGACGCCGACCACCGAGTACGCGCCGCCGGACATCAACGCGACGACCAGCTCCGCGCCGGGCGTGGACGTGGACGCGCTGCTGTCCGACGGCGGGCAGGCGGTGACGCTGCTGGGCGACGACTTTGGCCCGCCGCAGAGCTACCTGGACGCCGAGTTCGGGCCGGGGGTGACGTACCTGGAGTCCGTCACCTACGGCCCCACCGGCATCGAGTACGCCGCGGCGGGGTGCAAGGTGGTGGACCACGACCAGATCGACTGCGAGACGGTGCCGGGCGTGGGCGAGAACCTGCAGTGGCGCGCGGTCGTCAAGGGCCAGAGCTCGGTGCTGAGCACCGACACCGTGTCCTACGGCCGCCCGACCATCCGCGCCATGTCCACGAACCACGCCGTGACGGACGGCGGCACCAACGTCACCATCACCGGCGAGAACTTTGGGCTGCTGGACGCCACCGCCGACGTCTCGGTGCGCTTCGGCGACGCCACGCTGACGCCGACCGGCACGCGGGTGGGGGAGGTGAACGCGAGCGCAGGCCCCGGCACGCCGGCGCCGCACTTTGTCGACTTTGCGGTGCCCGAGGGCCAGGGCGTGGCGCTGGACGTGCAGGTGATGATCACCGACGCGACGGGCGCGGTGTACGGCTCGGACACGCGCGAGTTCAACTACGACGCGCCGCACATCGACACCATCGTCCCCGAGCAGCACGGGGCGCGGGCGCGGTACCTGGTGGTGGAGGGCCGGAACTTTGGCACCTTCGGCACCGTGAGCGTGAGCTACAAGGACAACGGGCAGACGCACGTGGTGCAGCTGCAGCCGGCGGTGTGGGAGCACACGCGCGTGGAGGCGACCTTCAACAACGGCAAGGGGACGTTGACGGTGACGCGCGGCGACGGGGTGGCGTCCAACGCGGTGTACTTTAAGCAAAAGGCGCCCAGCATCTCCAACCTGTGCGGCCGGGAGGGTGAGAACCCGGTGTTTGGCACCGCCGGCGGCGACGACCTGACCATCTCGGTGAACAACATCGGCAGCCGGCTGCAGGACATCGCGGTGACGGTGGGCGGCCTGCCGTGCAACGTGACGCGGCTGGTGAACCTGACGGCGGAGACGAAGGGCACCTCCGAGTGCTCCCGCACCGCGGTGGTGAACAGCGAGACGGACCTGGCGGAGCTGACGTGCCTGGTGCCGGAGGGCATGGGCATCGACAAGAACGTCGTCATCCTGCGCAACAACATGACGTCGCGGCTGGGCGTGTACGTCGACTACAAGCCGCCGACGGTGACGGACATCTGGCCGGCGCTGGTGTCGACGCAGGGCGGCGACTGGGTCACCGTCACCGGCACCAACCTCGGCTTCAAGCACATCGACACGCAGCTGAACCATCGCATCGGCACCCTGTCGTCGTGCGAGATCGTGGTGCCGCACTCCGTGGCGCGGTGCGCCGCGCCCGCCGGTGAGGGCGTCCCTGCCACCGCCAAGTTCCTCATCACGTACGAGGACAGCGCGTTCGTGAGCCAGCGGTGGGACTACCCGGGCGACGCCAACGTGCCGCTGGCGGCGCGCCTCAAGCTGGGCTACTTCCCGCCCAACGTCACCGCGTGGCCGGCGACGCTGCCGACGCACGGCGGCAAGATGGTGCTGGAGGGCACCAACTTTGGGCGCGCCGTGGCGGCCGGGCGCGCCGTGGAGGTGGTGGACGCCGCCGGTGCGCTGGTGGCGGTGTGCACGCCGACGCTGTGGAGCCACACCCGCATCGAGTGCGACCTGTCCGACGGCGACGGCAAGGACCTGTTCATCGTCGTGGCCGTGGACGGCCAGGCCTCGCCGCTGGTGCCGTTCCGCTTCGCCGCCCCCGTCGTCACGTCGTTCTTCCCCAAGGGCGACACCACGCGCGGCGGCACCGTCATGACGGTGCTGGGCGACAGCTTTGGCCTCGCGCCGGCGGTGGCGCTGGGCGCCTACTCGCCGACGCCGGCGCAGGTGCTGTCCGTGAACCACACCGCGCTGGTGTTCCTCGTGCCCGAGGGCGCCGGCGCCGACCTGCAGGTGGTCGTCACCGCCAACGGCCAGCGCTCGGCTGACCGCCCCGCCGACGTGTTTTCCTACGACCCGCCCCGCCTCACGGCCATGTCGCTGCACAGCGCCGCGGGCGCGCTGCTGCGCGACGTCACGACCACCGGCGGCGACATCGTGACGCTGGAGGGCGTCTCCCTGTCGCGCTTCGACGCGCAGGTGGTGCTCACCGGCGGCCGCATCCTGGACCCGACGCGCTGCGCGGCGGGGAACATCACGTGCAACCGGTACGGGCGCCGGCGGGTGATGGAGTGGAGCGACCTGGCGTCGCACGACCACGAGAGGGTGACGTTCGCGATGCCGGAGGGCATGGGCACCAACATCTCGGTGCACATGGTCGTGGGCGGGCGCGCCAGCATCGAGTGGCCGCGGCTGCGCCTGGACTACCGCCCGCCGGCGGTGGACCGCGTGACGCCGGACATCAGCCACGCGCGCGGCGACCACGTGGACATCATCGGCCTGGACTTTGGCGAGAACGACGACCCGCGCAACCACATCATCGCCGTGACCATCAACGGCGAGCCGTGCGCGGACCTGGAGTACGTGCCGCGCCGCACGACGCCCAGCTACAGCAAGGCGCCGCAGCTGCGCTGCCGCACGCCGCCCATGGTGGTGGGGTGGAAGGACTTTGAGGTGCACACCGCGCGGCAAACCGACGCCGTGCGCGGCTCCTGCAACGGCACCGCCAAGTGCGAGCTCATGCGCACCGAGTGCGAGGCGGGGTCGTACGGCGAGGAGGGCGAGTGGTGCCTGCCGTGCCCGCGCGGCGCGCGGTGCGTCGGCGCCCTCACCGCGCCCGTGTCCAAGAAGGAGTGGTGGATGCAGAACGGCACGGCGGAGGACTGCCCCGCCGCCGACTCGGCGGAGGCGGAGGAGCTGGCGTCGTACCTGGAGGCGCTGCAGCGGTTCTACACCGGCTCGCCGCTGACCTTCCGCAAGGTGGACGCCGACACGGGGCGGCTGAAGACGTACCCGACGGAGGACGACCTGTGCTACGACCACGCCACCATCTGCTCCATCACGCACTGCCAGCGGCTGTACAGCGGCGAGCGCCAGGTGGCGCCCATGGCGGTGCCGTGCGACCCGCAGTGGGCGTGCACCGGCAACAACACGTGCGCGGTGGGCTACGCCGGGTGGCGGTGCTCCACCTGCGACTCGTGCTTCCAGGCCAACCCCGGCGACAAGTGCCGGCGGTACTACAAGCGCGCCGGCGAGTGCGTGGAGTGCCCCGACAACCCGTGGATCCTGATCCTGGGGTTCCTGCTCATGGTCATCGTCCTCATTGGCGGCGCCGTGATCGTGAACAAGAAGGAGCTCCACCTGCCGTTCCTGTCCATCGGCGTGGACTACTTCCAGGTGCTGGCCATCTTCGCCAACTCCCGGGTGCAGTGGCCGCCGCTCATCAAGGAGATCTTCCACATGATGTCCGTGTTCAACCTGAACCTGGAGATCACGGCACCCGAGTGCTCCATCCCCGACCTGGGGTACTACACCAAGTGGATGGTCATCGAGGCGCTGCCCCTCGCGGCGGTGGCAGGCTTCCTCACCATGCACATCACGCTGCTGGTGTACAAGAAGTGCATCCTGTGCCGCTCCGGCAAGGCGACGGGGCACGTGAACAACATGATCGGCTCCCTGTTCCTCATGCTGTACTACCTGTACCTGTACATCACCCGCACGACGCTGGACGTGTTCAACTGCTCCCCCACGGACCCGTACGACGGCTACACCTACCTCACCGTCGTGTTCGAGCGGTGCTGGGAGCCTGGTGGCCTGCACCTGCGCCTGCTGCCCTACGCCGTGGTCACCTTCCTCATGTACACCGTCGCGTACCCGCTGGCGGTGTTCCTCATCCTGCGCCGGTTCCGGTTCCTGGTCATGGAGGACCAGCTGCTGTTTGCGCAGGGCAAGGGCAAGACGCGGCTGACGAACCCGCACGCGTACCACATCCGCAAGCGGTTCAAGAAGCTGTACTACCACTTCAAGCCCGACTACTACTACTGGATCCTCATCGTCATCGCCCGCAAGTTCCTCATCGCCTTCACCGCCCTCATGTTCACCAAGAACGCCGCCTTCCAGCTCTCCATCTCCCTCCTCATCGTGTTCACCTCCTACGTTCTGCAGGTCAAGAACCGCCCGTACCTGTCCATGACGGAGCGTGACGCCGTCCTGCGCGACCACCAGCGCCGCGCCGTCGAGGATGGACCCGGCTCCACCCACGCCCTGCTGGCGCAGAACCTCGGCAACATCTCGCTGCGCGACAAGAAGGTCACGCGCTCGGTGTTCGGCATGAGCAGCCGCCAGGTCGCCGCCCGTCGTGCCGCCGAGCAGGCCGCGTCCTTCATCTGGAACTACAACACCGTCGAGGCGGTGCTGCTGTGCTGCGCGGTGCTGGTGAACCTCTCCGGCATCATGTTCGAGTCGGGGCAGTTCGACAGCGAGTACTACCAGGAGCAGCGCAACATGGTGTCGTACTTCGTCCTCTTCGTCATCGCCTTCTCCGTCACCTACTTTGGCGCCGTCCTCATTTCCGAGGTGCGCGCCACGCTGTGCCCCACCTGCTGCCGCCGCAAGGAAACCGCGCGCAAGGCCGCCAAGTCCGCGCGCAAGTCCATGCGCCGTGGCTCCTCGGCCGGCTCCATGGGCGGCGCCGGCGGCGCCGGCGGCATGATGAGCCAGCGCAACCCGGCGGCGGACATGGTGCAGATGGCGACCAACGCCAAGGCGGCCGGCAGCAAGTTCGCCAACCCCATGTTCTCGAACAACGGCGACGGCGGCGCCGGCGGCGATGGCCTGTCGACCGTGGCGGAGGTCAACGACACGGCCGAGGTGGCGGCGCTGCGTGAGGCGTTGAAGGCGCAGAGCGCCGAGGTGGAGCGCCTGACGGCAGAGCTGCGCAACTTCAAGCTGCGTGACCAACGCGAGGCGCTGGGGAAGAGCGGTGGCGCCAAGAGCGGTGGCGCCAAGAGCGGTGGTAGGGACGTGTCGACGTCCAACCCCGTCGCGGCGGCGCGGCGCAACCGCAAGCGTGTCAAGAACGAGTTCTCGGGCGTCCGCGCCTCCAGCAGCGGCGCCGGCGCCGGTGGTGCTGGTGCTGGTGCCGGTGACAGCCCGAGCCGCCTGCAGCGCAGTGCGTCGAAGAAGGAGTTCTTGGGTGTGCGGGCGGGTGCGGGTGCCACGGCAGGCGGTCGTGGCCGTGCCAACCGTCGTCGGCGGTTGGCGCGTGGTCGTCGCACTCGAGGTGGTGCTGCCGCTGCTCGCCGCAGTGGTGCGGGTGCTGGTGCCAGTGCCAGTGCCAGTGCCAGTGCCGTGTCCAACGCCGTGTAGTCCGGTGGTGGCTTGGTCTTGGGCTTGCCCTTGCCCTTGGGTCAACCCGTTCCTTGGTTCGTTAGTCTTGTCTCTCGATAGATTTTATGGGAGGTGGATGGGATGGATGCATGATGGGATGGGGGGTGCCCACCACCCCGAGGCACGCGTCGTTAGGGGCGTGGTTTGTCGTTTGTTTGTGAACGCGGATGATGATGATGATGATGATGATGATGATGATGATGATGATTATGGTGATGACGAATCACATCATCAATGATGAAGATGGTTGGCCCTTTGCTTGTGGTGTGGCACGTGCTGATTTTGAAGCATGCGCTCTTGGCAAGCAACAGAGCCTCGTACCGTGGTGTGTTGTTTGAGTGGGTGGGATACGCAAGCGTGTTTTTCTTCGTGAGGTTTTGAGCGATGTGTGTGTGTTGTAGCACCCCACCTCTTCTGGCACCTCTGCAACCCGAGTTGCCTACCTGTCTGTTTGCGTCTCTGAGCGTGGACTGGCGGGTGGCTGGTCGTGGTTGGTGCCGTGTCGAGCAACGCTCACTACGCCCCGTGTTTGTGCTTCGCACGGCGCGAGTGTGTTGTTTTGTCGGCGTGTGTTCGCGGGATGTATGCCCGAAAGGGTGTAAAGGATGTGGGGACAAGGATGTGGGAACAATGACATGGGTGTGGTGTGGTGGAGGTGTCGGTTTGGAGGCTGGGGTTGTGTGACGGGGGGTGGTGGGGCACCTTGGTAACCAAGGCTTGGTTTCCAT
>Ga0213833_1000828_pt1 | contig 25705 bp, 29 predicted proteins | sample SWATP21_FD_160575 | JGI IMG/M metagenome (GOLD analysis project Ga0213833, IMG submission 160575) | Coastal seawater microbial communities from Marineland, Florida, United States - SWA TP2 #1 | ecosystem: Environmental > Aquatic > Marine > Coastal | place: USA: Florida | collected 2016-08-14 | reverse complement strand
AGCACCAGCACCAGCACCAGCACCAGCACCAGCACCAGCACCAGCACCAGCACTCGCACCTGCTTCCAATTCGGTCGTGGTTGGGACGCCGCCCTTGAAAACGAAGAGCTCCAACAGTGACTGGCTGCTGACCAACGGACCCTCCGGCCCAGGGCCAGTACCAGACTGCATGCGCAGCTCATAGCTGGTGAGCAGCTTCAAGAACGTTGGGAAGCGCGGCAGCACGTCATCCGTGGTGATCATGCGGCGCAAGGCGGAACGTTGGACAGCAGGAGAGCAGTTAGAGAGGCGAGTGAAGGCGGATACTAAGATGCGGCGGGCATACACTGACGCCAGTGACGCCTCGGTATCCAACAACAGTGCACGCAACTCCAATGCAGAGTTGACACCACGTCCAAACACGGTGCTGACCTGTTTGGCGGCTCGCGCGGGGAGTGTGTGGGTCACAGAAAGCCCCATCTCGGCGTCCAGCACTGTGACAGGCAGCACACCACCGTTGTGATGCTGCTTGACCTTCGCACACACACCTGTCGCGCCGTCTTCGACGCTACTCGGTGCACACAACGGCAACAGCGTGCCGAGTGCACTGTTCGAGGGATGCACACCGTTGCTGTCAACGTGGAAGTTCAGGCAAGTCAAAGTGATCGAGGATGTCACGGGTGAGGAAGGCAGCGCGTAGTCACGCGATTCCAGCGTGCTTTTCAGCGTCAATTCGTCCACGGAACCGTCACTGTAGGTGACAGATACCTGCTTCATGCGACTGTAGTGAGAGGAACCTTGCCGAATGCGCAACTTATGGACACGGAAGGGCGCACAGAAGCGCAGGGTGATGCTTGGAACAGCCGTGGTCGGGCATACCCACATCCCATTGCGCGCAATCACATTCGTTGGAGGATGTGCCGGCAGGCAACCCGAAGCGGTGACAGACACGATGCCGTGCGAGCGATTCACGAACAGCTTCTGGCTGGGCGGGATGTAGATCAACAATCCAGCCGGGTTGGACTCGACAGCCGTCACATCCGCAGTAGTGCTTGTGTCTGTGCTGGCAACTACACTATCAGTGCGAGCCTTGCCACCGTTACGCTCGCCAGAGCCACCACCACCAGCAGTGCCCTGGGTGTGATGACGAGGCGAACTGGTCTCTGGCATGTCGATCGAGGCGGCAGACGGTGGCTGTTTCAGCTTGGATACAAAGGCATCCACATCCACATGCACTGACGTGGACCCATGCACGGCGTAGTCTTCCACACGTTGCCGCGCAGGGGTGGCACCACCACCGCCACCGGCGTTCGGTTTACTCTTTTTACCGTTCTTGCCGTTCTTGCCGCTCTTGCCATGATGATGATGCTTACCATACCGCTGCTTCGACCGGCGGAAGCGTTGTCGCTGGTTACGGGTTGAGGCACCAGCGCCATCAGCGCTGCGGTGCACGTTGGACAGTGCAGCGATGCCGTCGTTGTGCATCTGGCCAAACCGCCACTGGTACGCCTCCAACTGCCGACGGGACACAAACGACGGAAATACCACCGGCATGACCGCGATCGCAAACAACGGCGCAAACTGTGGACTGTTGAGCAACTGCTGCGGTTGGTTGGAGTCCATTACAGACGGAATGGCGCGCACCGCGGCGCTTTGCAAGCGCGCCAAGGTGAGCTCCTCCACCTTGCAGTCGTCCTTGGGTTCAATTGTCACAGCAAGGAAACGGGACAGTGCCGCAGCCATGGTGCGCCCAACATCCCCCCCAAACGTTCCCTCTGCCACGGGAATGTCACTGACGCTTCCGATGCGACTGGTCATGGCAGAGGCACGGGCACCCGACGGGTATTGCAGCCGCACATGGGAAGCTCCAGGAACCATGTCCACAATAGTGGCATTGCTCTTGGTGCCGTGGACGCGCACAACACCTCCCAGCCGCGGGGCGTCACGGCGACCGCCGATGACAAGCAAAGCGGCCATGGCGTGTCGGGCAAGGTACAGCTGCTGTGGCGTCAGGCGAGAGGGCGGCACCAACATTGGCGTGGCCGCAGCCGTGGAAGCTGTCGCCATGGAGTCATCATCTCCCTTGTGATGCGCACTAGCCCCAGCCGCACTCGCACCCGCACCCGCACCCGCACCTGCACCCGCGCTGGGAGAACCCATCGGCACACCCAGCGCATCGTCTGGCACCGCATGCAACGTGTGCAACAATGACGCCACCATGGTGTCGCGCCACGATGGTGAACCCAACAGTCGCCGCAGCAAAGAAATCGCCTCCGTGGCCAAGTCACACAACGCTTGGCCCCGGCCAAAGCCGCGAGGCGAGGAGAACGCGAAGAGCATGGCCGGCACCGCAGGCGGGACATGAGTCACCGCACCAAACGCGTTGGCCACAGTGGAACAGTCATGGTCACAGTACCCCAGTGCAATGACGTTCAGCAGCGCATAAATGAGGCGGGGCATCGGCGACACAAACTCCGGCACAGGAGTGCCAGGCGTGACGTGTTCTTCAAACACCTTGATCACGGCCTCGTCTGCGGCTTCCGTGCGCACCACGGGGACCGCTTCGCGCAACAATTGCATGGCCAACACCTGCACCATGGGAGGCGCGGATATGACGAAGCGGAGGCAGAGCCGCAGCATGTCCGGCTGCACAAGTTGCAGTCGCACGGGCGTGGTGGGTGCAAGCAGTCGCAACAGCTGCAGGTGGCGATTCAGCCACGGCACCACCTCCATGGGCTCCACAGGCACCCCGAGGCTCTCCAACTGGTGTGGCGACGCCGGCAAGGGAGCCACCGTGTGGTCAGCGGCAAAAGTCAGTTCCTCACGCAGCAGCTGCAGCAACGCGGATTGCATGGCAAGCGAGTACTTGAGTGTGCGTTGGATGGACAGGCGACCCGCTGTGTTCAGCACCCCAACACCATGTGTGCTGTTCACCAGCTGCTTCACCACCGCATCGGATACCATGTCTTGTTGGTTGGCAGCGCGCCGGCCCTGGTTGGTGGTGACGCCTGTGGCAAGCAGCACACGCAGCAGTGCCCACATGTGCCCACGCACAATGTTCCACCGTTCTAGCACATCCACCACGGGTACTTCCATGTCTCGACGACTGAACTCCGTCGCACCGGCATCCGCTTCACCACCTGCGGCGGAAGTGGTGGCAGTGCGATCGTCTGACGATGCGGCAGCAACTCTGGCGACGACCTGTGTGCTGAACCTTGAGCGCGCAGCCGACACGGCACTTTTGGTCATGGGTTGGAACGGGGTCTCCGGTAGGTCGACGCAACTAAGTTCACGAGGACGTGGGGTGGTCTTGTTCTTGGGGTCCAGGTGCAACTGACGGAAAACCAAGTCCTCATACATGGTGCGGAGGGTTGTGACACTGAGGCAGTCGAGCAACAGCAACGGGTCGTGATTTAGCTGCCACGCCTTTCGCCAGTCTGCCGAAATGAACGGGCACTCGAGGATGTGCATGAACACATCCCGCTTGGCCAGCAGGCCGGTATTCAGCGCGTGGGTGATAAACGGAACGGGAAACGGGAACCACGTTTCCCGAGACCGGGTCGGGATGGTACCGCCATTGGCAGCCAATCGAGCAGACAAGAACTTGTGCACACGTCGCGTGTGTGTCTCGCTAGAAATCGCACGACACAGGAATGGCACCATGCCCACACGCATGAGCATCTCGTGGTCGCGTGCTTCAAAGTCCAGCATGCAGTTCCAAAGTGCGAGGTGTGCCAAAGCGGGGTCACCGTTCGCATGCGAAGCCTGAACGAGGTCGCTGAGGCGCGTGAACAACTCGATCGCCGCGGCTTGGACACGGTCAAGCATGAAGGATGATCCACCCGCGAGGTGCTGATGAGTGAGTGGCAACGATGTCGCACCGCCCACGCAAGTCAGTGTGAACCCATCACGGATCCACGTGGAAGGACAAAAGCCACACAGCACAGCAATGGAACGTGACCCCTTACCTGGAAATAGTGAACATGCTGCTTGTGCTGGGGATCTGGTCGCTGCGACTGAAACGAAGGGCGCAGATGAGGAAGCTCGGCACGCAGCACGGAAGGACACGACGAGGCAGAAAGCATGGCGTGAAAGGCTTTGAGACCAAACTCACGGCATCGCGCACGAATATCGCGGGTGCGCATGGCATCAGCTGTGGAGGCGCTGGTCGCCCCCTGCATCAGGGTGCAGAACATCACCACAGCTTGGCTCGCAGCCACCACAGGGGAGGAACTGTTCTTCACCACAGGCTGCGCAGAGCTCGCCGTGGTGACATCATGCAACCAGGCAGTACAAGTGAGAAAAAGCGAAGAGTGTGCGTCCAAAACAAGTGAACCCAACAACTATGCACGGGGACAGCCCACACGCCAAGCCAAGGCAAACACACGCGCGCCGCGCGCCGGCACACGCACCGTGTGAAGAGCATCCAGACCTTGTGCCAGCGAGCTGCCATCATCACCTACATAGGGCACCGCCTCCATGCCAGACGCCTCCGACGTGGGGTTCGACCTCCACCGCTGCAACAAAGGTCGGACTGACGCGGGAGGCAAGATGTGCCCCCATGTCGAACGTAGCTGTGACTTGCCATCCACCATGTCCAGGTTCACGCCTGCAGAACCAGTGCCCTCCGGGTTCAACAGCAAGCCAGACTCATTCCCGGCTCCGCTCAACCCTGTTGCCACACCTGTGGCTGTGGTGGAAGGGTCGTGTGGATGACCCGTCGCAGAAGACGTGGAGGTGGATCGAGCAAGCTTGATTGGCATGGCTGGAAGGTTTGGCGGCAGAGCAACATCAACAGCGTCACCAATGCCGTCAGATGTCGTCACACCAACAGCGCCATCTCCTGTCGTGTGCGGCACCAACGGGGATGCTGCTGCGGGTGCGCCACCGTCTCCACTGCTTGTGCCATTGGCGTCGGTACTGCCACCCATCATTGCCGTTGAGTTGGACGCGACAGACATGCCGCCCAGCGCGTGCTGAAAAGCTACAATGGACGGATTGAGACGCAAAAGCAGACGTGCACGCCGTCGGATCACCATAGTGAGTTGTTTCATGCTGCTTGGGGCTTCAACGGGGGCAGGGGATATTGGAGTCTGCTGCGGGGCTTCCTTCGAGTCGCTTTCCACAACTTCGGACTTGCTTTCTGCGTTGCCTTCGACACCAGCAATCTCATTGCCCCTGCCCGTGGTGCCAGTGGCTCCGTCCGTAACACGAGTGGACATACGTGAGGCAGCCTTCAGCTCGCGCTTCTTGGTAACCAACCACACCAACACTTTTATGAAGCCACGCCAAGTTTCTTCCAGGGCAAACGAGGGCGTAACCGCCTGGGGAGACAACAAACATACCAGCACAGCCAAGCCACGAGTCACAAACCTGCCAAACGAGCCACAACAACACGAAGCAATGCTGCGTACCGACACGCCGCCTTGACGCACGCCCACCACAGCGCACTGTACTTCACTGACAAGGCCAGTGTGGTGAAGCATGGCAGCAAGGAGGAACCTCTGCAACACCAAACAGCTACAGTGTCAACACAAAAACACGCCGACCGTCGACACCCGCATGGAACCAACGCACCTCACAGCTCGACATCTTGGTTTTGGAAAACAACAGCACTGGGAGGGGCAAGTGGTGCATCAGCCACGCCAAGACAACCCCCAGTTCTGGCGAGGAGGTGTCACGTGCCACACTGTCAAGGGCGTCACGCCCTGGAAGAGGAAAAGCTCCACCCTCAAAGGTTTTGCTCAGCCACCGGCGCTGAGCCGGAGAAGCGGTGCGTGCGCGTGCCAACGACTGTGCAGTATGGGGAAAGGAAGGTTTGGCGAACGGGCTGCTGGCGCTGCTATCGAGGCCAGGATCACTAGCGTCGCCCGTGCCACCGTCGGTGGAGGGAGGACTAGTGGTGGCAGTGATCATCGAATACTGCATCGGTGCCAGTGCTGTACGCAGCAAATCGTCCACGGGAGGGGTGCGCGAGGTGCTACCACTGTCCCACCGAAGTGAGGCAAGCAGTGGTCCCAAGCTGGAAGTGGTACCCGAGCCGGTGTTGGTTGAAGCAGCGCCAAGTGGTGTCCGGAGTGGTGACGCAGCGGCAGCAGACGAGACCTCCGGCGTCGATAGTGGCGATGCTGAAACTGCATTGCCCTTTCGCTTGGCCTTGGACTTGCTCGACTTGAGTCGGTCGTAGGTATGATCCAATCCGCCACCAAGAAGGCACGAGTGCAACCATGCTCCACTTTGCTCCTCCGCGGGTGTCAACCGAGGTCCCTTGATCAGCGCACCCGCAAGCCGAGCTGCAACCCATGCAACGGAGTTCTGGACATCCACCAGCCAGGCGCCTTGCCCTGCACGCTTCTTGCTTCGACCCAGCCCCGAGTCACCCAAAGTGTTTGGACAGCAAGCGTACGTCTCCGTGGCGGGGAACGGACACATGCGCACGCGATGGGCAGACAACACGACGTTGTCCATGTCGCCACTCACCATCGCTGCAGTTACTGCTGCCGTCGCCTTCATGTCTTGCACGAGGCCGTCAAGTGCCCGCAGCAGCAGTACCATCGCGGGTAGCACGCGCGCACACATCTCCAACACAGCCGGGGACAGAGCTTGCTGAGGCAGAGCTGCTTGTGCAGGAACACACAAAGTGGCGCGTGGGGTGCCGAGAAAGTCGAGCCACAGAGGCAACGTGGGCAGAAGACGACCCACAATGGAGGACAACAACACTTGCAACACCGCTTGTTCGGCCTTCAACCGAGGTGCACGGTCTCGACGCGAAACGCGAAGAGCAGCACGCGCTTCACCAACAACAGCGGTGGTTTGACGGAATGTACCCACTGCATGGGCGGCCAGCGCATCGAGTGCCACCGGCGTCGGCTGAGCAATGACAGCCGTTGCCAGGGCAGCTTGATACTGGTTGAAGAACGAGTGGAAAATGTGCTCAGCTTGGCTGTGTTCAAGGCCTTGAGACGCCGCTGCATTTTGACTTTGCTTGCTTTCGCTTGCACCACGATCCCTTTTCGAGCCGCTCCGACCACCCTTCCTGGATTCTTTTCCCTTTTTCTGGCCGGCGCGTTTGACCGTTTCTTTGCTACCGCGCGCGCTTCCATCGCGTTCGCTCGGGTTGTCAATTCCAGATTGTGGCGCTGGGGGGGATGGGGCTGTCACAGCCTTCAACTTGCGGATAGAATGGCGCGCAGCGACATCCATCAGCTTCAACATCGTCTGCGACACCGACTCGGAGTCCACATGACTTGACGAAGGAGGGCTGCCCCCAGAGTTTTGGGGCAACGCAGATCGACCTGGGCGGGGAGGGGTCACTGGGGGTACATCACCTGTCTGCGCTGCAGGTGGACTTGGCAGCGTTGAGCACTCACGGGCAGCGTTGAATGGTGACGTGACAGCGACCGCAGCCAGTTCCTGATATCACACGCACACAACAAGAGTCCGTCACGCGAGTTGCAAAACAAAAAAACGAGCGCATTGCACCCCGATGGCAAGCAACACTGTAACCCCACACCACGACGCACAGTCGTCTGTTGGGGGCTATGAAAAGTGGACAGAAGCTGCTCAAATGTATCTGTGATGGTTGCGCCTTCTGATGTTTGCGTGGTGCCGACGGCACCCATGTCTTCGTCACTCCAGGCGCGCGCCAAGTCAAGCATAAGCTTCACACGCGTGGATGGCTCACGGGCTGCGGCCAAGAGGCACTTGTGCACAACATCGCTCGCATGGGGAGATCTAGACAACGGTACCAGGCACTCCACCAAGTCATTCGTGGCTGACACGACCTGATCCACTCCGGCTGGTGTTGTGTCATCAGCACCAAACACGTCCTGCAGAGACAGTCCTTGCCGCTGCACCGTTGCTAGTGAAGCATACGCAAAGAAGCATGTATGCTCCACGATGCTGGTCACGTGCTCCTGCTGGAGCTTGGAAACAGCACCAGCTGCGCCGACACCATCACCGCTGCTTGCTTGCGTACCTGCACTGGCACTGGCACCAGCACCTGCACCGACACCGGCACCTGCACCAGTGCCAGCAGCATGATCACTCGCGGGGGAAGAGAGACGGGCGGTACTGGGAGAAGACACACGGTCAGCTTGTACAACTTGCCGCAGCTGCGCACACAGCTTCAGCAAGTTGGTGGATTGCACAAGTGTGTCGCAGGACGCTTCCAAGCAAACTGGAGCGCAAACATCCTTCCAGAACCCGGATGAAGAAGCAAGAAACAATTGACGCATATGTGTAGCCAGTGGAGACGCGGCCATTGCATCCAAGAGCGACACTGCAACGTCCAGGTTGGTTAAACGGGGAGGCATGCTCCCAATATCTGCCACACAGAAAGCGGACAAGTCAAGAGACCGACAAAACACACGCCAACGCAAACCACACGGACCTTCTTCAGGTTTTCCGTGCGTCCGCCAATCAGGCTGTGCAAACAGATCGATCTTCATTGCACAGCAGGTTCGCCAGGTTTTCGGACAGATGCGGATGTAGCGACTGGTGGTAGGTGGGAACTGTACGAACTGCCGGTCTTTCTGCATACTGTCGCCAAAAGTGCCAGGCAATGCCACCCACCGCTCACCGTCCACACTTGTTTGGACAGTGAAAGTGTTCACTCGTCCAGGGAACGTGCTCTGAGGGTTTGCGGACAATAACACGGGTGCACAAGGACGGCAGACACGCACGTCAGATCGTGATGAAACAAACAACCCACACACGACACCTGCACACCAATGCGCCACACAACGTACCGGGCCGGCTCGCACAATTTGACACCCAACAAAGGTGGTGGGACACTCTGCATCAAACTGCCAGTACGCATTCTTGTCTGTTGGGTCCGCCACCCACCCGAGGTCACGTTTAAACGAGATGTTGTGTGCTTGTCGGTCTGGATGAGCATGACTGGACGCGCTGAAGCGTGTGGTTGAGACGGGGACTCCAGATTGCAGAATGGACACCCCTGTCGACAGAGTGTGCCCAATCCGTCAGAGCACTACACACGCACGGCCAACACGGCAGCCCCCGTATCCAGCCCTGGAACGTACTATCACCACGACCATACACTTCACACTGCAGGTTGATGGGAGGTGCACCATCGCACCGCTCCGGAAAGATGCGAATCGCAAACGCCTTCAGTGGCGACGCCAGCCGAAATCGTCGTGCGGAGTTGCCGGCGGGGGTGGTAATGGCCTCTCCACAAGCAGACGAAAAGGGAAATGCGCATGGAGGTGACAGGGTTTGCATCACGCCTCCCTCGGGGTCGAGTTCTTCAAACACTGGCTCTCCACTCCCAGGTGCGCACGATGTGGCAAGGTCGATGCGCAGGGCGGGGACGTTGCCGTGGTTGCCCCGCACAACAATAGCGCTGACCATTTCAGCGCGTCGCCAGCATACTGTCAGCGTTGGGCCATCGTCATCCCCAAGAGGCTCCCAAAATGCGGGCCCGTCCAAGCGAGCTTGGTGTGCTTGGCAAGGCCGCATGTTGGTACTCGCAACGAAGCAGTCGTCCGGGGTTAGAAACGAGTTTGCTAGATGCAACGGAGGAGGGTTAACTGACAACGGACCAAACTGAACGTCAGAGGAACTGCGAATCAACAAGCAGCGACATCGCACCTACATTCTTGGGAAACATGGGTAAAGACTTGCTTCAGTCGTTCGACCGGCTTCCACACCTTCGCTTCGTCGGCGCGCTGCAAAGCCACCGAGGGCTGCAGCAAGGACGACGCGAGCGCCAGCATCAATGATAGTCTCATCGTCTGTGATGCAAGCATTGCCAACAAGGGAACACCTTGGAGCGGCTGCGCAGCGGCCAAAGCGCTCAGCGTACGACCAGCGGTGGTGAGAGTCTGCCGGATGGAGAGCGACGACTCCGAATCCATAAACCAGTCGCCATAGTACGCCCCCAAGCCGACTGTGCCCAGTTGCTCCAGCATGGAGTCAAGAAGCGCCGGTGAAATTGACAGTGGGTCCGCCATGCTGCCCGCGTTGCAAAGGAGCAGTTCCATGGCACCAAGCACCAGGTGTTTGCGACGCACAACCGGTGCGGTGGCCACTACACGTGAGTATGTGGACGGCACTGTCTGCGTCTGATGCCACAATAGCTGCGCATGGATGAGACGCAACACATCTTTCCTGCTGAGGATATCTGTCGCAAACCCGTTGGATGGGGGGGCACGGTTCATGAACCTGGACATGAGCAGAGATATCACATCCCTGGCTCCGTCGGCACCACGATCCTCGAGTGCCGTGACACCTGCAGACACGTCCGCGGCAGTCAACTCTTCACCGCTATGTAGATGTCGAGTTGCGTAGTATTCGATGCTGTTGGCTGTCTCCTGAGACTGTGATCCAATCAACACCTTCGCCCGGCCCCCTCGCTGACCGACTCGATGCAGCTCCTTCATCAGCTGCGCAGAATTGCCCACGACACGTTGGGCGGTGAGCTCCATGCCATCCAACACGCCAGGGAGGTGTGCAAAGCGACGAAGTGCCTCAAACTCCGGTGTGGCGGTCGTTTGCGACATTTTCCAGTTCGATCTGTCCACAGTCCCCCACTTTGTTGCCAAGAACGAGACAGATCTCACTCGATCCCGCACAACCCAAACATGCGCTCAGGAAACCCCTGCACGCACAAAAAAAGTTGGTGTACGTCTGCGCTGGCGTCCGTGCTTGGCCTCTTATCCAGCGCTTCGTGTGTCTGGTCACACACGCCTGGACGCGCCACACGACGATATGACGAGAACGCTCCGTGTGCGCGGGACCGTCGAAGAAGCTCTGTATATGGTTTCTTACGATCGATTATGTTTGTTGCGTGGACCTGAATTATTTGATTTTCAGCACAAGTTTCGAACCACCGGCGGGGCTGCCACTGACGGAATATGGCGTGATGTTTGCGTGGTGCTTTGGACACAGCGGCAGCAGCGTACGGTGCAGGGCCTGCACTGCAAAGCACTTCCCCTTCCAGTTGTGTACGTCACTCGGGAAGGGACCACCCTCGCGCGCAAAAGTTTTGGTGTGTGCGTGTGGTTGGTTCTCTTTTCGAGGGTGTCTGACGTTGAGTCGTGTGCGCTTGGTTGGTGGCAGGGTTTGTGCGCAATGATGGCCGCTCGTGCTGTGAGCCGGCTTGGCCGAGTGGTCAAGGCCGCGCGTGCCCCTGCTCTTGCTGCGGCTGTTGATAGCACACCTGCGACAGCTGTTGCAGCATCAGCTTTCCGTGAGCTGTTGGCTGTGCGTGAGGTGACTCGCCGCGCACTGCACACGTCCAGCTGCCGCCGCCAGGATGCTGGTACATACGATGTCACCAGCGACAGCGACGCCGCTGCGTCTGCGACCACTGGTGCTGGGACCGATGATGACGAGTTCACGCTGGCACAGCGAAGTGAAATGTGGTTGCTGCGGCAACTTGCACTTGACCAGGGCGGCGATGACTTTCCTGAGAACCCCTACACCAGCCGTGCTGTGTACTCGACTGACGTCGTGACCGAAGAAGAAAACCCTGCCGCGCACTCTGCCGAGAACGTGGGCCAGTATTATTCACTTCCTGCAGACTTGTCGGAGTTGTTCCCTGATGGGTGTGTCAAATGCGCGCCGTAGTGCGACCCAATTGTACTGTGCGCTCACAGCTGCTTGCGTGCCCTCAGACTCCCCGGCCGGCTGGAAGGCACCGAGTTCACAACCACGGGAAAGCGGCAACTAATGATTCGCGAAGCTGGAGTGAAGTTGATCGAAGCCATGAAAAGTATGTCACCGAGCGTGCAGTTGTTCATTGTGCGCTGTGCCTGACGTTCCTTTCATCAGGATACGCGGAGCAACATGCCGAGTTCAAGGAGGGCACCGGCGACAAGCCAGAGCGCTTGCCGAGCCTCCAACTGCTGCGTGGCATCCGTGGTGTTGGCAAGAGGTGAGTTTTTGCTCGTTTGTCACGTTTGTCTCGTTACCTTATGTTTGGGCTGCCGCGTTGTATCACATGTGTGCGCTGCCGTGTTCGCAGTGCAATCTTGGCACATGTCCTGCACTACGCTCGCGCCAACGGGTGGGTGACGTTGTCCATTCCCAACTCCCACGATGTAATGCACAAGGGTTATGTGCTGACGAAGTCACGCACGCGTAAGGGCATGGTTGACCAGCACGATATCGCGATGCAGTTGTTGAAGACGGTACGCGGTTTTTGCTGTTGTCGTCATTGTTAGCAACATGTTGGTCACCACCTCCTTTCCTCCATCCGCGCAGACGCTGGACATTCATGGCGAACAGCTCGAGGAAGTCCCACAGCGCCAGGAGTACCCGCGCGATCGATACCTCCCAGCTGACGTGGATGAGGTCATCATGAGCGAAACGCGTCGCATGCGAGCGGAGCACCAAGACAAGTTGCGCAAGGCTCGAGCCCTGGCTGCCGCAGAGGTTGGTGTTGTGTCGCCAGTTGTCGCCAGTTGTCGCCAGCAAGATGATTTTTCGTGTGTGATGTGAATGGACGTTGTGAATGCACTCACGTGTTCGTGCTTGGTTGTGGGCGCTGAGCACAGAACCGTGACTTTGACGAGTCGAGTGTCGAACGCGAAAGCCTGGACGTTCTTGATGCCCATGTGGACCGCAGCAAGTATACCCTTCGTGACATGGTTGAGTGGGGTCTGCGCCACCCGCCTCTGGCTACTGATGCCTTGCTTGCTCTGAAGGCTGAGCTCCAAGTGATGACAGAGTACGCTGCGCAGCTTGTGTGTGACATATCACCGGCGGTTGCACCGCCCACTTACTGTGTGCCACCACAGGTTCCCTGTGCTCATGGCTGTTGACGGCATCAACCACTTTTACGACCACTCCCCGTACCCGGTGGACGGCAAGACTGTGTCCCCGGAGCGCTTGTCCATCCCTCACGCTTTCCAGGTGGTGGGCCGCAACGGGTTTGACCATCGCCAGCGTGTGCAGTCCGGCATGATCGTCGCCACCACCAGCTTGTTCCATGACCACAACATGAACACCTTCAACAGCAAGACGAAGGTGAAGGCAAAGATGTGTGTCGAAGTTCCCCGCCTGGAGCGGCAAGAGCTGTTTTCCCAGCTGACACACTATGCCAAGTGTGGACGCTTCTTCCTTGTGCACGGTGCGTTCATGAGATGGAGTTGCATGCGATGGTGCCATGGTTTTGACAATTCTCTGTTTACAGATGAAGAGGATGTCGATGGCAATGAGGTCGAGTACTACAACACCTTGACAGACTCCGTACCTGAGCGAGTGTACGATTGCGCCATGTATCACTAGCAAGTGCAACCCAACATAGTCTGTGAAGTTGTTTTGGACAAAAGCTACAGTGCGCCAAACCCACATACACTTTTGAGGAGCTGCTCTACACCACATGTGGAGTGGCAACGAGACAAGACATAGAAAGCACGGCATCAGAGGTGGCAGATCTTCCAGTCGTCCGGTTGGGTGAGCGATCGCTCGAAAACGCAGTAGTTCACAACGCGTTCTGGGGCAACGGGGCCGGTCCTCCGGCGCTGCTTGCCACGACGCTTGCCTTTTCCACCTTTGGCGGCTGTGGCCTCGCTCTCCACACCTGCCCCAGCGCCGGCACCGGCACCGGCACCGGCATCATCAGCTGCCATCACCTCGCGCACAGAGCCGCTGTCACGCAGCACCACGGGTTCCTCCCCCACAACCCCAAACTGGACGGGGCGCTCCCACGTGGAGAATCCCTCCTTGGTGAAGTAGTACACGTGGCCATCTTCTGACACGGCCTGGTCCCAAGCCACCGGTGCGTCACCCACAGCAGCCGTTCGGCGCCGTCCCCCCTTGCCGCGCACGGCCTTGAGAACGGAACGATCCGTGATGTTGACCGGCACTTGCTTCGTCTCCATGCGCACCGTGATCTGGGCGTAGTCTGGGGCGGCGTTGAAGCCGCGGAGGGCAGCAGGTTGGTTGTACACAAGGCGAGCCTGCAAGATCTGTGCGCAATGGGTGGGAGTTAGACGCTGGCAAGGCTAAGCGTGGGCTGACGCACGCACTTTGGGAGGAGTCAGAACGGACTCGATCTGCACAGACGGCAACCCGGAGTTGGTGGTGCTCTGCTCCATGCCACGGCGCATAGCCTGTACGCCAATACGGCCCAGATGTTGTTCGACACGATGAGTCTGACACAAGGCACAACCATTGCATCTGGGGATGGGGCACGCACAGTGAAGAACTGGCCGCTTGTCAATCGCTTGAGCTCGGACATGTTGGCGTGGTTATGGGCCTCGAACATCTTGTAGAATGATGCCTGGAGTGTCCACACGTAAGCGACACGATACACGAACCGCCCCAGCGCCGATGAATGACACACCTGTGCCTGCTCCTTGAACACCTTCTCGTCAAAGCCTGTGACCTGTACATGGCCACACGTCGCAAGCCACACACACATTCAGGCCGTCAGGCCATGTGATACCAAGCCAAACCAATAGCTAGAGCTCGTGTCGGCACGTACAACGCTTCCGAGCTTTCGCAGTGAGTTCGCACTCTCCATGTTGCCGCTCACTTGACGCCACTTGACACGCAGGGAGCCAATGGTGTTTGTCGCCAGCGACGTGGCATTCTCAACCATCGGGTCGACGATGCGCCCAGGCGACTTGAACACAGCTGCCGCTCGGCGTGCAGCTGCAGACATGTTGTGCGGCTGCGATGGAACGGCTGTCCTTCCGCTTGCTGCTTGCGAGGGTTGCAGGGCAGCCAGCCGCTGCGCCACGCCACGCATTAGGGATGATTTGTACATGTTAGTTCAGTTTGTGGCGCAGCTTTTGCGCCAGCATCGGCGCTCCCCCCCCCCTCCCGAAGCCCTGCCGAGCACGACTACCGAATGGCTGCAACCGGCATGGGTATGCTGTGACGCTTTGGCACAGTGTTTCTGCCATGCGGGCGACAAAAGTGTCGCTCCGTCGCCTGCGGGACGAGTATGAAGTGAAGGAAGAGGTGATTGGTGAGGGCGCGTACGGCAAGGTGTACATGGCCACCCGCGGTCAGCAAGCCTTCGCGGTGAAGGTGATGCATCCGCAAGGCGAAGGTGGAAGGTACAAGCTGGTGACGTCAAATGCCAGCTTGCGAGAGATAAAGCTGCTGCGGGAGCTGTCGCACCCCAACATTGTGCGCCTGCGCGATCAGTTTCTCAACCTGGATGACATGACTCTGGCGCTCGTGTATGATTATGGTGAGTGTCAATGTGGGAGTTGGCCATGCCACATAGCCCTGTCGCACAAGTCAAGGCCTGACACATGTGTTGTGCATGGTGTGTGTTGGCATGACAGCCAAAACTGATCTCAGACGTGTCATCTGGGATCACAAACGCATGAAGAAGGTGATGCCGGAGAACCTGATCCGGTCGTTGATGTTCCAACTTCTGGAGGGTGTCCAGTTTTTGCATGAGAACTGGGTACTACACCGTGATCTCAAGCCCGAAAACATTCTTCTGGACAAGTTGTTGTCCGAGTGCACAGGTCGGGGCAAGCGCTGCAGCATGTTCCTTCCCGGTGTGCCGTGGCTCAAGATCTGCGGTGAGTTGTGCCCGTGTTTTTTAACTGTGTTGGAGCCGTTGACTGTGTTGCTGCTGTCGTTGTTGTTGTCTGAGGCTGTTGTGTGTGCGGTGTATGTTGCAGACTTCGGGTTGGCTCGGATCTTTCAGTCTCCTGTCCGCAGCTTGTCCGATGTGGAGCGTGTCGTGGCAACGCTATGGTACCGTGCTCCGGAGCTTCTGCTTGGCTCCAAGCACTACACAACTGCGGTTGATATTTGGGCAGTGGGCTGCATATTCGCTGAGGTATGAGGTTGTGAGAAAAGAAAGAAGAAGGGTGGGGCTGCGCGACATCCCGTGTACACGGCTCACGCGCTTGTGTGTGATTTCCGCATCGCAGATGTTCAACCGCAAGCAGCTATTTCCTGGAGAAGAAGTGCGCACAAAAGGGGCGCCGTTCCAGGAGTCCCAGTGCCAAACAGTTTTCAAGGTGTTGGGGTTGCCAACGGACGCGACTTGGCCTGGTGTCTCCCACCTTCCGAACCACAAGCACATCGCCTCCTGGGGGCATGGCTACCCGAGCGAGTCTATGCTGCCGAAGGTATGGCGACTCCCAACACGGGGGGTGTGGTGTTTCATGTCGCCATGTTGTGTACTGACGATGCCTTTGTCGTTGCCTTTTGCGTTTGTAGACTGTTCCGACCATGACAGACCCCGTATCACTCGACTTACTTTCAAGGCTTCTGGTGCTTGGTACGTTCGTGATATCGCTCGGCACCCGTGGGGATACGAGGTTGTAACAGACCCCCGCTGTGTGTAGACCCGGCCAGGAGGATAACTGCAGCCGAGGCGCTCCAGCATGAGTACTTTAGACCGATTCGGGAAGCGTTAAAGACATCGAGAATTGGTGGGGCAGCGCACAAAGCGGATCATCTGGCACCATGAAAGATTCGTGCCACAAGCTTGTGGCGGCTTGAACGAGCACCCCCCACGTGTCTGGTGCAGCACGCTGCACACAGGCCATGGAGTGCTGCACTGAACTGCAGTGGTGGTTGTTGGGGACACCAACTCAGCCCGTACCGCGGGAAAATGTAGTGGTTGAACCCCCCTTGCGGTGTTGAGTGAACATCCAGCGCTGTGCAAGTATTTCGCGACTGTAGTACTTTGTCACCCCGATGCAGTTTGCTGAAGCACGATCTCTATGTGGACGTTGGACGTCGACAAACTAACCAAAAACCATAAGGTGTCATCAAACCCAAAGCAGCCATGAACGCGACGTTGGCATACACAAAGTTGCCGTCCATTGTCTCCAGCACAAAATGCAGCAACGGCGCTTGTGCAAGGGACACCATTGCCGAACACAAGAAGCCGATTCCGATCAGCTTACCAAGGTGGGCGGGACCAAACGATGCGGCCAAGTACGAAACAAACAATGAAAACTGTCCATTCCGAGCGAATGTGTAGCTGTGAAGGGACCAGTGCACATCATGAGGGCGCGCCGACGCAACGCACATTGCGCACAACGTACAGAACGAAAGACACGAACAAAAACGGAAGAGACGGAGCCCAGGATATGGCTGCAAAGGCTCCCAGATAGAGGGCCGTAACAATGAAGTACGTGGCCCCAAAGCCCGCGCGATCAGCAACCCACCCAAGCACCGGAGTAGCGAACGACACGAAGGAGTACACCAAGTTGAAGTAGCGTGCGTATTCCGAGATCACGTGGTGGTCGTTGGTGTATCGCCCAACCTGAGATGGCAAGTTACCAATGTAAAACTGTGCAGGCAACAGCATGATGCTGAACATCGCAACTTGTGCGAGGAACCTGAGCGGAGACACATAGAAACCCAACGAGAACCAGTCAGAACGCGCTTGAAGCCATGTGGGTGGCAATACGCTGCACAGACTTGCCTTGCGTCGAGAAGCTGCTGCACAAACGTTTGAGTGAATCGCTTCCGAGAAGGCGAAACTGGAAGCGGAGGTGGGTGGGGCACAACTGCGGCACTGGAATCATGTGCAGTGGACGGTGCAGCACCAGCTGCACGCAGCGATCCATACGCGCCGGACGATCCAGATGCAAAGCCCTCGTTTTCATCTGGAAGTGAACGCAGCGCCCCAGTCTGCGCAGGCGGGGGCACTTGGGGATTTGAGTGCCCAGTGTCGTCACGCAGGCTTGGCTCGCCGTCGCCGCTCAGTGGGCTTTCCAAATCCAACACCACCGGTTCCTGGCTGCCCAACACATCCTCGATGTGTTGGAACTCGTGCGGCCACACCACCGCGCTCACAGCCGCCAGAACAACCTGGCCAATGGCGTAGCCAAGGAACAGTACACGCAGGGTTGCAACGTTCCATTGGATCACGAGCAGGTGAAACAGCAGGAAAACCAACATGGACGGCGCAAATACGCCAGTGATGAGGAACAAAGCAACACGTCGTGAGGACTCTGGGAACAAGTTGGCAAGGCCTTGTGCTGCCAGGTAGATGCCGCCGCCAGCAAACCCCATAATCGTTAAGCCGGGCAAGAAAGCGTTCATCATTGCTGGCGCCCCTGAGCCACCATCGCCCGAGGACAACCCGAACAAAGCAGCACCGAGCGCTAGTGCAAGTGACGAGCCCACCATGGTGTACTTGACTCCAATACGGTCCAGGACAAAGCCGAGCACCCCCGTGGCTTGGCAGCCCCACGAAGCAGCCACGTAGATGCTGTTGAGCTTCAGCAGCTGTGCGTGGCACGCAGTGGTGTCCTTGAGCTGCACACTGGGATGCACAGGGGCACACTCAGATGCGTATACACCCAAGTCCACAAGAGTGGTTTCTAGGGCGGGCCATCCATACACAACGCCCGCGCCTAACAGGATTTGTGCACACATGAACGTCAACAACAGCGCTCGATAGCGGTGCATGCGGGGAAGCGGTTGCGGCACATCCCCGTTCCTCAGCCCCTTCACCAGCGGGGTAGACACGTCCTCGGACTCCATCATGACAGAAACTGCGTATCAATCAATCTCAAACCATCCTTGCGCAGCAAACGTCTTCACTCCTCCACTCGAGGGCTGCTTGCCAAGAGTCTGCAGTGGTGGCTCTGAGAGCGTTGGGGTCTTGGAAAAATAGGTGCACAAATAGCTTCCTAATTTTGCCACACTGTGCAAGCACTTCTTCACAAGCAGCTGTTGCGTTCAACATGGCACGGGTAGTCGCGGTTTGCGTTGCGGGTGGCGGCATGGGGGGCTCTCCACCACTGCCAGTGGAGATAACCGCCGGAATGGAATGGGACAAGTTTGTGTCATGTGTGGAAACCAAGTTTGGGGTGGCTGTCAAGTCCGTCGTTCTCCCGAATGGCAGTGCCATCACGTCGCTCGCAGGCGTTGAGGACGGCGCACTTCTTCAAGTGACGCCTGGTCCAATGGACAGTGCGTAGTGGCTGGTGTTGGTGTGGGTGTGGGATGGGAGGAGAGGCCGCTCACAAAGCTGTGGTTGTCAGTCCCAGATTTGGAGCTGTCGTTCAAGAAGAAGAAGAACACGAGCGCTGCCGAAGCAGACTGCGGCGCGGGCGGTGGAACTGGAGCTGAGGCTGGTACAACAAACGAAGCTGGTGGCTTGTCAAGCAGCCGTGCTGATGCTGGTGTTAGTGTCAGTGCTGCTGGTGCTGGTGCGGGTGCTGGTGCGGGTGCTGGTGCAGCGTCAGCTACAGCAGACATGTCGTCCTCATAACATGAACTGGCACAGTGTGTTCACATGCGCGCAGCAGCTTTCGCTGTAACAGCTAGTGGGATGATAGTAGGGCGACCATGGGCGCACTGGAACGGGAAGTGGCAACTTGAAAGCTGCGATAGCAACGAGCAGCACTCCTGTCTTGACAGCTTGTCACCAAACATGACGGCCCCGCGACATGCCTGTCCGTGCCCACCCAATGTGAGGCACTTGAGCGACATACATCTCAACCACATCTCGAACCTTGTTCGCCAGAATTCGGTGCACAGCTGCAGGAACAACTGTGGGCATCGCCCGTGCAGATTCTGCACGGCGTACGCGGCGTCAAGTCCCTCTCGATGATGCCAGCGCCACCACTTGCGCACCAAAACTCAACCCACCTCGGTGACGTGCCGTGTTGGCCTTCTCAATCGCCTGGATGAAAACACGAAAATCGACCAGCGACAACGGAATGCCTTCCACGACAGGGACTTGCTTCAACATCAGCGTGACGTCATGCGAGCAATCCAACAACCCGGCAGCAGGGGCACCTCTACATGCAACACGCGGTTCTGGTGCTCGTGCTTCAAGTCCGCCAACGGATGCCGAATCCACCTCAACCACGAAATGCCAATGCTTGAACACCGGTGCCATGGCCCGCACGCGTGTCGCTTCCTCGGCCGACACCTTCCAGCGCGGTGCAGGGTTCAAAGTCTTGCTTCCAACGCGGAGCGTGGGGCAGCACGTTGACGGGACAAGTGTCGCACGCTGTGCAAGCAAACACTGTCGTCAACCTTGGGATCAACAACATGAGAGAGAAACACCAAGGCCCACCTCCAGTTGCTCCAATCGCACACGTTCGTGCGCAGCGTGCTGATCTACACAGGCAATCACGCCGTCACATCGACAGATGATGAATTTTTCATCGACTTGGCTGAGCACCTGGATCCCACACTGATGAGGCCGACACACAAGAACAACAACAACGATCCAGCACACGCACAGTCAATTGTGCCAGTTGCAAGCGGGAAAGGGAAGCAGTTCGTTGCGTCTTGCGTAATGCGCCGAAGCTGGTGGAAGACGGTGTTCCGGGGCGAACAGATCGCAGTTTTCTCTTCTTGCGTACCGGACCACCTGTGGGTTGCAAGGCCTGAATGAAGGCGACAGCATCCGCATCAAGGCAACCACTCAGATCACGCCACGTACTAATGTCAAGCCCGTGGAGAACCCCCATCAAATCCCGAACAAGGACGGTGGAGTCCCGAAACACAGCCGCAGTTGAACCCTCCACGCTTTTGGAGAAGCAAAACTCGGCGGGCGGCAGGTGAAAATGGACGAGCATGGAGGCATGCCCCTCGCGTCGGGAACGACGCGGGCCTGCAACATGCGCTAGAAACTTGGTGAAAGGGACCAGGAGGTCTTCAGAGACAACTGGTCTGTGTTTGGCATTCACCCATTCACAAGTGTCAAGCACATGAACGCAGCGCGCCATGAACACGTCGACAATGCACCGCGTGACTCCCCCCCCGCTGAGGCGATTGCGCACCGAGAGTTGAGGAGGACCAGCACAAATTTGCGATGGGCATGGAGGCACACAATACCATGGAACCTTGGCTTGGTGCAACTCATGTCAGCAAACTCGTGGGTCTCTCCAAGAGACCCCAACACTTGTGAGTATCGCGCCAGAGAGGAGACCCCAACTACTGGGATCGACGCAACCGTATGTCTTGTGTCCTGGTCCTCCACAGAAAAACTGACACCGGGGTTCGCAAGGGCTGCACAATACATCATGCATCCCCAGGATCAGCAACAATCATCACACCACGTAAACAACGCTAACTCAACGGCTAACACAACAGAGGTGCATACCAAACAGTCGAACGCGATGCACTATTGCAGCGAGCTCCTTCGCTTTGTTGAGACCACATCGCCGCACAGGCACGTTCCAAAACACATTGTGTGCCGTCACACGCGTCCCATGGTGCGGAAAACTCTTTCGTCGGCAAGGTCCAAGGTATGTCCGTACATGGCCCTTCCACACCACTTCTAGTCTTTCGCTGGACAGGGACTGCACAGACTCCATGCGCAGCACCGACAGGCTTGCGAGGTTCGCGAGGGCCTGGCCTTTGTGGTGCGACGACAACGAGCCCCCGGCACTTTTCTGCTCTTGTTTGGTTGTCCCTTCGCAAGTGAATTGAAGACACACAAACAGTGGTGAGCATATTATTGTGGAAGTGAAGAACATAGCACATGCGTACAGTTTCGCTGGCCCACGTGTGCCAAAGCGGCTGGAGAGATCCCATCACCTGGTCCCACAAAAAAGTAAAGACCAAGACCGGGGTGGCATTGCCATTCCACCATACAAACCATCATCCAAAACTGACACTGTCCACGTGGACCATCGGACTTCAATGGTAACGCGTTTTGCATGTGCGTCCAAGCTGTTCGCGATGGCTGCAAGCACAAACCCACTGTCACAACCACACCAATATGTCCATCACGACGCCTGCACTTGGTGTACCCACCTTCTTCCACGATCGCAACAAATGATCCGAGCGACCAACACCCTTGGAGTTGACCGTGGAGAGCGGAGTCACGCAGCGAGCGAACCGCTGCAGGAGGCCGTGTTGTTGTCTCCATCACCCTCGTCCTGCATACACTGGCACTTCGCCACAGCGAGTGCTTGATTCTCCCGCTCGCTCACATCACCCACGTAGGACCATAACAAGGACACTTTGAGTTCAGGAAGCTACCGCGTTGCCTCGAGCACGAACAAAGGCGAGCTTTGCTGGATCCCGACAGGCGCTACAGAGAGATCGCGAGACATCGTGAGGTCCAAGTTGGCGTGACTATGGCGGCGTTGTGCCATTTGGTTCGGGCAACTGCGCTTGGTCAAGTAACTTTGCCCGGAAACGCCTGCGTCTGTCTGTGAGTCGCTTAGCTGCGTCGACAGCTGTGGTTACGTTTCGTAGGTTCTGTACGGCTCAAGATGGGGTGTTGCGAGAGCACTCAAAAGGCGGATGATGGAAAGTTGCCCCAGGGGAGCGGTGGTGTGGAGCTTGAAAAGAAGACTGTGGTGCTGACAGTTGAGGATCCTGCGGCGGAGGTACGCAGCTTGTTCACATGCATGCTGGCAGACAGGCCTGTTTGCACTCAAGTGTAGTGTGTATATTTGTGTTGTTCAGGCCCAAGGCAGGTCTATCCGAGACGATTACCAAATTCAGAAGCGCATTGGACAGGGCAACTACAGCACTGTCCACCTCGCCGTCCACCGTCGCACACGAGAAAAGGTGGCAGTGAAGATCGCCAAGAAGGCGAACCTAACCCAAGAGGACATTGATGCGGTGTATGTTGAAGTGGACGTCCTGCGCGAGGTGCGTTTGAGGCCCACGTGTTTGGCGGAGACCATTTGCGTTCACTGTGTTTTGTGGCCAGTTGGATCACCCACATGTCGTCAAGCTCAAAGCGTTTTATGAAGACGAGACGCACTTTTTCTTGGTTATGGAGTTACTAACTGGTGGAGAACTGCTTGAGCGCCTGCTGGAGCGTTCCATTTACACCGAGGAGGAAGCGAGGCGCATGATGGTGACGCTCCTTCAGGCTATCAACTATTGTCACTCCAAAGGCGTCGTGCATCGGGATCTGAAGGTGTGATTCTTGTGCCACTGCTTCTCTTGGTTTGTGTGAGTCACCCTCTCCTGGTATGGCAGCTGGAGAATGTATTGCTCGAATCAACGGACGAGAACGCTCCGGTGAAGATTGCTGACTTCGGCTTCGCGAAACGCTTTGCGAGTTTCAAAGACCTCACGACATCATGTGGAACACCAGGGTGTGTACATGCCCTGCCGTGATTGTGTGTGCATCTCTCACTTCACGTCGTGGTGCTGACCAGCTACGTGGCTCCGGAGGTGCTAAGTTCGCGCTCCGCGTGGTATGGCCCCAAAGTGGACGTGTGGAGCTTGGGTGTTATCATGTACATCTTGCTTGTAGGGTACCCACCTTTCACCGCTGACAACCAAGCGCACCTGTTTCGCAAGATCAAGCGCGGAGAGTGAGTATTGGCGGCGTGACTGCAGTGGCGCTCTGTAACGCAGTGGCATTGTGCAGCTATTCTGTGGAGTCCGAGGGCTGGGAGTCTGTGTCCGAGGAAGCTAAGGATCTTGTGCGCAAGCTCTTGGTATGAGCTTAGCGAGGGTGTGGCCTCCATGTGCTGCAGTAACGTTTGGTGCCTTTGATCATGCAGACTGTGAACGCGGACGCTCGAGTGTCGCCGCAGCAGGCGTTGAACCATCCGTGGCTGTCGGCCCGTTTGGCTGGTGGTGACCTTCCGCGTACTCGTGAACAACTCACGTCGTATCTTGCCCGGCGTCGCCTCAAGCGTGCCTTTTTTGTGGTCCAAGCTGCCAACAAGCTCAAGAGGACCATGACAGCGAGCTCGTCGGGGACCGGGACCGGCTTGGCCTCCCTGGTTGATAGAGCACGGGCAGCTGCGGACGAAACCAAGACCGCGGATGGCGCAGCACCGGCTGGGACTGAGGACGGCAAGCACGTCGCCAACGGTACTAATCAAGCTTCTAGCAGCGATCCTGCCACTGAAACGACGCCGACGCCGACGCCGACGCCGACGCCGCACGTCGAGTCCGAGGCAACGGTGGCGGCGGTGGCGGCGGCAGCAGCTGCTGCACCGGTGCCCAGTCCGCCCTCCGGGGACGGCGAGCCGCCCGCAACAGCGGATGCTTCCGTTGAGCAGCCCTCGCTACAGACTGAGTAGCCATTCTCTTTAGTCTGTATATTTGGTTTGATTTGCTGTTTGTTGTCTTCTGTTGTCCTGAGGGCGGACCCCTAAATATTGCCGGCGCGACCCGCGCAGCTCTTTGTGTTGGGTATATAAGTGGTGTTTGTGCCATCATGACTGCTGTCTATGCTGGCGCCCGCGCCTTCGCATCAAGCAGCTGCATGATGTTTCCAGAGTGACGGTGGAAGCTGCAGCCATGGAACACGCCGTCGTGGCAGCTTTGCCACAGGCCAAGCCAGCTTGGTGTGTCGCTTCGACGGTTGGTTGTACATCAGTTCGAGCGTGTGCCTAACTGATGTCCCTTCGTGCCATTGTGCTTTGTGTGTGCTCCACGTACCGCGACAGGGCACGCTCCCTGACCCAGAAGTTAACAGAAGAGCATCGCAAACTGTATAATCGGTATGTAGTGCAAGGTGCTGTGGTACCCTGGCTCGTACGCGCTGAACCTTGTGCTCTGCAGTGCACCCACACTGCAGTGGATGGAGAAGCATGCCAAGCTCCAGTTTTCGGCTTCAGATCTGTGTGAATCAGGAAAGCCTGTCCTCCCACCTGCTCTTCTCGAGACACAATACGTTGTTGTCAAAGGACCGCTGCTTCTTCAGGTGTGTTCCGAGGCTGGTCTCGTGCTGATGGCCCCCCGTAATAGTGGGCTTTTGTGGCCATGCCAGGTTGAGGCGTGCGTGGATGCGAGCATTCCGCTCCAACGAAACGAGTTTGACAATGATGAGGGCCGCGATGAAGGTGCTCGAGGCAGCCGTGCTGGAGCCGTGCGCATGCTTCGCCTGCAAGTCACAGATGGCACACAGCATGCCATAGCTTTCGAGTGCGTTCCGCGTGGTGCATGATCGATGTCCTTGTGTCACACCTCCGCTTGCATTCAGGTACGAGCCTATTCGAGACCTTCCAGACCACATGTTTGTGGGCCAAAAGGTATTATCACTGCTGTCGTCTGCGATAAGCCACTGTTGAAACAGTCTGTTGTTCATTTCTCCGACTACAGATTGCTATCAAAGGAGTTGCATCCCGGCGCGGTCTGCTTCTGCTACGGCCCGGCTCAGTGTGTCTTGCCGGTGGATTGCCGCTGGGTGATGGCGAAGCAGTTGCTGCTGGTGACGATCGCACACATGGTGTCGCTGCCGGGGTGAATGTGGCAGCAGCGGCCGCAGCACGCCCACCTATCGTTGCTGGAGCTGGAGCTGGAGCGGCTTCTGCTGGTACCGGAGCAGCGGGTCCGAGGGCTGTCACCAGATCCCACACCGCAGCACAGGGCCCTGGCAGCAGACAAAGTAGAATAGGTGCAACACCACAATCGCGTCCCGGTATGACTACCAGGGTCGTGAAACACAATGTTGGAGCGACTGAGGCTGGAGGGCCAAGAGCGCGAGGGGCTGGGGCGGGCCATTCATCAGCCCCGCACCCCGGCAACTCGCATGCAGTTGGGCCTGCTCCTGGTGGACGATTCGCTCCGCATGGCAGCTGGGCCCAACGTCCAAACTCGGATGGCTCAGGACCTGCCGCTCCTTATGTTGCCGCCATCGAGTCATTGGGTAGCGGCCGTTCGGGCATCAAGGGTGCAACGCGCACGGGCCCCACTGCGTCGTCGCTTTCAAGGTCAAGACCAGCGCAGCGCGCTTTTCCGCCCCCAACGCGCCCTCTGTCACTTCACAACAAGTCACAACAGTCCACAGCGGTTGCAACGGGTGCGTTGTGATTACTTATCTGTGTTCCACCCATCAGTGCCGCTCGTTATCCTGTTGTGTGTGTGTGGG
>Ga0213833_1000827_pt1 | contig 25731 bp, 32 predicted proteins | sample SWATP21_FD_160575 | JGI IMG/M metagenome (GOLD analysis project Ga0213833, IMG submission 160575) | Coastal seawater microbial communities from Marineland, Florida, United States - SWA TP2 #1 | ecosystem: Environmental > Aquatic > Marine > Coastal | place: USA: Florida | collected 2016-08-14 | reverse complement strand
TCCCACCATGGCCAACAAGACAAAGGCGGCCAAACAAACAAACACTCATACCGCATTGCCGTGACTGGCAGCGGCCTCAGCAGCCTCCGCGGCTTCCAGCTCCGCCTCCATCTTCGCAATGATGTCATCAAACTTGCAGCGCTCTTTGTAGCCACGGAACATGGACTGCGGGCAGGCACGAAGTGGGAGAGGAGTCAATCAAGACGACATTCAAAGCATCACACAGCACCACCACATCAGTGCCAAGGCACCAACGCAACATAACCATTCAAAGCAAACATGGACACGGGACGAACCTGGATGCGAACAGCTGCATAGTCATACTCCAAATCACGGCGCAAACGATACCCACGAAACATGGCTTGCATGCGAGTTGCCGCACGTGCCACGTCTTCATCAGCCGGCTGTTCACATGCACCCACACCGTCAGGCAGAGGCACCAAGGCGTGAGGTGTGGCGTGGGGGATGGGGACACGAAATCACACCACACAAGCTCAAATTTGAACGGACCTCGCCACCGTCCTCCTTGCGTTCGTCCGCTTCAGCTGCTGCGTTCACGCCCATCTCCTTCAGCAACGCCATGGCATAGTCCGTCAACAAATCCGAAATTTGATTGCCTTGCAGCGTGGCAAACTCATACACAGGTCCAGAGCCACCGGGCTTCTTCACTTCAAAATAAAAGTTGCTGCCGGGCTTGAACCCCCATCTGAAGATCTCGCTGAGTCCGTACTTGCCCAGGGTGGCCATTGTGGACTTGTCAAACATGTACACTCCCCCGCATGAGATGCCAATGAGCAGCTGCTTTGCAATCTTCTTGGCAAAGCTCTGAGTGACTGGGAAAAACGCGCAGCCGTAGTAGTCCTCCGAACTCAGCCGGAGACAGTACTCCCGGGCAGCGTCCTCTTGTGGGCATGTGAGCGAGGCATGTGCACTGAAGATCTCACCCTCCCAAGCTGATGGTGCTTTCACAGGCAGCAGGGAGCTCGGGATATAGGCAATGAGCTGGTTCGCAAGAAAGCCCACCTTGTGGCTGAGCAACACGAAATGAACAGGCGGGCCACGGCGTTAGCTCGCAAGGAACGGAGTTGATGGCACAGAACACACACACACACACACACACACACACACACGAGAACATCACTTCCCCCACCCACGCACACATCGGGTTTGTGAGGTCCAAACTTTTGCAAGACTTGGAGCGCGGCGAGTTGGACAGCGTCATCGACTGTGACGGGGTAAATGCCACAGATGACACTGTACACTGCCTGGATGAAAAACATGTACTGCGCCTTCGCATGTGACGACGCCTTCAGCGTTTCCATGAACAGCTTCACGGTGAAGACAAACTTGGGCGCTTCGTTATCGCCCCACACATCCATGACCGCCACAACGCTTTTTGCGTCCGCGAGTGGCGGGCCAACTGCGTCAAGAACACAACGCGCACCACAAACATGGCACATGAGCCAAGAAACCCAACACCATAACACAGGCGGAATCAATGCACGCACTAGTAACACCATCCAGACACTCGTGAAGCGAGTAGCACCCGTGTGTGTCTTCTGGGAGACCCATTTCGGACGCCACAAGTGCGACAACGTCCTGCAACCGTGACAGCCAAGCAAGTAGGATACACCCACGGAAGCAGGTCAGTACACGGACCGCCCGGTCGATGCGAAAACATCCATCACCCCCACACGTACCCCAGCAGTGGCATCGTCGTCGACAAGAAAGGTTTTCATGGTGTTGTCGAGCAGATACACACGGCACACATTCCGCCCGGCTAGCTTGCGTGTGGCCGCCCTGTCGACAGGACCCACAGCCAGTCCATGGATGCCGTTGTCATGCAGATGGGGAACACAGTGTACACAAAGTCAAATAATCAAGTGGTGCGCCAACGCAAACCTCGAGCCTTGCCAGACAACGGCACATCGCGGCACGCACATGGTGACGCCTGCAAGATTCTTCTCCCCACCTCAGTCTGCGCACACAAGGAAAACTACCCACACACAGGTGCTCCTTGTTGTGACACACAGGTCGGCCTTTGCAACTCAACGCAGCAACGCTTGACAACAATGCTGCAACCGTGCGCGTCAGACGTGTGGCGTTGCGTGCCTGCGGCGTGTCAACTCCACACCGCGTTGGGAGGCAGCTCGGCATGCTCCCAAAGCTGCCAAGTCGCCCCCAAAAAGATTGACTCAATGTTGCTATCATTGACATTCATCTTACGATAATGTATGTTTGTCTTCTGAGGCGCTTGTGCGTTGTCCTTGTCGTTGTTGTTCCTTCTGGCATGCGCTGGAGTGTGTTGGGGCCGTATCAGAGCCATTGAGTGATAGGCCTTAGCGGTTGTGTTGGACTCCTAGTGCGCAACCATGGAGGAGTTTGATGACCTTCTCCAAAAGCCAGACGATGCAGGCGTGCTGGACATGAGTCACCGTGCGTGGGTCACATTGGACGACGTCATCTTCACATGGTGCGTGTGCCTACCGCTGTGTCGCGTTTGTGACACCATCGTTGGCTTTTCGTGGCCCCCACTCGGTGCCAATGTCACGGTGTGTTGGTGTTGACGTGGCGTCTTTGGGGGTCACAGGGGGTCCACACTCATGGTACTGGACATTTCCTTCAATGAGATCCAAGTTATCCCCGAGGCGCTGGGAGACCTTTCGTTGCTGCGGTAGGTCACGTTGCGGCATGTGTGTCTGTGTGCATGCATCCACAAGACCTTTTGGGCTCAACCGGCTGTCTGCCTTGCTGTGTGGCGCTGCTCCGCTTGTTCTGTGTGCTGTGTTGCTGTCGCAGAGAATTCAACTGCGCAAGCAATCGTCTCAAGTCCCTGCCGTCTTCGATTGGCCGGTGCACACGGCTTAAGGTGCTCAAATGTAACGGAAACCGCTTGGACACTCTGCCGAGTAGCATCAGCAAGTGCAAGGCAATGCACACCATCGTTGCGTCTGAAAACATCATTCAACTGCTCCCTGCCACCCTAGGCGAGCTTCCTGTTCTGCGGCTGCTGGATCTTCAGAACAACCACCTCACCGCCCTACCATTCGAGCTGGCTGATTGTGCGAGCCTGGAGACCCTTGATTGCACTGGCAATCCAGAGTTGGTCATGGTGCCGGAGAGCTTGCGTGACAACACGAAGTTGATGTTGTGGATTTGCCGCGAAAACCAGAGTGCGTCAGCAGGTTTCTGTTGTTGTCTGCCTGTTGCAGGGTGGCCTCACCACAGCGTTGTTCTCTCCTCCCTGCCCGTTCACAGAGCATTTACACGAGGCTGGTGAGCTCAGAGCTGCCAATGCGCGACTTGAAGAGCTGGCAAAAACCTATGACGACCAGAAGGTGGTGATGAAGCAGGAGATCCAGAAACTGAAAACCACCAACAAACGCCTGCTTGCAGAGCAGCCGAAGGTGTATATGAAGGTCAAGAACGGTGCCAAGGGTTGTGTATCTTCCATGTGTACCATTATGTAGTGCTATCAATCATGCCGTGTCGTGTTTTCGTTTTCTACGTTGCGTGCGTGCCACACAACCTCATCCGCGTTTGTTCTACGACATACATGTAGTGTGTAGTGGGTGCACGCAGCCTCCTCAACGCCCGCGGCGTCTACGCCTGCCACCGGCTGTCGCCGTTGTGCTGCCTGGGCTTGGCACCAACACAACACCCTTCTCTGAATCCTGCACAATGGACTGGCGAAGAACGCTCGTGAGAATCACCTCGGCCGAGTACACCGGAACAGCCTGCAACACGAACACGACACGACACAACAACAGAGCACAACAAGCAGACAAGCAGGGGCAACATGATAAACGCAGGGTGGTGGTTCAAACCGTGAGCCATTGGGTGCTGGCGCTGTGGTGCGACACCAACCGCCTCGCACCAGTGTGGACACAAGCTTCTTCACCCGTGCTTTCTTGAGGTCGGTATCACAAGACACAAACAGCAAGCCCTCCGTCGAGCTGGGGGTGGACGCTTGCCACTTGCCCCCAGCGGCGGTGACGATCCCTTTCATGTGAGACTTGGGCGGCAGGACACCAGCTGTGCAATACACCGTGCGACCACGCAGCACAGGACCCATAGACCTGCGCAGAGAAACGGAAACGACTGGGTTTCACCACAAGAGGGACAAATGGAATGGGAAGCACACACACACACACACACACACACACACACACACACACACACACGAACAACAAAACCAAACAGCAAATTGCCGCAACATGCACCACCACGGCGGTGTGTGCTGTAGCACCTACCTGCGCTCCAACGCTTCCACCAGTTTGAAGCCGTATTTTCGTTCAGCCTTCTTGTCACTGTGGCATGCGAATGAGCAAACGGTACCATGAATGGAGGTCACGCACACGTACGAGAGCATGTAGGGGGCCTCATCAACAAAGTGACTTGCTGTCAGCGACGCTTGCACCCATCCTTCTCCCACGATGTGCGGAACAACGGAAATGGCTTGCAGAAACTTGAGCGTCCGCTTGACCTGAGACGCAGAGGTGCGTCGCTCGTGAGTACAACCGCCCGTGCCAACCGAGCAGCACACACGCAAGCCACCACACACCCCGTTGGTCACCAAATGAGTAGCCTGAAGCGCCGTCTTGGCTTCCGTGGCTCCCAACGCGCGGAGCTGCGCGCACAAGCACATAATCGTCAGGCCATGGTCTGTCTCAGACACACATGGGGGCGAGCTGTAACCACGTGTACGTACGCGCTTCTGAAGTCGGGCCACATGACCCTCTTCGATGCCTGTAAAGAGAATGCAGGGGTGCTTTGCTTTGGAGGACACTGGGGAATGGCGCAGTCTGGAGCGAATCGAGCTCGGGCTGGCTTGAGCAACCGTCTTGCCCTTGGCCGTCTTGGCCGTCTTTCTGCGGCTTGGTTCGGGCACCACCTCACTTTCTTCCTCTTCCTTGGCGCTGCTGTCTTCGGCGGCGCTGGCGGGTTCAGGTGACGCAAACCTCACCGTCTTGACGACCTTGCCACGTCGAGCACGTTTGGGGGCTTTCGCGGTGTCACCAGTGCCACGCGCCGACGCGCGAGTCCGCTTGCGTGACGCCCTTCCTCCACGCGGTGGGGAAGGTGTGGGTGGCTGTGGCTTGTTGTCTTCCACCACCTCCGACTCCGCGCTGTGTGTGTGTTCGTCGGCATCGCTGGCATCGGGTGCTGGTGCATCTGCCATGCTTGACCGTGTGGATCGTGTGGATCGTGTGGATCGTGTGGATCGTGTGGATCGTGTGGATCGTGTTGACCGCGTGGATCGTGTGGTTCGCGTTGCTGGGGTTGATCGACTGGCTCGGGTGGCTCGGGTGGAGCGAGTGGATCGAGCGGTCGTGGGTGGTGCGGTTTGTGCGGCTTTCGTGGACCGTGTCGATCGCCTGGCACGGGCAGCCCTCGTTGCGGATTGCTGCTCTGGCTGGGATCCTTCACCGCTACCATCATCACCACCACTGTCTCGCCCTGCATCACTACTCAGGGCCGCATCATCCTCCCCTTGTCCGCTTCCACCGCCGTTCCCCTCCCCCTCCCCCTCCACAATCCTCGACGCAGCACCACCACGGCCGCCCCGCCCATTCCGAGTGCGCTTGGAGGCACGCGTACGCCGCACGGCCCGAGCACCCCGCTTCTTGTTGTTCAACGTGCCGCGCGCTTTGGGGGCCACACCTGCTACTGCACTGGCACGCCGCGCCGGAGACGCCGCTTCTTCTTCCTCGGTGTCCGACGCACCACCCGCTGCCGCACAGCCCTCCGCCGGCGAGGTCGGGTCTTGGTTGGCCGCCGAACCGCCCGCTGCTTCCGCTTCGGCCGCGTTCCGGGCGCGGTTCCCGGCGCCCGCGCGCGTCGAACGGCGCTGGGCCCTCGTTGATGCTGTGGAAGGCGCAGCGGTGCTGGAAGCAGCAGCACGAGCCCTGCCGGACGCCCGCCGTGAGCTGCGCCTTGTGGGCGGAGCAGCTGGCGACGCTGCCTGCACCTCATGTTCCTCATGCCCCTCCTGGGCCTCGTCCTCCCCCTCCTCCTGGCCAGCACCAGCACCAGCACCAGCACCAGCACGAGCATCGTTCCTGTCCATGTCCGTGTCACTCCCGTCGGCACCACCACGCCCTCCTTCCGTGGCAGGCGCAGGCTCGCGCGGCGATGCAGAGTCTTCAACTGCAGCTGTCTCTTCGTCTTCCTCTTCTTCTTCATTGTGCGTACCGGCGGCGGCACCTGCTTCGACCGCAACGTCAACGTCTTCAACAGTGGCGTCGCTGTCCGCACCGTCATCGAGCATGGTGCGCGGGGCAGACACACGCGCTCGCTTGACCATGCGCGCAGCCGTGTCTGCATCATCAACATCCTCCGCCTCATCACCCTCCTCCGCCTGCTGCGGTGCAGACGATTGATCACGCGGCCGTTTCTTGCTCCCACCTGGTGGCTGGCGCCCGCTTGGAGAAGCCACAACACGTCCTCCCGGCAGTTCGCTTGCGGCAGCAGAAGCAACAGCAACAGCAGCAGCACCCGCTCCATCGGCTGGCTGCATGGGCTGGTCGCTGTCCGAGCCAACAATGGTGTCGGCGTCATCTTCCGAGTCCAACTGTGTGGGCACACCAATGGCCGTGGCTGACGCTTTCAGGCTTAGCGACCGTCGAATCGACGCGCGTTGAGACGCTGTGCGAACGGGGGCAGGCTGCGGCGACGCGCCTTCCACTTCGGTGGCCACAGAGTCGCCGTCCGTCTCCGCCGTGTTTTCTGCGATGGTTTCCATCACGGCGGCTCCTCCCACTGCTTGCGTCGCCGCCGCAGCAGCCGAGGCGTTCACTACGACCCCCCCGACAACAGCCGCCGCAGCCCCAGGTCTAGCAGGGGCAATACCAGCAGCGTTCGCCCCCAGCGGCTGCGCCACCGCTTGTGTTCGGTCTGCGGCGTCAAAGAACTGGGTGCTGGCGTCAAACGCGGACACGCCACCGGCGGGCACGCCCGGGTCTTCGGAGCCCAAGACATCCTCAGAGGCGGTGGACTCGTCGTCGTCATCGTCGCTCCCCACAGCGTCGCCCCCGGCCCCTCCAAGTGGTTGGGTCGGTGCGCCCCAACTGGCAGCAGACGCGGCGGTCATACCACTGCCAGGGGTTGGGCGGGCCGCAGCTTGGGTCACAGGTTGTGTGGGTGTACCGTCTTGGTACGCTTGAGTCGGCTGCACACCCAGCTGCGCTTGTGTGGTTCGCCGCCGTGCATGAGATGCGTACGGTGTCGTGTCAGCATCTGCAATGTGTTGAGTGGTGATGTCGTAAGCAGATACGACGTTCCGTGAACGTGAGCCTGGTGTCCTTGGAACCAACTGCGTTGGTGTGCCCTCATCATCCCCGATCAGTTGAGTTGGTGCCCCTTCGTTGTCCCCAATCAGTTGAGTTGGTGCACCTTCATCATCTCCAATCAGTTGAGTTGGTGCACCTTCATCATCTCCAATCAGCTGAGTTGGCGCACCTTCATCATACCCGATCATTTGAGTTGGCGCGCCTTCATCATCCCCGATCAGTTGAGTTGGAGCGCCTTCATCATCTCCAATCAGTTGAGTCGGTGCGCCTTCATCATCTCCAATCAGCTGAGTTGGTGCGCCCTCACCATCTCCGATCATTTGAGTTGGGGCGCCGTCATCGAACCCGATCAGTTGAGTTGGTGCGCCTTCATCATCTCCAATCAGCTGAGTTGGCGCACCTTCATCATCTCCTCCGATCATTTGAGTTGGCGCGCCTTCATCATCCCCGATCAGTTGAGTTGGAGCGCCTTCGTCATCTCCAATCAGCTGAGTTGGCGCACCTTCATCATACCCGATCATTTGAGTTGGCGCGCCTTCATCATCCCCAATCATTTGAGTTGGCGCACCCTCATCGTCTCCGATCAGTTGAGTTGGTGCACCCTCATCACCACCAATCAGCTGAGTTGGCGCGCCTTCATCATCTCCAATCAGCTGAGTTGGTGCGCCTTCATCATCGCCAAGCAGCTGAGTTGGTGCGCCTTCATCATCGCCAATCAGCTGAGTTGGCGCGCCGTCATCATCTCCAATCAGCTGAGTTGGCGCACCTTCATCATCTCCGATCAGTTGAGTTGGTGCGCCCTCATCGTCTCCGATCAGTTGAGTTGGTGCACCTTCATCATCTCCGATCAGTTGAGTTGGTGCGCCTTCATCATCCCCAATCATTTGAGTTGGTGCACCGTCATCATCTCCTCCGAGGGGTTGAGTGCGTGCTTCGTCACCACCACCAGCCATCCCATCGTCAACCATTTGTGTTGGCGCTTCACTCACGCCCGCACTCAAGGTTGGAGTAGCCTCTTGCGTCTCATCCAGTTCATCCAAGAACTGTGTCGGCGCGTCATAGGCACTGACCGTTGTAGACGATGTGTACAAACCAGCAGGCTGACGCGAGTCTGAAGGAGGCGTTGCACCTGGGATCACAAACGAACCGAACAAACGCCTCAGCATGAGGTCATTACAAGAAGTGTGTCGCACTTTCTCGTACCTTCCAATGTGAACCGGACCTAGAGACAGCAACACGGAGTGAGAGACAAGGCACAGCCTCACAAGCTCATTACTTACACACCTGACAAGTGCCAAAGTATATCACACTGTTCTCCAACACACGCGCTTGTTTGTGCTTCTTCAGACGCTTGGGGACACCTGCGTGGGCGACAAAGGATCAGGAAGAGAACGCGGTGGCACAGCCACACTCCAAATCTGTGCACCTTTCTTCGGATTTTTGTGCACAAAAGTGCCGTTCTTACTCTGTGGTTGAGCCCCGCCCACATACCATGGTCACAGGCGAGTGAGGACACGCAACCAACTGGGCTCCCACGTACCATGAGGTCTTTGATGGTAAACAACTCGTCGTCAAAGTTCACTTCCAACACCGCATGGTGCGCAGACATGGACTTGTCACGGATGACAACATCGTTGTCTTTCTCTTCACGCCCGATTCGATTCTCGCCCTCACGCAGAACAAACCGCTGCCCACCGAATACCTTGACAAGCACTGCGGTCTGTCACCGTGAACGCACCAAACACAACACCATCACTCGTGGAGACCCAACACCTCTCCATGAACCCCCTCACCTGCTCAGGACGTGTCGAGCCATCACTGCTATCGCCATCATCCTCACCAAAGTCCACCTCCACAAACTGGGTCGCCATGGTGGTGGAAGCACCCAGCACAACCGCCTGACAGCGCGATTCGGGCGCGAGTTTCCCCCGGGATTGTTTTTTTACATGGTGGTATTTATTATGTAACATCTTACTTCGGGTTCGTGTGACGTTCCAGCGGGGCTCGCACCAAACTTGTGTGGTGCCACCAAGCCTGTTGTCCCTGCGATGGCTGAGGCTGTGAGTGGGACCGCGCGCACGACGGAGGCACAGAATGAAGCTATCACGCCACATGAACCGCCACAGCAACGCCGATCCTCGTCTCCGCTTGTCCGAGTTTCATTTCACAGCAGCGTTCCGGCCTCTGTTCGTCGGCGGGTGGAAGCGAGTGTGAGAGAAGCGGTGCACCAACTTCCTGTCCCTGAAGACGCTAACTCACACAAGGGTGGTATAGAGCATCACATATGGGGCTGTACTGATAATCAGGGCCTGCCCGTGGCAACTCCGTCGCAAGTGGCAGACATGCAGCATGCGCTGGTGCCAAGGTTTGAGCGAAGCTACCCAACCCCCCTCCCCGTTTCAACATCAGAGTGCGTGTTGTGCTGGGGTTTGAAGTATAGATAGGGCACGATGGTGCACAATGGGTGCCTTGTTCCCGGTGGATCGCCTCACAGTGAGTTGCAACGTGTTGGCCTGACCAGCTCGCAGCAAGCTGTGTTTGCCAAGACATGTTTCCACTGTGGCTCCAGCGAACACATGGTTCGAGACTGCCCTTTTGTGAGTGCTGTGTGACGATTCAAGGGTAGTTGTGGTGACAAATTTGTAGCTTGACCGTGTCTTCCTGTTGCAGACCACGACTCACGGACCTCGTGCCCAACACGCCACTAGATCCGCGCGTTTCTTCGATGATCGCAACAGTGCACCCGCATCACCTTACTCGCATTTTGTCCCAGGCAAAATGTCACAAGAGTTACGCAAGGCTCTAGATATCCTCTCCTCTAACCCTGTGCTGTGTTGTGCTCTGCTGGGATGCGGGGCTGTGTTGTGTTTGCATGATTCGCTTCTTGCCTGGAATGTGCTGGATGTCGCTTCCACGGTGCTCATGGGTCACCTGTAACTGTACGAGGCCTGCCTTGTGTGTTTCGCGTTCGTTTTGTTTCTTCACGCCTCGCCCCCGGAGAAGTTCCACCGTTTCTTGTGAGAATGCATCGCTATGGCTTCCCGCCGGGGTACTTGCGTACGTCCCCCATCTCTCCCTTCGAGCCCGTTCCTCTTCGTACACACTCACACACAACGCGCAGACACGGAGGCAGACAGCGAGCAGGACAGAAGAAGAGTGTCCGAATTGCCAGTTTGTACCTGTGGAGCTGCGAAGAAAGTGGCTCACATCCCCGGCCTTGACTCAAGCCCACCGAAAGGCTGTGACCCGAGCATGTGGCCCCCCATCCGTACGTTGCGTTTCACACCGTTCGTGTATGCACTGCACAACCCGCAAGTTGAAGGTGGTTGACGTGTTGTCCTAGGACCGCCACCATACTGCTTTCGACATGGTGCTGTGGCACCTCCATGCGACCATGCGGAGGAGAGCGGCGGTGACAACGGTGACGACGTCAGCATGGATGAAGACAGCGCTGCTGACACATGATCGTTGTCACCACCGCTGCAACAGGAATTCCATGATGAACTCCAAACAAAGCAACACACGTATTACGTTCACCCACGCCGCTCCACCGCATCACATCACAGTGTGGCTCCTCCACACCAAAGTCAATCACACAGACACACCGAGGCGCCCTCATGCTTGCCCAAGCTGAACCTCTGACACCGCGGGCCCTTCATCTGTGGATTCGTTGTTGTGGCTGCCCACTTCACCACCATTGTCCGACCCGGCTACCTCGCTCCCCTGGTCAGCGGGCGCGACTCTTGATCCACGCCGTCTAGGCAACAACGACCGTGCCGAACCACTAGCACTGCGATGCGACTGACCACTGCGATGCGACTGACCACTGCGATGCGACTGACCACCCGCAGACGCCGCTGGCACCGCCTCGCTGTGTTGCTCCTGTTCGGAGACCCCGTCACCCCATGCACTGCTCACAGCGGCTGTGGACGGCCGGCGCAACGAACGGCCCGTGGCAGAAAAAGTTGTGGCCAGGGAGGCGCGACTGTTTGAGCTGCGCCGGCGACCACGCGTCGCCCGATGCCGACCGTCAGCTCCGGCTCGAGGGCCAGGGGCGCCACCACGGTGGCTCTGTGAGGTGGACGCCACGTCACCCGCGGTTTCCGCCTCATCGTTGGTGTCGCTGCTTTCTGCGTAGTCCGAGTCCTCAAGGTAGTCGTGCCACTCCATTGGTGGGTTGTGCTGCGCGTGGTCCAGGCCAGCGGCTGACGTGTCGTGCACTTGCTTGTAGGGGTTGCGCCCGGCTGGGAGGCGCGGTGAAGCCAACGCGTGACCGCGCCGCTTCCAGCGGTTTGGCTGGCGTTGTTTCAGGTGCCAGCGGCGGAACAGGACGCAGGCGACGCAGGTCACAAACACGACTCCGCTGACGAGCATGATGAACGTCGGGTACCTGCACACATACACGCACAACGGGTGAAGAAGATACGATACACTCCCACGCCTCCACGTCCACACAGTGCCGCACAACGAACCTGAACGGTGGCCACACTGGGACCATGGCGTTCATGTCGAGCTGCACGAGGATGGTGGTTACCGAGCCATTGACAGGCCCCTGGATGTTGTCAAACTCACTGAGCTCCAACGCAAAGAACCTGCACCACCACGTGACCACGGAACATGGCATGTCACGTCACAATCACCGCCGTTCCTTTGTGTTCGAGCTCGCCACGCGGACGAGGCGGCAGCGTGCACGGCGTGAAACGTACAAAGCGCTGCCGTTGGACGCGTCTGTGACAGCTTGGGGGTACAAAACAATTGACATGTTCCCGTTGGGTGGGAACTCATTGGGGTGGGTAGCACCGTCTTCAAACGTGAGCCATGTCGTGGAGTTCTCGTAGTGAACCCCAGCAGTGGCGTTCATGTCTACGGTGCGCAGCAGCATCCTAGCGGGACCAACCGTGTTCTTGGCGCGCATCAGTTGGATGAACACCCACTCACGTGAAGGATTCCAGAAAAACTTGAACTCATCCTGCACCGTCCAGTCCATGTGTAGCTCCGCAATCGCTGCGGTCACCCAAGTCCAGTGTCCCATCCCCAAACACCACCACAGACAAGAAACAACCGAGGCATGTCAATCAGCACAGCACAGAACGAAAAGCACACCCAGCCCAAGCCCAAGCGTCTGTGTCGTGGCAATGCACACTACGCACGGTCGTCGTTGACAATCCACACCAGCGCCAGCAAATGTTCCGCACGACCCAGTTGGCCGCCTCCATCCGGCGCCTCCAACCGAACTTGAAAGTTTTCGTCAGGGTACTCTGCACGGACCCAGAACCAGGAAGTTTACAACAGAAACGAGCGGCGTCACCCGTCAGTGTGAACAGCCTGTTTGTCTCATTGGCCCAGCAGTGGCGAGGGGCACCCTACCATACTGGTCGTCATCATTCACCACCACCGTGAAACGCTCTAAGTTTTCATACGGCGAAAACCGAATTCTTCCAAACCGCCCGATGAAGTCACCGTCCCGTGTATGTGATGTTCCTGAAAGACACCGTGGTGCATCACGCAAAATGCCATGCACTGCCACCACTGCAAACAACACAATAGCGTGCACCGTACCAGAAAAGGCAAAGTAGTCCACAGTCGTGTAGCCAAACCAACCCCCGGTCCGTGTCACTGTGACGTAAGCTAGCGCGTGGTTCTCGACGACAAAGTACTCCGAGTGCGTAAACTCAAAAATGCCGTGCCCTGACCAACCATCTCGGGTGAGAAGAGCCAGACACGAAGCGATTGGGATGAAACATGCCACCACAACTCCACCCGCTGCGAGTAATGCGGGTCAACGCACCGAGCTCAAACGTCGCGCCGCGATACAACGGAGTTGCCGGAATTGATTGGATCGCCACTGGCCCGGGTCCATATTGTGGAACCGGCCACACCTTGAAGTGGACAATTGGATCTACCAAGCTTTCCTGCACATTCAGTCAGGAAGATCGGTGCCACATGCACACAAAGTGTCTGCATGTCAGGCGGGGGTGGTACGACGCAACGGGGTGTACGGAAGTGCTCGAACCTCAAAGGTCCCAGTCTCCATGGAGTCCACCAAGCGAGAGTACAACGCTAGCAGCTCCTCGAATCCACTTTGTGTCAGCAGATGTGTGGAGGGCCATGCCTCCAGCTCGGCATCTACATCCCTGGTACCATCATCAGCGTCAACAGGAAACAACGTTGTGGCGACTGGTACAGCTGTCGAAGACCCATCAAGCCCGAAGTACACCTGCCCAAGTCACACAGCGTCAGACCATCACTGCTCCTCATCTTGTCGAATCGTGCGACACACAGCACCGCCACACACGCACCGTGTTGCGCTCCCGAAACAGGTTGAACACACTGATGCTGCCCGTTGAGACACCCAAGGCATTGGCTGCCCGCACGCGAAAGCGGTTCTCATCGAACGCAGCGAAGTTTGTTTCCAGCTCCAGCTCCACTGGCAGCCGTGCCACTGTTTTTACTTGCAGCATGTGGCCACCGCCTACCACGACGATGAAAACCTGGCGCTCGGGGTAGAAGGACGAGGCTCCAGCTTCATCATACACCGACACTTGCTCCTCTTCAAATCGCGCATCGACCCACCCGCCGTACACAAGACGATTCCAGTTGTTGTCCTCCACCTGCTCGGTGCCATCGACCCAACTCTGTTGATGCACGCAGGGCGCGTCACATCAGGGGTTGGGGATACATACATGACCCAGTTGGCACACACAAAGGGAGCGGGGCTGACAAACCTCGGGAGCAACGCTGGAGCTGTTCCAGTACAGATGAACAAGCAGTTTCTCGTGCTCTGCAGCGTTTAGCAAGTTGAACCGCAGGTTCAGGGGTGGAACCTCGGCACTGAAGTGTACCGAGTAGTTGACGGCAGCGGGGGACACCACGGAGAAGAAGGCAGCTGCTGAGTTGTAGCAGTCGGGCAACGTCTCTGGACAGCGGTTACGAGTTTGAGGGAGTACATCCAAACTCCCCACCGCGGCCGCAGGATTGGCATCGGGTGTTCGGGCGTGCCTGCGATGGCCAACACGAGCAAACACGCACACAAAAACCGCACCCACACACGGGACGTGATGAGAACCACGTCACTCTCTTGCATTTGACATGGATTGTCACCCATCATTCACCCATCATTCACCCACCCCGTGAGCAACGCGACAGGGCCCACACGCCTGGCTGCATAGTCGTCGTCCAGGCTGTCAATCGACATCAGGCGGTAGCTGCAAAGAGCACGGTACGCAAGGTGCAAAACGGTAAGCGGCGCTGTGCTGGTCCAGTGAACACAGCCAACGCACAGACAAGTGTCTTCGACGTCCGTTGTCACGGTTTGGTTCTCATGGAAGGGTGGAACACACACCCACGCCGGCCAGTCTGGCGACTCTTGGCAGTAGGGGTGCACGAAATGGCCGCGGCGTGACCACAGATTTCCAGCACTGGCGGAGTCACCACCTTCGACTGCTTCACCACACACAATATCAACACACACACACACACACACACAAACGTACACACGAAACGCGTCGCATCAAACATTCTGGTGCGTCAACAACGGCATCGGTGCAACGACCGGCGCTTGCCACATGACAGGCAAGGCGCGAGACGTCACGCACCTGTCAACACACTGGCAGGGATGGGGTCTTGGGCGGCATCAGAAGACCACACATCTCCCTTGGCCACCACAGAGACGCAGTGGATGCCACTCCACCGCGTGTTGCCACGGTCCACCAGCGACCCGACAAGGCTGCCATCCAAGTCTTGCAACAGCACCGAGCGGTGGCCGCCACAATCCGTGTCTCCACACCCCCCGGGCTGCCCCACCACACTACCTACCGCCCCCCACATGAACAGCCGAGACGCGTTCGTGTGCCCGCTGCCCCAGGTGAGGTTCGCAAAGTGGTGGGGGTGCGTGACGTCCGTCGCGGAGGGATTCACCACCACGCCCACCCCTGTCCAGGCTTGCACCGCCTCCGTGAACGTCTCCACATCGCCGCCGTGCACGGCTTGTTCGCCGGCGCGCATGCCGCACGCATCCAGCGACACCCACGCGGTGGTGCCCCCCTCGCCGCCACCGTCGCCCACGGCCTCCACGGTGCGGTTGACGAACCCAAAGAACGCCACCCGCTCCACACGCGCCAGTCCCAGCAAGGCCGGGAACGAGCCCGCCTGGTGGGCCGCATAACGGCTGAGGTCCGGCGCAGTGGACATGAAGAGCGAGGTCAACACGCCGACCCGCCCGACCGTGGTCACACTGTTGGGGCTGTGGTCGGGGAAGGTGGCGCGCGTGGTGGTGGCAAAGTGAGACCAGGGGTACGCCACGAAGTGACGGACGGGCGGCGCGAGACCCGGCACACACACACCAAAGGGATCCGTCACTGCAGAGGCGTTGGCGTGGTTGGAGGCCGGGGTGGCACGGGCAGCAACGAGCGAGTCATACAGGGTCACTGACTTGTGGACTTGGCGGTGGGTGGCCAAGTCGGGCTGGTAGACGTTCGCACTCACGCCGACGGCATTCCCCAGCAACACCATGTCACGGATGACGATGGAGGTGGAGGACCACGCAAGAACGCCGACCTCCCACGACAGCAGCACCGTGAACCCTGCGAGCTCCGAGCACGCGAACGTGCGCGAGTCAAACAACACCACACCAAACGCGTTGTTGCGCGCCACGTTTTGGGAGGACGCGTTGTAGTTGGCCGTGGACCAACTGGACACGCCGACGGAGGTGGACTCCGAGGAGGAGGAGGAGGAGGAGGAGGAGGGGCGACACAAACCGGCTGCATCCACGCGATTCGCAGCATCCGACAAGAAGCCAACCCCCCACGCCCCCGTCGCGACGTTGGAGTGCACGTTGGCGTGGCCGGCATGCCGGACGTCAAACGCCGCCGACAGCAGGTGGCGATCAAAGCCGCTCGCAAACGAAGCCGAGTGGCGCGTGGTGTTCTGAGGGTCGCTCATCAACAGCACGTCCTCGGCGGGCACAAAGAGGCGCGTGTCCACCACCACGTTCCCCGACACCTCGGCGCCGCCGCCGACAACCAACACCACGCCCCGGCCGTGGGCACGCACCACCACATTGGCGACAATCTGAACGCGCGAGCGCGTGGCCAGCACGGCAGGGGCGGTGACGTTGAGGGGCTGGTACGCGGCGACAGGAAGCAGAACGCGTGCGGGGTCCGGCGGGCACCATGAGAGGCCGGTGGGCGTTTGATGTGACGTCAACGTGCGCAGCTCGGCCGACGACAGGGCATCCGCCGCCGCCGCAGCCGCCGCCGCCGCCGCCGCCTGGCTGTCACCAAAGTACATGAACGGGTCGCGCTGCCACCGGGAGGGGCGACACACGGATGTGACCCCGGCGGAGAGCGAAGAAGCGGCGACCACGACCCCATCCCCGACCGCGTCCACCACGGCACAGCCCTGCACCACCAGGGATTGTGTCGGCGGCGCCAACGGGGGCGTGGTGTTGCCGGGAACGACGACGACAGACTCCGCCACGACCGTGGACACTGCCACCTCCACCGCCGCATGGCGGTGCCGCGCCTGGAACTCCACGGTGGGCTCGGTGGGTAGCATCGCTGCGACGGCGGAAAATGTGGAGGCTATGCAAGCCGTGGTGTGTTCCAAACTCGAGTTGTGCAACACCTCCTGCAGTGACGTCGGCGTCGCTGCCAGGGAGGGTTCGTACAGACGTTGGAGGGAGCGCCAAGCGCTGCCGTTCACCGTTTGCCCACCCCCAACGATCGTCATGCGTATGAGATGCATCGAGGGGTGCAAGGAAGAGTCCAGTCTCGCCAGGGGTTGCTCCGTTGACACACTGAACGCCGCGGCTTGGTCCGCCACAGCCTGGAACACAGGCTGGACAAGGCTGTTCGCCGGTGCCGGGAGTGTCGCCGACGCCGGGGGCCAAAGGGGTGCTCCGCTGCTGCTCGTTGAGAGGGCCGCAGCGACGGCTAGTGTGGCACTGAGCTGATCCGCGGCCATGGCCCGGATGCGTGGACCAAACAGGGGGTCGTGATCCGAAAACGCCGCCAGGTCGGGCGGGGAGGAGGCGTTGAAGCGAAGGGCGTAGCATAGGGCCACGTTGGTGGCGTTGGGCAGCGCCAAGGCAGTGGCATTCCCGCACAGGTCGGTGTAGTTGGTGCACTGCTCCCAGTGCGATGTCCCAGCCAGCGCCGGGGCACTGGCGTTGAACGTAGTGATGTTCGTCGGCGGGGAAGGTTCCATGCTGCCTGCTTGGCGCAGGAACACGTCCGGTAGCCCTGTGCCTGCTTCGGAGTGTATCCCCTTGCGGATGACGATGTTGTGCGACACTACACCAACCTCCACCTGGATGGGAACATCCGGGGTGAAGCTGTCAGGCTCTGGGTTGGCGATCCACGTGACGTGGGTGTGGTCAAGCGGAGAATCCAGCGTCACTTTGCTGCAGCAGTCCCCAATCAGCTCGACGTCAGTGATGTTCCTGTGCTCTGTAGCATTCACCACATCACCACCCGAAGCTGTCACGACGATCTCGTCGCCAATGCGCCATCCCAAGTTCTGCAGCAAGCCCACAAGCCGATCCACATGTGAGTGACAGCAACCCATCGCGTGTTACAAGTGGGGCGCGCCTACCCGGTTCTCACCTGTCCGTCCACGACAATGGAACTGTCTCCCGCAAGTGCTGACACATTCAACGTGGTCCATGCTTCCTTGGCAAAGCCATTCATTATCAACTCACCGCTGACAGTGAGCGTCGCCGGTTGAAACAGGGCAGTCGCGACATCCACGTCGCCGGAGAACAACGCGGCGTCGTGGCTGGGCAGGTCCACTCGATCGTCATAGGTGACGGCAAGGCGCGATCCAAAGAGTGTCACAAAGGCTTGGTTCTCGTACGGGTGGGTGAGGTTTCCGACGTGGAGTGAACCAAGCACCAACACGCTGTGAGCCTGCAACCCGACAAAATTGTGCGTCAGGTCAATCGTCAAAGTCAATCAGTGGCTTCGCTTCACGAAAGGCGCCGTGCAAGATGCGATGCAACGAACCCGCAAGTCTACAATAGGAAGAGTGTCAGCGTTAGAGAACACAAGCGCCCCTAACACAACGAGTCTGTTGAGCACTGGGGTTTCGGCAACATCCAGCACGAGCGTGGTGGTGCAGGGTACAACGAGGTCGTCGCCGTGGCGGGGCGAGGCAATTACATCCCTTCCTGTGTGTGTGCCGTTTACTAACGCCCACGTCGAGTCCTCTGACCAGTACAACACAGACCCCGATGCCGCTGATGCCCCACACCATGCAACGCAGTGGAGTAGCACGGCCAGCAACAACACAGCGTGCGGCGAACACAGCCGCGTGGACTGGACCGGGACCATGCTTGCAGGCGCTGAATCAGCCCTACAGGCTCACAGCGGCCATGTCTCTCCACTAACGACACACAGACATGCACCCTTCACTTGTGTGATGGGGTCGCAGTTGAAACTTTCAGCATGTGCGTGCAGCAAGCGCGCAGTGCTGTTGGAAGTCAAAGCTCGCGGCAGACGGGCCGTGACACCAATCAATCAAACTCGTGCCACTTATCACAAAATTGAGACTTTTTGCCCCCTTCATGCTTTCTCAGGAATGTGCAAGTGGGCAAGGAAATGTCTCGATGTTCCCGCATGGTCGTAAATTGTCTTGGATCCAACCGCAAAGCGCTACAGACTGGATTCCCCCCATTCCCAGTCCACAAGCAGCGCGAGCCCTCGCCGTATTTCCCACTGCGCTTCTCGTGACAAGACCGCATCCACATCAGCACCCACAGAGGCGTCCTCATGGCTGCAGCGACCCGGACCTATGACGATACCGCGTTTCGATACAGCGACTTGGATTCGAACGCCACGGACACACGCGTGGCGTTGCTCACCGCATCGATGAAGCTGGAAGGCATTCGCAAGCTTGGATTGCACGGGATTCGACCCTTGGACATTGCGCGAGTCGTACTTGCGCTTGGTGTGCAGCCACACCAAGCCATTGCGAAGGGGTTGATCAAGCCTGGCTTGTTCCACGGCGTGTCGTGGACGCTTCTCGACGCTCCGTTGGGTAACACGAACACGAACCAACAAGGCGCAGCCACCGCAGTGGTGGCTGCGCCTGCTCCCGCCCCGCCTTCTGGCTTTGTAGCACCGTCTGTGGCCACCAAGGCCGCTCCGGTCGCGGCGGCTGTCGCAGCCGCCACCCGCCCCGGCCCCTCCACCACCACCCCCGTCACCCCTGCCACCCCTGCCACAGCCACCCCATCGCCGTCATCACCGTCATCACCGTCGGCTGTCGTTGCCGCACTCCACATGTCGGACGCGGAGCTGGCCGCCGCCTTCCAGGCGGAAGAGGATGCCCGGACACTGCAGCGTGCACGATCTGGCGAAGCGCACCGCGAACGGCTGCGCAACAACGCGCGTCGCGCTCGAGTTCATGCTGGAGCTGTTGCGCCTGCCACCACGGAGCCGCAGTGGGCAGATGAAGCCACCTCTGACTTCCCACCGCTGCCCGCGGTGGCGGAGACGCCCGTAGAGGTGGAGTCGCAGCTGTCCAACAACGTGTCATTGCTGCAGGCAATGGGCTTGGTTTGGGACGTGCCCACTGAGACCCGGGCTCGAGAGCTGCTCATGCAGTACGATCACAATGTTGACAAGGTTGCGTCCATTCTTTCAGTCCAGGGCTTCACCCAACGAAGCAAGAAGAAGTCGCGCTCTCGCAACCGAGCTCGTAACCGCCGCCGCATGACCGAGCGCCGTGCTGCAGCTGCACGCCAGTCGCGCACGGGCTTCACTTCGTTGCTTTGAGGCCAATGCAACGTGACCTCCTTGTTTTCCTCGTCTTTGCATTTTGTTCTTTTCCGTTAGGCTAGGCTGCGATTCTAGCTTGCGCAATGCGCCTTACGTTGGCAGCCTGTTGAAGCATGCAGTGCTAGTGGTTTTTTGTATGCACTGGCATTGCACAGTTTGAAACGAAATCAAGCGATCCCAATTCCACCCCTTTGTTCCTCACCCCACGGCACGGAAAACAAACAGCACGGATCAATGTAAGGACCAACACGTTTGACTGGGTCACGATGTTCTTGGCATCACAGAGCGAGTGTGCGCATCATCATCCTCGCGTGGTCTCTTCCCGGCCCGTGTTTCTGGAGCTCCTTGCACAGAACTGACAGGCGTCTCGCCCGCGCCTGCGCCTGACTCTCCGCCGCCCGCACCGGCACCGGCACTGGCACCGGCACCGGCACCAACACCAGCTCCAGCTCCAGCCCCAGCTCCAGCACCACAACCACTATCAGGGCCAGCACCTGCGTCACCATCAGTGGCGCTTGTCGTGACAGAACCAGCAGCGGTTGTGCATCGTTTGGTGACAACATGACTCGGTTGGCGCACGTAATCCGTGAGGCTGTACAGACGCAGGCACGCATCAACAGACTTGGTCTTCGACATGGACACACCGCGCTCACTAGGGAGGAGGTCATTGTACCGATAGAACTGCTGGATCGTGTACTTTGTCGTGCTCCAAAAGCTGTTCACGTCCACGGTTCGTCGAACGTACTCTTGAATGACCTCTTCCAACGGGCGCCTGTCGCAACAGAACGCAACAATGCCACCCATAAGCCAAGAGACACGAAGCGTGATACCCCAAGACAGAGATGCGTACATGGTTGGTCGCCGCTCAAACACAGACACATTACGAAGAGCACCACGGGCAAGCATGCAAGAGCTGACACCAGGAATGGCGAGCGTCGCGTCGATGTCCGCAGGGGTGTAGATGTCGCCGTTGGCGATAACTGGAATCTGATTGTTGCATGCGTGTCACCCGGCGCCTCCGACACTGCGCACTTTGCATCATTATTTCAACACCACCACGCATCATCACATCGTACCTTGACACATGGAGCAACTTCACGGAGCAGGTCATAGTGTGCCGGGTGTCGGGGTCTGTCTTCAATGTGCCTGTTGCGACACACCGCCACACACACACGCTGTGAGGTCCACCATACGATCAACTGGCAAACGCCTCGGCAGGAATGAACAAACCGGGCGTGTACGCCAATCGCTTGGGCACCTGCAGCTTCCATGGCACGCATGTAGTCGACCTGTGTGTGGACGGCAGGTGTGAAGACGAGGCACAAGTCAGTGCTGCGGCTGCATGAAGCATGGAACCTGATCGCAGCTGTACTACACACCGTTTTAGCGGTCGTCTCAAGCAATCGAATCTTGCACGTGACAGGTACATTTAGATTACGACGGAGCGCTTTGATGATCTGCTCCGTCACGGCCACAACCACGGTCAGTGACCAACCAACAGCATAGCAAAACAGCCTGCGCACCGCAGTCGCCGTCTCCACTTTGCTGAGCAGCCCTGCACCCATGCCTGCCTGCAACGAGAAGCGCTTTGGACATCCCATGTTGACATCAATCCCGGCAACATCACGTTCACTGTGCGCGTGAGTGCGCGCAGTGGTCGTGGAGGCAGGGAGCGAAGGTCAGTCTTGTTGGTCGCTCTCCTGTCTGCAAAACACATCGGCTGCCACCACGGACGCACAATATTCTCGCCGCAGCGACAGCTCGAACATCACTTGATGTCCCCAACTGCACTATGTTGTGGGCTTCTTCCGCTTTGCACGTGCGGTACACAGCCCGCCCGCCTTTGCTGGACACAAAGTCCACGGTTCCCGCGTCCTCTGCACCACCAACGACACGCTGAAGCTGACTTCCGAGCACCTCCGCCGGCACAACTTCCACACGCACTGCAAACACAGGCCCTATGGTCCTCACCGTTCTCAACTCGGGACAAAAAGGGTGCCTTGAAGTCCACGATCTCTTCGGAGTACACCAAGTCAGCGCCGTACTCCAGCGCCAACAACCGCAGTGGTAGCGTTCCACAGCGCACCATTGGCGCCAGAATGACCTTGCCTGAGTACTGTTGCCTGGCATCCGCCATGGTGGCACACTGCTTCTTTGCTTCACCGCGATGGGCGTGTCAAACGTGGTCAACTCCCGCAGCAGATGGTCGACAGCACTGGCACATGCCATGGCAAGTGGGCTCTCAACAATATTCTCATTGTTTTGATTGTTTTGCATTTAGATTGTGCTTTCACCAGGTGCGTTTTGTGGTTTGGCCTTTGGGCGTGGGGCTCCATCATGCAGTCGCGTCACCAGGGGTCCTCCAGCCACAGGATGCGGTGCATTGCCCCCCAACAGCTCTCTGTGAGCTCCCGTGGTGGTTCCGTCCACACGGATGTGCATGGGCGGCTGTTTTTCACAGACTTGCCAGCCGGTTGGCACTCTCCACCCCGTCGGGTGGTGCGGTCGCGACGTTCGCCGCTGCGGTCTGGGAACGGAAGTGGGGCTCTCGCGGAGCATACCGGGGGCGACGAAGGCACAGGGGCATCAGGTGCATCACGTGCAGGGGTGGGGGAGGTGGACGCGGAGGGTACAATAGGAACCGAACCAGGCCCGTGGAGGGTCGCCCTCAGCCCTGCTTCAAACGCAGTGTTGGTGGCCGGCGTTGACACGGTGTCTGTGCACGAGCTGGCAGACCCTCGTGCCGCCAATGTCGACGATCACTTGCCAGAAGGTGAGTTGGCTTGTCTGCTCTGCCGGGTAGCGTTGCGTTTGGTTTCGTGGGTGGCGTGGTGTGGTGTGAGCTGGTACTGCGGGTGCTGTCTCCGGTTGGTTCCGTTCGTCCGTCACCCCGTGTTGTGTGACGCGTGATACTCACGATCTGTGTCATGTCGTGGGTAGGCACACTTGCGGAGGCCCCCGTGTCCATCTCTGTTCCAGACTGGGGATCTGCGGTGGCACATCGTGACGGCCATGCCGTGTTGACGTGCAAAGTGACTGTGACGGTTGTGCCCGTGGCAGAAGCAAGCGTCGATTCGTACAAGCTGACCTGGGGCCGTTCCTTCCTTCGTGAGTTGAACCCGAGCGCCACTGGCACGCTTCCAGTGCGGTTACAGCCCCAACAGCATAGCATGCAGTATGTGCTGCCTGCGGACACAGTGGTTCCCCCAGCGGCGACGCATTTGCTCGCGTACGTGGGAAGTTTTGCACGCTGACCAACCTGCCCTCAGCTGTTGTCGTTTTCGCGTTTCTCACGTCGGTGCTGTTCCCTCTGTGCTGTGCGGTATGGAATGGTTGGGCGGTCGCCAGCTTTGCATGCCGTGGCGATGAGGTATCCATCAAACCTGCAAGCATTCGCATTGATTGTCGGCCACTTGTGAGTCGTAGCACGATCCGAATTGGGGCGCCCTTCTATGGTTCGTGGGACTGTGTTGCGGTGGTCACACCAAGCCTGTTCGCCCCCCTCAACTCAACCTTCCTGGCCAGGAACGATTGGCTCCTCCCCACTTGCTTTGACGTTGCCCTCGCTGCCCCCCTCGACGAGTGCGCGCTGGTGTCGAGTGGGGCTTCGGGGCCGTGCGCTTGCGTGTGACGTGGATGTCGGCATTTTGCCCCACCCAAACGCGATGGAGGATGGTGTGGTGCGGTATGAGGCACGGTGGGGGAGCTTTGGTCTCTTGCCTGTACCGGGGGTGCCCGCTGTGGGGCATGTCGATGCTACCGCGACAACACTGCGGCTTCCTGCAGGCGCCGTGATTCCCGAGCGCAGCGATTGTCTGTTGGTGTACGTGCTGCGTGGCGTGTTCTCCATCTTGCCCATGGTGCGTGTTGGCGGAGTGAAGAAGCGCGCTAACCGACGGGGAAAAACATGGTGGTCTCTCTGCAGGTTGGCAGTTGATGCATCTGGTCGTTGCCATCGGCGAGCCGCACGGCTTTCGTTTTCAGAGTGAGTGGCGCGGTTGTGCGGTTGCATGTGGTGGTTTCTGCCCCCGGACACAGCATCGTCATACACCGCCCCGGCGCAACTTGTGTTTGTGTGCACATGTTGCAGACTACTTGATGGTGACACAGGAAATGCCGTGCCCCCCTTGGACACCGCTCGGTGCACTGTGTTGCACGCAGCATTTCATCCAATGAACCACGACTTCGTCGTGGTGTTATCATCTGACTACCGTGTGCGCATGTTTGACGTTCAACGCGGTGGTAACGATCCGCTCGTCACTGTTGCACTGGACTTTGATTCTGTCGTCGCGCATGGCCATCCTGTCACGTTCTGCTTTGGCGCGGCTTGCGACTTTGAGCGGTTCTGTGTGTTTGTCGGCATGTCCAGCGGTGCAGTGTTCATGATTAGCCCGCTGGTTCCCGATCGATGTTCCATCCCACGCAGCGAGTGGGTGCACATGCGTGCTGCCGTCGAGGCGGACATTCATGCCCACTCCGCCGCCAGTTCAGCCCACAAGCGCAGCGATGCTTCAAACGTAAGTGTGTGCATCGTTTCGGTGCGTGCGCGCGTGTGTGCGTGTGGAATTGCGAAGCTTGTTGACGCACCCCCTCCCTCCTCCCCCCACCTACCAACCTTCCTTCCTACCACAGGCCGAGTTGCCTCACTTGCGACGACTGCTTCGTTGGCTCGACGTTGCATGGCAAGATCCCAACCACAGGAACGCTTCCACGGCACCTGGCGGGGCTCGGTCTCCTGCAGCGTGGATGTCATGCCGACCCGAGTGGCGGCAGCACATGTGGGGCGACGCAGAGGCAGCAGAGTTTGTGCCAGCCATGCAGGGTCCTCTGCCGGTTCATCCAGAACCGCCCGCCAGAGAAGACGACTCTGGGGAAGCACTGGCCTCGCTGGTGTGCCTTCCTGCTGCCTTGACACCCGTCACCGTGCTCGTGAAGCTGTATCGGTCAGGGCGCCTGGAGATGGTCGGCTGCTTGGAGCCGTTTCGGCCCTTGTGGAGTGCCACGCCAGAGCCTGTTGTGGGGCGCAGTTCGGTTGCCACCGTCGCTGGCGTTCCAGGCGGCGTCTCATGGACACTCCTCGAGTGCCTCGACCTTGAGTTTGCTCCCGAAACGCCGAATCGCCCACCACAACTGGGCGACCCTCCCTTCGCGCCCTCACTGATTGCTGCCTCACACGACTTGTACTGCGTGCACTCACGTGGCGTGTACGTTGCGTTTGTGTGTCTGCTTGTGGTTGTTTGTTTGTTTGTTTGGCATTGTTGTTGCCCAGCCAGCCCAACCTGTTCCCCTCCTCACCACCACTCGCTGTGGTGACGCACCTGTCTGTCGGCTTGTGGGTGTGTCTGTGTGTGTCTGTGTGTGTCTGTGTGTGTCTGTGTGTGTCGGTGCCCTCCAGAACGGTTGTCCACGCGCCATGGCTTTCGCAACTGTCCACTGTTCTGCAGTCACTGACGTCCAGAGGATCTGTGCAGCCACACCTCCCGACTGTCGCGGAGGGCGCAGATGATGCAGAGGAGCACAAGGGCACCGAGGGCCCAGCACCACTGTCCCCGTCCGTGGTGACCCCCATCCTCGTCCCGGACAGTACAGGCATGGTCATCGGTGCACAGGTGTTCACAAACGAAGATCAAGACAAGTTCGTCATGGTGCTGCAGGTTCGT
>Ga0213833_1000825_pt1 | contig 25789 bp, 17 predicted proteins | sample SWATP21_FD_160575 | JGI IMG/M metagenome (GOLD analysis project Ga0213833, IMG submission 160575) | Coastal seawater microbial communities from Marineland, Florida, United States - SWA TP2 #1 | ecosystem: Environmental > Aquatic > Marine > Coastal | place: USA: Florida | collected 2016-08-14 | reverse complement strand
CAAGCTCCCAAAACCAAAGCTGCGGGACGTATCCCACTGGCGGGTGCGTGTGACAATCAGGGGGGATGTGTGAACACACGTCAGCCCGGCTGACTCACACGACAAGCCCACTCCACCAGGTTGCACGCTGTATGCCAACCCCACAATGCACCACAACACACTGGTTCGGCGATAACCACGCACGCACCATACAAGAAACCAAGTCGTTGCATCACGCTGTGTCGATGAGGCATGAACAGCACCATCCATGAGTCCGCAGACGCCTCCACATTTTCACATTTTCACAGCAGCAGCAGCAGCGCAGCAGCAGCAGCAGCAGCAGCAGCAGCAGCAGCACACGACGCACTCTGTGGAAGCAAGTCGCGCGCGGTTGACATACATCATGGCGAACCCTGCTGCAGGAATGCCAAGGGCATACAGCAAGGCAAATGCGATTGCAATGTAGAACAGTGGAGTGCCTGTGCACTCAAGCTGCACACACATACACAGCAACATCAACGGACGGACTACAGCACACAAACACACGATCACGGTGGTGTCGTCGCTCACGCACGTCCATATCAGCACGGAGGAGGTACTTGGAACCATCAGAAGTGGGAATCATTCGTTCATAGCAACGCATCGCCGTGAACGTTTCTGTGGACAAGTATGAAGGTGCACGGTGACAAAACTCGCCCATGTGTCGCACAAACTGTGCGGACGCACCAGACGTGACGGTGTTGTACACAAGGAACAACAGCACGACAACGCTTGTTTGGTATCTGCCACCACATAGAACAACCGTGAACAACGCAACGCAACGCAACAGCAACAGCAACAGACGTTGCAGGAGCAACATTGCCACCGCCAATGCGTGCCACGCACACAGCCATGTAGGAGGTGGGGCGTTCTGTGATCTTGCGAGACATGTGGAACAGACGCATGACCGAAGTGTGTGATGCCGACAAGCCTCGCGAGTCGGCAGTCGCAATGGTTGTGTCAGAGATGGGATTCGTGACCGTCTGGAAGGGGTGTGTGGTGGCAGTGGGGGCAAAATAAAAGGTCTCAGAGGATGAGAAGAGAAACCACGACTGCAACGCAACGCAACGCAACACACGGTGCACACACCGAAAGCGAGGCATCTCGGCCGTGTGGCCGTTTACTGCATGCGGTCTTGTGGAACAGCAGACACAACGCTGGGATAATGACAACAATGACAGGAGTGCACATATACTGACGGGAAGCACAAATCACGCAACGCAGCAACACATTCGTCAACCAAACCGAACTGCGGCGCTTGCACATCATGCGTCACCACTGTACCGCTGCAAACTGTTGTTGGTAGTCAAAGCCCAAGGCACCTGGACATGCCAAGACAAAAGCGCACAGCAACACAAACAACGCCGTCAAGAAAGGAGGCAATGCCAGGGATAGTAAAGTATGCAACAGGCACTCAAAGCCGGGACAAAGTGAGTTGACACCGTCAAACATTCAGCAGCACGCACATTGCATCCAGAACGTCTTGAAGCTAGCGCCACCGCTTGACACCTCCGACACGCCGGTGATGCTACGGAAGAGTTGTGTTCCGTGGTTCTTGAAAGAACCAATGACAACAAGCATTTCTGTACGGGATCGACAGTGCAGGCGTGGCACATCCATGGGTGGGTCGTTGTCCGAATATAACGCACCATCACACAGCAAAGCACAAAGCAGGGAGGCACGTACGAAGGAAAGACACGAACATGCGCGCACCAATGGCCGCCTTTGAGCGTCCTCCGGCACTACGCTTGATGACAACAACGGATCCAACCAAGACAACAAGCACAGCGCTGACAAGCAGGGAGTATGTGGTGGATGACGCGGGGCACTTGGAACACGACGAATCTGTGCTCTTGGACCACCCATTCCAACTGCAGGTGATGTAGCCACCCCACACATCACCACCACCACCACGCGCCACCATCACCACCCACATGGAGCATGTGTGGGCACGGTCAGCTACGATTCCTCACCCCACACGTCACTCACGCTGGTGCCGCACCAATTTGAGCAAAGCGGGCCACGGTACCCTTCTGCGCACGACGTGTCCACGAGAGGCTTGGACGATTCATTGACGACACACGCAGCAGGCCATCTGCGACACGGAAAGGACACAGGGTGTGCACAACATCGTTGACACTTGGGCTGCAAACACAGTTCATTCACATGACCACACTTGCAACCTTGGCCACGCACATGCACTCGAACAACGGTGTGTCCGGCTGGACTGGTGTGCCTTGAAAGGAAAGTGGCGCCCATGAGCCTGGCAGCATGTGCAGAATGCCACTCATGCACGTTACACCAACGGGTGGACACGGCACGCATGCTGTGCGAGCGTCGTTCGCATACTGGTCGTGCGAGCACCGATCACACTGCGTGTTGCCGTATGACGGTTTCACTTTTCCTGGCGACGGGGGCACGATGGCCAAACGAAGCACAATGTACGTCAAGGGAGTGTCAACGACATCGGAAAGCAGGCGAACACGCTCACCCACCCACCCACCCACCCAAACACACACAAGCGAGGGGTTTGGCACCAACGAATGCATCTGGCGAGACTCAATCACCGCACCTACCCTCGTCACATTTGATACACAGCGGCGCCGTTCCACCGAAGCCTGGCACACAGCCCTGGCTTGTTTCATGGTACACGCGATCCGCCAGGATGATGTCACTGATGCTCAACGACACGCCGGCAGGGGCAAGCTGCACGGCCCGAAGCTGATTGACGGCGATGATTGGTGTATCAGGCGCGTATCTGGATCAATAGTGGCACAACAGGCGGTGCTTGCAGTGAGGCACAGCACGGTGCACCATCAGCGTGCCAGGGTGCCAAGGTCGCTCGTGCACGCATGCAGGTATCACCACCCGACGAAACAAACGTACACAGGCAGGTCTTGGGCGCGAGTTCCAGACAGAATGCGTGCAGCCTGCAGGCCTGAAGCCGCCGACATGGCATCAACATCAACGTGCCCGCCTAGGAGAAAACCATGAAACACCATGTGCGGCTCCACTATTTCACCTGATCACGCCACACAGCGCGTGCGCGTCAGACCACGCACGTCGCATTGGATAGGGTGCAATGAAGTGCCATTGTTGCCGCTCGACACGCACCAATGTCGTTGTGCTCCATAATCCAATTGAAGAACGCTTGGTTGGCAGAGCCAATTGCCACTCCGTTGTCATCCAAAAGTGTCCAAGGTGCGAACACCCACACCATGTACCTGCGGTTCATCCATCACACACCACCAATGCAGAGTGAAACAACGTTCTCGAAGCACACCTTGCTGCGTCTGCAAGTTATCGCACTCTTGTTTGTTCGGCAATGCGTTGTAGTGGCGGATGGCATCTTGCAGGTCTGCCACGGTTGCCAGGTTGTACACGTCGCTCTGGTGTGAGGTGACACCGGTGATATGCGACACAGCATTCACATTCTTCAGGAACCGAGCAGAGAACACGTAGCCAGTCGAGCCTGGGCAAAACGCGAGGAGCATCGGAGCAGGAAGCAAGGGGTTGGCCCAGGACATGATTCCATGAGCTTGCAATAACAAACTCCGCTCCACCTCACACGCCCAACACCAGAGCCTGTGCACGCACTCTGATCCGCGAGCAACACAATGCGACGGAAGGTGGGCTTCAAACTGTGAGCCAGGCTCAACACAGCTTCCAGGGGAGTGCGTTCCAGACATCCACAAATCGGCATCGTGCGATTGCCTGGTGCGTCGCCAGTGAACACATCCGGATACGATTTCATGGGTTCACCGTTCACGCCGGTGATGACAAAACTGGCATTCGTAGTGGGATGTGCCTTGAGGTATGGCACACCGAAGTAGGACAGCGCGTTGTCATCCGACGTGAGTACCACCTGCAAGTTAGGAGCGGGTGTTGAGCTCAGATGGGGCCATGCATGGGCCACACCCATGCGTTGACCATACCTGTGGCTTGAACACGTCAACAAACATGGATGCTACACTCCCCATGAACTCGCGTTGCGCCACAGATGTGAAGTACCTGACAGGGTAGTTGTGTGAGCATACGAACGTGCAGGAGCACGCATAATAGCGCACAGTACCACGCACTGTTTGGTGTCCATGTAGAACGTTTTGATTTCCAATGTGCCAGGGTCGTACCCCCATTTTTCCAACCCGGCTTGGAGCCCTGCTTGGATGAAGTTCACCCATGAGTATCGCTGACTGTAGGAGTGCACAATGAGCACGCGGGGACGATCAGCCAGAAGCCCTATCGGGGAGAGGGAATGGTATCTGTCACATGGGAAGAAGAGCCCCGCACCAAGGAACACAACACATACATGATAAGCGCACTGCACTGCCAACCGCTTTGTTTGACAACAAGTGCCACCACCCATACATACACTTTGGACGCAGACAGTGCAAGACTTTCTGTCATTGTCATGTTCTGGACTTGTGTCAGGCGCATGGAATTCAGGGTGGTGGATGTCTCTGTTGGGATCTGTATTGACATGTCTCCCGCCGAATGGCCGTCTGAGCAAAGCAAGACAGCATGAAACAGGGGTAAGCCAGCCAGCCAGGCCAGCCAGGCCAGCCAGCCAGCCAGCCAGCCAACGGAGTCCTCCAATCAACCAACGCCGACCGTACCCATGATGAGTGATGCTTGAATGCCCGCACGAACGCCTTGGTCGACGCCGTCTGAGCCAACGCCGGCGGCCATACCAAACGAGCACGAATCAGGCGACATGAACACCTCTCCAAGGGCGTTGTTGTTTCGAATCCACGTGAACAGAGCCAGGTCTTGTGAGCCAACCCCAACACCCTCCGCGTTTGTTGCAGACCAGTATGGGAGAAAGAACAGGATGTAGGTAGCAGGGTCGTACATGGTGGCGTTGTTGTACCTGGAGCAACACACCAAGTAGAAACCAAAGCGTGAATACCATTTGACTGTTCAACAAGACGCGACGAATCATACCAAGTCACAGCGTCCTTCAGTTGTGCTTCTGTTGATACAAGATGGACATCGCGCTTGGTGTCAAGCGATATCCCTGTTGCCGATGTCACGTTTGGCAGCTGTCGCGTCAATGTATCCATCAGGAACTGCGACGTTGTGCCTGCGAAGCCGAAACCAAACGACATAACAGCGAAGGCACGCAGCGGGGTTACTCTTGCACCATACCCAGTGCTGACAGCCACGATGTGCAACACAACGCATTCGTACTGTTGTCACCAATGATCACGACATGCTTCAAAGACGGCTTGACCTGCTGAAGCACCTTGAACTGGGTCATGGTGTCAGGGCGCTCCAACACTCCCGTGACAGACGTGGTGCGGGACACTGTACACCCACCCACAGCACAGCACACCAAGCCACGCCATGTCACACCATGCCACACAACGTCATATCGAATCAAGCCACACATTGTGGTGCGTCAGCAGTCCTGACAGGCGCACGAAACAACGAACCGATGGAGTCGGCTGGGAACACGTCAGGGTACACCGAGAGGACGTCGGCGTTGACACCTGAAAAAACAATCTGGGGGCGTGTGCCTTCCAACGGTGGATACTTCAACAACGGAACACCCACCAGTTGCAACGCTGCATCGTCAGTGAGATACACCACGTGTGGTTGCACCTGGTGGTTCAGGTTCACATGCCACATGCCACAGGTCATCCACACGTCACACGTTGGAATCAAGACGATGGTTCAGCATCGCACGGCGGCAGCCACACACCAGTGAGATTGTGCGCAGTGCCACCGATGCAATGACAGATAGCGTGTCATTGGTGGAGAACAGTTGCCGTGAGTCCAGCTCCAATGTTGTCAGCTCCGTCTTGCCAGAAGCTGGCTCGTAGCCAAACTTCGACAGGCCTTGCACGAATCCTTGGTGTTGCCACTCTGTCCATTGGTTGTGCCGTGTGTAAGAATGGACAACAATCACTCGAAAGGGTTGAGTCGTGGCCATTGTGGGGTGAACAAGCACCATCAGAGCACACACAGCCCACAGTGCTGCAAGAACGACGACCGGTTTCATAGCTGCAGGCTGACGCAACAAGAAAAGCCCACTACAAAAGCCCTGCCGCATCAGCCGCACATGTGCTCGCTGTGGTACTGATGACAAACTCCGCTGAGGGTGCCCCTGCGCACCACCGACAGTTCATCAGCCGAGTGGAGCGGCAACAGAGCAGCGAATCTTGTGCAAGTGCCATGGACGTTGATGAATACACATTCTACAAGTTGCGAACAACAAACCACAGCTGCCCCATGCCTACGCTTCAAAAGTTCCATGCGTCCCCGTCGCCGGATCATAATGCTCCTCATGGGCGCGTCGTTTGTAGTCAATGTGAACGAAACAACGCTCAACATCTTCAAACCTCTCTAGGCGTTGCTGCAGGGCCAAGCCAATGTGGTGACTCTCCCTGACTGTCATGATTTCGGGCAAGCAGATCTCCAGCTCGACCTGGCGCACACGCGAACACACACGTGTGGGAGATGCAAAAGAGGCACGTTATGGTCCAAGCCATGGTGTGGAAAACACAAGCTGTGGTGAGTTGTACCATGTAGTGCTCGCCATGGTGGTAGGCACGGATCTTGTCGATGGTGAGCTGTGGATGCCAGTTCGCTGCGACGTCCAGCATCTTCTTGATATCGGCCGGCTCCGCGGCATATCTAGAGCACATGCATGCCCAGAGCCACCCATGCACAACAACACAACGGAAATGCACACACGTCCGTAGACACAGTCAGTGCACACATCCACACCCACACCCACACCAAGAACAGAAGACAGCTGCACCTCACCCTGCCAGAAGCTTCACTTGTGACCATCCCGTGAACACCCAAACAGCGATGATGTACACACCGACGCCAATAGCACCTGCCGCGTCCGCCCACCAGAAATCAACGGGCCATTCTGACGCCAACACAGCCGCAAGCACGGCTGCAGCGTTGCTGAAGGTGTCATTGCGATGGTCTTCTGCAAGCGCTTCAATCTAGCGCACGCAACGCAGGTCAAGTCAAGTCAGGCCAGGTCAGGCCGGGTTACAAAACGAAATGAAACAGCACCCACAGGTGGCGCCACACGCGGGGTGCATGCGCCCCCCATCCCCCCACGAAACGTACACCACCAGACCCGTCTGCGTATGTGGTGCAAAGCAAAAACAGGCCGGCCTTCAACACGATCGTTGTCACCAGGATGACCAGCACAAAGGTGTCGACATCCAAAGGGTCACCGCGTCCCGCTGCAAGCACCTGGATGGACTCCAGCACCACTGTCGCGGTCGATGTTCCCATGACCGAGGCAAAAATGACTGTTCCAACTGGTGCAAGGCGCGTTTTCCCGACGGGGTACCGGGTCAGTGCCTGGCGCGCAACAGCTCGCGCCGTGAAAAACAAAATGGCGCCGGACCTGATGCCATGAATGGAGGAGGCACCAGTCAGGTCAGTCGTCGGCACGGGCAACCAACCACAACCAACGCGCACAACCGTGACCACTGCCGCGTACAAAATGTCAAGGGCAGAATCAAGCGCGGACGCAACGACGACAATGGAACCACTGGCGATCGCTGCAATGAGCTTAATCACGACGAGGGCCACATTGACGGCAAAACTCAGGTTGAGGCACAGCTGCTGCATGCTTGAAAGTTTTGCGCCGCGGCTTGACTTTGCGTCGCTGTCAGCCCCTTCATCACCGTCTCCCGATGCGATCGCACCGCCATCATGCTCTGACAGCGAAGATTTGCTGAGATTGGGGTCGAAACCCTCAGGAACGGTGGCGGAACTGTGGCGTCGCGTCACACGGTGCTTCGTTTCCACAACCTCTTGACCGCCCACACTGTACGTCTCCACAATGGCAGTGTCAAACGGCGTGCGGGTGGCCGCTTTCACTGTCACCTCCTGGTTTTTGTGGTTGATTTGCACCGTGATGGTGCGGTCAGATCGGGGCGTAGCAAGCGGAGCCATCAGTGGCCGCGGTGATGGCGCAGCAGCAGCGGCAGCATCGTGTGGCGTCTCTATGTCCACCACAGGCCGCACCGCTGCAACTTCCACGGCCGTTTCCGCCTCCACCGCCGCCGAGCCAGGCTCTGCCGCTGGACTTTGTGACATGGTTGCACAACCGTAGAGAGAGTGCACCCAGTGCACGGCAACGTAAAACACCATTCCCGCCCTGTCGATACATCTTGTTGGTGTTCATCTTACGCACACAAACACTGTCAGTCGAAGTGCTGTCACAGCAATGCAGTCGAAGGGGTTGCCAGACTGCTTTGCTGAGCGAGGCACCGCAAAGGACTATGGCTTCCAAGCGTTGTTCCATCGCCGTGGTGTTGGTGGTACTGGTTGGACTCCAAGCATGTTCCATGAATGGTGTGGAGGCGAGCATCTTTGATGAGGTGTGTGTTCGTATGCGCGCGATGCTGTGTTGAGCACACGGACACGTATTCACCCAGCTTCGCAATACGTCGTCACACCCTGCACAGGTGGGCGACTACGTCAGTGGCGTATGGATTGGAGTAAAGAGCACGTTTCGCCAGTATGTACCCTCAAGTAAGTGTGGTGGACCTTGGCGACACCCTGCCAAACACCCGTGCTGATTGCTTGCTCGATGTGGTTGTGACAGGTGCCAAGTTTGTGGAGAACCCCTCTGAGGCTGTGCAGCAAGTACTGGACGCTAACATCCGCATGCAGCCTTCGGCTACAGCTGCGATTGTAGAAGCTGTGGAGCTGTGGGAGGATGAGTGCGTGGGCTACGCGGGGAATGGCGTGTGGACACATTGTTTATTTCAGGTGCACGCATCGCAGCCTTCTTGTCATGCTCACATTGGCGCGTTGCTGTTACATGGGGCCACAGCCGTAGGTTTGGTGTCGACAAGCCTCTTGTCATGGCGTTCTCTGGATCGACGGGAGGTATGTACCCAGTGCTTCCGTGCCTGGCGTTTCTCAAAAGTACAGGGGTGTTGCGTTACTGCTTTGACACGGCGGCATGTGTCCACCCCCCGCAGTTGGAAAGACAGCCAGCGCCATGCACGTGGCTTACGCCCTTCTCGACAGCGACAGCCGATCCGGGTTTCTCGAGCTGCGCGGAGAGGACTACGCGGATGAATCGATCCCCTTCAACCAATACCAGAGCGAAATCAAAGAACAGTTGGTGAGCCACATCGAGGCCAACCCGCTCGCAGCAGTTGTATTGATCGACGAAGCCCAAAAGGCGCGCACCCGAGTGCTTGATGGTGAGTTATGTGATCGGATAGTGGGACCACATGTTGGTTGCACTGCTGGTGTGGGAGTGGCATGCGCACGCCGTGTTTTACTTGCAACCCTGTTTTCATCCTGGTTGTGTTGTTACCATGACTGCATGTAATGAATCAGTTCTCCTGCCTGCCTTGAGTGGCAGTAATCCACACTTGACGCATGTCGTCAAGGGTCACCGCATGACCGTAGCTTGCAATAACGTACGGTGGTTGTTGATGGCATACGGTGGATTGCGTGGGGAGGTATTGCGTGGGAGGTTTCTGGCTCATCTGTCTGTGCACACGTGTTGTTTGTTACCCTTGCCCATGGGGTATCTCGTGTGCTGGTGTATGTTGTTGTGCACCACCAGGTTGTCTTCATCATCATTTCGGATGTTGGAGTGGCTGACATCCGCAAGGCTCTGCTAGAGAGTGCTGGCGGTGGCATGGAGTCAGCTGCCTTCCAGGTCCGTGAGTGTGACGCACGCACACACGCACAAAGTTGTTGATGCATTGTCTGTGCACGGAACCAAACAGAAAGCGGTCTCCAAGCGCTTGAAAGCGGCCCTCCATCAATACTGGGAAGGGTTCAAGATCGGAGGGCTGATTCAACGCAGTGTGGCGTTTGTTCCTCTGTCTCCCGATGCCCTGAAAGCTGTCTTGGCGCTTCAACTGCAACAACTGGCAGTCACTCTGAACGCGTGCGTGCATGCTTTGGTTGCGCATTTGCATGCTTGGGTGTTGTGGGTGCATTTGTGTGTGCGGATGTCATGCGGAACGACGCTCCCATGTGGCCTAGCGAGAGTGTGGGTGACCCCATGATGTGTGCCACAGCTTGTGGGGCAAGTTCACGTTTGACGACTCCGACTTGTTGGACATGATGGTGTCGCCCGAGTTCGTGACGTACATGAAGGCAACACTGCAGGGAAAGGACGGAACAACGAGGCAGATGGTGCGTGTATGGAAGTATTACGTCTGCGCGCCGGGCTTGGGTTGTGTGGCCGTTCCAATCATGCACGCGAGGTGGTTGTGCTGTGCGCAGTTTTTTGCAAGGTACGGCGCCCGGGACATCCACATCAGCCACACCGGGCCTGTGAATCGCTTGAAAGCCGTGTTGTTCCGCGTGTTGCGGAAACCCATCATGCCGCACGCGCACGTGAGCGTGTCTGTGGGTGAAGGACGTGAGGTGCGGAACAAAACAGCTTGGGTGTGGTCGCTGCGGCTTGCACTGAGACTGCGGCTGTTTGTTTTGCTGTGGCAGGTGGTGATTCGGAGATGTGACCACGAAACGAAGCAATGCCATGTGGTTTTTACTGGCCCATTGTAGGTGGGAACACGCAGGAACACAATCACGTTGCGTGGTGGATAAAGAAAGAGCACTGCTGCAAAACGTAAACTCGCACGATAGTGACACTCGACATTTGACTTTGACACTTGTCCGTTGGCAAGCACACTGGCCAGACTACGCTGGATACTCAGCTGTGCAATTGCCCGGGGCAATGCCTGCACAAGGATCATGCGCGTCCGCTCCAGGTTTGAACACAACCATGAGTGTACAGCACACCGTGAACACCAGCAAAAGCACCAACACCGTAATGACAACTGTCTTGCGCAGCTTCATTTCTTGTGCCCGAGCAGCCGCGATCTGGGCAGGCGTGAGTCCCATGTTCACCATGGATTCGTGTTTCTGCAGCTCCGTCACACGCTCGGCGGGCTGAGATGCCATGCGCATGGCTGCGTTCGAAAGCATCGGCGGCGGAAGAAATCGGGCCGACGCTTGTGGTGCGTAGGAGCGCCCAGGCTCAACAAGGCTACGGACAGCGGCCTCGCGCCTTGACTGCGACAACGGAAGGTTGGATTTGGGGTCCACTTCATAGCTCTTGCGGCGCTGTCGTTCATTGCTGTTGCGGCGCTCCTTTTCGATGCTGTCACGCCGAGCCTTTTCAAGGCTTTTCCGCCGCTGCGCCGGGGAACGCATCATTATGACTCAGCAGGTGGGACAAAGGACAGGGTGTGTTCAGTCACAATACCATTGGCAAAACGGGTGGCAGCAGGTGCAGACACACGGGGGACCGGATGTTGGTGCCAGAGGTTGTTCGGCGGTGCCGTTGCGTGAAGAAGACAGCTGCAGCTGTTGCAAGCACTTCGTGACTTCGAGCGCAGGCGGAGTTTTAGAATCAAGAAGTTGTTGTCATCCAATCAATCAAATATCGTCTGGACCGGCGCGTGCTGCTGTGCTGTGCAACGCCATTGTGCAAAGCTGGGCAACTGTGTGGTGCCCGCAAACAACACAAGTAGGTTATTTTATCTGTTCCCGTTCCAATTCGTGGATTGTGAACACTGAGTCAGCGTCGTTGCTGTGGCTGTGCTCACTTGTGACCAGGGCAACAAATGGGGTACGTGCAGCGGGCGTGCGGTCAGTTTCTCCAGTGGACTGACTCCTCACTCCTGCCGGTGAGCCCTGCACACAGAGGAACAACCTCCCGGTCAGACCATCTCCAGTTTGACACTCGAGATGTGTACCAGCAGTGGCGCTTGGTAAATGTGCAGGATGCAATCAAACGCTGGGGTTCGTTTCACCGAGATCACCCAGCCTATCAGCTGACACGGCGCACCTTCTTTGAGGTCTTCTCTGACTACGGCGTGACCACTGATGATGGAAGCTTCCTATCGGTGCCGCTGGGCGAATTTTCTCGCTTTGACCCACAGGGGTGAGTCACCACCACGTGGTTGGCTTGACTGCTCATGCCCTGCCTTGCTGATGCTGTCAAATGCATTGTGCCCCACGCAGAACCGGCACTGTTCCTGCGATGGAGGTGTTTTTCATGCTGCTGTTGTTTTGCCAGGGTGACCTCAGCGAGAAGGTCACCACTGCGTTCACTGTACGGAGTCGCACGCAGCTGCTCCGTGCTGGAACTCAGTCTGTGACTCATTCCAGAGTTGGCCGACATGTCTGGGTTTTGCGTTGCGCCATGTTGTGGTGGTGTCTCTTGAGTGGTGTACAGCTGTTTGATCGAGACGCCCATGGTTTCATCAGTCAATGCGAAATGGTGTTGTTGCTCCAAGCGTGCTTGGGTTCCATGAAAAAGGTGTGTGTACGAACGATGGGGGTGTGGGTTTATTTGCGCGGTGGCTGATTGTTTCCCTCCTCTGCAAGGTCGGGCTCACAACCAAGGACGCCACGCGAAGTCAAATAGAACGGCTTGCACACACAGCATTCCTCGCCCATGATGTCAATGTCGATGAAAAATTGTCGCTGGTGCGTGTACGGTTCGGTTGTTCCTTTTGAACGCACACACGTGGCCCTCACTTCGATATCGTCTCGCGTTGTATTCTGCACATGATGTCGGGGGCGATTCGGGGCACTCTGCTGTGTTGTTCTTGTCGAATCACCGTCATGGGGTGGCACAGTATGAATTTTTGGTACGTTCACGCACGGGTGTCCCGAGTTTCAGTTTCCATGGCTGCCATCTGCGCCACGTGTGCTCACTGCTGTGCTGTGTCTGTGTGTGTGGATCGGTCGATGGATGGATCGATCGATCGATCGATCGCTGGCGTGGCCTGGCGTGGCGTTCTTGTACCTTGGAAACCCCGTGTTGCAGAGGTGGGCTCGCAACCAACTGGCAACGCAAGAGCTGGTCACCGCGTTCGGCGGTGGTAGCAAGGAGCACAGCCCAGGCAGCCCGCTGCGAGCCCCGCTGAATGCTCGGCAGAAAACCCAAGCCGCCCGGTTCGTGGTGGCTGCCACAAGCAAGGGCGCGAAACGAGGTCGGAGCAAGCCGCAGTCACGGTCACGCACCTCGTCTGACTCGAGCACCAACCGCGGCGCCAGCCCCGAACTCGGCGTGGCGACCGCGTCTGATGCACCACCGGAGTCGCCTGACCCCGCCAAAGTGGGCCGACCTCGAAGTCGTGAGGCAGGCAAGAGCAGGGGGTTGCGCAGTCGCTCGTCCCAAAAGAAGGAGCGTCGTTCGCGACGCCACAGTCGCGTGCGTGGGTCGGGGTCGTTGCCGACGTCGCCTCTCCTGCCACGCAACGAACTGTACGGAGCCAATGCGGACGTGCTGCCATCGTCACCGCACGGCGGTACAAGTCGCCGAAGACACCAGTTGGCTCCCTTGCGCAAGAAAGTGTCACGCAGCAACCAGTACTACAGGTATGGGTTCCTTCCTTGACGGTGTGCGACACCCCACTGTCCAGTTGACTCACCTTCTTGTACGATGGTGCGTGCTGCCTGGGGTGGGTGTGTAGATATATCGTGGAGGCGGAGCGGGTTGAAAAGAAAGCGAAGCGCATGGTGAAGCGTGGGCTCACAAACAAGTAGGTTACAACTGGGGTGGTGTCGGGAATGTGTGGTCAATCTGTGTCCGTGTTGTGCTCATGCGATCCGAGTCTGCTGCTGTATGAAAACCTCGTGGGGTTTGATCAGACGCGCCCTCAAACGCGGCGAATTGACAACCCATTTCAATGCCAGTGAGATCCACAAACTCGCAGCGGTGTTTGCAGAGAAGGCCGGTGTACGTTGCGTCACGCTTGAACGCCAGAAATTCTCGAATCGAGAGATTCGAGGCTGTCATGCAGGGTTCTGTTTTTGTTTTCCTTCTTCTAACTGGCTGTGTCCAGACGGCTAGCTACGTAACGCGAGACGACTTCTTTGATCTGGTCCGGAATCACATGCCAGGGCTTGTGGCCGACAAGATGCTCATGGACCGAGTGTTTCAGTTGTCTGATCCGGTGTGTGCGCATCCATTCATGCACAACAAGTGCTTGGGCGGCTGAGGCCCTGTGTGTGTGCTGACAACGTTGCTGAGCGGGTTCTCACAGGATGGCGATGAAAAAGTCATGTTTCGGGAGTTTTGTCATGCCATGGATAGAATGATGCGGGGAAGCATGGAAGACAGGCTGCAGTTTGTGTTTCAATTGTTTGGAGCTCCGGATCCCCAAACGAAAGGTATGCGAAACACAAGTGAGGACAGCACGCACGAACATGCACGAGCATGGGAGCTGACACGCTCCGTCTTGAATGTGTCACCAGAGCTTTGCATGGGCGTGGGTGACTTGGTACGCCTCATTCAGCATGGAAACAAACAGCTGGATCGTGTGGTGTCATTTGCGGGTGCTATCATGAGCGCGTTCGATGAAGACGACGATGGCGACATCACACTGTGCGTCGCTCGCGGATGTCATCGAAGTTTGTTTTGGGTTGATCCGATCCGGCCTTTGTGCCCTTGTGTTTGCTGTGCAGTGAGGAGTTCATGTCAGAGATCCGAAGAGAGCAAGCCTGGCAAGACACATTTGCGAACCTAATTGCTCTCCCTGTACGACTACGAGCTGCAGGCTGTTGCGCCGCCACATTGCTGGTCTGCACTGCCCGGGCACTGTATCACCCACCCCGCTTTGTGTGTCGTCTCCTCAGCCTCGTTTAGCCAAGCAAATGCATGTGACAATGGCGCTGCACCCGAACATTTCGAACGCCAGCTTGCTGCGAAGCATCCACATGTGCTACGACAAGGAAAACATGGGCTTGCTGGACAGTGTTCCCAACGTGGAAAGGCTGTTGACTGTTGTGGAAACGTTGTTTGGCCCAGTGCCTGGTGAGTCGCATTGGCATGCCGTACCACTGCGTGCAACTTGGATCGCGGGCTTGCTGACTGTGTTTTTGGTTGGGCTTTCCAGAGGGTGATAAGGCTGCGTTCCGAGAAGCATGTGGAGCTGCATTCAAAGAGTTGGTGTCCACGTATGGAGATTTGATGGTGCGGGATGTCATCAACTGCTTCAGCAAGGTCGGTCCTACACGTCAACCGTGCAGTCACATCGCAGTCATTGCATCATGGACGGCGACTAACGAAGGCAACCGGATGTGGGTGGCTCTGTGTATCTGCGCAAACAGGTGACAACAGCAGATGTGTTGAACCAGGTTGTGATCTTCTTCAAGTGCACGGACGCCGATGGAAACGGTTCGTGCTGGTTTGGCTTTGCCGATGTGTTTGGAGTGGGTGTTGGCATGGTTGACGTTGCTGCCATTACCCAACACGCAGGCTCTTTGGACCGACATGAGGTGATGCACATGCTGCTAACCACACAACGCAAACAGCAAAGCCATGCATCGATGATCATCTCCATGCTCATTGCTTTGGATGAGGATGGTGATGGAACAGTGTCGCTCCAGGAGTTCATGGTACGTCTTGCAGCAGACTCTTGCTCTCGGCACTATTTTGTGTTTTGGATGTGAGCCGCTTGTTGACGACCCGTGACCTCACGCACACTGTGCCTGTGCCGGATAATGTCGGCACCAGGGCCAAGCCAGGCGCCACCCACTTGTACTGTCCAGCTTGGATCGACTGTTCCAAGTTAACCGCAACAACCGCTCCGGCGTCATGCCTGTTCCGGTGGAATTCGACAGCCACGTCAGACTGAACACCGTGAACGTGACCAAAGCCGCCACCGCTGTCCGAAACAAGATGCGGCGCGGCAGCGTCCACAGCAACATCCGCAACAAGGCGCTGTTCGGCCGGTTTGCGGCGCCACCGACGCCCAAGGCAGGCGACCGACCGGACTGGAAACGACCCGGCACGGCACCCAAGTTGTTTGGAGCATCGGCGGCCGTGTCCCAAAACGCGTCACTGGGGGTCATTGCGGCCAACCAGCCGCAGTTCAAGAGCCCGGGTCCAGCACCAACCCTAAAGCTGTTGCCAACACCAACAACGCCAACGCCAGCGCCGACACCCACGTCAACGGCCACGTCAACGGCCACGTCAACGCCAACTCCAACCCAAGCAACGCCAACGCCGGCAGCCTCGATGGTGGAACCCAGTGCAAACCCAAACCCACCATCTGGCACGGATGGAGGTGATGTGCCTGCTGCTACAGACAGCACCCGCCCCGCGGATGTGGAAGCTCCAGCCGCGCCCACGCCTGTGGGGTCAGACCACAACGGTGTGTCTCCCACTGCGAACCACAAGCCGCAGCATGCCCTCCCACCCTCGACTGGTACCTCGGCCCCTGCACCTGCTCCGTCAGGCACAGCTTCAGCCGACGCCACGACAGCCAGCAGGTCAGGTCCAGAGACGACCTCCTCCTCCTCCCCCTCCTCCTCCTCGCCTGCGGCAGTGGGCCTCCGCCCCTCCCCCGCTCTGGGAGCCATACCGCCGTCGCACACCCCTCGACGGTCGGGGTTGGCCAGTTTGCCACCGGAGGTGGCGGGTGCGTACCTTACACGCACCGCAAGTCGACTGTGCTTCGGTCCCAGCCGCTCGTCGTCGAGCCGGAAACTGGCGCCCACGCCGTCCTTCAAAGCAACGCACCCGGTGTCCGCCACAGCTTCGCAGCCGCTTGGCCCCACCAGCAGTGCGGGGTCGCGGGGTAGTGGCGTGGATGGTGTGGCTGCCACCCGCAGCGCTCCTGGTCCTGTGCATGGGCATGGTGGCCATGGACACCCGCATGGTCATGGTCACCACCATGGTCACCATGGTCACCACCACCACCACCACCACCACAGCCGCGTGAAACCCAACAAGCTCAACCTGGTGTCACGGGATCTCACGCCCTACTCAGACGCGCAGCCGGGTCTGGAGAAACCGCACCACTTGACGAAGAAGCACAGCAAGCGGTCACTTGTGAGGAAGCACAGCAAACGAGCAGCAGCATCGTCTGGCGCGGGCCACGCCGACAAGCAGAGCTGGCAGGTGAAACTGTCCAGCAAGCCGAAGCCGCACACAGCGACACCATCCCAGAAGCGCACCGTCCCACGAAAAAGAAAGGAGCGCGCTCATCACATCAGTCGCGCCCGCCCTGCCAGGTAAACCGTCGCAGCGAAGTGCAGGTGTTGTTGTAACTTGTAAGAGAGACGCCGTGAAAAAGGGTCTTGCCATGTTACGTCATCCCGTCATGTGAAGCCAGTGTGTGACGGCGTGTGACGGAATCTCGTTGTCTCTGCGGCAGAGACTCTGCCTCTTGGTTCACGTGGTCATTCACGTGTGACACGTTGCTGCTCTGGCAGTCGTCCACGCACACGCACAAACGGCACACAATACCCCAGGAACACGAACACACAGCCCGCATCAGGCGGCATCACGCTGCTGATGTTGAACCAGGTCGGCAACATGGCAGGTGCAGTCGGTCAGTCACCACCACGATCCTGCTGAACCTCGTCGTCACTGTCGCAACAGTGTTTGTCGAATGGTGCGGACTCGGCTTCGTTCTCTGTGGTCTCCTTGTTCACCTGTTCCACGCAAGTTAGCATGCGCAGAGGAGTTGCTGGCTTATGACCTTAAGAACCCCCAGATCTTCGGCGGTGATGTTGTGCGGGCGGCGCGTGCCTTCAGACAGTTGGGCAGGCAACGTTGCCAGGATCAGGTCCTTGAGTGGGTTCCTTGGAACCTCCATGTATAACGCATACTCGCAGCAACAGACCCTGTTTTAACGGCCAACTTCGCGATAAACTTGCGCATCATTCCGCTATGCTCGTTCACGTCCAGGGCCGTTGCCAGTGTCATCGCCAGGTTGCTTAGCCTCAAACTGTGCTTCACGATCAGCTGTATGCAAGGCACACGCACGCACACACACACACACACACACACACACACGCACACACACACGCACACACGCACGCACACACACATCACGAGTCAGCGCTGGATAGCTTTGCACAGGGGAGTGACAGCGGTTGGTGCTCGATGGCAGGGTACGCTAGGGAGAGCAAGTGAGAAGCTCGGAGCTATCCTCCAAACGCACGCACGGGCCGCACGGCAGTGTGGCGGTTCCATGTCTGCTAGTTGAGAGTCTCAACTTGAGACCCCAACGTGTTGAGTCAGCCCCTGCTCCCGCACCACGTCAAGGGTGCGAACAACGCAGCAACTGGAGATGGGGGTGATGGTGCAGATGGTCGCAGTTCGCCGGTTGCAGCAACTTCAAGACAACGAACTGTCCTGTGTCCGACACTGTCACAACTTGTAACTCGCAAGAGAGACGCCGTGAAATTGTCATGCCATGTTGCGTCATCTCGTCACGTGAAGCCCGTGTGTCAGCTGTGACTCACAGCGTGTGACGGGATCTCGTTGTCTCTGCGGCAGACTTGGCTCACGTGGTCATTCACGTGTGACACTTTGCTGCTCTGGCGGTCGTCCACGCACACGCACAAACGGCACACAATACCCCAGGAACACGAACACACAGCCCACATCACAAGGCCACCATGGACCCCTTCATGTTAATCCCAGGCGGCATCACGATGCTGATGTTGAACCAGGTCGGCAACATGGCAGGTGCAGTCGGTCAGTCACGGGCGAAGCACAAGGTCCAGCCGCCAGCGGTGGATGGACCTGCGCCGTTCTTGAAAACGTTTCGTGCCCACCAGTTCCTTCCCATGTCGTTGTCCTTGGTGTGGACCGGCTCATACTTTTCCCACCCACGTACGTTGCAGCACGTGTTGGGCTCGTGCAGTTGGCGTATTCTGACATGATGCATGGTTTTCCTTGCTCGCCACCCCATCATCAGTCGCTGTGCTGCTTCCCGGCCTTGGTTACATCTACGCCCGCCAAAAGTACTTTGATGGCTACTGCAAGGACCCACCTCTGCGCACTGGCCGTACGTTGTTGTGGTGGTACATGTGCACGTTTTTGTCCTGCGTTTCGCACAACACCCTTGTACTCTTGTGCTGTCCCAAATCGGGCCCCTTGACTGACCGTCCGTGTTTGCTCCGCCTTCCGTTGTACACTGTACGGTGATGAAACGCCAGCCTTCAACAACTGCGTCACCTGTCTCAAGGCCCTTCTGATGGTGACAGCCCTTGGATTGGGCTACCACGCTGGGGTTGGCATCTTTGGTTTCGACGCCATCTCCTTCGCCAAGTCACTGCTTGGCGTGTGACTGACTCACTCATGATGTGAGCTGGCTGCATCGATACCAAGTGTGTTGGTTGGATGTGTGTGTGCTGCACAATTGTGCGTGCCAGCAGCCGCGAGCACTGCACTGTAATTGGGACTAGCTCGAAGTTTTCTTTTTGGCTTGGTGTCGTGGAGATGTTGGGTCTTTCCCTGTCCACATCTTCACCCTGAGGCTGGCAGCAGGCAACGTGGCGCAGCTGTCAACTGTTTCTCAGACATCTGAGAGAAAACGACAACATGTCACGCCATGTTGCGTCAGCATATCTTTGGTTCACGTGTGTCACGTTGCTGCCCTGAGGTTCCACACCCAAAAAGACACAAGACCCCAGGAACACAAACACACACCCCGCATCAAAAGGCCACCATGGACCCCTTCATGCTGATCCCAGGCGGCATCACGCTGCTGATGTTGAACCAGGTCGGCAACATGGCAGGTGCAGTCGGCAAGCAACGGACCAAGCACAAGATCAAGCCGCCGGCAGTGGACGGACCTGCGCCATTCTTGAACACCTTCCGTGCCCACCAAAACACGCTGGAGTTCCTCCCCATGTCGTTGTCTTTGGTGTGGACCGGCTCGTACTATGCTCACCCACGTACGTTGCGGGTTGCAGTCTGCAGCACGTGTTGAGCTCGTGCAGTTGGGCGTATCTTGATGTGGTGCATGGTTTTCCTTTGCTCGCCACCCCATCATCAGTCGCTGTGCTGCTTCCCGGCCTTGGTTACATCTACTCCCGCCAAAAGTACTTTGATGGCTACTGCAAGGACCCGTCACTGCGCACTGGCCGTACGTTGTTGTGGTGGTACACGTGGAAGTTGTTGTCCTGCGTTTCGCACAACACCCTGGACTTTTTGTGCCGTCCCGAATGGCCTCCCGACTCACCGTCCTTGTTTGCTCCACCCCCCTTTGCATGATGATGAACCACCAGCGTTCTACAACTGCGTCACCTGCATCAAGGCCCTGCTGATGGTGACGGTGCTCGGAATGGGCTACCACGCTGGGGTTGGCATCTTTGGTTTCGACGCCATCTCCTTCGCCAAGTCACTGCTCGGCATGTGACTGACTGGATCGGCACCAAGTGTGTGGGATGTGCTTGCGCGTGCCCAATGCCAACAACCACCAGCACTGCACTGTAATCGGGAGTAGCCCGACGTTTTCTTTTTTGGTTTTGTGTGGTGGTGGTGGTGGTGGTGCGCCTTGTGTCTGTGTGCGGGCCCGCGTCTCAACCCGAACACGCACGTTGTTGAGTACGTCCCAAGGGAAAGGGTATGCATGCATGCATGTAGCAAGGGAGAGAGACAGTGAAACTGTGTTGGAATTGTTTGTTGGAGTGGGGGTTCCCGTACATATGTACCGACCGCATCGTGGCAGCGCACACGAAAACGACTTGTGCGCAACACACATCACCGCGGCAAGAAAACGCAAACACACACCTTGAGAAACCCAAAACACCCCCAAAACACCACATGGCCCTTCTGTCGGCCTGTCTGTCTGTCTGTCTGTCTGATCACACCCGCCCGCTCAGTACGACAGCGACAGCAGCAACGCGGTGCCGCGCTTCGTCCAAAAGTCGCCGTCCACGGCGCCCGACTTGAGGTCCACGGAGATCATGAACGACGGGCGCTCGCGCGTGCCGGTGCGGATGGGGTACATGTACAGCGGGCACACGTACGTCCCCTTCCCCGCCCGCTTCTTGGTCTCCACCGGCTTGAAGTGCACCAGCGGCATGTCGCAGAACAGCTCCATGGGGTTGGGCTCCACCAGGCACCCGTGGTCCAGGTCCCAGCGCGCGCCCTCCAGGAACAGGCCCCGCACGTAGGCGCCCTCCTTGGGGTACGACGTGACGGAGCTCTCGTCCTGGTTGAGCACGGGGAACTCCCAGTTCAGGCTGTCGATGGCCAGGCCGTTCTTGCGGGCGCTGGTCTGCAGCAGCGCCGTGAGGAAGCCGGTGGGGTAGGTGAAGCCGGACAGCCAGAACACCTTGGGCAGGGACTCGTCGGACCACCGGCGCATCTGGTCGATGCGCACCAGGAGGTCGCGGAACCAGGACCCCAGCGGCTTGAGGGACGGGTAGCAAAAGGACCACGCCGTCGGCACGGTGCCCACCAGCGTCGAGTCGAACACGTCCTCCAGCTCCGAGGTGATGACCACCAGGCCCTTGATGCCCTTCTGCAGGTTGGACAGCCCGTCCGCGATGACGCGCAGCAGCCGGTTGTACCGGTCGATCTCCTGGAACAGCACGGTCTTGAGCGGCTCCGGGTCCGAGCGCCCCGCCATGCGCGCGTGCACCTCCTCCACGTCGAACAGCTCCGGCACCTGCCGCTCCAAGTCCGCCGCCAGCGCCAGCACCTTGTCCTCGTTGCTGGCGCCGCCCTCCGACACCACCCGCGGCTGCAGGCTCACGATGGTCTGCAGCAGGTCGTCCGTGTCCTGGATGGCGGACTGGATGTCGGCGTTGGGGTGCTGGCCGAAGGCCGCCGGGGAGTCCGTCATGGGCAGCGACCGGATGTAGTCCTTGTAGGACTTGAGGTCGCCGTCCTCGGGGATGTAGTAGTCGGGCAGGTCGGACATGGGGTAGTTGGGCACCGTGAGGGCCTCCTCGCAAAAGAACTGCGCCACGTACACGTTGCACAGCCGCCGGTCCCAGTCGTCCGTGATGCGCCCGCCGTAGTTGGCCTCGGCGATGAGGTACCGCAGCGCGTCCCACGGCGTCTCCGCGTAGCCGTCCAGGTACAGCGCCAGGATGTCCTCGCAGATGGTGAAGTCCGAGTCGTTGAAGTCGTAGGGGATGTTCCAGCCCAGCGCCTTGAACTTGCGGCGCTCCAGCAGCACGGAGTGGAACCAGCACAGGCAGAACAGCAGGCGGCGGTACTTGGTGTGCGCCTTGCACCGCACGAACTGCTCCTCCGACACCAGGTTGTACAGCCGCAGCATGTTGGCCTTCAGCCCCCGCGGCGGCTCCGTCGTCATCTTGATGCCGCGCTGCAGGATGGCGATGGGGAACCGCGGGTGCGGCGAGGACGACAGCCACAGGCGGAAGTTGGGGTGCGGGTCGCCCGTCGTGCAGTAGTTCTCGATGATCTTCTCCAGCGCCGGCATCCACGAGATGGACAGGTGGCAGTTCTGCAGGAACACCCAGTTCCCCATCACCAGCCCCTCCTCGATCATCGCCGTCGCGATCTTGGCCTGCCCCTGCCCCAGCGCGCACGAGTCCAGCTTCACCTCCAACCGGTCCGCCAGCGCCTGCACCTGCGGCGTCGGGTCCACGCCCGGCGACAGCACGAAAATGAGCGGCGCGCGCGGGGTGGAGCTCTCAAAGATGGCCTTCAGGTCGAACGGCGGCGGGTCCACGAACTGCGGCCCCAGGTTGGACGCCACGAACCGCGACGCCGCGAACAGCACCCGGTCCGACCGCAGCGACCGCACGATGATCATGTGCTGCAGCTCCGAGCACTTCGAGTCCCACTCCCCCGGCAGCGTCTCCGTCTCGGGCGCCGCGCACATGTACCACCGCCGCCAGTCGCGCGGCGCCTGGTCGAACGCCGACACGATGCCGGTGAAGCTGCGCACCTTGTCCAGCTCCGTGATGTTGTCCCACGCCGTGGGCGGCAGCCACTCCGCCGCCGGGTTCCGCCGCTGCGCCGAGCGGTCCAGCACCTGGCCGCCGCGCAGGAAGAACTGGTACTCCTCGTTGGGGATCTTGCCCTCCCGCAGCAGCTTCTTCATGCAGATCTGCAGCGACAGCAGCAGCTTGTGGCGCTCGAACAGGCCGCGGCAGGCGTACTTGTACACCTCGTACGTGTGGAAGGCGTTGATGCTGTTGATGCGCTCCGCCAGCTCGTTGTCGCCGCCCGCGCCGCCCGCACCACCACCACCGCCGCCACCGCCGCCGCCACCCAGGCCGCCGCCCAACGTCCCGCGGTCGCGCTCGCGCGACTGCTCGATGGACATGACGAACAGCTCGATGTAGGCGTCCAGGGAGAACTGGTACATGGGGTCCACGGACGACAGGTCGTTGAGGACGAAGTAGAGGAGCGAGGAGCGGACGGAGACCGGGCGGTAGCCTTCGCGTGCGGCATCGATCTTCACCTCCGTCTCCTCCGCCACCGCCAGCGACTGCGTCACCTCCTCGCTCGTGACCTTGGACGCCTGCAGCGTGTTCACCAGGTTTTCGTCGTCCAGCAGGCTGCCGGTCGCGGACGACAGCAGCTGCAGGATCTTGTTCTCGAGGTCCACCAGCTTGCGCTTGCCGGTGGCGACGGACACCACCAGCTCGCTCTTTTGCTGCTCCAGCTTGGGCTCCTCCTTCTGCACCACGATGCCCAGCAGCTGCGCCTCCAGGCCCTGCTCCTTCACCGCAAAGTTGACGATGGTGGCCTTGGTGGACACCTCCGGCGTGTAGTGCGGGTTGGGGAGCTTGGTGGTGATGTAGAACTTGAAGTCCGGCGAGTAGTCGATCTCCTGGTCGCCCAGGCGGATGAGCTTGCGGTTGCCCACCTGGATGATGCTCTTGTTCAGCACCGGCTCCAGCGCCGGGTCCAGCTCCTCCTCCACGTCCTGCAGCAGGTACGGCATGCCGAACTTGATGGCGTTCTCCAGCTGGCGCAGGAAGTCCTTGGTCTTCAGGTCGCACACCGTCAGCTCGCTGCCCTCCATGGCCTTGATCCACTTGTTGGCCTGGCCCTGGGGGTCCACCATCAACGGCCACCGCCGGCCGCGCGTCACCACCACGCCGTTCTCCGTCGAGAACTGGTCCATGGGCAGGCCCTGGATGTTCCAGTCCCGCACGTCCGTGGGGTTGGCGAGGAAGGTGGCAAAGTTGAAGGCCGGCGAGAAGGGGATGCTCTGCTCCTTCACCTTGGCCATCCACTGCTTCGTCAGCGACGCGCGGTACGTCGTGTCAAACGGCCCCGCGTACGACAAAAACCCGGCGGCCACGAGGCAGTCGCCCACCAGGTTCCCCAAGCTGCCCTCGTGCACCGCGATGGTGGCCTCCCACCGCACGCGCTCGCCGCCCAGGCCCTGCACCAGGTCGTTGGCGCGGGTGAGCTTCTTCTGCAGGTTGTCCGCCTCCTCCCGCAGCGCGTTCTTCTCCGACACGCTGTCCTCGTGCTGCTTCTTGAGCTTCGCCACCTTCTCCAGCACCTTGTTCAGCTTCTCGCGGGCGCTCTTCAGCGCCGCCTGCTTCACCGCCAGCGTGTCCATGGCGGCCTTGAGCTTGGCGCGCTTGGGCGCCACCTCCCGGAACACGGCGGCGTACAGCTCGATGGCGCCGACCCACACGCACAGCGCCGCAGCCGCCGACGAGGCGCTGCGCACGACCTTGGGGTCGAAGTCCGCCTTGGTGGTGTACTTCTTCAGCTTGTGCAGGGTGGCGGAGGAGACGTTGTCGCGGTCGTAGGTCTTGATCTGCGTCAAAAAGTTGGACTCCGAGATCTTCTTCTTGGCGGTGGTCCAGTCCGTCTTGAGGCCGAACAGGATCATGACCGCCGACAGCACCAGCTCCACCAGCGGCGGTGGCTTGGAGTACGCCTTCACCTCGGAGATGGACGACTTGTCCAGCTTGTCCACCTCCTCCATGGCCTTCTCCAGCGCCGGCAGCGCCCGACCCAGGTCCGCCTCGGCCTCATCCGCCACCTTCTTGCACTCCACCTCCTCCTTGCCGATGCGCTCGCCCTCGGCCTCCACCTGCTTCTTCTGCTCGTCCGCCGTGCGGCGCTCGCTGACGATGACCACCAGCAGCTCGTCGCAGTCCTTGGTCTTCTGCGTCACGATCTCCTTCTTCTCCGCCAGCTCCACCGACATGTCCTCCACCTGCACCTTGGCCTCGTCCAGCTTGGCCAAGCCGTTCTGCAGCTTGTCGCGCGCGTCGCCGATTTGCTGGCGCTTCTCACCCAGCAGCTCCGCGTAGCCCTTGACCAGCTCCAGGTAGTTGGTGGGCGTCACGTAGTTGTTGCGCTTCAGCTCCAGCAGCATGCGCTTGGAGGCGGCAGACACGGACAGGTGGGCCGCCGAGAACACCGTGGCCACCTTCTGCTTCTGCGACTCGTCCTCCAGCTTGGTTTCCTCCAGGAACCGGATGGCCACCTCGCTCAACGCCTCCGCTGGCCACTCGTGGAACCAGTCGATGGTGGTGGCGTTCACCAGCGACGGGTACATGCGGCACCGGTTGCGGAAGCCGTCGCCGATGGGCGACATGCACAGCACGACGTGCAGGTGGCTGCGCACGCGGTCCACAAACAGCGACCACATCTCCGCGGCGATCTCGGGCACGCCGGCCTTCTTGGCAATGGGACGCATGTTGTCCAGGATCTCCGGGAGTTCGTCCTTGCCAAACAGGTTGGGCACCTCGCCACTGGACAGAATGTTGTTGATGTCTTCCAAGAAGCTCTCCTCCTGCGGACAGAACAGAACGATAGCAAGAACCGGCGGGGGGGGAGGTGAGTTGTGAAACCATGAACAGGATGAAAGCACATGCAATGCCCAGCCAAGTTGAACAATGCAAAAGTGCCGTGGAGTTGGTGGTGGTGGTGGTGTTGGTGGTGGTGGTGAAGACGTGGGGTGGGGCCTCGGGGAGAACCAGGCGTGAAAAGGTGTGCGGCTGTGAACTAGGCAGCGGGGTCGGCCAAACATAAAGGGGCACAGTAGCTGCAACTCTCATCACCTCCGGCCGACATGGCGCCTAGGTGCCA